>Ga0213833_1000288_pt1 | contig 65379 bp, 95 predicted proteins | sample SWATP21_FD_160575 | JGI IMG/M metagenome (GOLD analysis project Ga0213833, IMG submission 160575) | Coastal seawater microbial communities from Marineland, Florida, United States - SWA TP2 #1 | ecosystem: Environmental > Aquatic > Marine > Coastal | place: USA: Florida | collected 2016-08-14
CCGAGTCGCCACCCTTGCACGACAACATCGCCAGCTCACCACGGCAAAGGGAGGTAGGCACGACAGCCCACCGTGCCACTTGCCGATACTTGTTTGCTACATCGACCTGTTGTCGAAACGGCACGTCCAGATAGTCCATCCAAACAGGGTATGACAGTGAGTAGGAGAGAGAATGGCACCTAACGCCCAGGCATAGACGCCGTTGCCGGAAGCCGGAGTGGAGGGCATCGGCAGATTCGTGGAGGCCGCTTGCGGCCGGAGCGAGTCTGACGATTCCCGGAACGTAGGCTGGAGGTTATGGCGTTTCATGCCCAGTTGGCCGCAGTAGGCCCGGTGGGTCGCCAGGACCTGGGCCATCTGCATGTCCCACCGACAAGCGGCTTCTTCGCGCCTCAATCCGAGGCCAACAGTGCGTGGCCACCCGTGTCGTCCCCTCGGTCCATTCCCCCGTTGGAACACAGGGATTCCGCCAAGGGACCATCGCCAACCCGCGTATTGCGTCGCGCGAAGCGATTCAGCGTCGCGCCTCTACATGGCGACACGGAGCTCATGGACGATTCATACTAGGCAGAGTAAAAAGCCTTGCACATCACCTGTGGCGACGCCTGTGTCCTCCACCAACTTCGTGCCCCAAGGAATTGATGATGACACCGATTGACTCCACGAGATCAACGATGACCACAGTTGAGCTTCAGGGGCCTGTGAAGCGGCTCCCCCGTCTTTTCGGTACGGAGCCACATCCGAGGAAATGGGAGATGCGGGGAGCGTACTCTTTGAAGTCAGTCACGCTACTACGAGAGCAGGTGTGGGCAAGGTCAGCAGTCTCGCGCATTTCCATGGAGAGTCTTCGAGGAGGACCGTTCTGGGTCACCAACCTCTTGAGTCAACGGTTGGAGCTGTCCGGCCGGATCGAAGGACTTCAGTGGGTGGCCAACCCGATTGAAAAGGACTCGTTCCCCTGGGTTCCATACAGTGAAATGGTCGAAGTTGCCGCAGCCCTCGGCTGCACGGTTGATTGCAGCAATGCCCAGCTTATCGACTCAAGGCTCCAGCTCTGGGTCAAACCTGAGAGCATTACTACAAACGCCGCCCGTCAGGCCTGTATAGATGCAGATGCACTGTGGCAGCACAAGGAGATTCTATCTCCGGCTGAGTTTGAGACACACGCAATAGTGGACACAATCGCAACAGCCAGACTATCGCGGCATTCACCCTGGTGCGTTTCCTTTGTAGTTGAAGCAAACCCTGGAATGTCTGGCGTTGAGAGCCTGCAACAGGACCTGCAACGTCTCAGGATGATCGGTGCGGTTCAATAAGACGGGTTCAATAGTCTCGCCATCCGCAACGTGGGGGGCCCCTATCCATCTTGGGCGACCTCAATTCAGTGAATCCGGAGAAGGTCCCCAGCTGTCCACGCACGAGGCACGGTCAGCACCAGGCAAAACGTAGGGCCTATTGCGGCCAACGCCAAGGTATAGACGCCGTTGCCGGAAGCCGTAGTGGAGGGCATCGGCAGATTCGTGGAGGCAGCTTGCTGCCGGAGCGAGTCTGACGATTCCCGGAACGCAGGCTGGAGGTTATGGCGTTTCATGCCCAGTTGGGCGCCGCTCCCGCCGGGGGTCTGCGACACCCGTCAACGCGGCATCATAACCGTCTGGCCATATAACAGCCCAAATGGCCCTACATCTCGAAGTATAGGCACGAGATTGTCGCTTGCGTCCATTCCGCTGAAAAAAGGACATCAGTCTGGCAGGAATCCCGAACGCCGGACGACCACATCTTGGTGGGAGTCGATGGGAAACTGGGCAAGTTGGCGAACCCCGACAGGTCAGTCGCATCGATTGTCCATCGGGGACCTGCCCCCCCAGCGGCTCCTGCAGATTCCACGGGCAACGACTGGAGGCAGACAGCGATGCCCTCAGCGTCGGTTCTCGAGAAAGCTCCGGCAATCCCTACGGCCTGCATTTCGTTCAGCGCATCACGACGGCCAGCAGCTCGATGCCCGGTCCAGTTTGTAGCCACACACCGTTCCGGTGTGGACTGAGTCAGTATGTATCGGCCACAAAGGAGTGCACTGGAATACGCCACGAACACCGCCCAACCGACATTTCGGCCTCGCAACGGTGACCTGCCTTTCCGCCAGTGAGTGCCAATCGCAACCACGACCACCCCCACCATCATGAGAATCCACGCGGGGATGAGTCCAGGTTGAACAGCAGGGAACCCAGGAAACTGAAGGAGACAGATCAGCCACCAAAGAATGACGCCACCAACGGCAAGTCGACGGGAACGTCGAGCCTGCGCCGACGCCCCCTGCTGCCACAACAGAGGAATCGCGCCGAGCCAGACCAAAAGGACCATCAGGGTTCGTCCGTCCACGACTCCAGTCCACCAGAACACCGAAACCAGACCAGCGGTGAAGACGCTCACGACGAGTGAGGCACGAGGAAGTGCAGGTAGTTCCGGTTCATGTGCCAACTGCATCAATCCGTCCCGCGCTCATCGCTATTGGCAACCTCGCGAACCAGATCCATAGCGCAAACCCACACGACCCGCCCGAAACCTTGAGGCGGGATTGGCGCCCAACGCCAAGGCATAGACGCCGTTGCCGGAGCCCGGAGCGGACTTGCATCCGCATAGAGGTGGAGGCGCTTGCGCCGGAGCCTCTATGAGGATTCAAGGGAGCGTAGGGCGGAGGTTATGGCGTTTCATGCCCAGTTATCCGCCAGAACCACAAAGCACCGTCACCACGGGGCTTTCGGGGAAGGCTGTACCGACCGAAGACCCGTGTCAGGCCGTGTCGACACTTCAATGTCGGTACAGTCGTCGGTACAGTGGAGGGCGCGCCACCTCCCCCGCCATAGGCCCTATGGGGGCGGGTGGGGGAGAGTGTGGATTGGAGGTCACGGGGTCGACCAGCCGTGGACACTGGCTGCTCGTCTCGGGACAGCCCGTCGTAGGGGGCAAAGGCATCTGCGGTACCCACGATGGGGAAACCTGGAGCATCACCTACAACGACCTCGGAGGGATCTGGGAGGTCGTGAACGAGGACATGGAGGTTCGCCCGTTCGCTTCGGATGTCGAGGCGGCCGAGTGGCTTGCCAGCTTCAATGGCTGGGAGGAGCCTCGCCAAGGGGAAGTCCCATCTCCCGGTCTCTCGGTTCCGCCTTTCCCCATGCCCCACACCGGTCTCCTCGTCGCCTTCGAGGGGGTCGACGGGTCCGGCAAGTCCACACAGGCGGATCTGCTGGTTGCAGCCCTCCACGCGCTCGGGGTCCCGACTGTTCTCACAAGGGAACCGACGGGCGGGCCATGGGGCCGCCGCATCCGAGAGAGCTTCTCGGGCGAGCGGCTGCCTGCGTCGGAGGAGCTGGATGCGTTCATGCGTGACCGGGAGGAGCACGTCGCATCCGTCATCCGGCCAGCGCTGCTCGCCGGCAAGGTCGTGGTGGTCGACCGCTACTACCTGAGCACCGTGGCCTACCAAGGGGCTCGCGGACTCGACCCTGATGTGCTGCTCCACCAGAACGAGGCCATCGCTCCCCGGCCGGACATCACACTCCTATTCGACCTTCCGGTGGGGGAAGCCCTGAACCGCGTCGGTCGGCGAGGGCAGGCCAACAGCTTCGAAGCTCGTGACGCGCTTGAGAAGGTCGCGCAGATCTACGGCTCGGTGTCGCTTCCCGGGTTGGTCAGCATCGACGCCAACCGGGCTGTGGCACCAGTGTTCCGCCACGTCCTTCGGCTGGTCCTTGAAGCGCTGCAGGCCTCAGTCAAGCACAACTGCCACACCTGCAAGTGGTTCCTCTCGGTCAACGAGGGCGCCCTGGAGTGCCAGCTCGACCACCTCCCCGAGGTCCGCGCATGGCAGAAGGCCCAGACCTTCCAGCTCAACGAGATGCCGGTTGAGGACGCCGAGGGTTGTCCTCCGTGGTCGCCGAAGGGTGGTGCGCCATGACCGCCGCCGCCACCCCACCAGGCCCCGGTCTTGTCGACCTGCCCACCGTCGTCGCCGCTGCTGCATGGCTCGTCATTGTCATCCAGCTCGCCGCCCACCTCTCCTGACTCGCTCCCCTCTGTCGAGCTGAGACCGGTCCTTCCTGCTCGAGCCTGAACTCCCCCGGGGTGATGTATTGCCCCACAAGGTGCGGCTCGGACGGCGGAGGGGAGCACATCCACCTGGAGGCCAACGATGTCGGCCCCACTCAACACCATTCGCTCCACCTACACCCACTTCGGGATGTGCGTTGGCCTCGGCGGCATGTCGCTCGGACTGACGCGGGCCCATGCCCGTGTTGGCCGCTTCGAAGCCCGCTTCCGCTGCCTTGGAGGCATAGACTCTGACCCGGCGGCGTGCCGCGACTTCGAACGCCTCACCGGCACCAAGGCCACCTGCCGCGACCTCTTCGACCTCGAGGACTTCCGGGCCTACCACGCCCCCTGCAAGACCGCGCGGAAGCGGTGCAAGGCGTGCGGCAACACGGGCGAGCCCCCACCCGGCTGGAAGGAGGTGGCCCCGGCCGACGTCCTCGCCGCGGCCGGCGGAGAGTGCCCCGACGTCTTTGCTTGGAGTCCGCCGTGCAAGGGCAACTCCGGCCTGTTGAACCGGAAGAGTGCCCAGAGCGAACGCTACCAAGCCCTCAACCGCCTCGTCCTCCGGTGCCTGGTCCTCGCGCTGGAGGCCTTCAAAGACGACCCGCCGGCCTTGGTCATCATGGAGAACGTGCCCCGCATCGTCCAGCGGAGCCGGGACCTCCTCGACGCCGTCACCGGCACCCTCCGCGCCTACGGCTACCAGGTCGCCGAGACCACACACGACTGCGGCGAGCTCGGCGGGCTCGCCCAGAGCCGCAAGCGCTTCCTCCTGGTGGCCCGCCATGCTCGGAAGGTGCTGCCCTTCCTCTACGAGCCCCCGCGCAGGCGACTGCTCGGAGTAGGCGAAGTGCTGTCCACGCTGCCGATGCCTGACGACGAAGAGGCCGGGTCCATGCACCGACTGCCTCGCCTGCAGTGGCAGACCTGGCTTCGGCTGGCCCTCATCGAGGCCGGCAAGGACTGGCGCTCCCTCAACCGCCTGAAGATTCGGGACGGGATGGTCGAGGGCCTGCGGCTCGCTCCGGCGACCGCATGGCACCGCGGAGTCCTCGGAGTCTCTAAATGGGGAGAGGCCGCACCGACCATCACCGGTCGCGCAGGAGCGACCACCGGGCGGTTCTCCGTCGCAGACCCTCGACCACCTCGCGAGATTGGGCGCTACCAGCCCTACGGTGTCGTTCCCTGGGAAGGGCATTGCGGCACCATCACCAGCCAAGCCGCACCCGGAGCCGGCAGCTACTCCGTGGCCGACCCGAGGTGTACCACCAGTCGCGGGGGCGCAGGCAAGCACCGCGTCACGGGCTGGGCTGAGCCCGCTGGATGCGTCATCGGCGCCTCCACGACCGGCCAGGGTGCCACCGCCGTCGCCGACCCCCGCCTCGATTGCGACGCCGACAACCGCCAGACCCGCCGCCACAACAACGTGTACCGGGTCATCCGCTGGGATGAGACCAGCACCACGGTGACCGGGGCAGCGGGCAACAGTCGGCCCAACGTCGCGGACCCTCGCCCGACCTGGTCGAAGACCGAGGGCGGGGACTGGTCCTCGGGCGGGCACTACGGCGTGGTCCAGTGGGACCAGCACACCAAGACCGTCGTCGGCAACGCGAAGCACGACCGCGGCGCCTGGTCAGTCGCAGACCCTCGGCCCCTTCCCGCCCCCAAGGAGCAGTGCTGTCCCGTCATCATCTCGCTCGACGGCACCCGGCACCGCCCGTTCACCACGCTGGAGCTCGCCGCGCTCCAAGGGTTCCCCACTCGACTGCTCGATGGGTCCCCGCTTCGGCTGGATGGTCGCTCGGACTCCGACCACCGCATGCGCATCGGCAACGCGGTCCCGCCCCCGGCCTTCGAGGCGGTGGGCAGCGTGATGCTCGAAACCCTCCTCCGCCAGCAGATCGGTCAGAGCTTCACGCTCTCGGCCCTGCCCGTCTGGGTGCAGCCCCTCGCCGCCGCCCTCTCCGTCGACACCCTCGAGAACTGAGCCTGGAGACCCACATGCCTAACATCACCCCCGAAGAGGTCCGTGCTCTCCGCGAGGCCGCCTCCCCCGGCCCACTTCGGCTGGCCCAGATGGACTCAGCCCTGGACCCGACCGAGCTCTTCCGCGGCTACCTCGAGCGCGGCTCGGGGCCCGTATGGGGAGTCCTCGTGCCCGAGCATCCAGACACCATCGATGGGTGGGCAGACCGACCCCAGCATGGTGCGGTCTCCTGCTGGACCGGCAACGGGCCGACTTCCGAGGCCAACGCAAGGCTCTACCTCCGGGCGCCCGACATCGCTGACGCGTACCTGACCGAGCACGCTCGCGCTGAAGCTGCTGAGACTGCAATCGGTGCCGCCATCGACACCATCTGCGGCGACGCTCGTGACTCCGGCCCTCCGCTGCTGGTGCAACTGCAGCACGCGGTCGAGGGCCAGACGAAGCAACTGGCAGACGAGATTCAGCGGTACGAGGAGCAGTACGCCCGCGCCGAAGCCCTCGCCGCCCTCCTGCGCAAAGCCGCCGCCCCCCTCAACCTCGCCGGGGTCCTCCTCGACGACTCCGACGAGTGGAAGGCCGCCGCCGCAGCCGTGGTCGCGCACGTGGACGGCGTCGAGCCCAGTGCCGTGCTCGAGGGGTGGGCGCTGCTCGATGCCCGGCGGGGTGGCGGCCTTGAGCCAGTGGAAGTGGACGTGCTCGACCCTGACGTCCCGCCGGTCGACGTGAAGCACTTCGAGTGCAGGCGGTGCGAGTGGGTTGGGCCAAAGTCGGCGCTGGAACACCACATGTCTGGCAGCCTGTGCCCCAAGTGCCGCATCGTGCTGTGGGACAACGGGCTCCCCTCCACTGAGGCGAGGCTGGTGCCGCCGGCCGACGATGAGGTGGGGCGACTGCGGGCTCGGGTGGCTGAACTGGAGACCAGCCGGGCGCGAATCATGCGGAAGTACCTCGACCTGAACCGCCAACGGCCCAGCCTGCCGCCCCGTGTCGCCGCATCTGACGCCCTTGCGGCCATGGTTGCGGCCGTGTCCGAGCCGCTGGACTGCGGACACGGGCTGGACTGCTGGGATGACGAGCGGAATGTCTGCACCCGATGCGAGGCCGAGCAACTCCGCGAGCGCGTGGCCGAGCTCGAAGCCGCCTGCGAGCTGCAGCAGAACGACACGACCACACTACGGCGCGCGCTCACCGACTCGCTGGAGGCCGCTGGCTACAGCGAAGACCCCGACATGGACTGGCCGCGGTTGCCGGGAGTGGTGGCTGCAATGCGGGCGCGCGTGGCCGAACTCGAGGCCATCCCCGGAACAGCAACCATTGAAGCCGCCATGAAGAACATCGAACGGCTGACTGGGATGCTGGAGGTCGAGTGGCGCGAGGGCGTGCCCAGCGCCGAAGACGTCGAGGCGCACGCGGCTCGGTCTGCAGCATGGTTGATCGAGGACCGCGGGCTGGGTGAGGTCAGTCCCGCCATCCTCAAGGTCGCCGACGGGTACATCTGGATGAGAGACGTCAGCGACCTCGCCCCATGGCGGCAGGTCCACGACCAAATCGCCCGCGCAGTCCCGGCCGGGTGGGAATGGCAGCCCGTCCCCTGGCCCGTGCGCGGCGCCGACGACGGTGCAGCCTCCGGCGCCGAGGAGGTGGCCGATGAAGGTTGAACTCATCTTCGCTTGGTACGACCTGTGGGTCGGCTTCTACTGGGACCGGAAGAACCGGTGGCTCTACTTCCTGCCTGTGCCGATGTTTGGACTGGTGTTCAAATTTGGCGCCGAGGAGGTGGTCGATGCCCAATGAGTACCGCCTGCAAGGCTGCGGGCTCCCCTGCACGCTGGACGACTGCCCGCCGGGGCTGTTCATGGCCCTGAACGACGACGGCACCCCGTCTGGGCACGTGGGCCTGAAGACGCAGTACGGCCTCACCAAGCTCTCGGATGCCGGCAACGGTCGGGTCTACGCCAACGTCTCCAGCGAGACGGAAGCCTTCGTGGCTGCGAGTGGGGAGTTCTGGGGCGCCGAGGGGCTGGTCGTGCCTCTCAGCGTGGAGGTGGTCGATGCCGAGTGACCTCCACATCTACATCGCCGGCCCCTACACCAAGGGCGACACAGCCCGCAACATCCGCGTGATGCTCGACGCCGCTCAGTGGGTGGTGGACATCGGCGCCCACCCGTTCGTCCCGCTGCTCTCCCACTTCTGGGAGATGGTCCACCCCAACCCCTACGAAGTGTGGATGCGTTGGTGCCTGTCGTGGGTGCGTCGCTGTGATGCAGTCCTCCGGCTCCCCGGTGAGTCTTCCGGCGCTGACCGGGAGGTTGCGCTCGCCGAGGAGTTGGGAATCCCGGTGTTCACGGACAGGGCCGCACTCGCGAAGTGGGTCTTCACCAATGGCGGAGAGGTGGCCGATGCCGAGAACGCATGGGCCGACCTGAACCGCCGGGCTGCTGCTGTGCCTGGCTTCGACCCGCAACTCGGTGAGCGCCTCGCAGATGGTCGCATCGTGTGTGACCTGAACGACGACGGCTCCATCTTCACCGCGTTCGGTGATCGGGACCGCCGAGCCCCAATGGGGCCGGACATGGGCAGCGCGGGAACTCGGGGCTTCCGGCGGGCGGCGCTTGGGAGCCCCGCGCTCAGCTACGAGCACCACCCGGAAATCGGCACGTGGAAGTGTGGGCTGATGCTCCACGGTCGAGGCGTGCACGACTTCGTCGGGTACGGCTCCTCGTTGGAAGAGGCCGAGGCCGCCGCACTCGTGGCCCTGGCCGAAGCGCGCCAGCAGTGGGGGCCGGGATGAAGCGGCTGGCCAACTTCCTCAAGCCGACCGCGCTGCACTTCCTGCGAATCGCCGCAGTCCTCCTCTTCTGCAGAACCCTGGCCGCTGTCAACGGTTGGGACCCCACCCACGTCATCGCCGTGACCGCGCTGTGCTTCGCGATGACGAACACACCCGAAGACGGATGCACATCTGTGCACGAGCCCAGCCGCGACGACCGCGGGACGGAGGACGCATGACCGAACACCGCTTCTACCCACAAGCCACAGGCGAACTCAAGACGGCGCATGGCGAAGACCCGTTTGATGCGCTGCACAACCTCATCGAAGCGACACCACCCGGAGAGGCGTTCAAGCTGATCGATGAAGACATCGTGTGGGAGCCCCACGAGAACGCTCCACCTGAACTTTGCATCACGTACCAAGTGGAACTCAGGTTTTCCGTGGCCATTTCTGAGAAGCCCAAGGCGGAGACAACATGAACCCGGAATCGTTCACTGTGGAAACCAGCATCAGCGCCGCCTACCAGGCGAACCGCGATGTCCGAAAGGCACGAGAGGCGCTCGACATCGCCAAAGCGGTGCAGGACGCCACGCGGGACCTCTGCATGGGCTTCGAGGACGAGGTGGCCACACTCCGCAGACGCATCGCCGAACTGGAGCAGCAAGCCGCCGACCACGAACAGGCCGACGTCAACGACCGCATGAGCGAGCCCGAGTCCATCCCCGTGGCCGAGCTCGCCGAGGTGCTCGGGTGTGAAGCTGATGCAGGGGCGGTGCGCTCGAGGGTCCAGTGGTTCGCAGGCTACGAGCGGGCCGGCAGTGACATCGAGGGATGGAGGCGCCTCTGTCGTGCGGTTCGACTGGATGGCGGCGAAGCCAGCCCAGAAGAGGTCGCGGAGGCCGTGGAGGCCATTGCACGGGAGCTTGAAAGTGCGAAGAAGGCGTTGGAGTCACCGCTCTCCCCTGACAGCACCTCCCAATGACAGGACCGACCGTAGCCCCAAACCCCGCCGAGTGATCGGCGGGTTTCGGCGTTCACGAGGCCACCAACGAATCTCGATTTCACCACAAAACTTGTGGCGCAGATATTATCACAAGTTAATAGGTTGGTGTCGGCGGGGGGAGACCTCGCCACCCCGGCCCAGCGGGACACTGGGATGCTCCAACTGAGAGCGCCACATGTTCACCATCTCCCTCCTCATCCCCCAGGCCGACAACGACGGCCGGGCCTTCTCCGAAGAGGAGGTCGCCGACTTCGAGGCGGACCTCATCGACATCTTCGGTGGCTTCTCCCGCGAGACCGCTCCGGTGGTCGGCGGCTGGGCCCACGAGGGTCGCGTCTACCGCGACCTCTCCTTCCGCTACGTCCTCGCCGTCGGGTCCATCGCCGACGGCGCGAAGGTGGCCGAAGCGGTGAAGGTCGCCAAGGCCCGGTTCGCCCAGGAGGCCATCTTCGTGCAGTACCTCGGGCTCTCCGAGGTCCTGTAGGCCACCCGGCCCCCTTCGGGGGGCCTCCATTGCCCCTGCCGGTTCGCGCCCGCGGGGGCAGCCCTGGAGGCATGATGCGACGCGTCAACGTCCACACCTACCCAGTCCGGTACGCGGCGAACGAGAACCCCGGTGCGCTGGTAGTCTTCACTCCCGACGCCAACGGCCTGGTCCACCCAAGTGGCTACGGCGCTCGCCCAGCCATCGAGTGGATGACCGACCACGGCCGAGAAATGGCGGCGTACACGCGCCTGTGGCGGAACCGCTCCTGGGCCAGTCTGACCGACGGCATCAGCGGCGCGGTGATGCGGAACCGCAACGGCTTCCGGGTGGAGGTGACCGCCACGCTCCCATCAGCATCCCGGCGCCAGACGGGGTGGGCGGACCAAGCTTCGACGCTCGAGGAGGCACTCCAGATGCTGGAGGCCTACATCGACCGCGCCCACGTCTGGGTGCGCCGCGGGATGGCCTCTGAGGTGCCTGTCGTCCTCTCCACTGGCCTCCGCTGCTGGCTCGACTCTCGGCACCCGGGCCAGGCCTTCCGCGGCCTCACGACCAAGCCCGCCGTGTTTCTCGAAGCCGACCCGGGCCGTGGCCATCGCGCAGTCCGCAACCCTTCCGGCCCCCAGGTCGCAGACGCCGAGCTCGTTGAACTCCGAGAGGCGATGCTCGCCGCTCATCGCACGTCCCAGCTTCCCCTCCCCTTCGCTGCCTGAGAGCACACCATGCCCACCGAGATCTACACCACGGCCCACGGCAAGACGCTTGCCCTCAACCTCTCCGAAAAGGAGGCGGTCTGGCTGGCCAACTTCCGCGTCCGCGCGGCGGACCCGACCGTGTCCGTCGGCACCGTCACCAACGAGGCCTACGCGGACACGAACCCCCTCCTCGCCCCGTCCCCCATCCCCGGCCGTGGCTGGGTGACCCGTGAGGTCCATGCTCGGCCGGCCTACCAGGCCCTCCTGGACGTCATCTACCAGAAGACGGTGCAGGAGACCGGCAGCACCGCCGAGGAGCGGTTCACGCTGACGGTGGCCGCGGCGGCGGCCGAGCTCGGCATCTCGGAGTCCGCTGTGCGGACCGCCATGTACGACGGGCGGCTTCCCAGCATGAAGAAGGGCCGGCGCCTGATGACCTCCCCCGAGGCGGTCGCTGGCTACCAGGTGAGCAACCGGGGACCGCGGTCGGGCTCAAGGGTGCGCCGTGGCACCACAATCCCGTTGCGGGTGTCGCGCGGCTCCGCGAACGGCCTGGTCTTCCATGTCGCCCACGATGGGTCGGAGTCGGAGTCCCCCGTCAAAGACCGCGAGGTCCTCGTGTCCGGCTGGTCTTCCGCCTACGTCCGGTCCAGTGTGAAGGCCAAGGACTCGCATCGGTACTGGGAGCTGGCCCCGAGCACTCAAGAGGCAGACGTGACCTTGGAGCAGTTTGGCGTGTGGGGCAGGTTCCAGGTGGTTCGCTCTCTTCGTGGGCGGGAAGCCCTGGAAGCGTGGAAGGCGCGGCCGCGGTAGCCGTCACTTGGCCCGCCCCATCCGCCTGCTCTGCCAGATCGGGGCTGGGATATTCGTGCGCTACCCACCAGCGGCCCGCCGCGCAAGAATACAGGTACTGTTGCGTACGAAAGATGCGCAAGCTGCGCGCAACCCAGGGAATCGTGCTGATGTGAGCCTTCTGCGGGCTCCTGTGTATCGGCCCTCGGGCCCAAGTGGGGTACCCACCTTCACCAGAATGCGTGGTTCCTGGGAAGCTGCTGGCGGCGCCTACCTGTATAGTCCCGCGGCTTGGAGGCTGAAGTGGCGAAAAAGGGGTTCGATCGGCGCGGTGTGGGGTTCTTCACAGTACGTGCATGGCAGCAGGGCAAGGGCGGGAGCTGGTGCGAAGATCCGCACTGGGGCTTCGTGAGCGTCCTCCGCTCACTGCAGGCAGGAATGGCTCGTCCCATCTTGCGGCGACTGAAACCCGATGAGACCGAGCACGACACCCCCAGAGACACGCGCATCACAGGCTACCGCAAGATTCTGGCCGCCGAACACGCTGCAGGCCACAGCGTATTGTTGTTTCAGGTTGGAAGGTACGACAGGCCATACAATGCGCGCGCCGACATCGAGGAAGAGGTGATTTCGCACGACGAGGACTCTCGCGCCGATGTGGTGACCGCACATGTTGTCATCGGCCACTCGCCTCTCGCTGATGGCACGTTCCCTGCTCGCATCGAGACCGTCACCGGAGCATCAAGGTCAGCCATTGAGGCGGGCTTGAACGCGATTCTGTACAGCGCCGAATGCGACTTGAGGCAGGAGGTCGCGGAGCCCGGAGGGCGCAGCTACCTGCTCTGGTGGCGCATCAAGATTGACCTTGAAACCGAACAGACCGTGGGCGACTTCCTGCGTGACAACGAGGCGCTTGCGACCTTTTCGGTGGTGATTCCCGACACCACCATCGACTCCAACTCCGACCGGCAATTCAACGTCACAGTAGAGACCACGCTCTCCACCTCGGAGCTCCGCGGCGATGGAGTCCTGGGGGTGTTCCGCCCCATCCTCCTTCGACAGTCGAAGTCTCGCGTCAGACTTCGAACCCAGCAGGAGCGGTACGACCTTTCTGCGGACTGCGAGCTGGCGCCCGAATCCGGGTCAGATCTTGTCGACGTTGATGCCGCGGTGGAGGCGCTTCTCACATCCGCCATGTCGAGGAAGTCGACCATCGTATTCCGACCCGCTCGCCTCCACCAACACGAGGAAATCGATTACGAAGTGGTAGTCCCCCACCTCGTGGAGCTCCTCTATGCCGAACACCATGCAGGGTGAGGGCCCCCCCCGGCGTAGGCATGCAGGCGGGCGCGAGGCAAGGCTGCTCCGGCTTCTGAGCTACCAGCACACTGCACTCACTGCCCGTCATTGGGCTGCCGTCGCATCCGGTGTGGGATGGGCAGTACTCGATACAGCTTGCTACTGGCTGAGTGGTCGAACTATCCCGTTTTTCGTGGACGGAGCTATCAACGAGCAAATCGTCTCGCTGATGGGCCTCCTGTTCGGCATCTACATGGGACTCGCGGGCGTTTTTGCTGCATCGTCCAACGAATGGCTGGACGAGCCTCTCAAGAACAGTCCGACCCTACCTGAACAGCCTACGACTCCCCTGAAGAGGCGCTCGTTCATTATTGACACGCTGCTATACTGCTCGCTCGTAAGCGCTTTGGTTGTGGCCTACTCTGGAGTCCTCACCCCAGCGCTCCGGCATCTGTCTATCGCGCTTCTGGCGATGACAGACGTGTCATGGGCTCGACCCGCAGCATCAGTCGCAGCATCCAGCGTAGTGCTTGCAACGGTCACCCACACAATGCTTATGGCGACGCTCATTGTTCGGTACCTGCGGGTTCGACTTTAGACAGCGTCATAGGCTTGCCTAGTCAGGCAAAACGGCGGAGCGCTTCCCTGCCCTCCCTTCCCCGTCCAACCCGCAATCGCACCCATCCTCAATCCCGCCCCCGTACTCCGTCACCACCCGCACGGCGCACCCCTCCCTGTGCCGCACGAATGGCCGCAACCGCTCCCCTTCCTCGGCGAGCTGGAGCAGGCCTGCGACCTGGACGCGGGTGAGCTTGCGCTGACCAGGCGGCTTGGCGAGCTCGGCGCGGACCTTGGCGAAGAAGCGGGCGTTGGGCGTGGACACAGGCACCTCCTGCGCCCGAGATAGACCGGTGGAGCCGCTGGTGGCGGACTGCATCTGACCGGCTCACCGCCCCTTCTTGAAGTGCTCCACCACGATCGCCCGCTCCACCCGGGTGAGCCGCTCCTTCACCAGCTGGAGCCGCGGAGCATCCTCCGCCGCCCACCCGCACGAGATGCAGGCCGCTGCGAGCCGCTCTCCGTCAGCGGGCCTGGCGTAGACCGTTGGTCGGCCACAGCCAGGGCAGCGGTAGCGGGGGCGGGCCTTCACTCGCCGAACTCGGCGCGCAGGTCCCTGAGAAAGGCTTGGTTGTCACCCGGGTCGAAGGTCGAGCACCCGCTGGTGTACCCGTCGAACGCGTAGACGACTCGCTTGTCCCACTGGTCGAAGCGGCGCCCGCACGCGGGTCCATGGATACGGTGTTTCACTACAACCACCTCGCCCACTTCGACTCCGACGAATGCCTCCTCGACTTTGAACCGAGTGCGCTGCGTCCACATCCCCTCATTGCAGCCGGATGGAAGGGTGCCGAGCACGACGCCGAGAAAGACCTGGTCGAAGTCTTTCGCGAACTCCACTCCGTTCGCCCCGTGCTCGCACTTGCAGGCCTGTGCCTCCTGCACCGTCGGGGCGCCCGGCCAGGACAAGATCAGGCCCATGCCCAAGGCTCCAGCGAATCGCCACACCCATCTTCGCATCCACCCTCCGAGCGCCCAGCGGTGTCCAGAGTGCCTTCAGCGAGGCTACTCGTCCAGCATGGAGAGAGGCCAGGACCGAGGCACACGGGCGAGACACATGTCCTGAACGCTCAACCCCCAGGGGGGGGATTCCGTGGAAGGAGGTACAGCCCCGGAGTACACATGTCCTCAGCCGCGAACAACGCCGAACGAAGGCTCGCCCGAGACCTCCAGCGCTACGGACTCTCGGAGGGCGGGGGCATCCTGCGGCCGTCGCCTGCAGAGCAAATGCTGGACTACATCGTCGCGTGGGGAGCGAGCTCCTCGGGCCCGGTCGACCGCCCGTCGACGAGCGACCTGGCGTGGCGGGCGGTCACCTCAAGGCGTGCGCTTGGCTTCATCGAGGCCCGGAGTAGCGGGCTGAAGTCCACTGGGAGGGTCGCAAACCCGCTGCGAGGTGAGGCGCGCCGGGTCCTTGCACTGCCCTTCGCGCGGCAGGAAGACGGTTCGCTGGAGATGCGGGTCCTGAAGCTGGTCACCCCGAGCCGGTCGCTCGACCTCCGCCAGGTCAGCGACCTGATGCGGCAGTGGGGGTGCCACCCCATCGGGTGGGGGGACGAGGCCCTGCCTGCCTGACGGAGCTGCCCGAGAGGAAAGGCGGAGGCCCCCAATCACCTCGAGGTTGCGAGACCGTTGGGAGCGAGAGGGGACCTCCTGAGCCAGGAGCGTACCGGAGCGTCTGGTGAGCCCGCCCACCCCTTCGGCGAGGTGCCCGAGGCGTCTCGGGCTCGGGCGCACCCTGCTCCCTCACGGAGCTCACACGGGTGGATGAACTGGACAGTGGGAATGAGAGGGACGCCTCGCCCGAAAATGGCTTCATGTCGCGTGTCCTCGGTGACAGGGCGAGGCGCCTCCCATCTCCCTTTCGAACCAGGCGCACGCAGCTGCACATCGCCTCGAGCTCGAAGGACGGAATGCCTCATGGGAGCTTCCGCACCTGACCCATGCGCGTCAGCCCTCCGCCCTCCAGTGGCGCGCTGAGCCCAAAATCTCCCACGGACAACGATCCCCCCCCCTGTCCGTTCCGACACAGACAGGGAGGTGCGCGGCGCGTCACATCACCACCTCACCGGACACGCCAGCCCATCCCCGAATCTCGGGTATCTGCTGGACGCGAGCACCTACGCATATACGCCCACGGTAGACCCGAAACGGTGGGAGCCGAAGTGCCAGCACGACCCATGGCCAAGGACGAGTGGATTTCCCTCAGGATGGGGTGGAGCGAGACCCTCAGCATCGCACAGCTGCCGGAGGGTGAGGCTGTAATGCTCGGCGGCACCGAGCTTCAGCCCACCCACGTCCTCCAGCTGTTCAACGGAGGCTACTGGCACGACGCTCGGGTTGTGGTCGACGAAGACGGCCAAATCGTCCTGGAGGTCGCGCCCACCTGGCCAGGGAGAGGCCGTCGCCTGCGAGTTGACCGGGCCGGATTCGGCTTCGCCAGGTGGAAGCAGTAGCCCCTCCCGTCCTGGGTTCAGCACATGAACCGGGGAGAAAGGGTCGGACGGGAGAGGCCAGCACTCACATTTCGATGTCCTGAGCGTCAACCTGACCCGAATTCGTCAGGCCGATGTCTGAATCGACCGACTCCCCCTTGCGTTCGAGCCGCAGGACGCATGTCCCCCAACCAGATACCCTCCCCCCATCACCGTCCCCCGGAGCGGCGACCGGGCCCACCAGCGCACACCAGCGCTTCGGGGGCCGGTACACCCGAGGGGTGCCATGGACCTGCGAACCCGAATCATCGGCCTGGTCTGGCCTCTCCTAGACCTCCACGGCGACCGCGACGCAGAAGACCTGCCCGAGACCTACCGGGGGGACATGCGGGCGCTCTACGCGGCGTCGGAGACCTACCTGCAGGCCGAGGTGGCAGCGACGGAAGCGCGGCGGCAGTGCCGGTGGAACGCTTCCGCCACGGTGGCGCTGATGCGGCTGGCCTGGACGGCGGGGCTCATCGCAGGGGAAGCGCGGGTCAGAAGTGGAAGACGGGCGAAGGCCCCACCCACTCCGTCGGACCTGGAGCCGTAGGCGCATGCCACATCGCTGGTGCCGCGGTCGGGATGGCCCACGCAGCTCGAAGGATGGGGGCGGTCCGGGTCCACCAAGCCCCGGCCGGCGTGGCGAGGATGGCGGTGACGAAGCCCGACCCGTTCCGTGCCTGGAGGTGCCGACGGATGGACATCCACTCGGCCACGGTGACCTCCTCGAGCGGGCGACAGGCTGTGTGGTAGGCCGGGCCCTGGAACGGAACCTCGCAGCCCGTCCACAGCCGAAGACGGCCCGAAGGCATCAAGTCGATGCCGCTGTCGGGGATGCGGCTACCCATGCGTCCACCCTCCATCCAAGCAGAGTGTCCCACTCGTGTCCCACTGGCCCTCTTCGGCCGGCTGTAGCTTCAGGTGGCCCATCCGGGCTCCCAACCGCTCATCCACCTCGGAGAGACACCATGAAGAACGAGAAGAACCAGCCCCGCAGCCGTCGCAGCCTGAAGGTCCAGGACCTCGAGACCACGGGGGTTGAGGTGAAGGGCGGCTCGGACCCCGGCATGGAGATCAAGGAAAGCAACCACACAGGCTGCCAAGGCATGATCATGAACCCCCATGACGGCGTCGAGCGCCAGTAGCCGCCCAGCACGAGGTCAGTGCTCCGTCCCCCGGAGCCCAGTCGCCGGCTGCACCTCACAAGCCTCCCTCGCCTCCTCACCCGGGGCGAGGCTCGCCACTCCAGCAGCGAGCACGGCAGCAACAGCATCCAGCCGCCGGCGCTTCTCAGGCTTCAATCGCGCGCCGCACGTCGTCGTGGATGCGCGAGAGCTGGCCGGCGACGCTCTCCCGGTGCTGGTCGAGGTCGCGCTGGAGGTCTTGCTTGAGGCCATCATGGTCTCTCCGGAGGGACTTGGCCTGCTCCTCCACCGTGGCCAGGCGTTCGCCGAGCTCCTTCGGCAGCTCGGGCAGAACCGGGACTTGGGTGGATTCGTTGTCCTGTGCTTCGAGCCCGGCGACGCGGTCTCGAAGGGCCTGGACCTCGGACGCGGGGACCACGGGGGCAGCCTGGAGGGTCGCCAGCGCCGTCTCAGCCTTCTCCAGGCGCTCCAACATCTTCAACCACTGGTGCCGCAGGAGGAGCCCCGCACCGACCGTGCTGGCCCCGCCAGCGCCGCCGACACCCATCACCCACGAGGCGAGGGTGTTGAGAGCGGTGGCGACGTCGTCGGGGGTGGCGGGGTTCAACGACCCGCCGCCTCCCGTGGACTCCTGGGCGAGCGTCAGGCCCGTCCATGCCAGCAGGGCCAGCCACATCACGCGGCGGCCTTGAGCTCTTCGCGGGCCTGCTCGACGGCGAACCAGAGAGCGTGCTCGGCCGCATCGCGGTCCCACAGCTCGAGGTGCTCACCGATGACCGGGAAGTCGGAGAAGTCGTACTTCTCGTCGAAGGCTTCGGCCTTGCTGCGCACCCAGGCGCCCATGACGTCGTCGTCGTTGAGGCGCTCCAGGGTCTCCTTGCGGAGCTCGGCGAGGGCGGCCTTGCGGATGGGATTGAGGAAGCGTGCGACGGCACGGAGGAAGCGGGCGGGCTTGCGGGACATGGACACCTCTCAGCGGGCTCGCAGGAACGCGAGGGCGACGCGAACAGCGCCGCGGATGTGGTCGATGGGGATGCGGCCGGGGCAGACGGTGGCCGTCGTGCCCACGTCGCGGTGGGGGTGGATGTCGTCGGCGCTCAGGCCGTGCTCGAGGCACCAGGCGAGGCACTGGCCGACCAGCATGGCCACGGCCGCCCTGTCGGGGTCGGCGTGCTCGTAGTTGCCGGCGAGGGCCACACCGAGGCTCCCGGTGTTGGCTCCGCCAGCGTGGGCGCCGAGGGATTCGTCGTCGCGCCCGTCGCCGATGACCCAGTCCCCGCCACGCGCCCGGTGCACGAGGGCGTGGTACCCGATGCCGCCGAACTTCCGCTTGTGCATGCGGTTGATGGCGAGCGGGTCGTCGTACGCCGAGCTGGCGGTGTGGTGGACGATGATGCGCCGGATGGTCCCGATGCGAGGCATGCGTGAGGCTCCTTCAGCTCGAGGGTCCCGAGCCGGCCGCGGGGCCTTCTGCCCCCGGAAGTGGTGGTAGAGGCTGGTCAACAGGGCGCGTCCTCGATGGGGGCGCCCTCGCCGGACCAGGTGTCGATGGGCTCGCGGAGCCCGGAGTCGTCGAGCAGCGAGGCGAGCACTCGGCCGCCACTGTCTGCGATGGCCTGGCGCCGAGCCTCGGTGAGCTTCGCGCCGTCGACCTTCATCACGACGAACACGTCCTCGCCGCAGCGCATGGCGGCGACCTGGTGCTCGCCGTCGGCGGTCGACGCAATCTTGAGTTCGTCGATGCGGCGTCCAGTGTCGACGTCGGTGCCGTCCTGGAGGTAGCGAAGAGAGAGCGGCACTACTGCCTCCGTGTGACGCGCAGGCCAGTGATTGCGTAGGTGGTGCGCCCCGTCCTCGCGGCGATGGCGTAGGCGTTGGCGACGTAGTTGGGAGTGGCGTCCAGCCGGTTGACCTGGTCGGAGCCGACGACGTAGGTGTTGGCGCCCCGGGGGACCGGAGTGGGCGCTGTGGACCCGGTGGTGTCCATGACCTCGACGAGCTCGCCAGCCGTCAGGATGAGCGTGACCACGCGCTCGGTGACCTTCGCCCGGGTGTTGATGGCGTCGGTGCCGGTGCCCGTTCGGGTCTTCCGGTCCTCTTGGGCGCTGTCACCAGCATTCTCGGTGACCATCAGCGAGCGAGCGTCCCCCGAGTTGTGGGTGGTGTCGCGAGAGAGGCCACAGATGAAGCCCTCGCCCGACCCGCCGAAGGAGATGGCGGTGATGTAGAGCTCGACGACGACGATGCCGTGAGCGGCGAACTCGCCGTCCCAGGTCGACGCGAGCCGAGCCACCCAGTCAAAGGCCGCCGCGGTGGTGGAGGTGCCGCCCACGGTGCCGGACCACACCAGGCCGACGTTCTCGGTCGGGGTGAGCGTGCCGTTGTTGCCCGAGAAGGACGCCACGGTGACCGTGATGTCGCCCTGCGCCGTCGTGATGACGTGGGCGCCGGACGTGATGCCGGCGCCGGTGGCGACCGTGGTGAAGTCGAACCACAGCAGCTCGACATCGGAGGCAGCCCCGGCGGGGGCGTCCCGGTCGTAGCCGTAGGTGGCCGTGGCGAGGGTGTTGCCGCCGGAGTCCAGCGCGGCGAGCTGCAGGAAGCCACGGTCGCCGTCGGCCTGGGTGGTGACCGGGTAGGGCCCGAGGCCGTCCCCCGTGCTCACCCCGAACACAGCCCCGCCGCGCACCTGAGTGTTGAGCAGCTGGTACGACGCGATGCGGCCGTCGGGGTCCTCGAAGGCCCCGAAGGTGATGGCGGTGAGCGCCTGGCCCGCCGACTTCGTCTGGGACGCGGGGTCGGGGGCGACGACGGCGGCGAGGGTGGCCACCGCCGCAGCGCCGACACCCACCCAGGCGCCCTGGCTGCTCCAGTTGCTCACTCGTCGTGCCCCTCAACCCAGGCGACGCGGGTCTTGATGGTGCCGGCGGTGTTGTCGGGGTTGCTCCGGCCGTAGATGAAGCCGTCGCGGGCAACGATGTGGACCCGGTCTTGGATGCGGACCGAAGCGCCCGGCGAGGAGTTGTCCACCAGGTGGTCGATGCCGGTGGTGGCCCACCCACTCGCCACGCCGGTCTCGGGATCGATGGTGGTGGCCGAGCCCGCGGTCTCGAGCACGCAGTGGAGCAGCGTGAGCGTCGCGAACTTGTGGATGGGGAGCTGCCACTCGTCGCTCGGACCGGTGCCGGTCTCGGTGATGTCGTAGGACACGTGCCGACGGCCGCCGATGTCCTTGTAGATGGGGTCGGAGTAGTCAACAGGCATGAAGTCTCCAGCCGCCCGCGCAACCGGGCGGCCCTACGGCGGGTGAGCCCAGAGGTGGTCGGGGGATGGAGAAGCGAGGTGGTGGACGGGGTTAGGCGGCTCGCCCTCTCGACGGCGAGCGGCCTGGGCCCCTCGAGATTTCACGTTCCAGGAAGTCGAGCAGGGTCGCGAGTCGGAGTACTCATCGACAGGATGCGAACGCGCGCATCATCCAGCTGAGGAGGAGCCATGTTCGGTCGAGCATTCTCGTTGTGTCTGATTGCAGGCTGTGTCCAGCCGAAGGCCATGTCCGATGAGGCCGGAGAGCTTCGGTCCTTCGGCGAGCCCGTCGCTGAGATGGAGATCGAGCAGGGGTACGTCCAGTTCGTCGACCACGACGGAGTCCCCAACACCGTCCGGCACCTGCGCGGCGACATGACCGTCACGGTGTACGAGCAGTGGATCGCGGTCCGCATTCCGGAGGACCAGTCCTGGCACCTGATTCCTCGAGAGCGTGTGACCTACGCCGGAACCTGGGACATGGGGCCGTGACGGCTCGCACCCGCTACGATGGGGTGACCGGGGGCATGTCCTGAGCATCGCGGGACTGCATCAGCGCCCCGACGGCGTGGCCACAGCCTGATTGCTCTGGAGGGGCGCATGTCCGACGACGAGGGACTGTTCGAGTGGTGGATGCTTGGAGCACCCATCGGCGCCCTGGTCGCTCTGTACGGCGCCTTCGCTGTCTTGGTGGGGCTTGAAGTCGTCGAGAGCCCGTTCCTCGTGGATCCGGCCACCCCAAGGAAGGTTGCCGACCAAGCCAACTCCGAGGAAGACTTCCAAGCAAGCGTCGACGAGGCCTACAACGCGCTCCACGACGAGTACCGTCAGACCGTGACCGACATCGTCTCGGCCTACAGTTGCCGCGAGGACCGGGTCGAGCAGGCGACCTTCTGCTCACCTTCTGGAGCCCCCAAGTACACGAACTCGAAGACATCCATCTACAGCTACTTCAGCATCAAGGGCGACCTGGCGGGGGACGTCGACAACCTCCAGGTCTGGCCCGTCCTGCAGGTTCAGCGCGCGGGCTCAGACTGGGTGTTCTGGGAGAAACTCGTGGTCCGGGCTGGCGACCGGAAGAACGTGTGGGTCCCGCCTGCGCCCCCACTACGCGATGTTGGGGGCCAAGTGGCAGAGTGGGTGACTGTTTCGAGTCCAGACCACATCCTGCTCCTGGCCACCATGCTGAGCCGAAGCGATGACGAACCCGCACCATTGGTCCGCTTCTCAGGAACGAGGGCCGAGGACCTCGAGCTGAGCCCGTGGGAAGAAGCGTCGATCAAAGCCGCATTCACCATTCTGATGACCGCTCGAAGCCGGTCCGATGTCGAGAAGGACATGCGGAAGGCACGCCGTCGTTGAACGGTCGCTCCCCGTGCAATAGCCCACCCCCATTGGTCGGAACGTCTGAGGGGGATTTCTCCCGCTCATCCGTCCAGGAGGTTTGCATGAGGGCACTGGTTGGCGTGGTTCTGGTGGGGATGGTGGGGTGCTCCGAGAACGCCTTCATTCACGACCACGAATGCGGCGTGAAGGACGAAGGAATCGAGATTCTCGAAGGCGGGAACCTCAAGTCGGCCGACTACAAGTGGACAGCCGCAGACCTGCCACGAGACGCTGACGAGCGCGAAGCTCAAGGCTGGTTCACGAACCTGGAGATGGGCGAGGACGAGCTCCCGAGAGCGTGGGAAGCGACCGAGGCCAAGTACACGGACGACGGCATCCCCTTCGTCAAGTGCCAACCGAACTTCAGAGTCATGCTCGTCATTCAGTAGGTCACCACTGCATCGCAACAACCGTCGGGAAGCCGGCCACGGGGGTCCCCGCGCCGACGCCGTTCACAGGCTGGACATGCGCCCACGCGGCCACGTTGGTCGGAGACCCTGTGGCCGCCATCCACACATCGACGACCGCCTGACCGCTGCTGTTGGTGTCGACGTACAGCGCATAGCGATGGAAGGCCGACCCGGTCGGCCTCCATGTCCCGGTGAAGCCAGTCACCGTGCCAGGACTCGCCAGAGACCCCGTCACAACCGAAGGCCGGAACATGTGGACTGAACCCGACTGGGTGAAGATGTCGTGGTCCGGGGCGTTTGCCGTCGCATCGCTTCCGGGAACGACATCCTCGTAGGTCCCTCCGCCCGGCATGCCGTCCAGCTCCATCACGAAGCGAAGACGGCGGACCCCAGCGAGAGCGTTTCCATCAGCGTCGACGACCTGAATGGTGGCCCGCTGCGTCCCACTTGAGGGGGTTGAGACCGTTACCTGCGGAATGGCCAGATTGAAGCTCAGCTTCGCCTGGGTGATGGCGGTGTCCAGCACCTTGGAGGTCCCCACCGCATTCGTCGCGAGGTGGGGGTTCGTCACCGACCCGTTCGCCAGCTCGGTGCCAGTGACCGAGTTCGGTGCCATCTCAGTCGACGTCACGGCACCCGCGGCAATCTTCGAACCGTCGACCGCGTTGGGCTTGATCTTGTCGCCGGAGACCGCGTTGTCGCGGAGCTGCCCCTCGCCGATGTACTCGCCGATCTCACGCGTGTCGGTGATGTCGCCCGTGCCGATGGCAGTCGCAGCGGCACCCACGAAGATGTCGGCCAGGCCATACTCATCGGCCGCCAGCGAGGGCGCCACAGGGAGCGACGGAGCCGGCGTCCCGTGCTTGATGCCCACCGCGCCGGCCGAGTCGATGTAGACCGTGGCGATGCGCTGGTTCGTCGCATCGGGGGTCGCTGACAGCAGCTCGGCAATCGGGTGGGTGACGCGGACGCCATCGACGACGGCGTCGCCGGGGGCCACCGAAAGGTCGAGCGTGCCGGTCGAGGTGACGATGAGCTCGCCGTTCGACCGAGCCGACGCAGACGGGATGACGTGGTCCATCCCCCAGGCCTCGCCAGGCCCCGGGTGCCATCCCTGCCCAAGCGTGAGCAGCGGCCGGGCATCCTCGACCAGGACGGTGCCAGTGGACGCGGGAACCCGCACGTAGGCCACGGGAACATGCCCGGTGGGCGTGGGCGGGCGGACCGGGCTAACCGACGGAGTGCCCTTGGTGACGACCCGGGTGAAGCCCCAGCGCCGCCGCAAGGTCGACGACGTGGTGGAGATGATGCCCGAGGAGACGTCCTTCACGGTCACGGTCCCCGGCTCATCGGCCTCGACCAGCGGAGCGAGCGACACCAGGTCGTACCGAACCTGGGAGTCGTGCGCGTCGACGGAGAAGGTGTCGGCGGCGTCCACCACGATGGGCTTGTAGTGGGGCTCGAACTCGTCGGTCTCGGCCGTGTCGTGCATCAAGCCGACACCGGGGGCGAGGACCACCTCGAGGTCGGTCGCACCGTTGTCGAGCTGGCACGCGCTCCCGGGGAAGCCAGAGCGCGGTGCATCGGCGACCTCGTCCCACAGCAACTCGGCCAGGACGTGGAGGAGCTGCTGGGACCCGATGCTGCCGATGTTGTCGATGGCCTCTTCGGTGGCGAGCTCGCCCGAGGTGAAGTTCCGGCGCTTGCCGATGCGGTCACGAGTGGTGGACATGGGCTCTCACAGGCTGGAGTCGATGGCGACGTAGGCGCGGACGCCACACGCCTTGATGCGGTCGACCTCGGTGGCGATGAGCTCGTAGACGGGATGCTCGTGCACGCCGAGGTACATGTCGTAGTCGAGGTAGGTGGCGCCCAGGAATGCGGCGCCGCCCGGCATCTCGCCGACGAGGGGGATGAGGAGCAGGAAGCTGTGGGGGCCGCCCGAGATGCGCCCATGGTCGAGGTACCAGTCGTACCCGATGTACGAGGTGGTCTCCCACCACTGGACCATCTGGGCCTGCTTCGTCGTGTACGCCGACAGGATGGCGTTCACGCGGTCGAGGATGGCGGCCTTGGTGAGCTGGCGCTCGGGGAAACGAACCCGCTCACGGAGCTGGGCGTCGGTCTCGTTGGTCGCCCGGCGGAGTCCGTACCCACGAGCGAGAAGCGTGAGCCAGCGCCCCGCCGAAGCGCCGACGGTGGCCGAGTCGCGCATCCCGTCGCGGGAGGCCTCCACCCGAGCCATGACCGCAGCGACACCCGCAAGCAGGGGCCGCAGGCTCTCGCGGTCTTCGGGGGAGACGAACCGCTCGGCCTGGGCGAGGAGTTGGTCGGTGGTCCGGCCCATCAGCTGACCTCGGCGAAGGTGACCTCGAGGCGGGTTGTCGGCACCCGGAGGGCATGGCCAACCGAGCTCGGAGCGACGTCGGCCGTCGGTGTGGTCACGCGGGCGTAGCGAACATCGCGGTGGGCCCGGATGGCAGCCGAGGAGACGCGCTCGACGATGAGGGAGTCGCCGGCTTCGCGCTGGCCGTCGAGGTCGGACAGGGCGGCCAGGACCGCGGCCCGGAGGGTGTCCTTGTCGGCCCCGCGCTCCACGAACACGGTGAGCGCGAGGTCGGTCTCCTCGCGGGTGGCGGCGTAGACCTCGAAGCGCATGCCTGCTGAAAACCACTCGAGCAGTTCGGTCTCCACCAGGCCGACGAGGGTGCTGTTCGCCCGCCCGTCGATGTCGCCGACGTAGACGCGAACCAGACCCCCATCGGCAGGGTGGGCGAGGGACTCGTCGACGGTCGCGAAGTGGACGCCGGCGACTGCGGAGGCTCCCCGGTCCACCGCGCTCCTCGTGCCGCGCCGCAGGGTGGTGTAGTGCTGGCGGGCCTTGTCGCGTAGCGACGCGTCGCTCTCGGCCGGAGCACCACCCACGAAGCGCTCGGGGATGGACACCGTTGCCGTGGCATCGTCGGCGAGGGCGGAAGCGAATTCGGCCGTCGCCGTCGTCGCGAAATTGCCCTCGCGGCCTGCCACCGATGCCGTGGCTTCGACGTCGGCGAACGTCTCCGAGGACGGGATGATGGAGTCGGCGTTGACCGTCGCAGCGATGACGCCATCGTCGGTGTTGACGTGGACGACGGAGCCCGCGGGGATGTTCACCACCGACGGGATCACACTGGAGCCACGGGTCACCCGGAACCGACCGACCGAGAATGTGGCCGGGTCACGCGAGACCTCCCCGCCGTACCGGTCGAGCACCAGCGCATCGAGGTCGGCTTCGTCGGCGGTGTCGATGAAGAGCGCCGCGAAGTCGTGGGTGGTGCCGGCCATGACCTCGTCGCCGAGCATGGCCGCGCCGCCCCCAAGGGCATCGAGCCCCGAGCCGTCCTCCCAGTCGGAGAGGTTGGACTGGCGGGCCTGGACCTCGGTCTTGAACGCCTCGTAGAAGTCGCTGAACGTGGGCCGGGTCGCCATCGCTACTCCGTCACGGCGAGCGTGAGGGTCTGGGTGGAATCGTCGGGCGACCGAGCGATCTGGTAGTTCATGTCGACGGTCACGCCGTCGGCGAAGGGCTCGTCGGCGACGCCAGCGGACACCGCGACCGCGACGTCGGAGACGCGTGGGTCCTGGTTCGCCTGCAGGCGGATGCGGGCCGCCAGCTCAGCTCGAGCACCAGGCGAGGAGGACCGCTCGATGTCGGCCGGGAGGCCCGCACCGAAGTCAGGGCGATGCACGAGCGAGCCGGGGACGGTCATCGTCCGACGTCGCATGGCCTGCGCCACGGACGCCTCTCCGGTCACCAGCTGGAGGTCTCCCGAGGCGGTCACAGGCAGCGCGGCGCCCCCACCAGGCACACGGATGTCGGTGCCCAGGTTGCGGGACCAGGTGGCCATCAGGCCTCCTCGGTGCGGACGATGCCGCGGTAGCTGGTGCTGATGGCGGCGAGCAGGGAGTCGGTCTGGGGGAGGGACGCCACGCCAAGCCCGAGCAGGGCCGCGCGCATCTCCGAGAGGCTGGACTCCAGGTCGCCGAGCAGGCTCGCGGTCACAGTCGGCACGGTGGTGGTGCCCTCAGCGGTCCGGACATCGAGGCCATCGCGGTCCACGATCTGGCGACTGTCGCCGAGCCACCCTGCCGGGGGCTTCGAGGCTCCGGAGACCGCGCTGGCGATGGCCACGGCGCGGTTGCGGTCGCCGCCGGGCAGGAGGATGAGCACCTCGGTGTCGACCTCGAGGCGGCCGAAGTCGCCTTCGCCGGGTTGGCCTCCCATCCGGAGCATCGGGCGGGCGAGCAGCTGCTCCCCGGAGGGCACGAGCTGGCACTCCAGCATCACGCCCACATTGGTGTCGGCCTCCACCTTCGTGACGACCGCCAGCTCCACCCAGGAACGACCGTTCCGGGCGAGCTCGCGGAGGAGGGTCTCGAGCGCATCGCGGCTCACAGTGCACCCCCACCGCCCACGAGGTTGATGAACTCGACGGTCAGCTGGTAGCCGTCGTCGCGGGTCCACCGATGGCGGGCGGTGCGGACGTAGAACTCGACGGCGAGGTCGGCGGCCTGCCGGTACTGGGAGACCAGCACCTCGGCGACGTGCCGGGGAAGGCCCGCGACAGCAACGAGCCGGTCGACGGCCTGGCCCTCGGGCATCCCGTGGATCACAGCGACGAGGTCTTGGGCCCACTCCACAACGATGCGGTGGCCGTTGGCGAGCTGCGGAAGCACCCCGCCTTCGAAGCTGGCCATCTCGCGGGTCTCCAGCTCTCCCTCGAGCTGCTGGCGGGCCGCGTTCCGGTAGATGCGCTCGGCCAGCTCCGAGATCTGCGCCTGGCTGTAGGTCCCCTCCACGTAGAAGGGCGTCACCGGGGCCGTGTCGGTCGACACCTTGCCCTTCGTTGAGATGCGCTTGCGGAGGACGATGGACTGCTCGGGGTACTTCGCCGTCCGGACCTTCCGGGCAAGCGGGTTCCAGCAGCGGACCTCCACCTGGGTGGTACGCATCTCCTGGTAGTCGCGGGAGACCGTGAGGCGGGAGACGTCCCTGCCCCACGCGAAGCTGACCCGCTGGTCGCCGACTTCGCCGGCGGGAACGATGCGGAGGGTGTCGAGCTCGACGACGGCGACGAGACCAGCACGGCCGACCAGGTCGACCAGCACGGTCCAGGTGTCGTCGTTGGTCTGGGGGACGAAGAGGCGCCGCCCGATGATGCTCTTGAGCACCACGCTGCCTGCGCCGCCGACGAACTCGGTGCGCATCTCCTCGGCGCCCGGGGTTGCCTGCAGGATGGCGTCCACAACCTGCGAGAGCGGCACCGAGATGTCGATGGCGCCGTCGCTCCATCGGCGGTCGAGGAAGAGGGCGGTGTAGTCACGCCCGGCGAGGTCAAGGACCTCGGAGCCCTCGTCGAGCTTCAGCTTGGGCTGGTCGACGTACCCCATGATGACCGCGTTGGAGCGGTCGTAGGTGAGTGTGCCGGCGGCGCTTCCGACGTCGGCGACAGCAGCCGTGACGAGGATGGAGCGCGCGGACCGAGGGTCGATGGGCAGGTCTCGCCAGTCGACACCGACACGGAAGGTGTCAGCCTCGCGGGCGTGGTTCCGCACCCACTCCAGCTCGCGCGGGACCACCTCGACGGTGAGGGTGTCGCTGCCGGAGCCGTCGGCCCAGTCCTCGAGCAGGACGGTGAGCACCACCGAAGCTCGGGGGTAGTAGGCCACGGTCATCTCCGAGCGGGAATCACCAGGACGGTGCCGGCCGCGGGCTGCCCCGGGGACAGACCGTTGGCGTCGGCGAGGTACCGCCACTGCTGCCAGTCACCGAGGCGCAGTGCGGCGATGGACTGGAGCGTCTCGCCGGAGCGGACGACGTGGACAGCGTGGTCGACGCCGAGCTCCAAGGCTTCTGCGGTCTGGTCGGCTTCGGCCGCCTGCCTTGCGACCAGGCCGAGGGCTTGGCGGACCCGGGCGAGCCAGATCCAAAGCCGCACGGTGTCGGCGGCGTCGGTGCCGGCGAGCAGGTCGTCGACGTCGAGCGGGTCGATGATGGCCCGCAGGTCGGCACGGTCCGAGAGCACGCCCGACAGGGTCGCCCGGATGTGGCGGAGGTCCTGGGCGGTGTGCGTGCCCTCGCGAAGGGACGTCGACAGCCGGGACGCCAAGGCGCCGAGCGTGGTGCCGATGTCGGTCGCGGCGTCGTTGATGGTGTGGACGGTCGTGGTCATCCGAGCACCGCCCGAGCGCTGTTGGACAACGCGGTGGCCGCGAGCAGTTCATCATCCAGTGAGCCCAGCAGGTCGAGTATGGAGGCCATGGACGACGACGACGGCGTCGACGGCATCGCCCGAGAAGCGACGGTGTCGGCCTCGGACTCGACCACCAGGAAGCGGGCCCGCCACCGAAGCTCGGCCTCGGTCTCCCACTCCGGAGAGAACTCCTCGAGGAGACCGCGAACCACGAGGGCGTCTCCCCAGGTCAGCTCGACGATGTTCTGGGCCCGGACCAGCGCTTCGAACTGGGCGGCGAGCTCGCGCGCCCCGCCCCCACGGCCGAGGTGCTGGTCGCGCCACTCCCCCGACATCTCGATGGGCTGGTCTTCGGTCCCCATGACCTGGAGAGAGCCCTTGGAGGCGCCTGGATAGCGGCTCACACTGGCCCGCTGGCGGACACCAGCCCGTAGCCCCCTCTCGGGGAGGGCCGCTCCCTCGAGCACAACGGAGAGGCCGGAGGAGAGGTCTCGGAGCACCATGGGCTGGTCGAAGCGGACCGGCGACGCCGACGCCTCCGACTCGATGGACGTGAGAGTGCGCGACAGGTCAAAGGACATGCAGCGCTCCTACGCGGTGGAGAACGGCTGGCGTCGGGGGGCCGTCGGGTGGGCTCGAATCTGGGAGAGGACCGTCTCGAAGGACATCGCGGCACGAGCGGGGTCGTCGACCCTGTCGGCCTTCACGGTGACCGAGATGGGGCCGTTGATGTTCGTCACCTGCTTCTCAGCAGGGGCATCAGCTGCCGCCATCGGCGGGTGCCAGCCGGCCTCCTGGTCAGCCGAAGCGAGCATGGGGGGCGGCGGGCCGAAGATGGCCTCCTGACCACCGGGAGAGGTCGGGGACCTTCCGAAGACGATGTCGCCGAGCTGCTCCTTCGCCTCCCTGAAGATGGGCTTCAGCCGTGCCGTCTCTTCCTTGTTGATGTCCTGGATGGACTCTCCGGTGATGGGACTGGCCAGCACACGCCCGAGGGCCCTGACGAAGACGCCGAAGTAGCGGATGAGAAAGCCCACGACCGTCACCGCCGCCGAACCGGCCCGCACCACCCAGGAAAGACCACGCGCAAGCCCCCCGAGGATGCCAATCACGGCAGCCCCCACGAGGTTCAGCGCAGATCCATGGCCCGTCATCATGGCGAAAGAGTCGCCCAGCTGAACGATGGAGGCCCACAGCTGCCTGCCGCCTTCCATCGCCCACTCGGCAGCACCAGCATACTCGCGAGCGGCACCGGCGACCCCAGCCACCACAGCGGAGAAGAGGGCGACTGGACCGGCGGCTCGGGTGGCAACTCGCCCGAGGGTCGCGACCCCGGTTCGAATCACCGCCCATGAGCCCCCGAGGAGGCCTCCCCCAGACAGGAAGGCCGTGCCGGCTGCACCAGCTGCCGAGAAGGCCCCTGCTCGACCGCGTCGCGCCATCCCGGAGACACCGCCCCCGGGTGCTGCCATCTGGGCCAGCGAGGCGCCGGCGACGATGGTGGCGTAGGTCTTGGCCTGGCCGATGAGGGTGTCCCACATCTCGATGAGTCGGGGCCCCCACTGCGACGCGATGTCTTCGAGGGTGCCCTCGTTCTGCTCGAGGAAGTCGTTGGCGCTCCGGAGGTGCTCCGACCACCGCTCGAACAGGGGGCGCGTGACGATGCGGGCCAGGCGCCGGAGGTGGTCGAACAGCGTTGCCGTCTGCGCACTCCACGAACGTCCCATCAGCTCCACGCCTGGCGCGAAGGCTTGGAACGCGCGGTTGAGGGCGTTCACCCGCTCTTCGGGTGCGAGCTTCCGGAACGACTCCGCGGTCTGCCCGGACGCACGAAGTGCCTGCATCACGATGGGCGTGGTGCGGTCACCCACCTGGCCGCCGAGGGCCTGGGCTACGTCCATCGGCGCCAGAGAGAGCCCCTCCTGACCACGAAGGGCGAACCCAGCGCCCAAAGCGTTGCGGTTCAGCTCTCGCAGCTGGTCGATGCTCGCGCCCAGGCCGAGGCCTGGTCCAAGCATGCGCTGGAGACCCTGGAGGTAGTTGTCGAGCTCGCCGGCACCACTCGCTGCGTCCGCCGTGAGGTTCTGGACGAGCGTGCGGGCGGTGCCCAGCGTCTGGTTGATGCCCATGCCCATGTTCGCGGACAGGAGCGTCGCGAGGCCGGACTCAGCCTCCTCGATGCCTGTGTGGAGCCCGATGAGGCCGCGGGTGATGCGCCCAAGGCCGGCAGCGCCAGCCAAGCCAGCGAACACCCGCCCGAGCGAGGACCCGACCGACAACCCCCGGCGCTCGACCGCGGCGAGTCGTCGTTCAGCCGAAGAGGCCCCACCGTTGGTCTCGTCGTCGGCCACGATGCGGGCACTGATGACGTAGTCGACTGCCATCTACGACTCCGAGCCCGAGGCATCGTTTTCGCGCGTCATCAGGCGGATGAGCGCCAAGTAGAAGGACCGGAGTTGGGACCGCGGCCAGCCGAGCATCTCGTCGACCGACTGCCGTCCGTAGCGAGCGCAGTAGACGAGCTGGTCCCAGTGCTCGTCTACGCGGCGTTTCCCACCTTCGGAGCCTCGCCGGCGCCGGTGGCTTCACCGAAGAGCAGGCCGAGCAGGACCGTGTCCACAGCCGAGAAGCAGCGGTCCCACTTTCCGCCGGAGAGCGCGCCTTCGGCCACCGGTTCACCGTCGATGGACACGATGTGGCGACGGCCGGCGTCCATGGAGCCGGCGATGTTGCTGCGCCCGTGTTCCGCTGCCGTGAGGGCTTCCCGGACGGTCGACTCGTGGGGCTCGCGCATGGCGACCACGCGTCCGTCCGGGAGCTTGCCCGACCAGACCTCGCCGGTGGCGGTGTCGACCACCGAGATGGACTCCCGGAAGGCCTCCTCCTGGTCCTGCGTCGGCGCGTGCAGGCTGGACCACACCCGACCGAGCTGGAGGCGGTGGCGAGTGCGGGGGATGTGGTCCTCGAGCTTCTCGCCGACGACGTCCATGTAGGAGAGGTCGGTCTCGCCCACCTTGCGGATGGACCGGCGGGCACCCTCGCCGTTCAGGTCGAGGTTCATCACACCGACGGCGGCACCCTTCGATGAGGTCTGGACGAACCGTTCGACCTTTGCGAGCTCGGAGGCGGTGAGGATGACGAGGACCACGGCAGGTCCACGGGGAAGCTGAACCAGCTTCGCTTCACGGGGGGAGGACATGGGGGCTCTCCAGTCCGGGGGTGATGGCTCAGACTGCGATGCGGGCCTCGCCCGTCTTCAGCGTGAGCCGGATGTTGTTCTTCTCGCCGCGGGACGCGCTCTTCTCGAAGGCGGTCCGCGTGCAGTTCCGGTAGAGGAACGACTTCGACGACGAGCCGGTGTACCGGGTGGTCACGACGACGCTCAGCTCGACAGGCTGACGGGCGACCGCCGCCGCATCGAGCGCGTCCTCCAGCTCCTCGGCAGCTGCGCTGTTCTCGTGGACCTCCATCTCCAGCTCCCACCCATCGGGGGTCGCGTCGTACTTGGTGGAGGTGGTCCCGAGAGGACGCGTGGTGGTCTCCTGGACGAGCTTGCGCGCCCGGAACCGCACGAGGTCGTAGATGTTGACCGGGGCGCCGTCCACCAGCACCTGCACGGTCTGGTCGACACCCTCGGAGGCGTGGTCCTTGCTGCCCATGGCAACTCCTGGCGGGCGAGCCCGCTGTCAGATGGTGAGGTGGTGGCCGACCTCAGAGGGAGACCGTGGTACCGACCTGCTGCTGGAGAGTGAGCTCGTCGAGCGTGCCCCAGAGGGCGACCTGGACGATGATGATCGCCCGGTTGGCAGCCAGGTCGGCGGCCGTGTTGGCGCTGTAGGGGTCAATGCCGAAGTCGCGAACACCGCGGTCGCCAGCGCCGACCTCACCCTTCAGCCACGCAGCCATGGCACCCACCAGGGAGCGAACGTTGGGCCCAAGCTCTTCGTTCGTCAGGTCGATGTCGAGCTGGGTCTCGGTGTACTGCGCGGCAAAGCGTGCAAGGGCGTTCTGGATGCGGTCCTTGAGGCGCCGGTCCCGCAGCTTCTTCGGGCCAGTGGTGGTCAGCTCCGTCGCCACACCCTTCCGGATGATGGCTCCACCGAGCTCGGCCGCCATCATCCACGGAGCAATGCCCGCAGCGTTCATGGCGTCGAGGGTGGAGCGGCTGGCGCTCTCGTCCTCAAGGCCAACGATGCCGGAGAGGTACGGGGCACCCGGGGAACCACCGGCGCTCTCCCACTGCTCGACGTTGGCCCAAGCGAATGCGGCGAAAGCGTTCCCGTCAACCTCGATGACGCCGGCGTCGGAGGCGAAGAAGTTGGTCGTCTTCACCATCGGCCAGGGGTACTGCACCCGGTCGGACCGGTAGCTGGCGACGTCGGTGATGGCGTCGGCGGAGGCCTGGTCGTCGACCGTGCACAGGACGGCGATGCCCTTGTCCGTGTCGTCGCACCACGCCTTGAGACCGGCGTTGACGCCCGCCTTGAGCGCTTCGGGGACCTGTGCAGCGAAGAGCACGTCGCACTGGACACCCACGCCGTAGAACTGGCGGATGCCCACCGAGCTGCTCGAGCTGCCCACGAAGTCGGCGGCGACCGCGGTGCCGTCGCTGCCGCTGGTCAGGGCAGTCGCGGAGCCCGTGGCGGGCATGGCCGTCGGGCTGCTCACCGAAATGTCGACGTAGGGGTCGGAGATGCTGGCGAGGTCGCCCGTGGCGAGGTCCTCGTAGGTCTTCGAGTACCCGGTGCCGATGGCGATGGTGAGGTTCCGCTCGGCAGCGTCGCCACCGGTGGCCGCGGCCCAGGTGTAGGTGATGCTGTTGCCGAGGACGCCTGGGTACTTGGCGTCGATGGTGACCGTGCCGGTTCCGGCGGTGATGGCCCCCGAGGAGGCCTTGGCCTGGCTGGTCGCGGCGATGCGGCAGACCTTCGCGCCGCCCGCGGGGATGCGCTTGTTGAGCATCGCCAGGATGGCCGGGTAGGCCGTGAAGTCCTTCGTGCTGGCGAAGGCGTTCGGGTAGAACGCGGCCCAGTACTCGCCCATCTGGGTGATGGTCGTGGGGGTGTTGACCGGGCCCCAGGGGAGGTCTGCGACGATGCCGACCACGTTGGCGGCGGTGCCCGAGACCTGCCGCGGTGCCGGCACTTCGAGGATGTTGGTGCCGTAGCCAGCCTGGCTCGGGCCGGTGATGGTGCGGACGAGGCTGCCCATGGGTGCTCCTCAGCTCGTGGAGACAAGAATGGTCGTCTCCGAGCCCTCGACCGCACCGGAGAAGGTGGTCGTGGCGTCGAGACGTTGGATGGTCGGGGTGGTGACCCGGCGGACACGGCTGCACGTGGCTCGCAGGTCCACGCGGGCGCGCCAGGTTCCCCGGGGCGCGGCGTCGGAGTCCTGGTCGACGGCTTGGCCGACGGTCCGGAACCGGACGGTGAGGTCGTGGTAGTCGGCCTGGACGAGTTCCAGACCGCTCGAAGCGGGGGTGAGGTTGTCGAGGGCCTCGGTGAGCGCCTCGAGCATGGGGCCAAGGTGGGCCTTGTACGGGACCCAGAGGTCGACCTGGACCGCCCACTCGAGCAGCGCGGTCCTCCAGACGGTGACGCCCGTGTCGTGGCTCAAGGCCACGGGGCTCACGGGGGTGACGTCGGGGTTGCCAGCGGTGAGCGAGATGAGCGGGTTGGCCGCATCCGCCACCGTCCCCCACTCGGGCCACCCGTCCAACACGGTGAGCGTGTTGTGGTCGCTGGGGATGTCGCCGGGGACGACGATGGTGGCCTCGAGGTGGGCCCGGAGGGCTTCCATCGCGCTGACGACGGGGTCGGTGGCCATGGACTACCTCTGGCTCTTCCTCCGGAGGCGCCGGCGGGCCTCTCGGCGGAACCAGCGAGCGATGCGCGGTTCCAGCCCCTTGAGGAGGAGGTGCGGCTTGCTGCCGCGGATGTGGATGGCGTTCCGGATGGCCCAGGCGGCCTGGTCGATGTCCGCCTCGGTGGGCGGGGACCCGTCTGGCCCAGTGACCTTGCCTTCGGGGACCAGCTTGCGAGCCACCCACTCGCGAATGGGGGCGAACGGAGGTCCGGGGCGACCTGGACGTCGGCCGTGCTCCAGGGTGGACGCGTGGGGGGCCGTGTTGCCCACCTCCGCACCCTTCGGGATGGAGCGATGCACCCAGGAGGCCTTGAACTGGCCTTGGTCGACGAGCCCCGAGTTGTTGGTCGCTCGGACAGCGGCACCCTCGGCCTTGAGCGCCACCTCGAGGGCGACGGCTCGGACGAGCTCGGTGTCCTCTCGCAGGCGCCGACGGAGACGGTCACCCAGGTCGTTCGCGCGGATGTATTGCTCGGCCATGGCCTATCCTCGGGCCTTCCGGCGGAGGGTGACCTCCCAGGCCAGGTTCTTCTCGGTCGGCTCGCCGATGAGCGTGTACTCGTCGGCGTCGATGAGCCAGACACGCTCCTGGTTGGCGGCAAGCGCACCACCGAGCTGGTCGGCGGTGTAGGTGGCCGAGATGCGGTCGACGACGCGGTCGCCGTCCTTGAAGCGGCCGGGGGCGAGGGCCAGGCGGCGGGAGGAGATGCCGCGGACCTTCGGGGGCGGGGAGAGCACGAGCTCCACGACGCTCTTCGAACCGAGGCCGGGCTTGGCGCCTGACCAGGTCGTGGTTCGAACCGTCACGGCGTGGCGGCGGAATCCGAGGTCGTTGATGAGGCCACGGGCCTCGTCGACCACGGGGATGAGGTCGTCGCGGAGCGTCACGGGTCACCCCTTCTTCGGGTACGCCTCGCACAAGTCGGCGTGGTGCTTCTGGAGCCAGCGGGCCATCTCGCCGGAGTACACGTCCCGGAAGGACAGGCGGAGCCGGCGGCCATCGGGCCCCTTCACCACCTGGTTGCCGGTGAGGCGGACGGTGGGATGGACAACCGGCTTGGGTTCGACCGGCTTGGGTGCCTTCGGGGTGGACGCCTTGCGGGTCCGCCGGCGGGGCTTCGGCTTGGGGGCGGGCTCGGCCTTGGCAGGCTCGGGGGCGGGCTCGGCGGGCTTGCCCTCCCCTTCCGCGGTGTCGGGGTCGGGGTCGGGGTCGTCGTCGCCATCGTCGGCGGCGGTCTCACCACCGTCGTCCGCGGCGGCGCGGAACGCCTTGACCTCTTCGACGGTGACGCCAGCCATCTCGGCGACCTTCTCGTCGGGAACAGTGCCGATGACGGCGGAGTACTTCTCGAGCGACATCATGCGCCTCGCATTGCGATGCCGGAGCCCCCCGAGCCGCTCGAGAAGACATCACGGAGGACCGAGACGCCGAGCGTGGACGCGATGAGGTTGGCGAGCCGGCGGCCTTCCATCCGGAGGGCCTGGATTTCCTGGGGGCCAGCAAGGACGACGTCCTCGGCCTTGATGACCTTCTGGCGGCTCCAGGAGGACTGGAGCTGCGTGTCGATGGTGTCGAGCTGGGAGAGGGCGTCGGTGACGCGGCTCTCGCCGAACGTCGACAAGGAGGTCAGGCCGCTCTCCAGATCAGGGAACGAGGACCGGAACCCGTCGGGGTACCCGAGCCAGTACCGGACCTTGCTCTTCTGGTCGTCGGTGAGGGCCATGGGACTCAGGGGGCGACGAGGTTGACCATCTCGGGGGCGGTGTAGGTCTGGCGGGGCACGCCACACGGAACACCTTCGGGGATGCCGTCGTGGATGGTGCCCTGAGCCGCTAGGCCGCCGCCGGCGTCGAAGTCGCAGGACGGACCCGCGACGAAGACGCCGATGATGCCCTTGGTCTCCACGAGGTCGGGCAACAGCGCGAGCGCCAGGGCCTCGGTGGTGGCGTCGGTGCCAGCGGCGACCGAGGCGGCTCCGGAGCCGTCCAGGTAGAGCCAGTAGGCGCGGTAGCTGGAGGCGTCGGTGTCGGTCTCGCCGGAGAGGTCCCAGAGGTCGTCGGTGGACGCCTTGGTCTTGTCGACGCCGGCCACCCGGTAGGTCGAGCTCGCCGTGGTCCGGAGGTTGCCGGCGGTGGTGCCGTCACCGATGGAGCCGATGGCGGTGGCACCGAAGGCGAGGAGCATGAGGAGGGAGTTGTGGCGGGCCCACAGAGCGTCCAGCTCCGAGCGACCGCCGGTCTTGCGGATGTTGGTGGTCATCGCGTCTCCGTGGGGATGGAGAGGGGCAAGAGCGCCACGAGGCCACCCGGAAGGGGATGGCCTCGTGGCTCAGTCAGGCGCGGGTGAGCGGAGTGCTGCTCAGCTGAGGACCAGCTTGGCGTGGCTGTTCCGGCGCTTCCAAGCGAGCTGGAGGTAGCAGAAGACCATCGCCTTCATCGAGTCGCCGCCGGAGCTGAGAAGCTTGATGTAGGGCACGAGCTGCTCGCCACCGTACAGGTTGCGGAGGGCCTGCTCGACCTCGTTGAGGGGGATGGCCACTCCCGTGAGGTTGATGATGGCTTGGCGGACTTCCCCGGGGGAGACCGAGGAGTTCGCGGCCGGCATCTGGTGAATCTCGACGTCGCGAGCCGACCAGGCGTAGAAGGTGCTTGCGCTTGCGTGGCGGTCTTCGATGTACGGCACGCCATCGATGCGGATGGCCGTGGAACCCATGGTCTTCTCGATGTCCACCATGCCGTTTGCACCGCGGACCATCGTGGTGATGGCATCGCTGCGTTCGGCAACGATGTCACGGAGCTGGTCGAACAGCGCACCACTGCAGGTCACGAAGTCGGGGTTGTGCCCGGTCGCGTTCTTGATGGGCCGGTGGAGAAGCTCGCGGAGCTTCGCCTCCGAGAGCTGTTCCGCGGGAAGGGTCTCCTCGGAAGCGAGCCACTCGGAGTACGTGCCGCTCGCGAGGTTCGCGAAAGTGCCAGCGGTACCGTCGATGGCGACAGCGGCGCCAGCAAGCTCGACGGGGCTCGCGGTGGGGTCACCCGAGTAGCAGTCGACGGAGATGTCGACCGCAAGCTCGTGGGTGGCGTCGAGGACCTCTTCGAGGAAGACGTCGGTGAGGTCGCCACCACCGGTGCCGCCGGAAGCAGCCGCCACAGCCTGGGCCAGGCCGCTGACCTTCGCGCCCTTGCGGTACTGCGCCCAGTTGAGCGAGGCCGGGGCGCGAGAGTGCGCGTCGAAGTCGCCGTCGGACATATCGGCGCCTTCGGCGTAGGCACCGCCAGCACTACGGCCGCTGAACTTCGCGTTCCAAGTGCAGGTGGCGTTTCGACCACGCCGGACACCCAAAAGGTTGGGCAGGACCACGTCGCGCCGGAACTGCACGACCGTGCGGTCCTGGAAGATGAGGGAGAGAGCCGCCGAGATTGCGGCCAGGGACAGGGTCGCCATGGATGGCTCCTGGTCTGGTGGCGGCTACCCGCCGCTTGGTCGTTGGATGCCCAGAAGGGCGCTTGGGAGAGAGGGGCCGGAGCTACTGAGCGAGGCTGCCCATCCGGAGGCCACCGCGGACGAGGCCACCAAAGTCGATGGATCCGTCGGCCTTGCGGGGGACGTTGCCGCTACCGCCACCGGTGTTCTTGCCGCCGTTGCCGTCGCCCGTGCCGGTCGCGCCGGTCGCCGGGAGGTAGAGCTTGCCGGTGTCCGTTCCCACCCAGTCCTTGATGCCGTCGGCCAGGGAGCGGGTGTCGACGTAGCCCTTGCGCTGCTGAAGGAAGGTGGGCTCACCGGCGTCGTTGAGGCCAACCACGGCCTTGCCGTCTTCGAGCTTCAGGGTGCGCAGGAAGGCGATGGCCGGGCCTTGGGCCTGGGCGGGCACGCCTGCCGTTCCAAGGTGCTCGCGGAGCGCACCGTCGAGACGCTGCTCGCGGGCCTTCTGCTCGGCAGCCTCGCGGGCCTCCTGGGCCTCGCGGTTCTGCTTTTCCATGGCTTCCAGCTTCTCTTCGAGCTTGGCGACCGCGGGGTCGGGGTCGGTCTTGCCGCCCTTGTTCTTGCTGCCGTCGTCGTCGCCCTTGCCCTTCGCCCCAGCGAGCTTCTCGCCGAGCGCCTCGAGCTTCGAGTCCAGGTTGAGGGCTTCGAAAGCCTTCGTGGTGCCCTGCTCCACCATCTTGGTGGCGGCGTCGGCGGTGACGAACTTCTTGTCGAGCTCGCCTCCGAAGGACTTCAGGCTGCTAGCGATGGATTCGGCGATGAACTTCTTGTCGGCGTCGTCGAGGGGCATGGGGCTCTCATGCTGGAGGGGAAGGGGTGGATTCGGCGCCCGGGTCACCCCAGGACGCGCGCCAGGCGGTCTGGCGACCGCGGTCGTTGAAGTGGGCTGGGTAGTGGGCGCCCACGAAGCTGGAGCCCCGTCGCTCCCACACCACGCCCCGGGCGGAGCGCTTCATGGCGCGGGCCCACGCGTTCACGGCGGCGATGGGCACGGACATGGGGTCGGCGACGGGGAAGGTCCGGCCGTGGAGCGCACGGCTCAGCGGGTGGTTCCGGGAGTCCATGAACTCGTCGGCCCGACGGAGGAGCGGGTCCTTCCGGTCGGGGGTGTCGAGGACGCCGGCAGCCTCTTCGAGGGAGGCCTGGTGGATGCGGTTGTAGGCCTCGCCCATCTCCATTCGGACGATGAGCTGGGCACGACCCCGGCCCTTCGCGAGGACGCCCTGGACGCCGGCGACCCGCTCCGCCATCTCGCGGTAGCTGGCCCCCCGAGCCACCCCGATGGTCAGCATGCGCTGGACGCGGTCGATGGTGTCGATGGTGTACCGCTCCAGGCTTCGGCGGTGGAGCAGGAGGGCGCCGGGCTCGCTGAGACGCTGGAGGGCACGCACTTCGATGGCGGGGCCGGCGTCGAGGAAGTCGACCTCGCCGAGCTCCACCTGCTTGAGGACCTGCTCGACAGCGAGCTCGCCCTGGGTGCGGCCGAAGTCGACGAACACCGTGTCGAGGCGCTGGCCAAGCCGACGGACACCAGCCTCGGTCTGCCCGAGCATCACCCGCATCCGCTGGGCGGTGAACGGGATGTCGTGGGCACGTCCGGAGGCCTCGAGCTGCAGCAGCTCCTCTCGAAGCTCTCGCCGGGCCGCGTCGTAGGCGATGACCACCTGACGGGCTTGCCGGTTGGACAGGCGGTCGAGGGAGCGGCCCTGGGCTTCGAGGAGGCGCTGGATGCGGGACTGCGACGGGGGCATGGTCACTCCCCGGCGTGGTCACCGGTGTCCGCGTCGTCGTCGGGAACCGTGGTCTCAGCGAAGAGCGGCCCGGTCTCGACGTCGGCCTCCTCGATTTCCTTGTGGATGGCCTCCATCTGCTCGGACGAGGCATCCGGGAGGACGCGCTCGGCTTGGCGGCGGGCGACCACACGGCGGAACGTCGGAGAGAGCTGGTGGGCCTCGGTGGCCAGCGCAGCGGACTCCAGCCAGGCCATGATGTCTTCCTGGTGCCAGCCGTCGAGGCCGCTCACCTGGATGTCGCCGGGGTCCCCGCGGAGGCCCGCGATGAGGCGCAGCACGTCGCGCATGGCGTCGAGGACGAGGCCAGCGAACGCCGCGAGCATCACCTCGGCAGCCCGCCAGTCCGCGTTCTTCGACTCGCCGGACATCCGTGCGCGGGTGGAGTCGCTCGAGGCGGCCTGTGCCATCTGGGAGACCACACGGTGGAGGTCGTCGCGGAGGCGCTCGACCTGCTTCTCCAGGTGCTCGAAGGCGACTCCGGAGGGAGCGACGAAGTAGACCTCGTCCCGGCCGTTCTTGTCTCGCTCGGTCTTCATGAAGTGGCCGTGGCCGAGGGCACCGATGCCCTTCTCCGCCCACTTCGAAGCGACAACCAGCAGCTCGTTGGCCGCCTGGTGCAGCGCCCAGTGGAGGTCGTTCTCGGAGCGGGTGAGCGCGATGGCCGGGTCTTCGAGGCGGCCCATGGGCCACAGCAGGATGGGCAGCTCCAGCCGGAAGACCGGGAGGGAGCCCATGTTGTGCGGCGCCTTGAGGACCTCGGTAGCCTCGTCGTCTCGGCCGGGCTCCGACTTCTGCTCCGTGGCCGTCCACTCCCAACGCTGGATGAGCGTGCCGGTCACGTAGGTCCACCGGAACACCTTCTTCCGGGCCTCACCCACCCCACCGCGCTTGCTCACGACGTCGTGGATGACCACCCAGGCGAGTCGGCCGGAGTCATCCTCACCCCAGTCGATGACCTGGTCGCCCGAGAGGCCGACGAGGAACGCATCGAGGAAGCCGCCGGTCAGCTCAGCCTGGAGGTTGCCTGGCTTCTGGACCTCTTCGCCTTCCTTCGCCACGGGGCGACGGGGGAGGTTCACCCACACCCAGGACTTCCGCTGGACGAGCGCGTCGAGGAAGCGGGCGCGCCAGAACTCAGCCCAGGACGAGCCCTGCCGGTCGACGTCCTCGAAGAAGCGAGTGTAGAACTCGCCTTCGAGACCGGCGACGCTCGGTGCCTCCGAGAAGAGCATCGAGGCCATCGACCCGATGATGTTGCCCGTGTAGTTGATGTAGTGGGCCAGCTCGAGGCGCTCTTGGCGTACGTCCGAAGGCTCCATCTTCCGCATGGGGAACCAGCTGGCTTTCAGGCCGTCCCACGCGGCCCCACCATCGTGGAGGGCCTGCATCCGGGCGAGTCGCTCGCCGTCGTAGGACGGGTGGCGCTGGTTCAGGACTCCGACCCTCACCGAACACCTTCCTGGTTGACCATGTGGGGCCCACGGCCACCGATGCGAGCGACGCCACCTTCGACGGCGTCGGGGCCGTCGTCGTGGTCGCCGTTGGGGAAGTCGTCGAATTGCGCCAGGACCGGCTGGGGGATGGCGCTGTTGAAGAGGAGCCAGCCGTTCGCCGCCGACACCTCGAGGCCGGCGATGCGGTCCTCCTTGTTGGTCGTCGACGGGTCCAGCTCGAGGGCCAGCTGGAAGAACCGGCCCTCGGCCTCACGCTTGGCGCGCTGGCGCCGGAACTCGTTGTCGAGGAGCTTCTGGAAGCCGTTGCTCTCCAGGCTGCCGCGCTGGATGCCGAAGCGCTCGGCCTCGGCCCACACAGCTGCGAGCTGGCCCGTCGGGCGGGCTCGCCGCATCCAGACCGCGAGCACGTAGGTGTACCCGAGCCGGTCGCGGGCCACGCAGGCGACCGCGGCGTAGTCGGAGCCACTGCCCCCCATCGAGGGGTCCCACCGCAGGTACCGGCGGGTCTCCGAGAGCTTGACCTCTCGGCGCCGTCCCTGTTCGTCCGCGACGGTGACGATGACGAGCTCGCCATGTCGCTCGACGAGGTCGAAGCGGCGGAATCGTTCCGAGACGAAGAGCTGGTCGTCCGGGTTCCGCGGGTCGTTCTGTCGCTCCCGCATGAAGGAGCGCAGGCCGTTCGACCAGATCTCCAGGTACAGATTGAACAGTGGGGCTGCGACCTCGTCGAGGACTTCCGCCCCCGCGTCCATCTCCTCGCGGTTGGCCTCGTAGAAGGCGCGGACGCAGGCTCGGCGGACAGGCTCGTCGCCGAGCTCGAGGTCCAGGTAGATTCGACGGGCTCGGTCCCACAGGTCGGTGCGGTCAGGCCAGCTGACGATGGCCTGGTACTTCTTGCCCACCCAGGCCGCGGCCTTGAGCAGACGGGCCAGGACCGCATCCGAGTGGAGGACGGTCCCGTTCCAGTCGAGCACCAGCTGGGGCTTGTTCGGCCCCGCCTTGATGATGTCGTCCTGGAGGAAGCGGTGCCACAGGTTCCGCTGGTCCGCGCTCCGGACTCGGTCGGGGCGCTCGCCGTCGTCCACCACCATGCGGGTGGGGCGGATGGCGTCGATGTTGCAGCCGCGGACCTGGCTGTTGAAGCTTTTCGCGATGAGACCGAAGAGCGGGAGCCCCGGACCGGCACCCTGCCACTGCTTCACGCCGCCTCTCACCTCGAAGGGCCCGAAGAGGCGCCAAAGCTCGCCGGTCTCGTCGTCAAACCAGGACCGGATGTGCTTCGAGATGGACTCCGCAAGGCCCTGTTCAGCTGAGACGACCAACGCGACGCGGTCCAGCCCGTAGACGAGGGCGTGGGCGACGATGGCCTTGGCGGTCGTGGTCTTCGCGATGCCCCGGGGAGCGGCGGTCACCCGGAAGGTGTTGGCCGTCCGCTCATGCCAGGGAGGGTCGACCCTGCCCAGGACGTCCCGGTGGAACGCATTCCATGGCAGCCCGAACACATCCGGCCAGCACCACTTGGCGAAGAAGCCGATGTCGTAGCGGCCTCGCGCACGGATGAGGTCATCCTTCAGCTGCGGATCCGCTTCCATCCAGAGCCGCTCGAACTCGGTCGGAGGCAGATCCCGAACGCGGGCCGCCTGCTGCTCCCATGCTGTCGCCATTGATCTTGTCCTCGAAGGCCAGGATGTCGGGGCACTTGTCGATGAGGATGCCCAGGGCGACCGAGGCCTCCTTGGCGCCTCGTGGGGACCAGTGGAGCAGCCTCAGGGCCTTGATGATGTCGATGCGCTCACCCTCGCCGAAGTCGCTGGCGAGGACCAGCTCCTCCAGGGTCACCATCGGTTCGTCGAGGTCACCGGAGAGGTAGGCGAGGAGCCGGTTCACTGATCGGCGGAGCATCGTCCGGGCTTCGACGTCCATCGACGACGCGGAGAGGACGGCTCGGGAGCCGCTCGGGACGAAGCGCGGAACCACTGGTTCTTTGGGTCGCACCCCCGCATCTGGCGAGGGGGGTGCACCCCGTTCGGATGCCGCGGGCGTGGTGGTCTTGGTGGGGTGCACCCCACCCGGAGCCAGGGGGGTGCACCCCATGGCTTCCGCGGCCTGTTTGGCGCGGCGCTTCCAGGCCTTGACCGTGTTGACCTTCAGGTCGAAGTGCTTCGCCGCGGCTCGGTAGCCTCGGCCGTGCTCCTCCATCCACGCAAGGACTTCCTGTCGAGAGGCTTGGACGGGCTTGGTCGCCATGGTCCTCCTCTCAGCACCTCCGGAGCTGCCCGCAGAGCAGAAAAGCCCGCGGGGATGCCGCGGGCTTCACGTTGGAGGGCGCTTCTCTCGCACCCCTCCACCTGCCAATTCACTACCTGGTTCTTGCGCAAACCGCAACACGGATTCCGAAGTTTCCCTGTGGGTCAGTTCAGAACAACCACGGCATGGACATCCTCGTGCTCCTCCAGAATCACCTATCGGCTGCAGCTCGGCCCAGCGCCAGGAGTTCCGAAATCAGCCAACTGGCTTGTGGTTCCGTAGTTCCGCATGTAGTACGCGTACCCAGGACTGCTCGTTGTGCTGCACCAGTTGTAGCCCGAGTCGTTGTCGGAGCTGGTGTGCCGGGTAGCATCGAGCTCGATGCTCCAGCCGTAGTAGGAGAGGTTGACAGATGGCCACCCACCGGAGCCGTTGTAGTAGGTCGTCGAGTCAACAGACACCCCTGACGCGGCCAGCGACAGCGTTCCGGAATCCGCCAACCTCAGGCTGCTGTTGAATGTCGAGCCCAAGGCAGAGGTGCTGTTTACATCGCTGCCGTAGACGTAGTCACAGTCGCTCCCAACGTACAGGTCGCTGAAACAGAAGACGAAGCGGTCACCGGATGCCACGGAGACTGCGTCGGGCGCCACGTAGAAGCCCGCCCCCCCGAAGTCGACGAGGAATCCGTCGAGATAGGCAACGCTCCCCGACGCGTTGAACACCTCAAACCACTCGCCATCGGGCTCATGCTCGCCATGGTAGTGGATCTCGGAAAGCACGAGAGCGCCAGGTACCAGGAGGTGTTCATCCCGCACTTCGTCACAGTCATTGTCGATCCCGTCAGCCACCTCCGATTCACCAGGATTGACGTTGGAAGCTCCATCGTCACAGTCTGTTCCGTCCGCGACGTACATTGACGGCGGAGAGCATGCCTGAACAGTGGTGGTCGTCGTACCGTAGCCGTCACCGTCGGAATCGAGGTACCAAGTCACCACGTCCGCGGCATCGCTTTCGTCGACTGTCCCGTCACAGTCGTTGTCAGCCTCATCGCACACCTCTGTTGCATCGGGATGAACGTTGGCATCAGCATCGTCACAGTCCTCGGGTGCAGCAAACCCGTCCGAGTCTCCGTCGGCCAACGATCCGCCCGAGTCCTCCGTCAGTCCGGAGTCATCGTCCACGAGGCTTCCATCCGATTCGGAGTCGGAGTCGGTTCCGTCGGCGTTCCCGGTGTTGCCGTCGCCGCTTGAAGCTGCATCCTCCCTGCACTGGTACACACACCAGACTTCATCCACATCGGAATACTGGGCGTGCCCGCCCGACCAGCCAGCCTGCATCTCCAGTGCTTCGTTGTGCGTCTCTGACGCCCCCACCTCGGACACTTCACCTTCACCGCAGGTTTGCACCGCGAGTTCCGTGCATGCCTCAATCTTGTCGTTGCGGCACCCTTGGAGCAAAAGGACAGCCAACGGGGCTGCCCACAATCGGAACGCTTGGTTGTCGGTCATCTATCCCCTCTCTCAGCAGCTCGGCGGAGTTGCGAATCGAACAGGGTTTCCGACGGAGGGGAATAAATCTCATTCGATGAAAAATCGCGGAATTTCGCTGCCGATCTGGCCGGACGGCCTGCACACCCCTTGAACCAGCTGCTCCTCAGCACTCTTGGCCGCAACTCGCGAGGTCTGCCAACAGAGGTTCGTACTGCCACTCTTCTGGCGCTGGGAGCGCACCCAGCAGGTGACCGAGAAACCGATTGATTCCCAGGAAGCACACGTGCCAGAGTCAGTTCATGGCGAACCACCTTCAGCTGGTCTCATCGGCGGCAACGCACCTTGCTCAACCGGACGATGCTCAGGGCCCACCCCTCGGCCCGCGGGACGAGTACAGCTACAGGATGGGCCGCATTCTATTGGGTGCATTTAGTGTCGTGGTGGGCGCTTCGGCAGCAGTTGCCGCTGGACTCGTCTACGCCACTGCCACCATCGCGGCGGCTATTGGACCTGTGGGACAGACCACAGCAGTGGGGATGATGATGTGGGGGTTCAGCATCGCAACGGGCGTACTCCTATTTGGTGTGACTGTCGGGGGTATGACTTGCCTTTCACTCTTCTACTTTGTGCGGCAGACATACACGGGTGAGTAGACCCACCAAACGGTCAAGTCTCATCGACCCCCAGCATCAACCAGAGCAGACTTCGCCAGCCCATCAGCGAAGCACCCCACTCCCACGCAGGAACCCAACGAGGAACATCTCGCCCTCGTGCACGAAGCGGCTCACCTTCGTGGTGCTCACCTTCATTTCGGTGCCGAGACGTTCCAACCCGATGCCGTCTCGATGCCGGCGAACGACCGCGTGGTGCATGTGGCTGTCCCAGGTTTTCAGCTGCCCCAGGGCCTGCCCAATGGACACGATGGTGGCCAGTGTGTCGTCCATGTCGCCACCCGGACCGCCATCCACCCGAACCACGACCTCTTCGCCGCTCGCGGTCCGCTGAGAGCGTGGGTGGAGCCCCTCGGGCGAACTCATCTTCTCGCGAGCGAGGAAGTACCAAGCGAGCGCTCGCTTGATGCTGGACCAGGACTTGCCGCTGGTGGAGTGACGCAGCTGCGCTCGGTCTGCCGCTGCAACGAGCGCATCGACATCAACGTCGGAGGAGGATCGGCGGGGCTTCATAGTGGGAGTCTCAGCGGGCATCGGGGCCCTCCTCCGGCTCCAACGAGCCGACGGGGATGGTGGTGAGGATGTGGGCGGGACCGCCGCACCCTCGGGAGTGTTGGCAAGCCGCAGCGAGGGCGACCTGGACAGCGTTGCGGGCATCGGCAGCGCCGAGCCACGGAAGTGCTCGAGGGGACAGGCGGTCGGCGTAGAGGGCCCCCATCGCGACCTCGGCACCCGAGCCGCCCGCGGTGTAGTCCTCCTGGACCGGGTCGCACCATCCGGAGCCGTCGACACGCCAGATGGCCCCCGGCATCGCGACGATGAGGGCGGAGTTGAGGGTCCAGCCATTCGCGTCGGTGGTCCCCTCACCCGCCTCTCGCATCGAGGTGGCCCAGTGGGACGCGACTCCGCGGAGCCAGGCCTCGTTCTTTACGGGGTCGGCGCCGGGCAGCTCGGTGGTCCTGCACGCGAGCTCGACGAACTTCAACACGACCCGGCGGATGCCAAAGCCGCTGATGATGGCGCTACCGACCTGGTGGAGCTTCCCTGGGGACCGAAGGCGGAGGTAGCCCACCTCGGTCTCGTTGTCGGCGCCGATTGTGACGGACCCATCGACGGCCCGAGCTGCTGCGATGACCGTCATGCGACCGCCTTCGGGCAGCATCCGAGCCACCACGACATCTGGTCCGACCACATCGCCCACCCGAGGCCACCGCCACCGAGTGGCGTGCACTGGCCCAGCTTGGTGTCGGGGTCGGCGTCGCCGTCGAGGTCCATCACCGTGAAGTGGATGGGCCCGACCTGGCCGAGCTGGCCAGCGGCTCCGCGACGGACGTAGGTAGCCCCGAGCGAGATGACCGCATGGCGAGGGGCACCCATCAGGACACCCACCCGTTCTCGACGGCACACTCGCGGCGCCCGGTCTCGCGGCCCATCTCGAAGCCGGCTTCCATGCCTTCGTCGTAGGCCTCGCCCGCGGTCTTCAGGCGCCCCTGCTTGAACCCGACGCTGTGGGCGAAGTCCAGCCCCGCGTAGGCACATGCAGCAACCACCGCGAGGATGGCGACTGGCAAGGCCAGGTCCCGAACCAGCGAGGGAGTGGCCCGACCGACAGCCTTCCAGTCGGTCGAGCCGGGGGTCGCCTTTCCGCCCACCTCCCTGCATGGTTCAACCGGCAAAGCGGCCGGCGCGCTGGGGCACTTGCCCCGGGGAACGATGTGTCGGGGTGCGCTCACGAGGCCCCCCGCGTCAGCCAGTCAACGAGCTTCGCCGGAGCCTTCACCTTGGGCCCGAGGTCGGTGTCGCTGGGCTGCGTTTCGGTCTTGTGAGAGCGGAGGACGATGACCTTGCCCTCGCGTTGGCCCGCCGCCCGGTACTCGCGGCACACCCTCTCAAGCACGAGGTGGGAGGGGGTCCCGTCGCTGAACCAGCCCTCGCTGGACACTCGGTCGGCGAGCTCGTCGCATGCCGCCTGCGACACCACTGGGCCGGTGAACTGGAGCACCTGCGCGCCCACCCGAGATGTGGATGAGGGTGCAGCAGGCAGGTGGCGAGAGAGGTCCGAGGTCTTCGGCCAGCGGTGCCCACGCTCACTCACCAGGTGGGCGGAGACGGCCGCTTCGAAGTGGCCGGTGCCTCGGCTGCCGAGGAGCTGCCGCCACCGAGACACCTCCGCCCGCAGCCAGCCGTTCCAGGCGTCGAAGGCCTTCTGGGCAGCCTCGACCTCACGCTCCGGCCGGCCAGCCTGCTCGAGGGCGCTGGGCTTCGCGGTGGGTCGGTCGGGGGCGTGGTCGGGGAGGTAGACCCCGTCGTCGAGCAGCAGGCGCAAGGCCTTGTGCTCGTCCTGGGTGAACCGGAAGGTGGATGCGCTCATCCTGCTCTCCGTGCGTCGTCGTCGAGGGAGGGGAGGAGGTCGAGCGTGCTCAGACCTCCGGACTGGCGGGAGCGCCGACGGCTCCGACCGGATGGGTTGGGTGTCCGGGTGGGCTTGCCGGCTCGCACCCAGGCGCGGGTCATGTCGCTGTTGCGGCGGCGCTGGCGTCCGAGGAGCACCGAGGGGCGCAGGCAGCGCGCCGCGTGCTGCCTCCAGCCGGCGACGATGTGGTCGTCGTCGGGGCCGTTGAAGGCGAAGTCCAGAACCTCGATGCAATGCTCGGCGCCCAGCTCGCGAACGGCGTCGGTGATGGTCTCCAGCTCACCGCCTTCGAGCGCTACCGGCGTGCTCACCGCTTCGACGTCCACAGTGAACGCTCGCCACCGCTCCCAGACGTCCAGGGACTCGCTGCCGAGCCAGTCCACGCGGCATCGAAGGTCCGGAGCGGGAAGCCCACGACGGGTCCACTCGGCCTCGGGGGCGGAGACCGCGGCGTTGGCCCCGCGACGGCGTCGCCGGCGGATGGGCGGAGGAGCATCCGGAATCGGTGCTGGGGTCCGCTCAGGCGGAGCCTGGTCCGACACGGGCCCCCCTCGGGGGGGGCTTTGGGGGGGAACTGCGGAAGGTTCTTTCGGAGGGTTCTCTTCGGAGGGTTCTTTGAGAGGGTTCGTGTCCGATGATGGGACACGCCCTGTCCGACTGTCGGACACCCCCGTGTCCGATGATGGGACACGCCCTGTCCGACTGTCGGACACCCCCTCCCCTGTCCGATGGTCGGACACCCATGTCCGCCCTTCGGTCGAGGGTGCACCACCATCGGTCGACCCCGACGCATTGTCGGATGACCCCGCATCACCGTCGGTCGACCCCCACCGTTCTTCGCGGGTGGGTGTCCGTCGCTTCACCTTCCTCGCGGCGAAGCACGCCAGCGCCTCGAAGTCGATGCGCAGGTGTGGCGTCCCACCCTTCGGAGTGCCAGCGTCGACCAGCACACCTGCGTCCATGAGCGCGGTCCGCTGCCGAATCACCGTGCTTCTGGTGGTGCCTGCGTACCGCGCCAACGTCTTCGGGCCTGGCCACGAGACACCCTGTTCGACCGCCACGCCGGACGGCATGTGGCGCATGTACCCAAGGAGGATGGCCACCTGAACCGCAGTCGTGTTCGAGTCGAGGATGGCGTCCATGGCTTCGCCGCGGTTCATCTCGCCACGTCCGTCGAGCCGAAGCCCCCCGAGCCACGCTCGGTTGCGTTGAGGGTCACCTTCGGGGCGAGCTCGGCACGAGCGATGGGGGCCACGACAAGCTGGGCGATGCGGTCGCCAGGCCGGATTGCCACCGGGAGGGTGCCGTGGTTGATGAGGATGACACCGACCACGCCGCGGTAGTCCGCGTCGATGGTGCCGGGGCTGTTGAGGACCGTGAGCCCCTTCCGGAGGGCCAGACCGGAGCGCGGTCTCACCTGCGCCTCGAGCGAGGGCGGCAGCTGCAGACGCAATCCAGTCGGCACGAGAAGGCGCTCGCCCGGGAAGAGGCGGAGCGGCTTGTGCGTGTTGTAGGTTGTGACCAGGACCTCGACCTCGTTGACCACCTTCCAAGGGTTGGCCACGGTGGGCATCGCCGCCTTGAGGTCCATCCCGGCCGACTGGGCGGTCTCATACTCGGGGAGGCCTTGGCACTCCGGCGTGATGGAGCATGGAACGGTGAAGACGTACATCAGAGTCTCCTGAGGGCCTGCAGCCCCTTGAGTGTTGGAAGTCGTGCGCGACTCGGGATGACGGTCCCGGCGTCGACGAGGTCCTTGAAGGCGCGGCGCCAGGTCCGCAGCTCACGGCCGGCCTTGGTCGCGCCCCCAGTCAGCTCCAGGAGCAACGCGTAGGGCACGCCAGTGGGCTCCTGGGCGAGCGCCTCGACGATGAGGCGGCGGAACCGTTCCCGCTTCGGGGGCTCCGTCACGGTCCGCCCGACAATCCAGCCGTCGTCCACGACGTGCTCGACGTGGCGGAACCGTTCCCACCCGCCATCCAGGAAGAGAGCGAGCTCGGCGGGGTCGAGCCGGGGGTTGCCGGCAGGCTGGACATGGCCCTCAAGGGTGAGCTTGCCGAGGGCGGAGGTCACCTTCTTCGGCGTGTTGACCCGGATGTCCCGCCACGCGCGGTAGTCGGCCGCGGAGGTGAAGGGCTCGTTGTGCCGCGGGGTGAGCTTGTCGGCGACCTCCTGGGCGGTCATGCCGACCGGCGACCGAGAGAGCACCTCGACCACACGCCACTTGAACGGCGTTTCGGCAGGTAGGGAGGTGGGTGCCGGAGTCGTCCCTCCGCTCCTCTCTTCAGGACGGTCCGGCACCCGGGAAGCTGCGGCAGCCGTCATGCCGCACCTCCGAAGATGCGCAACTGGGGCGGGCCGTGGGCGCGCCTCCGCTTGCGCTTCGACGCAGTCTTCTGCCGCTCCAACTGCTTCTCGATGGCGATGCGGGCGGGGTGCATCTTCGGGCGGATGACCACCTCGACGCCCTTGGCATCCACCACGCGGGCCTTGTGACCCTGCGTCCGGAGGCTCGCGGCAATGGTCAGGGCCAGCTCGCGGTCCATCTTGGAGCCGTTGCCGTAGGCCCACTCGCCCCGCCGGATGCCGGCCAGCTTGCGCTTGGTCCGGCGGCCCTTGCGGTGCCCCGACCAGATGACGAAGACACGATGGCTCATCGGCGCCCCCGAGCTGCTCGAGCACGGCGTCGGCGGGCGGCGGCCGTGGTCGTGGAGGCCGGGGCGCGCTTCGGGCACTTCAGCGCTTCAGCAGGGATGCGGGCCCCGTGCTTTCGCAGGAGGAAGCAGCCGGCAGCCGAGATGAGCATCGCTTCGGCCGCATCCAACAGGCGTTTCTGTGCGGCCGTCAGCGAGTCCTCGTGGACGGCACCGAAGGCGGCGCCGGCGTGCTCGAAGAAGGCGCGAGCGCCCACGATGAGGTTGGACGCCTCGCGGACCCGGAGTCCCGCGTCTGCCTTCGACTTCGCCGTAGCGATGCGGCCGAGGTGGGTGTGGGTGGCGCGCACCCACTTGGCCTGGTCGATGTCGTGGACCTCGAGCCCGGAGGCCAGCAAGGCACCTACACCGAGGCCCCGCCACTCTCCGAGTCCCCGCCAGGCGTCATGCCCGCGCTTCACGCCGGGGCCCAGCGAGCCATCGCGGAAGGTCTTCGGGACCGCCTCGACGAAGGCCGGGAGGTCCCTGCCGGTGATGTCGACCACGTGGGACTGGAGACGGCTCGCCGAGTCCATCGCCCGTTGCCACCAGAGGTGGCGGGGGCCGTGAATCATGGCGGCGACCACGAGCTCAGGGCGGAGCCCGTCGAGCTTGCAGACAGCCATGCCGGTGGAATTCCCCGGGTCCTGCCCGAGGCATGCGAGGACGTCGCTCATGCCGCCTCCGGAACTTCGTCACCCCAGGCATCCCAACCGGGGCGGCGAGAGCGGGCGAACATCTCGAGGTAGGGGCCTTCGCTCCGACGCTCGACCATCTCAAAGGCCGTGAGGGGCTTCTGGCTGTGTCGGCCTCGGGGGGCCTCGATGACCGAGGCGATGTTCTTCGCCGCGGTACGGACCCGCGTGCCCTTGCCCCGGGTGGCCAACAGCAGGTGCTCGTGCCTCATCCGGAAGTACTGGCCCAGACCGGCGTGGGGCTTCACCCAGACGGCATTGGTGACGTACCGGAAGCCAAGCGACTCGATGAGCCACAGAGCGCCAGGCAGGTGGTTGGCCGTGGCCCACATGAAGAGGATGCAGTCGTCGGCGGGCCGCCAGACCGGGGCGCGCAGGATGACCCGCGGCATGTCTCGCGTGTGGAGCAGCTGGTAGTGCCGGTCGGCACCCCGCTTGCTCTTCCCGCCACCCCGCTCCATCCACGGGGGGTCGATGACGATGGTGCGGTACCGGGTATCGGCACCTACAGTGTCGGTGGTCATCGTTCTGCCGTTGTCTTGGGACAAAGAGAAGCCGTGCCCACACACCACGAAGTGGAGGGGCTTGGGTGGTGTGGTGTGTGGACACGGCTGGGAGAAGCGCTCCGCCCCTCGGACCGTCCGCAGTGACGCGGGGGCCGGAGCGTGGAGGACTACGAGGCGACCAGGCAGACGTTGGGACGGCCGCCCAGGGCAGCGAGCAGGGACGCGATGGACACGGTGGCGTGGCCCTCGGTGGCTAGGCGCCAGAGGTCGGCTTCGAGCTCGGCGAGCGTGAGGTCCTCGGGCACGGGGACGACGTCGGCGCCCGTTGGGACGGCCAGGTCATCGACCGCCGAGGCAGCAGGCTCCGGGGCGACAACTTCCGGCGCGGGAACAGGCTGCACCGCGGGGAGCGGCAGCTCGGGCGTCTCGGCGCTCCGGAACCACTTCACCAGCTGCGTCGTCGTCACCCGCCGGGCACCCTCGTCGAGGGGAGGCGAACCGCCGGCCTCGAGCACCCGGGCGCGGTGGGTAGCAGCCAGTCGGCCGTACCCCATGCCCGTGTTGGTCGAGATGCAGGGCTCACCCTTCCGGGCGTGGCACTTCGGGCACTCCACTTCCTGGATGGCCGTGGAGATGTTCGACCAGGTGCCCTCGGTGTCGATGTGGTACCGGTCGGTCTTGAAGCCCAGCACCACGTTGTCGAAGACGACGGGCTCGTGGGTGGTGTGGACCCGGCCGTCCCAGCCCTCGGGAGGGGGCGAGAGGTCGAGGGTATCGACCACCCAGAGCACCGCGGAGTCGAGGTCGACCAAGTTGAGGCAAGCCTTCGGGGTCGAGTCGTCGGTGCGGCGGACGGTGGCCTCCCAGAAGGGGCCCCGGGCCGCACGCGTGATCTGGAAGGACTTGGCGCCCCAGCGGCCCACATGGGTGGTGCTGCTTGAGCGGAAGCACAGGTTGAAGAGCCAGTGGGTCACGCGGCCTCCCCGACCGGGATGGGTAGCGGATTCCCGCAGGTGGCAACCACGAGATCACTGGGGGTAGAGACACCACCACTGCAAACAGGGGCGGAAGCATCGCCCCTGGCAGTGGTGGAGAGTAGAATGAAGCACAACATCAGGAATCTTGAGCCAGAGAGGCGTCTGAGCCGGTTCGACCTCGAACACGTCAAGGCCCACGAGTGGATCACGTGGCGCGGTTGGGCAACGCGAGGCGACGTGGAAGAACGCCTACAACGATGGGCCGAGGAGCAGACCAAAGACCTGCCCGTGACAGCATTTTCGCGAGCCCTGTTGACGGATGTGCTCGTCGACGAATGGCTTCCAGAAGATGGGCTCTTCGGCGTCTTCACCCCGACCACATCCGAAGCAGCATCAGCGCTACTTGGTCCAATGTGGGACCTCACGCTTTCCGAGGACCGCACCGATGTTCGAGACGGGTACGGCCAGACTGTGGTGACGCTTCGGCCAACGGAACGCGGAACGAATCCGGAGAGATTCCAGTCTCCACCCAAAACGCTCATCGGGCCGCCAGGGGTGCCGCTGGAGCTGTGCATTGCCGATATCGTCCGACACGGCTCGAGGATTGGTGGGCCAACCGGCAAGTGGCTCGCAGTGGTCAGCATCGCCGTTCGTCCTCATCAGGCCGAGAAATAGGACCAAAGGTGCGCGATGCCTCCGCGACGGGTTGTGGTGGCTTCGCACGCGCCACAGCCAGCCAGTCTGCCGCCGACTTTCGCTTCGCAGGAAGCGTGCCGTTCAGGCTCTCTACGGCCTCGCCATGAAGCGCCCGCAGGAGAGGGAGAACCGACACACTGGGGGAGCCGGACTCTGCGATGCGTTGGGCCTCGTCTTGGAGCCAGTAGAGGACCGCGATGGCGTCTGGTCGTTCGGTGCTCACGCCGCCTCCACAACTTCAGTGCAAGACTCCTGAGTGGGAGCCGGTAGAGGCGCGGCGTCTGCACCCAGCACCAACTCGCCAGCAACGGCTTCAGGGGGGCGGCCGAGTGGAACCGCCAACGCCACAGCCACACGGCCAAGGGCTGCTCGACTGAACGATGAAATCCCACGCTCGACATCAGAAATGGTGGTCTGGGAGAGGCTGGCTGCTGCTGCCAGCTGTTCCTGGGTCAGGCCCGACTGCTGCCTCAGGCGTCGGAGAGTCGACATGAATGCTCCTACCGTTGCCACCGATATAGCTGACAACGGTATCCGGGCGCAACCCCTTCTCGGTAATCTCCGTCCATGAGTTCACCGTTCCACGAAGAATTCCGGGCGCTCCGGAAGTCCCGACGCGTCACCCAGGTCCAGCTCGCCGAGCAATCTGGCGTGGCCCAGAGCACCATCTCCGATCTGGAGAGAGGGAAGGACGGGGCAACACTCCGAACTCTGAACAGCCTGCTCGAGGCGCTTGAGGGGCACCTCGAGGTGCGGGGTGACGAGGACAAGGGACTGGGAATCGATGCCCTTCCCCCTCGCATTGCAAGCATCGTCACGCGCTTGGTTCAGGCCCACCCCCATCTGAGCGACGACACCTTGTACCTCCTGGAGGCGATGTTGAAGCGGGCAGAGAGGCAGCAGCAGTAGGCCACTTCTCGCCTCCGAAGATGCGGAGCACCACCGCCAGCGCGAGCAGAGTCCATCGCGAGCGACGAACAAGATCTACGCAGCAGTAGGCGAGGATTTCGTCGTGCTCGTTCATTTCGAAGTCCAGGTCTGCTCTGGGGTGATCTTTCTTGAATATCGGTGTGGACGATATTGGTGGGTGGCGGTAGTCTACCGGTGACACCGATATCGGAGCCGCCACAGTGGTCTCATCCCCCCTCGAAATCGCCGCGACCTCTCGGGGACGCACTGAACATACAGGCGTTTCCGGGTGCGTGGGCGACAACTCCGGACAGTTTTCGTCCAGAGAGCCGGACGCGATTGACACGTCCAGCGATGAAATTGGCTGTATCCGGGAGCCTCAGGGCCTCTCCGCAGGTGTCCGTTCTGTCGATGGCCAGGACAGGAAATCTGCGCCCCGTCACGAGATCAAGCGGAACCGCCACACCCCAGGCCTGGACTGGGCCGAGGCCCGCCGGCAGAACCGCGAGTACCTCGCCCGCGAAGAGGCGCTCGTCGCCGCAAACTGCCTGAGCATCGTCAAGATGTGCCGTGAGCAGGACTCTCGACGGCACTCCTCCAAGCCCCTGACCGAGGCCCAGCGCGAGCAGCTCGGCGCCGCCCAGTGGCACGAGGGCGCGGCCTACCGGCTGCGTCGCCAGGGTCGGTCCGCCGAGGCCGACGAGCACACCGCCAAGGCGTTGGCGCTCAGGGCAGGTGTGGATGTGGCCGAGCGCCTGGGCTGCACGCCTGAGCAGTGGGCGGCCCGTGTGCTGGCTGAGGCAGCCGAAGCGCCTGCGGCGGGTGGCAGCCCGGAAGAGGCCATCGAGTCCCACATCTACGAGCGTTGGGCTGAGGCTGGCTTCTTCGCCTGCCTGGCGGAAGCCGTCGCCAACGCAACCCAAGGCGCGGTCGTGCTCGTGCGCGAAGTCGAGCCCCAACTTGACCCGAAGCCCTTCTGAGGGCGCCCCCACCTACGACCCCGGAAAGGCGCGAAGCCGCGGGGCGAGGAGCAACACGATGGTAGCCAGCTGGAAGACCCGTACCCGCAAGGCCGAGAAGAAGAACCTGAAGGGCCGCGTGGCCATCTATGGGCCGAGCGGCTCTGGGAAGACCTACACCGCCCTTCGGTTGGCCACCGGAATGTGCCAGGAACAGCCCTTCGACGGCCGCATCCTCTTCATCGACACCGAGTTCCGGTCCTCCGAGCTCTACTCCGACACCTTCGACTTCGACATCCTCGAGATGAACCCCGGTGGCGACTTCCCTCCGACCATCGAGAACGTCTCCAAGGTTCTCGCCGAGGCACCGGCCGAGGGGTACTCCCAGATCATCATCGACAGCATCTCCCACACCTGGAAGGAGCTGCTGGCCGAGATTGACAAGCTCGCCAACACGCAGCGGTACCGTGGCAACTCCCACCGCGCTTGGGCCGTCGGCACCCCGAAGCAGGAGTCGTTCATTCGGGCCCTCAAGCTGTGCGACGCGGACGTCATCGTCTGCATGCGCTCGGCCACCGAGTGGGACATCCAGAAGAACGACAGGGGCAAGACCGAAGTGGTCCGGGTCGGCACCAAGCCCGTGCAGGGCAAGGGGCTGGAGTACGAGTTCGACATGCTGCTCGGAGTCAACACCGAGCACTGGGTGACGGTCGAGAAGGACCGCACCGGCAAGTTCCAAGACCAGTGCTACGAGAAGCCGGGCGAGGAGTGGGGCCGCGACATCTGGCGGTGGCTCAACAGCGGCCGGGCCGACGTCGTCGACGGCCAGTGGGACGCCGAGAAAGACAAGCTTGAGCAGTCCCTCGGCGACCTGGGCATCACCCTCGCCGACGCTGACGCGTGGCACCGGAAGTCCTTCGGCAAAGGCCTCGCCTACACCAACCGCCAGGGCCGTGTGGCTGCGTTCCGCAAGCTCCGCGAGAACCCCGACCTCGCCAAGGACTTCATCCAGAACAACGGGCAGGGCGAAGAGTGACCTCCTACGAGCGCTGGCGTGAGGACGTGGCCGACCTCGCGCTCGACAGCGCGCCGCTGGCCATCTTCGACACCGAGACCACCGGCTTCCACTTCTACGGTGCATCCCGGGACCGGGTGATTTCGCTGTGCGTGCTGCACGCAAGCATCGCAGACGATGAGCCCGTGGTGGCCTTCAACGAGTACATCCACCCTGGCAGGACCATCCCCGAGTCCTCGACCCGCATCCACGGCATCAGCACCAAGCAGATGGATGTGGCCCTCGAGCTGGGCCAGGCGTTCCCTTTCCGGTTCGTTGCTGGCGATGTCCTTGCCGCCTTCAAGGGTCGCATCCAGATTGCTCACAACCTCGACTTCGACGCCAAGGCCCTCCGGAACGAGTTCCGCAAGCCCAAGCCAGGCCCCGGCTGGGTCCCCCGGGGCGTTTGCACGGTCGCACTGAGCTGGGCCGCCTGGCCCCACGCGGAGAACCACAAGCTGGGGACGCTCTGCGAGCTCATCGGCTTCGAGCTCGACAATGCGCACGAGGCACAGGCCGACTCTGTCGCTTGCTTCCGGGTGCTCCGCGCAGCAGTCGCCGAGCTCCGACTCAAGGGGGCGCTGGAGACCGTGGGCGACCTCATCGCGGCCCAGGAACAGGGCGCTGCCATCCGCCGGCGTGACCGGCAGTTCCATGGGGGGCGCTGATGATTCCGGTCCACAGGCACGCATTCGAGTTCCTCCGGCGCGTCCACCAGCATCCTGGTCTCTGCTCGCATGAACTCGGCCTCCAAGCTTCGGCGCGAACATTCCGCCGGTACACACACCGCCTTCAAGATGTTGGACTACTCCAGCGGGTCGGCCCCTCCGCCGGCCACCCGGTCATCAGTGAGTTGGGTGGCCGCGTAGTCGTCGCCCGTCAAGCTGGGATGCCCCTCCTTCCAAGCGGTCTCCAACGGGGGATGGGTGTTCCACAGTGGGAGGTCATCGCGGCAGTCGCGCTCGACCCAGAGCACCCGGTGGGCAGGCACCCTCGCCTCTTCGCGACAGGGAGTGGCCACTACCAGCGGGCAGCCCGCATCGCCCAAGCTCACGGCTTTCTCGAGGTGTACTACCGCCCGTGGCGTAGGCACCGTCGCACCCTCTTCGCCCGCACAACAACGCTCGGGCGGGACTGGATTGCGTGGTGGCGGTCAGAGCACTCGCGGACCTGCTTCGACACCGGACTGGCTGCACTCAAGTAGCCAACACATCTACCGGACGCTGCCCCCGGTTCCATTGGGTAGCAACACATGGAGGATGCCGTGGACTGGCTCCTGGAACGTATTGCCGAAGTGGTGTTCGAGTCCTTCACCATGATGGTGTGGATTGTGGGCCTGCTCGGACTGTGGCGTTGGCAAAGTGGCCGCCCCCTGAGCGTGCTGTTGAAGCACCTGGTCAAAGTGCTGGTTCCGGCCGGCCCCCCTTGCCTCCAGCCTGCGAACTGAGGGGGGACGGTGGAACTCACGATTCACGACGCGGCGGAAGCCCTCGCCCAGGTGGAGCAGACCGCCGACGACGCCATGCGGTACTTCGACGAAGCAGCCGGGCTCAGGGCCGAGAACGCTCAGCTGCGCGCCGAAAACAGGGCTCTCCGCGACGCTGGGTGCCCTGTGCTCGAGGAGTACGAGCGCTGCGACACCCGCGGTGTGCCGTCCCGCCTCGCAACCCTCATTCGCGCGATGGACCGGGTGTTCATCGGGCCCGCTGCCGAGCTCCTCAGCGAGGCCACCACGCTTGGGGCGATTGAGGTGGTCCATGGCTGAGCCTGTCATCGGCTCGGATGGTGTCCGCACCGGGCGTTGGGTGGATGCCCAAGTCAACGCCGCCCCCATCACCTCCCGAGCCAAGCACAAGTTCCCCTCCATCGTGCTGCGCATCGCCGTCTCGCGCGATGACTGCTCCCACGGCGGAGAGGGGAGCCCCAAGCCCCAGGTGGCCCGAAGACTGAAGTGGGCCCCCTGCACCCTCAACGACCCTGCCGTCCGCCGCGTTCTCGTTGATGCGTTGGACGGGAACGATTTCCAAGAAGCAGCCAGCGAGCTGCGCAGCCACCCCGACGCAGAGGCGATTCGGGCTCTCCTGGAGGACTGATGTCCGAGCAACAGGCAACACAAGGCGCTTTCGCCACCCTCGTCCAATCCGCCCTTGATGGCGCAGTGACCCCTGACCGGGTGCGTACCAAGGTTGAGGAGCACGTCGAGAATCTAGTGGACGAGACTATCGCCGATGCAATGCGGTCGTGGTCGAAGACCGGACAGTCCATCAAGGAGGTGGTCACAAGCTCCCTGCGAGTCGGCGACCGACTCAACATCCCCAGCTACGGCCATGTCGTCTGCCAGATTCTGGAGCGGCAGATCCAGGCACGCGTCGCGGATGTGGTCGCTGCTCGTCTCCAGAAGGACATGGACGACCTGCTCAAGCTGGCGCCGAAGCGGGTGAAGCTCTCGGAGCTGATTGCCGAGCTGCTGGGCGATGCCAACGACGACCCCTGCGGCTGCGACGGGCCCAGCAGCATCTACATGAGGCTTGAGTGGGGCGAGTACTCGTCCTGCTGGCTCCACATCCACAAGGAAGGGGAACCCAAGAGCAAGTGGGACTCAGACATTCGCGTGCTCATCAGCCTCCCAAAGAAGGCCGACGACTACGAGTTTGGCGAGACCCCCGAGGGGACCATCTGCTCCGGGCAGGTGAAGGGCTCCGACCTGAAGAAGGACATCCGCTTCGGGTGGGGCACGGAGCACAAGCGCCAACCCACCGAGTTCGGTCGCTGGTTCGGCTTCGAACAGAAGTGGCTCGCCATGTACGCCGTGGGGACCATCATCGAACTCGACGAGGACAACTGCGTCCTCAACAAGTGGGACTACTGATGGACGCCTCCACCCACGACCTGGACGCCATCCAGGATTCCCTCGGTGCCCACGGCAACCCCATCGAGGTCGCCGTCTGCTGGCTCCTGTCCGTGCTCGACCACGCCGAGGAGTACCCCGCGTCCATCGAAAACGATGCTGGACACCTCCAGCAACTGCGAGACCGGCTGGCGCTGCACTCCTTGGGCGACGACATCCCGGACGATGGCTGGATTCAGTTCGGCTTCGTCAACCAGATCATGGGTCGCCCGCCACCCGAGTCGAACAGCATCACTCTGCTCCAAGCCCTCCAGGCCAAGGCACGGGCAGAGGCCCAAAACCGCCGCAATGTGAAGCCCGGCGAGATGCACACCGTCCACACGACGGCAGCCGACCGGCTCATCGCAGCCGCCATCACGGCCCGTGACCACGAAGGCGAGAACCCTACCAACCCCGACCCCATCGTCATCATCGGCGACGGCCCCGACTACTGCAAGGCGGTGTTCGTCCTGCGATTCCCAATGCCGGTGGTGTCCGATGCCTGACACCACCACCATCGAATGGACCGCCACCCGCCTCGAGGACGGCACCGTCCTGCCAGGCTTCACCTTCAATCCGTGGACCGGCTGCACCAAGGTCTCTCCGGCCTGCCGCAACTGCTACGCGGAGGGCTTCGCTCGCCGCAACAGCAAGGTGTTCGGGCAGTGGGGGCCGGGCTCGAACCGGAAGCGCACCAGCGACGCGAACTGGCGCAAGCCCCTCAAGTGGAACCGTGAGGCCGAGGCCAGCGGCATCCGCCGGAAGGTCTTCTGTGCCTCCATGGCTGACGTGTTTGAGCCCCGGCCCGAGGTCGACGCGTGGCGCCTGGACCTCTGGAGGCTCATCAAACAGACACCGCACCTGGACTGGTTGCTGCTCACGAAGCGGCCGGACGTCATGGCGTTGTGGGGAACACTGCAAGGCTGGCCAGTAAACGCGTGGGCCGGGACCACGGTCGAGGACCAGCAGCGGGCGGACGAGCGCATCCCGCTATTGTTCCAGGTTCCAGCCCGGATTCGGTTCCTGTCGTGTGAGCCGCTGCTGGGGCCGGTGAACTTGCTTGGCGTAGACACCGTCGCCGCCCGGTCACTGGGGCCGCACTCCCTTTTGTGGCCGGCCGACCTGATCGACTGGGTCATAGCCGGCGGTGAGTCGGGACCAAACGCTCGACCGAGCCACCCAAGCTGGTTTCGTTCGCTGCAGACCCAGTGTGCAGAAGCGGACACCGCCTTCTTTTTCAAGCAGTGGGGGGCATGGTGCCCCCGCTCCACCGGCCACTGTCTCGACGACTCTGCATCTCGGGTCAAGCTCGACGAGACCGGCCGCAACACAGCCACCGACGAGGTCGTTGCCGGTGTCCCCGGATGCGGGACGGGTCGCGAGCCCGTGTGGATGAACCGAGTCGGCAAGAAGCGAGCCGGCCGCCAACTCGACGGACGCACCTGGGACCAGGTGCCGGAGGCGACCCCATGACCGACGCCATGCGAACGGACCCGTTCATGGTCCGCTGCCTTGAGCTCACCGACGAGCAGTGCTGGACCGGTGCGACGCTCGACGCCACTCTCGGGCAGCTCATCGAACATGCCGTGGACGTGGTGGACCGCGGTGACCGCGACCCCGGCGTCTTCGACATCGAGGTCTTCTCCAACGTCCAGGTCTGCCCCGGGCCAGCTGCGGGCAACGACCCGGACACTTGCCCATGCGGTGAGACCCACCACGAGGAGCACGAGGAGCTCATCTTCGAACGGTACCCGCGACACGCGGTCTGGCCGGTACGGGTCTACATCGGGCAGGCCGCCGGCGAGGACTTCGAGACGACGCTCTGGTCGTTCCGGACCTGGACGGAGGACGACGTCGAGGCCACCCGGGAGCACATCACTACCGACAAGGGACTCCGCGTCGTCGACGGCTGGCGCCACCGTCAGTGCGACTGGCTTGCTGTGAGCAAGCGCCCCCTCTACGGCCGGTTCACGGTCACCCATCTGCCTTCCGGCGGCTTCCTCCTTGGACCTTCCAAGGGAGCGCCCCATCCGGAGTCTTGCTCCACTCGCGACGAGGCCCTCGACCTCCTCGTCTTCCTCTCCCACCAGAAGTGGCTCCGGGACCTGACGATTCCTGCAGGTCCCGAAGCCGCTGACCGCCTCAACGCCCTTGTCGACCAATGGAGGGGCACATGCCCTGGCAGCTGACCATCATCCACGAGCAGCCTGGCGATGACCGTGAGCGAGTCTGCGTGCTCCGTCTCGCGGGCCCTGGCCCCGACGTCGTCCTCTCGCACGCGGCTCGCCACCTCACCATCACCGGACGCCGCGTGCCCCGGGGAGGCCTCGTCGGCCCCTACGGCTTCGACTTGGTTTCCCTCGCCACCCGTGGTCCCCAAGCCGCATGCAACGAGCTGCTGGGCCGCACATCGACGGCCGCAGAACGGGGTTGGTTGATGGACCTGGTGGTTCGGTTCTCGCGGGCGTGGCTCGACCTCGACGAACGGCGAGGTGCAGCATGAAGACGGCGACGAACGAGCAACTGGCCGCGCTGACTGTGCCGGCGACGTTGCCGGGGGTGGCGCGACACACCACGCCGACGGTCGTCACCGACTGCGTGCGCAGTGCTGGCCGGATGCTCTGGCCCGGTGAGCGCGGTGTTGTCTTCGGTCCAACAACGTTCCAAGACGACCGACCATGTGTGTGGCTCGTCCTGCCGCCGTCTGTCGACGAAGAGCCCGACGTGGGACAGGTTCCGCTGTTGTCCCTTGGGGTCGACCTCACCCACGCAACTGGGCGGGCCCATGTGGCTTGGGCCATTGGGCGCAACCAGGGCCTCCACCCGGAGTCCAGCCCACTTGAGCTGGTACAGCTGCCGATGATTGAGCCAGACGAACACCTCCCAGAGCCACACATCAGCATTGGGCCACACTCAGACCTGTCCCTTGGCGGCAAGGTCTGGGAACAGCTGGAACAGCTTGATGGGGAGGACGAGACACGCCTTCCGGACGGCTCTCGGTGGGTGGACGCTGAAGCGCTCCGCATCATCGCCCTCCACATCCTCGGAGATGCCTGATGGCCCGCATCCTGATTCGAGTCCGCTCCGGCATCCGCACTGGCCCCTCCACTCGCTGGGGCACCCGCAAGGCACTGTTCGCCAACCCCCACTGGCTGCGACCTGGCTGGTCCGTCGAGCAGGTTGGGGTGTGGGGAGTCGTCGCCACCGGTCCCGAACCCAAGACCATCGACGAGCTCGTCAACGCCACCGAGGAGATGCCTCCCTTGGTGTTCCGCGTGGTCGGTAAGCACGAGCGCATCAACCTCCGCGGAGAGCCCCACATTCGCAACACGGTCGAGAACGGCCGCATCACACGGTCTGTGGAGGTGTTCGAGTGACCACTTCACCCCAGCCCGAGCCCCGCCGCGGTCGTCCGCCCATCAGCGTCCTCGAGCACTGGCGCCGCGAGATGGTCTCCCGCAGGGTGACCATCACCGATGTCGCGAAGTACTTCGGTGTCGGTCCTCGCAGGGTCCACCAGTGGTGGCGGGACACCGGCCTGACCGAGAAGTGGCCCTACGCGGGCCGCGGACAGGCCATGGTGCCAGGCGCGCTCAGCAGTACGAGTGGCCCCTCCACTCCACAGGTGCGCGAGTTCCGCCGGAAGCGTCTCCGAGAGCTGCTCAAGGAGGTGCCCGACGCGTCGGACCCGTGGCTCACCAACAAGCTCCGTAGCGAGGGAGTCCCCACTTCTGACCATGCGGTCCGCCAGGACCGCCGGGTGATGTGCATCCCTCCCCTGCAGGAACGCCGAGAAGCGGAAATCGCCGACATTCGGAAGCACTACCCGAGTCTGGGTGTGGCCGACGTCTGGGACATCCTCCACGCCGACGGCTGGCAGATCAGCGAAAGGCAGGTCGCCACCATCTTCGGCTCCAAGGCATTGGAGGCGGCATGAGTCGCATCCTGGAAGCACTGGCGACGCTTGCCAGCGAGGCGACGCGCATCCGCAAGGCGGTCGAGAAGATCGCAGCACGCGCCGATGTCGGCGACCTCATGACAGTGCCGCAAGCAACCAAGTTCCTCGGCATCGACTCCACAGTCGCTCGCCGCTGGATGGCCGAGCGCAACCTCATCCACGAGCTGCACATTGAAGGGCGAGAACGACCGGTGCGGCGAGTCGACAGGCAGGAACTCCTCCGCGCGGTGAAGCGGGACGGCAGGCCTGAGCCAAGGCCCAGCACTCGGACCCGACGAACGCCGGGACGAGGTCTGTCGGCGCTGGCAAACGCGGCGAAGAAGGCCTCGTGAAACCGCCGAGCAAGGTAGGCTCCGGAGCGGAGTCCACCATGCCCACCCGCAAGCCAAGGCGACCGAAGCCGGTGCATATGGGAGACGTGCGCGCGAGAGCGAAGCGTGCTCCCAAGTCTTCGGACCCGACGCGTTGGTACTGGCAGGCGGTGATTCGACGAGACGGCAAGGACGTCACCGTCGTCTCGGGTTGGTTTACGCGCAAGGAGATTTCCAAGGAGCTCGCCAAGCGGGTCGCGGAAGATGACCTCGACCGTCCTCGCGAGACCGGGACCATTGCTGGACTGGTGGATGCCTGGGCCGAACACGCCGCTACGGTTGCGCGCACATCCAAGAAGACCAAGGCAGCCCAGGTTCACGCGGGCAAGCGAATCGTCACGCACATGGGGGCTGTGTTGGTCGACCGAGTGCGTAAGGACACCATCGAATCGTTCCAAACGGCGTTGCTCGACGCAAACTACAGCCCCGCGACCATCCGCCTGACCCTCGTGTACCTGGGCCAAGCTTGGAACTATGGGCGTGAGCGTGGCCTGGTGCCCGACCGTTCGCTTCCGAAGGTTCGGCCACCGGTCCCGAGGCGGGTTCAGAACGACTACGTCCCGACTGCCTCAGAGGCACGCCGTGTCCTGGAGCAGCTCGAGGAAGACAACTGGCAGCGCCGGGCGTTGGAGCTCATCCACGCTACCGGGTGCCGAGTCAACGAGGTTCTCCAACTCACGTGGGACGACTTCCGGCTGGAAGGACCGCGGACGAACGTCACAGTGCGGGGCAAGCGAACAAGCCGCACAGACGGAGTCCGCATCGTGGCGCTGGCTCCTTCGACGGTCGAGTACCTCCTCGCGATGCGAGAGGTCCAGCCCTCGACCAATGTACCGTTTCACGGCTACGCCAAAGCCAATGACCGCACCCTACTCCGGAACCTGAAGGCGTCGTGCCGGAAGGCCGGGGTGCCCGAGTTTCGGACCCATGCATTGCGAGCGCTGGCCATGACGCAAGCAATGCAGGCCAAGATTCCCCCGCACGTTGCCGCCGCCCACTTCGGGGTCACAGTCCCCGTGATGCTCACCCACTATGCACAGGTGGATGCCACCGATGCAGCCGAGACCGCCGCGGCGATTGGTCGTGCGGCACCCGAGCGCGGCAAGTTGCTCCCATTCCGCCGAAAGGGGTAGACGGTACCGGATACGTATGCTAATCCGTATCCACCAAGCAGGGGCAGTCGTGAGCCAAGAGACATGCACAATCGCCGCACGCGGCGTGCCGGTGAAGCTCCGAGAGGCGGCAGACACCCGCGCCGCAGCGCTCGGTATGTCGCGGTCTCGCTATCTCGAGCACCTCGTAGCGACCGATTGTGCACGTGTTGGACTTTGGCTTCCGGTGCCGGAGTCGGTACAATCCGTCGGTACACCTGTACCGACAGCCGCCGAGAACAGCCGTCAGCAGGGAGGTACCAGCGAATGACGGAGAGAATGCCCAGTTAGGCGACGTTGGCCTGACCTGCCACCACATCACGACTCGGCTCCTGCCGGATTCGACCCATCAAGTGGTTCGGAACGTGGAGGGATGTAGGGAGTGACGGTCCCCCTCCCCTCCGAC
>Ga0213833_1000292_pt1 | contig 64748 bp, 53 predicted proteins | sample SWATP21_FD_160575 | JGI IMG/M metagenome (GOLD analysis project Ga0213833, IMG submission 160575) | Coastal seawater microbial communities from Marineland, Florida, United States - SWA TP2 #1 | ecosystem: Environmental > Aquatic > Marine > Coastal | place: USA: Florida | collected 2016-08-14
TTGGCCGCCACCTATCCCTGAAGGAGGTCCGTGCTTGGGGCCCCATCCGACGGCTTCGCCGCCACCTTCCCCTGAAGGGGAAGGACCTTGCTGGGGGCCCCTTTCGACGGATTGGCCGCAACTTTCCCTGAAGAAGGTCCGTGCTTGGGGCCCCATCCGACGGCTTCGCCGCCACCTTCCCCTGAAGGGGAAGGACCTTGCTTGGGGCCCCATCCGCGGCCGACCTCACATGTCGCCGAGGCCAATCTCTTCGAGGCGCTCGCGCAGGAAGGCGTAGCCCGTGATGTCGGGGGCGGGCTCGGGGAAGCCGTCGCCGCGGCAGGAGTCGAGCACCCGCAGGATGGCTTCGGGACGCGGGTGCACGAAGAACGGCATGCTGAAGCGCTCGCTGCGGTCTTCCGACGGGTTGACCACGCGGTGGGTGGTGGCGGCGATGACGTTGTTCGTGATGCGGCCGAGCATGTCGCCCGAGTCCATCAGGATCTCACCGGGCTCGGCGTTCACGGACAGCCACTCGCCATCACGGCGCAGGATTTCGAGGCCGCCGTGGGAGCTCGTGACCAGCAGGGTGATGAGGTTGATGTCTTCGTGGGCAGCGGCACGGACGGCACCTTCGGCCACCGGCACGTCGTTGAGCGGCGGGTAGTGCAGCGCACGGAGGATGGAATTGCCGTCGTTGGCGATGTTGACGAGGGTGTCGGGTGCTTCGCCCAGGTAGCGGGCGATGACCTCGAGCATGTCGGTGGCGATGGCGTCGAGCGTGCCGTACAGCTGCAGCATCGCGTCGCGGAAGTCGGCCACCTCGGCCGGCCACAGGTTGGGCGGGTAGACCGACTGGAGGGGGTGGTCGCCGGACAGCTCGCGCCCGGTGTGCCAGAACTCCTTGAGGTCGGGCATCGGGGTGTCCTTGGCGTGCTCGGCGCCAAAGGGCGTGTAGCCCCGCTCGCCACCACCACCGCGCACGGAGTAGCGCAGCTTGTCGGCCTCCGAGAGCGCGAAGAAGCTGCGCGCAGCGCCGTAGGCGGGGTCGATGAGCTCGGGCACGACCGAGTGGCCCTTCACCCGCAGGAAGCCGTATTCCTTGAGGGCATCCCCCACTGCCTGGATGAAGCGGGCCTTGGTGTCGGCATCACCGTCGGTCCAGTCTCGCATGTCCACCACAGGGATGGAGCCGAGGTTGGCGGGGGCGGACATCGGAACAGGAGGCTGCGTCATCGGGGGCTCCTCGATCGGTTGGATGCCGCGGCCTAATCGGCGTTCTGCGCACACGGGCGGGTCGTCGATGTTTCGTCACGCGGAATCCTGATGCAGGTCGGGTTCAGCCTCCGCGCATGGCGTCATGGATGGCCCGCACCCGGTCGTAGGCCACCGGTGCACGCCAATTTCCGTCTTCCTTCAGGAAGGAGCCCACGATGAGGGCATCGGCCATCGCTGCCAGCCCCGGGGCATCGGTGGGCGTGACCCCCGAGCCCACCACCACCGGCAGTCCCGCTTCTGCTGCGGCCTCGAGGTGAGCTACATCGGTGGACTGGCCCGTCTCGACACCGGTCACAACCAGGGCATCGGCCCCGGAGAATGCATGCCCGCGGGCGAGGTCGGCCAGCGAGAGGTCGGCGGTGACCGCATGGGCTGCGTGCTTCTTCTGGACATCGGCCCACACCTTCACGTCGGCCCGGAGTGCGGCACGGCGACGCAAGAGCGGCCCGGCACTCGCATCGAGCCAGCCCTCGTCGGCCACATGGGCATATGCGAAGGCCTCGGCCCGGATGAACCCCGCGCCTGCAGCCACCGCCACCCCCAGCGCCTGGAGGTTGGCCCCCGCGAGCACCTGAACCCCCACCGGCACGCCCAGCTCCACCACGTCGGCGACGCACACGGCCATGGCTGCGGTGGTCTCGGAGTGCACCGTCCCACGAAGGTAGGGCAGGTCTCCCATGTTCTCGACCAGCACGGCGTCACAGCCTCCCGCGAGGAGGGTCTGGGCGTCGCGCATGGCAGACCGTCGGACGGCATCCATGTCGCCATCCCAGCCCGGGCTGCCGGGCAACGGACGCAGGTGGACCATGCCCACAAAGGCGCAGCGGTGGGGGCAGTCGGCCCCGAACAAGCGGTTCATCGTCATCCTCCGGATCGGCGCCACCAGCGCTTCCGACCCGACGGCTCGGCTGGCTCGGGGGCCGGTTCAGCGGGGTCGTCTCCCGTGATGCGGTCCCAGGTGCGGCCGAGCAGGCCGTCTTCTTCTTCCACCACCGTGCCGTCCGCGCGTCGCTTGGGCACGGATGGCGTAGCCGACGCCGACACGTACTCGGTGTAGGCGCCCTCACAGCTGACGGGCTTGCCCGCTGGGAGGTGGTCGTCGGGGCAGAACTCCATCGCCACCACACTCTCCGGTGGCCTGAATTCGGGGCCGGCCGTCCCGGAGTACGACACGAACCGCGACCAGGTGGGGAGCGCCGCTTTGGAGCCGGTGAGGCCGAGGTTCTTGCCTTTGTCGAAGCCCACCCACACAGCGACAGCCAGCTCGTCGGTGAAGCCCGCAAACCAGGCGTCGCGCGCGCCATCGGTGGTGCCGGTCTTTCCGCCCACGCCTTCGTTCAGGCCGTAGGTGGTGGCCTTGCGTCCGGTGCCGTTGGTGACCACGCGCTCCAGCATGCGGGTGGCGAGGTACGTGGCTCGCTCAGAGGCATGGGAGGACGGGGGAGAAGGACTGGGCCAGCGGTCGCGCCCTTCTTCGTCGATGACACCGCGCACCAGGTGGGCCGGGGCCGCCCGTCCACCGCCCGGAAAGACCGTGTAGGCGGTGGCGACTTCGAGGGGCGTGGCCCCGAACGCACCGAGCGATGCCGACGGCAAGCTGGAGGCCGCTTCGAGGCCAAGCCCCTTCCAGAAGCGCTGTAGGCGCGCCATGCCCACCTGCTCGGCGACCAACACCGCGGGGATGTTCCGCGAGGCCGCGAGCGCATCCCGGTAGGTGACGTCGCCGCGGTAGGTGCCGTCGTAGTTCTTGGGGGTCCAGGTCTTGCCGCTCACGGTACGCGTGAGCGGGGCATCTTCGACGATGGTGACCGGCGAGAGCGTGGCGTCGCCGTCGAGAGCGGCGAGGAAGGTGAACGGCTTGATGGTGGACCCGAGCTGGCGCCGACCGTGGGTGGTGCGGTTGAACTGGGACTGACCGTAGCTGCGGCCCCCCACCATCGCGACCACCGCTCCGTCGCGCACTCGCACGGCCACCAGGGCAATCTCGGCACCGCGCGCCTTCGGAAAGGCCTTGTCGAGCTCGGCGGCACCTTCGGCCACAGCCTGTTCGGCCAGCCGCTGGAGGACCGGGTGGAGGGTGGTGTGGACGTCGAGCCCCCGCGCGGCCACGGCCCCTTCGCCCACCTTCGCTTCCACGGTCTCGACGGCGGCGTCGACAAACCAGGGCGCGCGTCGGTGCCCCACGGCCGGGTGGACTTCCAGCGGGGCCTTCTTGGCGGCTTCGAACTGCACCTGGGAGATGGCGCCGGTGTCGAGCATGCGCCGCAGCGTGATGTCGCGACGCTCCCGTGCGCGGTCGGGGTGCTTGAGCGGCGAGTACCGGTTGGGGGCCGACACGATGCCGCCGAGGGTGGCCGCCTCACCGAGCTCCAGTCGAGCCGCAGGCTTTCCGAAGAACACCCGCGCCGCCTGGTCGATGCCACACACCGCGGCACCGGACGCCTGCCCGAAGTACACCTCGTTGAGGTACAGCTCGAGGATTTCGTCTTTGGTGTGGCTCTGCTCGAGGGCCAGGGCCAGCAGCGCTTCCCGCCCCTTCCGCGCATAGGTGCGCTCGCTGGTGAGGAAGAGGTTCTTCACGAGCTGCTGCGTGAGCGTGCTGCCGCCTTGCATGGGTCCGTCGGACAGCATGTTCGACACCATCGCGCGGCCGATGCCGATGGGGTCGAGGCCCTCGTGGTCGAAGAACCGGCTGTCTTCCATGGCCAGCACGGCCTTCAGCACGTGCTCGGGCAACCCCTCGACCGACACGGGGTGCCGCGCCTCGTTGTCGGGCCCCCGCAGGCCAGCCAGCTCGACCGGGCCCAGCCGCACCCGCTTGGACGGGCTCACTGCCCGGACGCGTCCCTTGGAGAAGGCCACGTGGACTTCGGTGGCCGGGATGGCATACCCGGGAATCTTCTTCGCAGGAACATTGATGTAGACGTCGTTCCCGCCGACCGCAAAGTCGCCCGGACGCGTGGGGTCTTTCACGCGGGCGTAGCCGGCTGCGCTGAGGTCGCGGGCCAGCTCTTCGGGGGTGAGCTTGAGGCCACGCCACAGCTCCAGCGGACCGGAGTGCACCGCGCCCGCCTGCGACCACACCGGACCCGCCAGCCGAGCCTCGACATCGGCCTCGGCCTGGTGGAACAGAGCCGCCAGCACCGCAGATCCACCGAGCGCCACACCCACTGTGGCGGTGAGCGCAAGACGACCGACAGCAGCGAAGAAGCGACGGACCGGCCCCCGACGACTCGAGGACTTCTTCTTCCGCTTCTTGCTGCCCTTGGGAGACCGAGAGCGGCCCGACCCCTTCATGCGGACCCGCCCCGAGCTCTTCGACCGGGACCGGCTCGACGAAGACCGCCGACTGCTGCTTGGCCGAGACGGGGCGCGCTTGCGGGCCACAGACCACCTCACGGCGGCCCGGAACCTCAGGTGTTCGCGACGAGCCGCCGTGCCGCGTCCACCACCTGGTCGACGTTGATGCCCAGCTTGCTGGCGACCACCTTGCCCGGAGCCGAGGCCCCGAAGCGGTCGATGCCCACTGTTGCACCGTCAAGCCCAACGATAGCCTGCCACCCGAAGGTTGTGCCAGCTTCGACCGAAACCCGCGGCACACCGACCGGCAACACCTCGGCCCGGTAGGCCGCATCCTGCGCCATGAAGCGCTCCCAGCAGGGCAGGCTCACCACCCGAGCAGCCACACCTTGGTCGGCCAGCACGGTGCGGGCCTCCATGGCCAGCGACACCTCGGAGCCCGTGGCGATCAGCACCACCTGCGGTGCGTCGGCGTCGGCGAGCACGTAGCCTCCGCGCTGCACGCCTTCGTCGGCACCAGCGGCCGTCTCGGCGAGGATGGGCAGCCCCTGACGGGTGAGGCAGAGGGCCACGGGGCCATCGGTGCGCTCGAGGGCCAGCTTCCAAGCGGCGGCAGTCTCGTTGGCATCGGCGGGCCGAACCACCCACAGGCCGGGCATCGCGCGCATGGCGGACAGGTGCTCGACGGGCTGGTGCGTGGGGCCGTCTTCGCCCAGGTACACGCTGTCGTGGGTGTAGATGTAGATGACCGGCTGGTGCATGAGCGCGGCGAGGCGCACCGCGGGGCGCATGTAGTCGTGGAAGACCAGGAAGGTGGCGTTGTAGGGACGCACACCGCCGTGCAGCGACAGGCCGTTGCACACCGAGCCCATGGCGTGCTCGCGGATGCCGAAGTGCAGGTTCCGACCCGCGAAGTCGCCGGGGGCGATGTAGTCGGCGCCCTTGATGGTGGAGCCGTTGCTGCCAGCGAGGTCGGCCGAGCCACCAATGAGCGCGGGAACAGCCGGTGCGACGGCGTTCAGGACTGCGTGGCTCGCCTTGCGCGTGGCGAGCGATGCCCCCACCTCGAACGCGGGCCAGTCCACGTCGGAGAGGTCGGCGGCGCTGTGCATCTGCTCCCACAGGGCGCGCTTGGGGTGGGTGGCGAGGCGGGCTTCCCACTCGAGGCGGCGGGCCTTGCGGTCGGCGTCGTGGGCGCGCAGCAGCTTCACGGTGTCGTCGTGCACGGCGAAGAAGGCGTCGGGGTCGAGGCCCAGGGCCTTCTTGGCGCCCGCCACTTCGGTGGGACCGAGGGGGGAGCCGTGGGTCTTCGAGGTGCCTGCGAGGGTGGGCGCGCCAAAGCCGATGGTGGTGCGGCAGCGGATGAGGGTGGGCCGGGCGTCGTCGGCGCGGGCGGCGGCGAGGGCGCTGTGGATGGCCACGGGGTCGTGGCCGTCGATGTCGAGCACCTGCCAGCCCACCGCTTCAAAGCGTGCGGTGATGTCTTCGGAGGTGGTGAGGTCGGTGGCGCCGTCGATGGTGATGGCGTTGTCGTCGAACAGCACCACCAGCTTGCCCAGGCCCATGTGGCCGGCGATGGCAGCCGCTTCGTACGCCACGCCTTCCATCAGGCAGCCGTCGCCGGCGAAGACGTAGGTGTAGTGGTCGACCAGCTCGGGGCCGAAGACACCAGCGAGGCGGGCTTCCGCGAGCGCGAAGCCCACACCGTTGGCAAAGCCCTGCCCCAGCGGACCAGTGGTGGTCTCGATGCCGGGCGCTTCGCCAAACTCGGGGTGACCGGCCGTCTTGGCGCCCCACTGGCGGAAGTCCTTGAGGTCGTCGAGGGTGAGCGACGTCCCCGAGAGGAACAGCATGCTGTAGAGGAGCATGCTGGCGTGTCCGCCCGACAGGATGAAGCGGTCGCGGTCGGGCCAGTGGGGGGCGCTGGGGTCGTAGTCCAGGTTGGCCGCCCACAGGGTGACGGCCATGTCTGCCATGCCCATCGGCGCTCCGGGGTGACCGGAGTTGGCCTTCTGGATGGCGTCCATGGACAGGCCACGGACTGTGTTGGCCGCAGACCGCAGAGCTTCGGGAGCGGGAAGCGCACGGGTGGACGGATGAGACGACGCTGCCGACGAAAGTGCCACGGGGACCTCCAAGAGGAGGCGCCCCTTACCCGGGGGCCGTCTGCTGACCACCGCCGGTGTGCGACCTTTCACCGACACTTCGCCGACAGGCGGTCAGCTGCGCCGTGCGCGACGGGCCACAGCCATCGAGAGCCGCCGGATGAAGCCGTCTCGATCGGGCGTGGGGGGCATGACGGCATCGGGCCTGGACATGCCTGCGGGCCAGCCCTTGCCGATGAGGAAGAGGCTGGCGGGTGGACCGAGGTAGTGGTCGGCGCCGTCGCGATCTGCGATGAGCACGTGGGCATCGGAGACGGTGGGCACGATGTCGAACTGGGCGGAGATGAGGGTGTCTTCGACCCAGCTGCGGAACACGGTGTCGGTGAGCCGGATGGCGACGGGAAGGCGCTCGGCGTGCGGAACGAGAGGGGTGACCTCGCCGCCACTGCCGGTGGCCGGATGGTTGGCTGCCGGGAGGGCCAACACCACCGACGTGCCCTTGCCACGGGCCGAGGTGATGGCCATCTGCCCCCCTACGGCGCCCAGGATGGCAGTGACGAGGCTGAACCCAAGCCCCGCACGGTCGCTGCGTGGCGGGTGGCTGAACAGTGGCTCGCCACATCGCGCCAGCACGAAGACGTCCATCCCCTCGCCGTCGTCTTCGCAGGTGAGGAACACGCGCGGGCCGGGGGGCAGGCCCTCGGCCCATTGTTGGACCAGGGGGTCGGTGCCGGGGGTGGTGGTGGCCGTGAGGCGAAAGCGGGTGGCGCTGGCTTGCCGCACGTTGTCGACGAGCTCGGTGGCGAGGAGCTGCACTCGGGTGACGTCGAGGCCCACTTCGGGAAGTCGGCTGTCGACCACCACGCGTCCGCGGATGCCGCCTTCCTGCGCGCCCTCGAAGCCCTGGAGGCCCCGCTCGAAGAGGTCGGTGCCTTCGGACGGGGGCCAGGGCCCTTGGAGGATGTGGGCGAGCTCGTGGACCCGGCGCACATACGACAGCACGCGACCGGAGGCTTCACGCACCTGCTCGATGTCTTCGAAGACGGTGGCGTCGACGGTGGGTTCCATCTCCTCCAGCCCTTGCTGGACAAACACGAGGTTCTGGTCGAACACTCCCAGCAGGTTGCGGAGGTCGTGGGCCATCATCCGCATGAGGGTGCCGGCCGAGAAGAGACGGTGGGTGGGGTCGCCGCCAGACTGGGCGCGTCGGGCCAGGGCACCAGACAAGATGCCCACCCAGGGGGCCACGGCCGACGCGGAGGGGTCGGCGCCGAACAGGTGCACGCCCGACCAGGTGGCGGTGGGCAGCTCCCAGAGGCGCGACGGGCCCGTGGTGTCGCCGCAGCTGGCGAGGCTGTGGGCGTCGAGACCCTTCCCGGTGGTGAGCGAGGCGCCGGAGAGCTGGAGCCCCGCGCAGAGATCCGAGAGGATGGCTGCGAGCGGGATGGGGGTCTGGGAGAGCCGCGCAGCTGCAGCTGCGAGGGGTGAATCCGAGTGGTCCTGCAACGGGAACCTCGAGGACGGGATGCTGTGCGGGGTGGACCGAGGCGGGGAGGCCGCTCCACTTCGCCAGAAGGGGAAGAGCGCGCACCGACGACGACAACACAGAAAGAAAGCCGGAACCCAAGGGGGGGTCCGGCTTGTCCCTATCGGATGAAAGGGCGAGAAAATTCAGCGGCGTCGGCCCTTGCCCTTGCCCTTCTTCTTGCGGGGCTTGCTGAAGTCGCCGAAGTAGTAGGACATCTCGACGCCGAAGTTGGCGTACTGCAGAGGGTTGAGGCCCACGCCCATCTCGTGCTCTTCGCCGGCGTCGGTCTCGAGCATCTGCACCATCGGGAGCGGTGCGCGCACGAACAGCGACAGCTCGATGGCGTTCTTCTGGTTGATCTTGTAGTAGCCACCGGCCTGCATCTGCAGGGGGAAGGTGGAGACCTTCAGCTCGGCGCTGTCTTCGGCGCTCGAGAACTTCTGGGAGCCGAGGCCGAGCTCACCGCCGATGAAGGCGAAGGCACCGGACTCACCGCCCACGATCTTGTCGACACCGAGCGTGAGGGTGCCGCTGCGGTAGTCTTCGCCGAAGCCCAGCTGGCCCGACGCACGGCCACGCCACTGGCCGTTCAAGTAGAAGAGGCCACGGGCGCCCACGCCCACATCGCCGCGGACATCGTTGAAGTGGGGGCTGGTGAGGTAGCCCTTGTCGTTGGTGTATTCGCCGAGGTCGGGGGTTTCGCCGTCGACCTTCTTGGCCTTGGACCAGGTGGAGGGGAAGCCGCCCGGCAGGACCATGGTGTTCACGCTTCCGCCAACGCCCCACATGTAGGGCTTGGCGTCCGCGGTGTTCGCGGTGAGCGCGAGTGCGACGAGGAGGGAGGTCATGGGGTCTCCTACTTCTGGGAGTCTTCGGAACCTTCAGCACCGGGCGGTTGGCCGTCCGGGTAGACGATGACCGGTGCGACGGGGCCGTGACGGCGCACACGGGGTGATACTTCGATTCGAACGCTGATTCCCGGTTCTACCTTGAACTGCTGGCCGGCGAAGGTGAACTCCCCTTCCGGCAGCATTCCAACGAAGATGCCGTCGTCGGCGGCCGACGCGATGGCTGCCTCCACGGCCTTTCGTTGGTCGGGGTCGAAGGGCATCTTGGCGGCCTCGAGCGTGGTGGAGCGATGGGGCTCTGTGAGGAGCTCCACCCGGCCGTAGTTATTGTCGATTTCCCACAGCCACTCGACGATTTCCTTGCTCTGATGCGTTCGTGCGGCAGACTTCAGGCGCTTGCGGACGTTGAGCACGTTGCCCAGCTCGCGGGCTGCGATGGCGCCGTGCATGTAGTCTTCGAGGGTGGGCGTGAGGCCCATGCCCTCGACCTTGAGGTACAGGCGGTCGACGCCCTTCCAGGCCTTGCGCTGGGCGAGGCGCTCCATCTCATCGGACAGGCGGGCGTGCTCTGCCTCACGGTGCCTGGAGTCGCCTTCTTCGGCCGCGATCGCGAGTGTGGGGGCGGACAGCGCGAGCGCAAGACCGACCACGCGACCGAACCGTCCTGTCCACCACCCGACCTGTCGGCCCTGCCGCTTGTTCATGGTCTGCTTCCACCTTGGGAGTTGGGAAGTCTAATTCTTCCGCGCGCCGGTGGGGAAATCCCGCCGGCGAAGCCACCCATCCGGGCGCGTGGGGCGACGCTCGAGGACGTCCGTTCTTCAGCGCATGGTCAGCGCCGGTGGGCTTCGTTAACCGGGGGCGGTGAACAACTACCGCATCGTCTACAAAGATGCCCTGCCGCACGGAATCGTGGTCGGCGTCGCCCTCCCCGAGGATGGTGCCGCCCCCGATGAGAAAGCGCTCGAGGGCCTGCATCCGGATGAGCGACGCTCGGCCGACCAACACCGTGCCTTCCGGCTGGCGTCGTTCGTGGGTGGCCGCCTGGCGGCCCATGGTGCGATCCAAGGCCTGGGCGGCCCATTCACGGCAATCGGGTGCGGTCCGCGTGGCGCCCCCAGCCCGCCTTCGGGTGTGTCGCTGTCCATCACGCACAAGAAGCACCTCGCGGTGGCCATCGCTGCGCGCTCCGACCTCGGCGACCTCGGCATCGACCTCGAGACGCTCGCCCCGGAACGAGAAGGCATTGCCAGCAAGATCCTCCGGCCAGAAGAGGCCGAGCGGATCGAGCGCCTCCCCCCCGACCGCCGCTGGACGGCCACGGTCCTGCGCTTCTCCATCAAGGAAGCCATCTACAAGGCCCTGGCCCCCCGCCTGCAGCGGTACATCGGCTTCGAAGAGGCCAGCGTGTCGCTCTGCACCGACGGACACGCAGATGTCGACCTCCACCTCACGTCCGGCCCCACACCCACCGAGATAGACGCGCGGTTCACGTGGTTGGATCGCGCGGTTCTCTCCACGGTGCGCGTTCGCTGGTGAGTCCCCGGGCGCCGTGGTCCCCGGTCCGTGACCTCCCACAGCCAGCGCCCATCGCCCCCCCCGGGCCACTTGCCCCGGTCGGGGCGCCTTCCCTAAGATGCACGTCGGGTCGAGGCTTCGTGCCCATCCAAGCCATCCCACGACCCTCCCACCGACCGCTTCCGCCCACTTCCCCCGCCGTGTCCAGCCACCCGGACCCTGCCCCAGCCGAGAGCACGCAATGGCCGAAGCCAGCGCCCCGTCTCCCCAAGAACTGTTCAAGCTCTGGCAGAACGGTGACACGGCTGCCGGTCAGAAGATGGCCCAGCGGTTCACCGACTGGTACTACGCCGTCACCGCCGTCCAGCTGGGCGAAGTGGCCGGGCGCTCACCGCTCGAGCGGGCCTGTGGCACCTTCGCGCAGGGCATCACCACCATCACGCGGTCCAGCGAGCTGGTGGACTGGGCACACGGCATCGTGGCTCGGGAGGTTCGCCAGGCAGGCGGTCGCGGCGACGGCGGCGACTACCCCAACGCCCTCACGGCCGGCCGGTCCCCTTCCGAGCTCCTCGACCGGGCCCGTCGCTCTCTCACCGGCACCCAGACCGAGCTCCTGGCCGCCACGTTCGACGCCACCGTGCCGCTCGCCGACCTCATCACACTGTCGGAAGCCCACGGCGGGTGGCCGCTGGCCATCCTCGAAGCGCGGTACGTCCTCAAGCGTGCCCTGCGCGACGGCGACGGCGTGAACTTCGCCGTGGTTCCCGAGTCGCCCGACCTCGACCGCGCCCCGATGCCTCTGTACGAAGCGGCGCGGATGTCGAGTGGCGACGAGGAAGCATTCTTCGAGAAGTGGCTCCTCACCGACCTCGACCTCTGCCGAGACGTCGCCGAGTTCGCCGCTTTCTCCCACGCTCTGCGCGCGGGCGCATTCCGCATGGCTGCATCCGAGCCCGAGCCCGCACCAGAAGCCGCGCCCGCACCGGCACCCGCGGCCAACCAGGCTGCCGAGCGCCCGCGCCTCACCGCCGAAGAGGTCTCCGAGCCCCGCGAAAAGACCCCGATGCGCCTCGTGCTGTGGTCGGCGGTGGGCGTGGTGCTGGTGCTCCTCGCCATCGTGGCCTTCCTCTTCGGCTACTTCGAGTAGGCCCCGTGCCCGATTCCATCCCGAGCCCCACTCCCTGGCTCGTCGACCCGGACCTCGTCCACGCCATGCGGCGGGACCACGCCGAGGCCGCCCTGAAGTCCGGGCAGCTCGACCGTGCCCTGGTCGAAGCCGAAGAGCTCCTGTCCGAGCGTCCCCACGACGCCCACGCGCTGTGGATCACGGCCCGCGCCGCCCTGTCGATGGGCGATGCCTGCACCGCCGAGCGCGCCCTCGACCAGCTGCTCGAGCGCTCCGAGGACGACCGCCCGGTCCCCGCCCCGGTCCTCCACGCTGAGATGGCCTTCGCCCGCTTCCTGCAGGCCGAGTTCGGGGCCGCCCGCACGTCCGCCGCCACAGCACTCGCACTCGACCGCACCCTTCCTTCCGCCTGGGTCTTCCTCGGTCTGGCCGAAGAGCGCCTGGGTCGCCCCGACGAAGCCACCGAAGCCTACGAACGCGCCGAGTCCATCGAGGCCGGGTCAGCCCCACGACGCCTCCCCTCCCCTCCGCTGGCCACCTGGGTGCGGATGCTGGAGACCGCCAAGCAGCACCTCCCCGACGACCAAGCCGCCGTGCTGAGCAACCTCGACGTCATCTGGCAAGACCTCCCCGACCCCACCGTGCTGAAGTCCGTCGAGCCGGCCATCTCGCCGTTCATCGAAGCCCTCATCTCGGGCGACGACCCCCTCGACGAACCGCTCGACCCCGACATCGACCCCCTGGATGCCGCACTCCAACAGGCCGTACCCAGCCCATCGGTGCTCACGGTCTACACGGCCAACCTGCTGCGCGGACAGCCCAGCACCGCCGACATCGTCGACCGCCTGGCCAAGGCCCTCCGCGCCGAGCTCGCTGCGTGGCTGGGCATCGCAGCCCGAGAGCTCATCCCCGAGGTGGACTGAACCTCGGTCGGATGCGCTCCGCCCCTACTCCCACTCGATGGTGGCCGGCGGCTTGTTGCTGATGTCGTAGGCCACGCGGTTGATGCCCCACACCTCGTTGATGATGCGGCTCGAGATGCGCTCGAGGCGCTCCCAGGGAAGGCGTGCCACCCGGGCGGTCATGCCGTCGGTGGAGTGGACGGCCCGCACCACGCAGGTCTGTTGGTAGGTGCGGCTGTCGCCCATGACGCCCACGCTCTTGATGGGGAGCAGCACGGCGAAGCTCTGCCAGATCTGGCGGTAGAGGCCGGCAGCCCGGATTTCTTCGTCGACGATGCGGTCGGCCTGCTGCAGCAACGCCACCCGCTCGGCGGTGACCTCACCGAGGATGCGCACGGCGAGGCCAGGTCCCGGGAAGGGCTGGCGGTAGACGCGGCCTTCGGACAGGCCCAGCTCGAGGCCGAGCACGCGGACTTCGTCTTTGAACAGCTCGCGCAGGGGCTCGACGAGGTCCATCCGCATGGTCTCGGGAAGCCCGCCCACGTTGTGGTGGCTCTTGATGGTGGCCGACGGGCCTCGGAACGAGACACTCTCGATGACGTCCGGGTACAGCGTGCCTTGGGCCAGGAAGCGAATCTCGCCCACCTGCTCGCGGAGGCGGTTGGCCTCTTCTTCGAAGACCTCGATGAAGGTGTGGCCGATGATCTTGCGCTTGCGCTCGGGGTCGGTGACGCCCGCCAGCGCGTTGAGGAAGCGGTCGCGGGCGTCGACCACGGTGAGGTCGAGCTCGGAGAACTCGGCGGCCACCTGCTCGCGCTCTCCGGCCCGAAGCACGCCATTGTCGACGAACACACAGTGCAGCTGGGGGCCGATGGCCTTGTGCAGCAGCGCCGCCACGACGGAGGAGTCGACGCCACCCGACAGGCCGCAGATGACGTGGTGGCTGCCGATGCGCTCGCGGAGGGCTGCGACCTCTTCTTCGACGAAGCTGCCCATGGTCCAGTCGCCGCTGGCACCGCACATGTCGAGCACGAAGGCGCGGAGGACAGCGGTGCCGCCTTCGGTGTGGGTGACCTCGGGGTGGAACTGGAGTGCGGCCCGCCGGCCGTCGTCGGAGACCATGGCGGCGACCGGGCAGTTGTCGCTCTCGGCCACGGTGGTCCAGCCAGCAGGAGCGACGGACACATGGTCGCCGTGCGACATCCAGACGGTGCGTGCGCCGGTGAGGGCCCGGGCGAGCGGACCGTCCGCGCTGCCGACACCCCGGACCTCGGCCGGACCATACTCACGGCGGTCGGCTCGCTCGACAGTGGCACCGGCGTCGGACGCCATCAGCTGCATGCCGTAGCAGATCCCCAAGATGGGGAGGTCGAGGTCGAGCCAGCCGCGGTGAAACGGCGGTGCGTCGTCGTCATAGACCGAGCTGGGGCCACCGCTGAGGATGACACCCAGCAGGCCGGAGTCGGGCTCGACCGGAGACTCGGTGCAGGGCCGAATCTCGCAGTACACGCCCATCTCGCGCACGCGGCGGGCGATGAGCTGGGTGTACTGGGACCCGAAGTCGAGGATGAGGATGCGTTCGTGGTGACCGTGAGGAGTCGACATGGCAGGCTCCGGGCGCGTTCGGGGGGCGGCTGTATCGTCTCGGGCCAGCCCTGACGGTCGACGTCGCAACCAGGGGCGGGACGCTCTTGTGACACCCCTCGGGGCTGCGATTCAGGACGCGGAACGGGGCCGCCAAGAACGACAAACCCCACCCGGTTGGGGTGGGGTGGGGGGCGCCAGGGCGCTTCATCACATGATGCGGAACCGGAAGAAGGTCTCGCCGATGATGATTTCTTCGCCGCCGAAGAGGAGGCGCTCGGTGATGAGCTCGCCGTTGACCAGGGTGCCGTTCGAGGACTTGTTGTCTTCGATGTAGAACTTGCCGCCGCGCCGGAAGAGGCGGCAGTGGAAGCGAGACACCTTGCTGTCGTTCTTGATCTGGATGTCGTTGTCGCGGCCACGACCGATGCTCAGGACGTCGCCCGGGAAGGGGTAGATCTGTTCGTCGGGGCTGCCCTCGGAGTAGAGGAGGATGGCACGACGGTCTTCGTCGCCGCCTGCAACCTCTTCCTCCACCACACCGCCGTCGTCGTCGAGGCCGACCTCGAGGTCGATGCCGATCTCGTCGCCGGTGTCGTCGCCGCCGGCATCGCCGCCGTCGAGGTTGAGCTCGACCTCGCCGTCGTCGTCCACCTCGAAGCCGAAGTCCACGCCGTCGTCGCCGGCTTCGATGGCCTCGGAGCTGCCGTCGTCCACCTGGATGGTGGCGGCCGACTCGCTGCCGCCGTCGAAGACTGCGGAGAGGTCTTCCTTGATGGGGGCGGTGCTGGCGTGCTGGCCGTCGTTGGCTTCCACCACCGGCTCGTCGATGACGATGTCTTCTTCGTCGTCGTCGGCGAGGACCACGTCTTCTTCCACGTCGACCGAGATGTCGCCGTCGTCGAAGACCACGTCTTCTTCCACTTCCACTTCGGGCTCGGGTTCCGGCTCGGGCTCGGGTTCCGGCTCGGGCTCGGGTTCCGGCTCGGGCTCGGGCTCGGCTGCAGCAGTGCCGTCGGCCTGGTTGCCTTCAGCGGCAAGCTCCACCCAGCGAGCCAATGCGGTGGCCAGCTCATCGCGTTCGCCGTTGAGGGCGTCGAGGCGACCGTTGGCTTCGTCCAGGGTGGCGCGAAGTTCGGCGGTGCTGCTCTCAAAGCCTTCATCGGAAAGCTCGCCAATGGCCTGACGCAAGGTGAGCTCTTCCATCTTGGCATCGGACTCGGCCTTGCCAGCTTCGATGGACGCCTTCTCTTCGTCGATGGCGCTCACGCGGCCTTCGATGTCGGGTACCAACGGCAGGATTTGGTCGGCGACGCCAGAAGCACGCACTTCGTGGTCCAGGACGACCTTCTCGATGACGTCGGGGGAGAAGCGTTCGGCCATGGCCTGCGCGCGACGGACGTACTCACGGTGCGACGCGTACTGGTCAACTTGGCCGTTGAACGAGGAGAGCAGCTCTGCCGTGTTCATGATGATTGGAGTCTCCAGAACTGACCCGCCGCCAGCGACGCCCGAACCTGAGCGGATCCGCGACGGTGATCCGAAGCGGCCGGAAACGACCGCAGGACCGCGTTGTTATTCGTCGTCAGGTGTCTCTGTCAACCCACCGGACACGGACGTACGTGGCAGTGCGTTGTCTGCTCCCCTGGGCTCTCGGAGGCCGAGTCGCGCGCGCCGACGTTGCGTGGTCCGCATGGCGTCCGAAGCGGCATACCCACGGAACAAAACATCGAGCCCCACGACGGGTACGGCGAGCCCCCAGCCCGGTCCGTCGACGACCGCCCAGGTGGCCGCGCCCAGGAAGATGGCATCCACGATGGCGTACCGGGCAAAGCCCTTCTTGTCGCCAATGGACGCGTGGCCGAGCCCACAGCAGACCAGGTTGCCGGTGATGGGCACCCATGCTGGCGGGTGGGGAGGAGGGTCGGCGCGCCAGGCGTCTTCTTTGGCCTGCTCGACGGCCACTTCGCCCAAGAGCTCGGTGAGCGGCCAGGGCTCGCCGTTGCGGACCACGCTGGCGATGCCGTCGACGCGGACGTCGAGGAGCCGGCTGTCGCCACTCAACGTGAGCGTGCCGTCTTTGGTCTCGTAGTACCAGCCCTTCACCCGGATGCCGTCGGCCATCACAAGGTAGAGGTAGTCGTTGCCCGAGAGGGCGTGGGCGGGGGTGCTGGCGAGGGCCAGAGCAAAGACGGAAGGGACCATCACATGTACTCCTCGCCCATCCCGGGACGGGCGAGATTGGAGAACAGGGTGTACTCACCCTGGAACGACAGCGCGACCGTGCCCGTGGAGCCGTTTCGCTGCTTGGCGACGATGACGTCGGCTTCACCCGGGCGGGTGGTCGTTTCTTCGTTGTAGTACTCGTCGCGGTAGATGAACATGATGATGTCGGCGTCCTGCTCGATGGCGCCGGACTCGCGGAGGTCGGACATCTGCGGGATCTGGGGCTTGCGGTTTTCAACCGCACGGTTGAGCTGGGACAGGCCGATGACCGTGACGTCGAGCTCCTTGGCCATGGCCTTCAGGCCACGACTCGACGCGCTGACCTGTTCCTGGCGGCTCACGCGGGGGTCGCCCGACATGAGGCCGATGTAGTCCACCACGATGAGGGCGAGCTCGGGGTGCCGTGACTTGAGGCGGCGGGCCTTGCTGCGCACCGCGGTGATGCTCTGTCCGGGGGTGTCGTCGATGAACACGGGCACCTGGTAGAGGCGCTCGGCGGCTTCGACGAGGGCGGGCCAGTCCCGGTCGCGGCTGAGCATGCCGGTCCGGACCGCTCCCGCATGCACGCGGGCCTGGGAGACCAGCATCCGGGTGGCGAGCTGCCCGCAGCTCATTTCCAGGCTGAAGATGCCCACGCCGTGCCCTTCCAGAGCCACGCTCCGGGCGATGTTGAGCGCGAGCGCGGTCTTTCCCATGGCCGGGCGGGCCGCCAGGATGATGAGGTCGGTGCGGTGGAGGCCGGCGAGCATCTTGTCGAGGTCGACCAGGCCGGTGGAGATGCCCGTGACCTCGCCCTGGTTGTTGGAGAGGGTCTGGATGCGGATGAACTCTTCGTCCACCACCTCCGACATCTGCCGCCAGTCGCCGGTCTGCTTCTGCTGACCGATCTTGTAGACGGTGGACTCGGCGAACTCGAGGAGCTCGCGGACCGTGCTCTCGCCGCCGAGGGTCTGGTCGACGATGGACCGAGCGCCCTCGAGCAGCTTGCGCTCGGTGGCCCGCTCGCCCACCACCTTCGAGTAGTAGGCGATGTTCTCGCTGCTGGGGACGTCGTCGGAGAGGCTGGCGACATAGGCGAGACCACCGTATTCGTCGGCCTTCCCGCTGCGTGAGATGGCCTCGACCACCGACACCAGCTCGACCGGTTCGCCCCGCAGGTGCATGGTCGACATGAGGTCGAACAGCTTCTGGTGGGCGGCCCGGTAGAAGTCCTCGGCCGTGAGGACCTCCTGGACCGACGGAATCCGACCGGGGTCGAGGAGCATGCCCCCGAGGACCGCTCGCTCTGCTTCAGGGCTGTGGGGCACCGTGCGCTTTGCCGTCTCCACCGACGCCTCCCATCACGTCCAGGGTGGCCACCGGGAGTCCCGGCGCAAACGGGGGCCTATCGACCACCCACTCCACAGGCACCCACCGAGGCCACATGTGGCGACTATCGACACCGAGAACGACGACGGCCACCCCCGAGTGGGGGTGGCCGTACAGCGAACCGAGGGAGATCAGCGCTTGGTGACGTACACCGTGAGGGTGGTCTCGATCTCGGCGTGCAGCTTCACCGCAACCTGCTTCACACCCAGCGAGCGGATGGGCTCGTCGATGTGGATGACCTTGCGGTCGACTTCGAAGCCGTCAGCGGCGAGCGCCTCCGCGATGTCGCGGTTGGTGACGCTACCGAACAGCTTGTTGTCTTCGCCGGCTTCCTTCGTGATGGTGACGGCGGTGGAGCCGAGCTGTTCGGCGAGGGCGCGTGCGGAGGCGAGAGCCTTGTGCTTGCGCGCCTCGGCGAGCCGCTTCTGGTGGTTGAGGCGACGGACATTGCGACCGTCTGCCACCACCGCCAGACCACGGGGGACGAGGAAGTTGCGTGCGTAGCCGTCCTTGACCCGGACGATGTCGCCCGTGCGGCCAAGGTGCTCGACGTTCTCTTGAAGGATGACTCGTGTAGCCATGGGTGCCTCCGCCTACTTGTCGGCCAAGTAGGGCAGCAGCGCCAGGTGACGAGCACGCTTGATTGCGACAGCCAGCTCACGCTGCTTCTTCGCGCAGTTGCCCGAAATCCGGCGAGGGACAATCTTGCCCCGCTCGGTGATGAAGCCCTTGAGGAGCTTCGGGTCCTTGTAGTCGATGACGAGGCTCTTGTCGGCGGTGAACCGACAGACCTTGCGACGTCCGACGCGTGCCATGATGATGTCCTTGATTCAAGCTGGGTAACCCCGAGGGCGTATCCGAGCGCGGAGCCCGGCGCAGTGGGGATTCCCGAGTTTGTGGGGGGAAATCGACCCCCGGGATGGTCCCGGGAGTCGAGGTCGGCTCAGGCCTCGGCCGTCTCGGGCGCAGGAGCGGGAGCGGGAGCAGCAGCTTCTGCGGGAGCAGCAGCGGCGGCAGCTTCTTCTTCTGCGGCGGGAGCGGTCATGTCCTCGGCGGTGCCGTCTGCGTTCTCGTAGCGCACGGGGCTGGGCGACATGATGTTGTCGTGGCCCGCGCTGCGGCGACGCCGGGCATCCCCGGTGTCTTCGGCGCGACGGCTGCGGTTGATGCGCTTCTTCTGGCGTTCAACAGCAGACGCGAAGGACGTCTCGAAGTTGGCGACCTCTTCCACCCGGACGGTGAGGAAGCGGACGACGTTGTGCTCGATGCCCACGATGCGCTCAATCTCGGACGGAGCGTCGGGGGAAGCGATGTAGTTGATGTAGAAGTACCGACCATGCTCGTGGCGGTCGATGGGGTAGGCGAGCTTGCGGCGTCCCCAGTCTTCGAAGACCATGAGCTGGCCTTCGCGTTCGGTGACGATGCCCTCAAAGCGGGCGCGCAGTCGGTTCACTTCGTCGTCGAGCGCCTCAGGGCGCACGATGAACGTCGTCTCGTATTCGTGCTGGACGGTCATGTGAGGATTCCTCCACTTGGACCGAGGGGGGAGCCCAGAACACCCGGGCTCCCGAGGAGGGGTAGAGACCGGTGACGCGAGAGAAGCCCCTCGAGCCACCGGGCTGTGGGCCTAGAGGCCCGGAACGAGGCCCGAGAAGCCAGCGAGCAGGGGTGCCATGACGAGAGCCACGACGCTCATGAGCTTCACGAGGATGTTGAGAGAGGGACCAGCGGTGTCCTTGAAGGGGTCGCCCACGGTGTCGCCGACGACGGATGCGTCGTGCGCTTCGGAGCCCTTCGGGTGCACCGAGCCGTCGTCCATCTTGAAGCCACCGCCCTCGAAGGACTTCTTGGCGTTGTCCCAAGCGCCACCGGCGTTGGACATGAAGATGGCCATGAGCACGCCGGAGACCGTGACGCCAGCCAGGAGGCCACCGAGGGCTTCCGGACCGAAGCCCACGCCGATGACGACCGGCGAGACGACGGCCATCGCACCGGGCAGCACCATCTTCTTGATGGCGGCCTTGGTGGAGATGTCGACGCAGCGAGCGGTGTCGGGCTTGGCGGTGCCTTCGAGCAGGCCGGGGATTTCCCGGAACTGACGACGGACCTCGGTGATCATGTCCATTGCGGCGTCGCCGACTGCGGACATGGCCATCGAGGAGAAGAGGAAGGGCAGCATGCCACCGATGAACACTCCGCCCATGACGACGGGCTTGGAGATGTCGATGCCGGGGATGCCGGTCTGCTGGATGAAGGCAGCGAAGAGCGCGAGGGCGGTCATGGCTGCGGAGCCGATGGCGAAGCCCTTGCCGATGGCGGCAGTGGTGTTGCCGACGGCGTCGAGCTTGTCGGTGATCTCGCGAACCTGCGGTTCCTGGTGCGACATCTCGGCGATACCACCGGCGTTGTCGGCGATGGGACCGTAGGCGTCGACCGCGAGCTGGATGCCCGTGGTGGAGAGCATGCCGAGAGCAGCGATGGCGACGCCGTAGAGGCCGGCGAAGGCGTTGGCGAGCACCACACCGACGGCGATGACGATGACCGGAGCCGCGGTGGACTCCATGCCCACGCCGAGGCCTGCGATGATGTTGGTGGCCGTGCCCGTACGGGACTGGTTGGCGATGGAGTCGACCGGGGGCTTGTCCATCGAGCAGTAGTACGAGGTGATGAGGCCAACCGCGACGCCGGTACCCAGACCGACGACCGTGGCGAGGCCGACCTGCCACCAGAGGACCGTGCCGCCGCCGATGATTTCAGCGCCGCCAGCGGGCCAGAGGAAGTTGGCGAGGCCGAAGGTGGCGACGGCCATGACGCCGGCTGCACCGAAGGCGCCGAGGTCGAGGGCGTGCTGCGGGTTGCCGCCTTCCTTGGTCTTCACGAACAAGGTGCCGACGATGGAGCACAGGATGCCGGCGGCTGCGATGAGCAGCGGAAGCAGGACGGGACCGAGGCTTGCGCCGCTGGTGACCTGCTTGAAGCCGAGAGCCAGGACCATTGCGCCGATGATGGCGCCCACGAAGGACTCGAAGAGGTCGGCGCCCATACCGGCGACGTCGCCCACGTTGTCGCCCACGTTGTCTGCGATGACGGCGGGGTTGCGGGGGTCGTCTTCGGGAAGACCGGACTCGACCTTGCCGACGAGGTCGGCGCCGACGTCAGCGGCCTTCGTGTAGATGCCGCCACCAACGCGTGCGAAGAGCGCGATGGAGGAGGCACCCATGGAGAAGCCGGTGATGACGTTGAAGGTGGTCTGGAGACCGGCTTCGTCGACACCGAACATCGAGGAGAAGGCGAGCCACAGGACACCGAGGCCCAGCGTGGCGAGACCGACCACAGACATGCCCATGACCGCGCCACCCTTGAAGGCGACATCGAGCGCCTGGGGGAGGCCCTTGGTGGCGGCGTGCGTGGTGCGGACGTTGGCGTCGGTGGCGATGAGCATGCCGAAGTAGCCGGCAAGGCCCGAAGCACCCGCTCCAAGCACGAAGGAGACCGCGATGAGCGCTTCCTTTCCTGCCATGAAGTTGGCACCGCCAAGCACGACGGCAACGACGGCAACGAAGATGGCCAGGACCTTGTACTCAGCGGCCAGGAACGCCATTGCGCCTGTCTGGATCTGAGCAGCGATGTCCTTCATCTCTTCGGTGCCTGCGTCCTGCTTGCGGACCCAGCTCGCCATCACAAAGGCGTAGATCAGGGCCAACACGCCGGCGACGGGAACCGCGATGGCCAGCATCTGTGGGTTCATGTCTTCTCCCGGACCTCATCGGAGGCCCTCGGTGTCTTTCTCGGAGGGTGTTCGGCTGCGAGGGGCACCCGAACGTTGAACTGATTCATTGCGGCATCGAGACCGAGGGTGACTGTCGCTTCCACCGCGGCTGCGGCTCGGGACAGGTGGTCGTTGATGCGGAGTTGCTCCTTGTCGGACCAGGGGCCGAGGACGTGGTCGGAGACCGCCTCCCCTTCTCCTGGTCGACCAATCCCGAAGCGTACACGAGGGTGGTCTCGTCCAATGCGCCGTGCGATGTCGCGCAGCCCATTGTGACCGCCGTGTCCGCCTCTCTTCTTGCAGCGAATGGTGCCAAAGGGCAGGTCGAGGTCGTCGTGGATGACCAGGACCTGGTGGGCAGGGATCCCGAGGGCCTCTGCCAGGTCGCCGACCGGTCCGCCCGAGCGGTTCATGTAGGTCATGGGCTGACAGATCGTGACGGGTGCTCCGCCAAGCTGCCCACTTCCCACCACACCGCCCAGAGCGGGCCGGAGGCGTAGACCACCCATCTGGGTGAGGAGTTGCCGAACCACGGAGAAGCCGACGTTGTGTCGGGTGTGGAGATACGCGGGGCCGGGGTTGCCCAGTCCGACGATCAACCACACAAGCGCCTCCGGGTTCGGCGACCGCTCAGGAGGCGACGCGCTTGCCGACGACCGTGAACAGGTTGAAGTCGCTGGCGTACGGGAACTTGGTGCCGGCGGGCGCAGCGACGTTGGAGAGCTTGCAGAAGCCTCCGATGTCGACGGCCGAGACGTCGGCTTCGATGACCGCGGGGATGTCGGCGGGCTTGCACACGACATCGACCGTGCGGCGGATGGTGCGCAGGCGACCACCCATCTTGACGCCTGTGGCGGTACCGACCGGAACGATGTTCACCTCGACGCGAACCTCTTCACCGGCGTCGACCTCGTAGAGATCGACGTGCACGAGGCGCTGGGTGAGCGGGTGGCGCTGCACATCCTTGATGAGGCAGATGCGGTCGGAGCCGCTTGCTGCCACGGACAGGAGCGTGTTGCGGTTGCCGCTCTTGCGGAAGACCGCTTCGAGCTCGGAAGGGTCGATGGTGATGTGGTTGGCGTCGGCGCCCCCCCGGTACACGATGGCCGGGATCTTCCCAGCGGCGCGAATCTTCCGGGCGGAACCCTTGCCGAAGACCTCGCGGGCCTCGGCGTTGATGCTGACGGCGTCCATGCCTACTCCTCAAAATCCACGTACAGGCCCACCAACATCAGGGGTTGGTGAACCCGGGGGTACTTGCGACGACCGGACTGTCACCCGGGGGGACGATGTCCCCGAACTCACCACCTTGGACGACGGGCCCCGAGAGGCCAGTGGCGAGGGTGCCAGGTGAAGCCGGCAAGAAAATGCAGAAGCAGGACAGCCTGCTTCGATGGCGCGCCGACGTACTGTTCCGAGGGTGACCTGTCAACCAAAAAGCGCGCCATCGGCGCGCCTCGGGGAGTCTGTCCCCCCCTCTGGATCAACGGTGAACCGGTCAGTCGAACAGTCGGCTCACAGAGTCGTTGTGGTGGATGGCGCGGATGGCCTCGGCAAAGAGGCGGGCAACGCTGACGGTCTCGATCTTCTCGCACGCAGCGGCTTCGGCGTTGAGCGGGATGGTGTCGGTGACGATGACCTTCGACAGCACGCTGTCCTGGATGCGCTGCACGGCCGGACCGCTGAGGACCGGGTGCGTGGCGACGGCTGCGACCGAGGTGGCACCGGCATCGGCGAGCGCCTTGGCGGCCTTGGTGAGTGTGCCCGCGGTGTCGATCATGTCGTCGACGATGAGGGCGCGCTTGCCCGCGACGTCGCCGACGATGTGCATGACCTCCGCCACATTGGGACCGCTGCGCCGCTTGTCGATGATCGCCAGGCCGAGCCCCAGGCGCTTGGCGAAGGCCCGAGCCCGCTCCACACCGCCGGCATCGGGGGACACCACCACACCATTGGTGAGGTCGAAGTTGCGCTCGATGTGGTCGCTGAGCAGCCCCGACGCGTACAGGTTGTCGACGGGACGGTCGAAGAAGCCCTGGATCTGACCGGCGTGCAGCTCCATCGTGAGCACGCGCTCGATGCCGGCGGTGCTCATGAGGTCGGCGACGAGGCGGGCCGTGATGGGCACACGCGGGCGCACCTTCCGGTCCTGGCGGGCGTAGCCGTAGTAGGGCACGACGGCGGTGATGCGACCTGCGCTGGCCCGCTTGCAGGCGTCGCACAGGATGAGCAGCTCCATCAGGTGGTCGTTCGCCGGTGCGGAGGTGGGCTGCACCAGGAAGACGTCGCGGCCCCGGACATTCTCCGAGATGTCGACGTTGACCTCACCGTCGGAGAACTGCGACACCTTCGCGCCGTCGAGCTTGCGACCGAGGTGCTGGGCGATGCGCTCCCCGAGGGGGATGTTGGCATTGCCAGAAAAGATCCGGATTCCGGAGTACATCACTCGCCTCAACTTGCCCTTGGGGAGGGCCAATGCTGCCTGGCAACGAACTGCCGCAGATAGTGGGGGGAGCGACTTCGGACGCGCCAGAATTTGAACGTCCCCCTCGCCGGAGGGGGAAGTCGGGTCCCTCGGTGGAGGGATGGAGGAGTTGGGGCGGAAGGACTCGAACCCTCAAAGTCGGTGCCAAAAACCGATGTGTTGCCAATTACACCACGCCCCAACAACAAGCCGAGCGGCGATACCGCCCCGACCGTTCGCGCGGCGTGTAATGAGGCGCGTGGGAGCGGTCAACCAGGCTCGTGTTCGCCGGAGGTCAGGAGTGCCTCTACTTCGGCGCGAACCTCGGCCAGCCGCTCTTCGCTGTAGCCTTCGTGCCGACTGATGATCGACAGATCGGGTCCGATGAGCACGCTCGTGGGCATCGCCATCACGTCGAAGCTGCCCATGAGCTGCGAGGAGGGGTCGAGCACCACCGGGTAGTTGGGGGTGTTGCCGCCCAAGAAGCGCTTGGCGAGGGCGACTTCCTTGTCGACGTTGACCGCGAGCACCTGGAAGCCACGGTCGGCGAGCTCGCCATGCACCTTCGAGAGCGCAGGCAGCTCGCGCCGACACGGGCCGCACCAGCTGGCCCAGAACGCCATGAGGGTGACCTTCCCTTCGAGGGCGGTCCGGTCGATGCGGCCACCGTCGAGCAGGGCGAGATCGAACTCGGGCACGGCCGCCCCCTTGGTGAGGCCGTCTGCATCTTCGGCGAGGGAGAGGTCGCCTGCCGGTGCGGGCACGCTGGCGTCGGCACAACACCGAAAGCCCGTGGTGCGGCTCGACCAGTCGGCCCCGTAGGTGTCGGCGCTGCGACCACACGACGCCTTGTCCTCGTAGTACCAGGCACCGCCCATCACGACGGCCTCATCGGGCTTCGCGCCCACCCATTCCTGCACATTGCCGGTGAGGTCGTAGGCGCCCTCGGGGGAGCGACAGGCGGCACGGGAGCCTGCGGGAACACTGCGGTGGCGGTCTTTGTCGCCGGAGTCGTGGCAGTAGCCCTGCGCGTAGTGCGCGCCGTAGGGGTAGCTGCGACCTTCGATGGGGTCGTCGAGGATGCTGCCCGAGCCGTCGTCGTCGACCGGGGTGGCCCCCTGGCAGGCGGTCATCCACTCCGATGCGGTGCACAAGCGCTTTCCGGCTGCTTCGCAGGCAGCCTTGGCTTCGGTCCAGGAGCGGGTGTGGGGCGCTACGCGTGCGACCGACCGGGCCCGGCCTTCGGTGTCGACCGAGGCTTCCACGGCGTCGATCCAGAACGATGCGTCGCTGGCCTTGACCTCGACCATGGGCACCTCGCCCGGCGGCAGCGGCTTGTCGAGCACCACCTCGCGGGCCGTCACGACCGTGCCGTTGTCCTTCACGCTGGCCTCACCCAGCTCCGCGCGGATGGCCGCATCGAGCAGGGCCTCGCTGGCAGCTCCCTTGAACATGAGGCCATTTACGAAGGTGCGCGGGGTGCCGCTGATGTCGAGGTAGCCGGCGTGGCTGATGTCTTCGGTGAGCTGTTCGGCAGAGCCGGTCCCGTTCAAGCAGCCCTCGAAGCGCTCCATCTCGAGGTTCAGGCGCTCGGCGTAGGCCAGGAGATCGGTGCGCTCGAGGTGCTTCTGGTTCTGGAAGAGGAGGTCGTGGTAGGCCTCGAAGGCCCGCTGGTCGTGGGCACAGATGGCCGCGGTGGCGGCTTCACAGGCCTTGGGGTGGTGCTGGCGCTTGAGGCGCTTGTTGCACTCTTGGTCCATCGGGTAGTGCTTGAAGACGAAGCGCACGCGGTCTTGGTACTTCTCGCGCAGCCGCGCCATGGTGTGGGACAGCCGACGGCAGTAGCCGCACTCGAAGTCGGCAAACTCGACCACCACCACTTCCGCGCGCCTTGGGCCCCACGAGGGGTCGTACTTGTCGATGGGGACGTCGTGGCGCTTGGTGGGGAGCTTCTGGACGGAGCCATCCCGCGCCTCGGTGCGCACCTCGACACCATCGGGGAGTGCGCCCACCTCGCCCATCACCTCGGCCAGGGCCACTCGGTCGAGCCGGGCACCATAGACCGCGGTGAATTTGAAGGATGTGGCCATCACAAACACGGCCACGAACGCGGCGCCGAAGAGGTCGAGGCCCTCGGGAATGGCCGGTCGGCGTCCGCCAGGAGGGGCCAACACCAGCGCCAAGGCGGCCACATGGAGGAGGTCGAGCGTGATGCAGAAGGCACAGAATGCACCGATGTCGACCGCCATCACGAGGAACAGCACCAGCGACACCGCCACATTCCAGCCCGCCATCGCCGTGAGCAGCCCCCGTGCGCGGGCACCCCGCCGATCCGCCCGAGCCCCGATGCCGGCAAACCACGCCATCGCCGCATACATGGGCACGGCGTAGAGGCTGATGGGAATGCCGAAGAGCTCGCTCCAGTCGCTCGTGTTCACCGTGTCGCAGTCGAAGGTGGCGTCGATGCTACAGCCGCTCTCGAAGGCCCCCACTCCATGGGTGAGGTTGAGGTGGCTCCAGGCCAGCCAGCCCGCCAGTCCGGTGCTCGCCAGCAGCACCAGCCACAGCAGCCGAAGCGCCCAGGCGCGGTCGATGGTTCCGGGAGAGGTGTCGTCAGCCATGGGATTCGGTCCGGGTCGAAGCGCTGGAGGGTGCATGGAAGGGAATCAGACGCACCGGCGAGTCCGGTCCGGGCGCGTCGGGTCCAGCACGAGCGGGTGGATGGCTATCTGGATTGCCTGCTCGTTCCCAGCCTGCACCACGCCTCCGTCCACTGGCACCCTGGTCGAGGTCTCCGCACTGGTGCAGCTGGCCGACGGCAGCGCACTCACCGTCGACCACACATGCCACGGCCCCGGTCACTCCCCTCCCCTGGGCTGGTCGGCCGACGCCCTCCCGGCTGGCACGACACACCTCGCGTGGCTGGTCCGCAGTCCATCCGGCGTCTCGTGGGCTGCATGGGACGCACCGATCGACCTCGACGGCCTGCCCGGCCACTTCCCCGCCGCGCACGCCCCTCCGCTTCAGGGCGGAAACCACGCTGGACGGGTTGGCTGGGCGCCCCCTTGTCCACCCCGCGGCGGAGACCCCATCGAAGGTGCGGTGGAAGTGGTGGCATGGGCCCTTCCCGAGCCGCTGGCCGCCCCGCCCACCATCGCCGTCCCCCACCTCCTCGACCGCCTGTCCCGCCATGCCATCGCGCGGTCCTCCTCCCGCCTCGACCTCCACACGTCCCCATGACCCCCATCTCCATTCGTGGCGCCTCGGCCCACAACCTCCGCTCGGTCGACCTCACCCTCCAACCGGGCACCCTCGTGGTGTTTCGAGGCCCCTCCGGCTCCGGCAAGTCCAGCCTGGCGCTCGATGTGGTCCACGCCGAGTCCCGGCGCCGCATGCTCGAGGTCCTGCGGGTCCCGGGGTCGGCCACCACCGCCTTGCCACGGGTACCGGTCGACGCCATCGACGGCCTGCCCCCCACCATCGCCGTGGCCCCCGACGACCGCCAGAGAGCCGACCGTCCACTCCTCGACATGAGCGACCAGGGCGCCATCCTCCGCAGCCTGTTCGCCCGACACGGCACCTTGATGTGCCCCGAGACCGGTGCCCCACTCCGCGCCTGGACCACCCCCCACATCGTCGACGACCTGGCCCGGCTGCCCACTGGAACCCGCCTCACCATCGGAGCTCCCCTCCCGCCGGCCGACGACCCCGGGCGCCTGCTCACCGAGCTCCGACGCTCCGGGTTCGCCCGCGTCCGCCTGGGCAAGCGGCTCGTTCGACTCGACGACATCGACACCCTCCCCCGCGGCGTGTCCGTGGAGCTCGTGGTCGACCGCATCCGCTGGGGCCCCGACCGCCGCGACCGCCTGGGCGAAGGCATCGACACCGCCTGGAAGGCCGGCCAGGGCACCATCCGCGTCGATCTGGGCGACAGCCACCGCACCTACTCCCGAGCGCGCCAGAGTCCGTCCGGGCGCACCTGGCCCCGGGCGCGACCCGAACACTTCGACAGGAGCCGAGCCGAAGGGGCCTGCACCGCCTGTGAAGGCCAAGGCTGCAATGCCTGCGACCACTCCGGCTGGGGCGACCTGGCCCGGCACACCCAGCTCGCCGGCCACACCATCGCCTCCCTGCTGGCCGCCCCACTGCGCACCCTCCCCGACTGGCTCCGCGCCCAGAACAACCTGCCAGCCGACATCCTCCCACCGATTCGCACGCTCGTGGCGCTCGGCCTCGGCCACCTCCCCATCGGTCGGAACCAGCGGCACCTGGGGCGTGGTGAATGGCGCCGAGCCACCCTGGCCCGAGCGGTGCACCTGGCCCTGTCCCCTCGGCTGCTCGTGGTGGACGAACCTCTGTCCGGTCTCGACCGGTCTTCCGCCGAGAAGGTGGTGGCCGTGCTGCGCCAGGTGGTCGACCACGGTGCCACTGTCGTTGTGATCGAGCACCGGCCCGAGGTTCTCGGGGTCGCCGACCGGGTCGTCACGTTCGGCCCCGGGGGCGGACCCGACGGAGGCACCATCGTCTCCGACGGTCCCCCCGAAGCCACACCCGCCTGGCCGGCCCCCACGCACCGCCCCACCTCCTCCCCGCCCACCTGGACCGTCTCGCACCCCCACGCCACCGCTTCGGTCGCCATCGCTGCCGACCGCTGGACCGTTCTCACCGGACCTGGCGGCGCAGGTGCCACGCGACTCGCCGTCCAGGGTCTCGCCGCGCACTTCGCCGGTCGCCCCACCCTCGCCACCGTCGAAGGCCCCGAGCCCCGCCTCCTCGAGCCAGCCCCCCTCGCCGGCGCATCGCAGCCCCGGTCGTGCGTGGCCACCGCCGCAGGCATCTGGACCCGCATCCGCACGCTGTTGTCGGCCACCCGTGCCGCCCGGGTACGGGGGCTCGCCGCCGACGCCTTCACCTTCAACCGCAGCACCGGCTGGTGTCCCGACTGCGAAGGACTGGGCCAGCGCATCGTGCGCTTCGGGTCGCTGCCGCCCATCACCGAGCCCTGCCCCACCTGTCACGGCGGCCGGCTCCGCCCCGACATCGACGACATCCGCTGGCGGGGCCACTCGGCACGCACACTGCTCACCACCGACATCCACCAGGTGCGCCCGCTGTTCGCGGCCAACCCCCACCTCTCACCGGTGCTCGATGCCCTCCAGGCCGTGGGCCTGGGGCACCTCCCGCTGGGGCGTCCCACCGAGAGCCTATCGTCGGGAGAACGCCGCCGATTCGCGGTGGCCCTCACCCTGGCCCGCTTGAAGGCCGCCGAGCGCGACCCCCGCCCCACCCTCGTGGTCCTCGACCAGCCCGACACCGGACTCGACGACGACACCGCACGAACCGTGGCCCGGTGGATGGCCAGCAGCATCGCCGGGCGGGGCACATTGGTCACGGTGGCCCATCACCCGGCCCTCATCCACACAGCCGACGCGGTGGTGGTGCTGCCCGCGCCGGATGCGTAGCCGTCGCTACTCCGCGAAGGCTTCGTCGATGCATTCCTTCAGCTCGCCCGACTCGTGCATCTGGCGCAGGATGTCGCTGCCGCCGAGGAACTCGCCGTTGACGTAGACCTGGGGAAGGGTGGGCCACTGGCTGTATTCCTTCACCTCGTTGCGGACCTCGGGGTCGGACAGCACGTCGAAGTGGGCCAGTGGCTTGTTGTAGCTCTCCAGGATGCCGGCGGCGTTGGCCGAGAAGCCACACATCGGGCTGGTGGGCGAGCCCTTCATGAAGAGCACGAGCTTGTTGCCCTTCACCAGCTCGTCGATGACGTCGTGGGCAGACCGACCGCCGCGGGGGTCTTCGGCCTGCACGGCGGCAGCGGGGGGGGCGCCAGGTGCGGGCGCAGCGGGCGGAACCGGCTGGGTGCGGCCCTTGTTGCCTCCCATTCCGATGATGGGAAGTCGACGTTTGATGCGGTCACGAATGCCCATGGGCACCTCCTTGGCGGCGGCTAACCCAGCGCATGGGGGCGTCCACGACCCGGGGCGCCATCAGGGGGTGGTGGCCTGGACGTCGATGGCCGACGACAAGCCGTTGCTGGGCTTCCACACAGACAGGGACCGCGTGGTGACGAGGCCGCGCGCATCGCGTGCAATCACGGCGAGCAGGTTGGCGCCGTCGGCCAGCTCGGGCTCGACCGTGAACGGCACCATGGGGTCGTGCTCGCCCCCCCGATAGAAGACCTTCTGGTCGCCGTGGAAGATGACGACGTCTTGCACACCTTCGTCGTCTTGCACCATGCCGCTGAGCACGGCGTCGTCGGTGACGAGGTCGGGCGCTCGGGACAGCTCGATGACCGGCGGCCGACGCCAGCTGCCGTCGACAGGCTGCCCGGGCACCAGCGCGATCTCTTCCTTGAGCTGGAAGTACTGGTAGAAGCCTCCGCGGAAGACGGTGCCGCGGTCGAAGCGTTCGTTGTCGCCCACCATCAGCTCGAGCTTCCAGGCGCCGTCGTCGGGGACATCACGCAGGCTGAAGAGGATGCGGCCAGTGTGCGACGCCCCTGGCGCGAGGGTGGGGCGGCAGTGGTCGTCCTTGTCGACGTCGCAGGTCCGTCCGGCCTCGTCTTGCGCTTCGCCGAGCGCGAGGTTGCCCTGCTTGAGGTCGAGGGGCTTGCCGCTGCGGTTCTTCACGCGGGCGTGGCCGTCGCGGGACAGTCCCTTGCCGGTGTTTTCGACTTCGAGCTCGAGCGCGACCACCTCGCCCACTTCAGGGATGCCGTCGCCATTGCCACGGGTGCCGCCCGAGCCGTCGTCGATGAGCGTGAAGCGGTAGGCGAAGGCGGGCAGCTCGATGCCGCGGGTCTGGAAGGTGCGGATGAAGGTGCCGAGCGAGGCGTTGTCGGGGTCGCGGAGGTCGACCTTCACTTCGGTGTGTTCGTCGAAGTGGCCGTGAGGCAGCGACACCCGGCGCTTGGCGGTGCGGGTCTGGCCCGCGGGAATGTGCCCGAAGTAGAACTCGAGCTGGTCGACCCATGGGTTGGCGCTGTCGGTGACGGCGGAGATGCGCCAGAGGTCGGTGTCGGAGTCGTTGGTGACCGTGAGGGTGACGTCTTCGGCCTCTCCAGCCTGCAGCACGCCGTCTTCGCCGAGGTCGTGGGAGACGGTGAGCGCGAGCGGCTGTGCGTTCTGGCCGTCTGCCCAGTCGATGCCCACCTGGCTGAAGCGACCGATGAGGCTGGCTTCTTCTTCGGCGGAGTAGCGGTCGACCACCGCTGCCGCGGACTGGAGGACATCGACCCGGGTGGGGCCAGATGATGCGGCGAGGAGGTCGCGTGCGAAGCCCACTTCCCAGTCGTCGACGGCCTTGGTGCGCTTCTCGGGGTCGCGGCGGTCGCGGTTGAAGCGGATGGCGTACGCCGGGTTGTCTTCGAGGTCTTCGCGGTTGGCGAGGGCGTGGTCGAGGTCGGCTTCGCGCTCGATCCACTCGCGCCAGTACAAGCTGATGAAGGGGTTCTGGTCTTCGGAGTCGGCCTCGGGCGCCCACACGAGCGACGGCTGGAGCAGCACATCGGGCGGAATGCCGATGGCCTGGATGCTGTGGTCGCCGGGGGTGAGGTAGCGGGCGACCGTGAGCTTGAGACTGCTGTCGTCGCGGTTGGGGTAGAGGTGCTGCACCGAGCCCTTGCCGAAGGTGCGCTCGCCAATCACGACGGCCCGGCCCAGGTTCTTCAGGGCCCCCGCGACGATCTCGGACGCGCTGGCGCTGTTGCCGTTGACGAGGACGGCGATGGGGAATTCGGACTCGGTGGACGACCGCGATGCGTGCTGTTCCTCGCGGCGCCCGCCCCCTTCTTCGGTGGCCACGATGACGCCATCGGAGAGGAAGCGGTCGGAGACGGCGACCGCCTGGTTGAGGTACCCGCCGGGGTTGTCGCGGAGGTCGAGGACCAGGCCGTTGATGCCGCCCTTGGTGGACCGCTGGAGGTCGGCGAGGATGCGGTCGAGGTCGTCGGAGACGTTGCCGTGGAAGCTCTTGATGACGATGTAGCCCACGTTGTCGTCGAGCAGTCGACCTTCGACGGGGTTGAGCTTGATGCGGTCGCGGATGACCGTGATGGGGATGAGGTCGGGGCTCTGCTTGCGCTTGATGAACAGCCGGACCGGCGAGCCCACCTCGCCACGGAGGCGTGTGACGGCGTCGTTGAGGTCCATGTTGACGGTGGATTCGTCTTCGATGCGCACGATCTGGTCGCCCGCCCGCATGTCGGCCTTTTCGGCGGGGGTGCCTTCCAGCGGCTGCTTGACCGTGAGCCGGCCTTCCTTGATGTGGATTTCGATGCCGAGGCCGCCGAATTCGCCCTGGTTGTCGACCTCCATCTCGCGTGCGGCCACCGGGGGGAGCAGCAGGGAGTGCGGATCGAGCGTGGAGAGCGCGCCGTTGATGAGGTCGTACTCCACCTTTGCGCGGTCGACGTCGTCGGGGAGGTGTTCGTCGAGGATGGCGGCCACGCGGCGCAGCTCGCCGTGGAGCTGGTCGAATTCGCGGATGGGCTCCACGCCGAGCACCGTGTTGTAGGTACCCACCGACACCTGCAAGCGGGTTCCGCCGGGCTTGCGGGAGAACATGACGCCGGCGACCGAGCGCTCCACCCGCTCGAGCGAGGCCTGGAACATGTCGTCGAGGTCGATGCGGTCCTGGTCGACGTAGCGCTGCTCCACATAGTAGAGGTCGCGCTCGAGCAAGCGAAGGTCGCGGAGATGGTAGGGCTGGCCGGACACATCGGAGACGAAGTCCGTGATCTGGTCGGATGCCCGGGTGGCGCTTCCCAGAGCCCCGCTGCCGTCGGCGAGCACGTGGTAGCCAAGCATCGCGGCCGGCATCGTGAGGCCGAGGAGCACGAGGTGTTTCACAGCACTGGCCATGGTGGCTCCGTGGTGTCTGGACAGTGGGGGGACCGGGAAGAGAACCCATACCCCATCGGAAGCATCCTCCGCGCGGGGGAACCACGGCGAGACCCACCACGACACCCGGCACACGACCGTCCGCTCATCGGTTCATCCGACCCCCGGCTGCAGGCTGGTCGTCCCTGCGGGAGGTCATGCCACGTTGACGCCGAGGGGGACGGCAAATAGCAGCGCCCGAACCGACCTTTCCCCGCGGCACCCCGGCGCATCCTCCATGGCCCTCAAGATCAAGTGCCCGCACTGCGGGTCGCCACGCAAGCTCACCCAGCCGTACCCCACCCCGGGCGCCGAGGTGCATTGCCTCGCGTGCGGCCGTACGCTGGCCATCACCTACCCCCCGGGGATGGTGGACCGGATGCGCGACAAGGGCGTTCGCTTCCAAGGCGACGCCCCCCCGTCGGTGCCGGACCCCAGCGCGGCCACCGATGCCCGCGAGCGCCAGCCGCACGTCGACCTCTCCCGGCTCGATCCCACCGCCGACCGCCGTGCCCGTCGTGAAGCCGCCGAGCAGGTGCCCGAAGGTCCCACCGACCGCACCCCGCGCCCGGCCGTCCCGGCGCCCACACCGGCCCCCCGAGCGCCTGCTGCCACTCCCGCACCGCAGCCCCCATCACGGCCCGCCGCTCCCCGCCAGGCATCCCGTGCGCCAGCCAACCGTGCGCCCTCCGGAGCCCGGAAGGCACCCAAGCCCCGTCCCAAGGCGCCGCCTCCCCCTCCCCCCGCCGAGAAGCCGAAGCGCCGCTGGTGGGTGCGGGTGCTCGTGGCCCTGTTCCTGCTGGGCATCCTGGGTGGTATCGCGGGCGGAGCGGTGGTCGCTGGCGCCTTCTGGACCTACTCCAAAGACCTCCCCACGGTCGAGACCCTCGGCGAGTACACCCCGCCCACGGTCACAGTCGTCTACGACCGCCACGGCGAGCTGCTGGGCGAGATCTACGAGAAGCGTCGGTATGTGGTCCCCTTCGAGGGCATCCCCAAGCACGTCCAAGACGCCTTCATCGCGGCCGAAGACGCCAACTTCTGGACCCACGGCGGCGTGGACTATGAAGGCATCCTGCGCGCCATCGGCCGCAACGTGTCGAAGGGCCGCAAGGCACAGGGTGCGTCCACCATCACGATGCAGGTCTCGCGGAACTTTCTGCTCACCCGCGCCAAGACCTACGAGCGCAAGATTCGCGAGGTCATCCTCTCGTGGCGGGTCGAAGAGACGTTCTCCAAAGAACACATCCTCTACCTCTACCTCAACGAGATCTACCTGGGCTCGGGCGCCTACGGCGTCGAAGCGGCCGCGCGCACCTACTTCGACAAGCACGTCTCCGAGCTCACCGTGGCCGAAGCCGCCATCCTGGCCGGCCTCCCACAGCGCCCCTCCGACTACTCGCCGCACCGGCACTGGGACAAAGCGCGCAGCCGCCAGGAGTACGTGCTCGGGCAGATGAAGGCCAAGGGCTACCTCAACGAGTCCGAGTACCAGGCCGCCATGAACGAGGTCGTGGAGATCTACACGCAGGAAAACGAGTTCCTGAAGCAGGCTCCCTACTTCACCGAGCACATCCGCCGGTACCTCGTCGAGACCTACGGCTTCGACAAGATCTACAACGACGGCCTCACCGTCCACGCCACCACCGACCTCAAGCTGCAGAAGGTGGCCCGAAAGGCGGTCGCTTCGGGCGTCCACACCGCCGACAACCGCGTGGGCTGGCGCGGTCCGCTCGACCACATCGACAGCGGCATCGATGCCCGGCTCTCCCAGCAGGAAGAAGCCCTGCGCGAAGAGGCCTCGAAGAAGGTCCTCCGCGTCGCCGACCCCAGCAAGGGTGGCGGCTACGGGCCCAAGCCGGCCAGGTCCATCCTCGAGGTGGAGCGGGTGTATGAAGGCGTGGTCAAGCACGTCGAGAAGAAGCACGCCATCGTCGGCATCGGCGCACACGACCTCATCATCCCCCTGTCGTGGACCAAGTGGGCCTACGAGCCCAACCCCCGCCGCAGCTGGCGCTACCGGTCCCAGAACGACATGACCGCCGTGCTGAAGAAGGGCGACATCATTCCCACCCGCGTCATGGGCCTCGACGCCTGGGAATTCGACAACATGAAGGGGTACAAGCCCGCGAAGGGCCACGTGGCGGGCGCCATCTGGCAAGACCCCGAGCTCGAGGGTGCGGTCTTCTCGTACCGGCTGTCCGACGGCGCGGTGCTGTCGATGGTGGGCGGCTACGACTTCGAAGACTCCGAATACAACCGCGCCACCCAGGCCCGGCGCCAGGTGGGCTCCACCTTCAAGCCCATCGTCTACGCGGCGGCCATCGGCACGCGCCAGTTCACCGGTGGCACGCTGGTCCAAGACGCCCCGCTCGTCTTCCAGACCCTCGGCGACAAGCTGTGGAAGCCCGGAAACTACGGCGAGGAATACGAAGGCAACATCACGCTGCGGCGGGCGCTGCAGCTGTCGAAGAACGTCTGTACGGTGCGCGTGCTCGACAAGATTGGCCTCGACCCCGTCTTCGACCTCGCCGGCCCCAAGCTGCGTATCGGCTACAACACCCCCACCTGCAGCCGCAAGCACATCGCTGCCGGCAGTGCCTGTGAGGGCGACCGCACACCGTCCACGGTCGCAGGCATGGAGTGGTGCACCTACTGCGACCCCACCTCCTGTCCGCTCGTGAAGTCCGGTCAGCAGCGCATTCGGGTCGACGGCGAGGACGTCCCCGTCGGCGAGGAGATGACCTGCCTCGACGAACCGCGCGACATCAACGGCGAGTCCTGGTGCCACTCCTGCGACGTCAACCTGCGGGCCTGCGACTGGCTCCCCATCGAGCGCATCCCCGACACCGACCCCTGCGTCGACTCCCGGCAGGACGCTGAAGGGCGGGTGTGGTGTCGCACGTGCGACCTGTCCATGGGCCTGGGCTCCAGCAGCCTCACCATGGTGGAGCTTGCCCGTGCCTACAGCGCCTTCGCCACCTACGGACACCTGGTCGAGCCCCACTTCATCGAGAAGGTGGTCGACCGCGACGGCACGGTCATCGAGCAGTACGAGGTGCCCGAAGGCGGCTGGCCCCGGGTTCTCGACGCCGGCACCGCCAGCATCGCCCACTGGCTGTTGCGCGAAGTCGCCACCGGTGGCACGGGCGCCCGCACCAACCGCCTCGGCATCCAGGTGGCCGGCAAGACCGGCACCACCAACGACTTCTTCGACGCCTGGTTCGTCGGCTACAACCCCGACATCATCACGGCCGCGTGGGTGGGCTTCGACCAACCCCACTCCATGGGCATCTCGTTCACCGGTGGCAAGACCGCCCTGCCCATCTGGATGGACCTCATGCGCGAGGCCGTCCCCAAGGAAGGCGCACCACGGTTCAAGCCTCTGGAAGGCGTCTCCATGGTGCCCATCGACGAAAGCACCGGACGCGTGGCCACCGGCGGTCGTTCCATTCCCATGCTTCCCGGCACCGCGCCCACAAACGTGGTCGGTGCGGTCGGTCAAAAGACCGGCGAGGACCTCCTGATCGATGACTTCTAGCGCCTACCGGATGACCGGACTCGCGGCCCTCTTCGCCGTCACCGGCTGCTCCACTCCCACCGAGATCTTCGCGCTCCGCTGCGACGTGACGGTGGACGACATCTCTCCGCAGCCCGCCACCGTGGGCGCCTCGGTCACGCTCACCGGCACCCCGTTCACCAGCACCTACGACTCGGCGGTATATGTGGGCGGCGAGCGTGCCACCGTCACCGATGTGGCCCGCACCAACTGCACCAACTGCGACTCCTGCCGGATCCAGAACGGCTGCACCGAGTGCCAGGACTGCGACGCCTGCGATGCCATCTGTGCGTCGGAATGCGTCGAGACGGTCACCTTCGACGTGCCCGAGCTCCCCGCTGGAGACTACGGCGTCCAGCTGTTCAACGCGCACGGGCAGTCGCCAGTGCTCGACCTCACCATCCAAAGCACCGGCTTCGAAGGCACCGACACCGGCTCTTCCGACACCGGCGACACAGGCACCAGCGGGACCGTCCCGTCACCTTGACGCCTGCGAGTCGATCGACGGCTTGCACCTTAGCGTCCAGATCTGGTAGGAACACCTGTCCTGCAGGCAAGCGTCGGTTCGATGGGACCATCGGTCGATCAAGCCTGCACCGTACAGATCAGCCACTTCCTGGCAGTCATTCCCACGAATGACCGGACTCTCGACAAGCCGGTAGCGGTCGACCAACACCGCCCGCTGCTCCCTCAACGAGTACACCATGCGCAACTTGCTCACGGCCGCCGCTGCCACCACCGGCCTGTTCCTTCTCCCCTCCGCGGCCATGGCCGGTGGAGTGGGCGTCACGATGGGTGCCGGCTTCCACCAGGACCGCGCCTACTACTACCGGGACGACGGCGAACAGGGCATCGACAAGCAGCTGCCCGGCAACTCGGGCATCGGCGCCGAGCTGCTCCTGGGCGACCGCGACGACCGCGTCATCGGCGTGGTTCGCGGCTACATCTCGCACGATGCTTCGCTCAACAACCCCGACCCCATCGCCCTCGGCGAAGACAAGTCCTACGACTACGTCTTCCCCGATGTCGAAGCCAAGGGTGGCCGCAACGTCGGTTCCTTCGCGGTGGGCATCCAGTGGGGCCTCTGGGGCGACCCGAACGGCTTCCAGGTCATCGCCAACACGCTCATCGGCTCTGGCTTCTGGACCACCGACAACCTCGAATACGCCCTCTTCCAGCCCGGTGCCGGTGTCACGTACACCATGAACGAACGGTTCCAGCTGATGGGCTCGCTCGACGCCACCTTCCGCTACCGCAAGCGGTTCCAGGTGGGCTCGGATGTGTGGGTGTCCGCCCGCTACATGTTCGACTGAGCCAACCCCTCCGTGCGCGCACATCTCGGCGCCCCTCTCGCTGCCCTCGCTCTGTTGAGCGGGGGCAGTGTTGGTTGTGACTTCACCGGCGGCGCGTCGTGGTCCGACCAGCTCCACGCCGACGGCCCGTGCTGGTCGGTCAACATCGCCGACGGCCTCGACCCCGACTCCACCCACGAACTGCAGCTCATGGTGGACTGCTTCGACAAGGGGGGCATCCTCCAGCCCCTCCGTCCGGTCACCGATGCCCTCGACGCCCCCGGTCCCGATGGTGAGCCCGTGGGCCTGGGCCTCATCGGCTGGGTGAACAGCCTCCTGGCCGGCGGACTCGACCTCGCCATCGCGGTCCAGGAAGTCGCCGACAAGCTGGCTGAGCTCGACACCGCCATCGAGCTGGGCACGCGGGTGCTCATCGAGTTCGTGTATGCGGCGCCCTACCGCGACGTGGGCACCGTGGTGGCCATGGACGACCCCGAGGCCCTCGACAACGGGCTCGTGGTCCCGGCGCTGCCCATCCTCGGCGAAGTCGCGCTGCAGGCCGCCACCGACAACGGCGCGCTGGTGGGTGCAGCCCATGATGCGCTCGCCCACCCCGCGGTGCCCGACCTCGCCTGCACTGTGCTGGCGGTAGGCCGGTCCGCCGACCCCGATGTCCAGGCCTCTCTCGACGGCCTCCCCATGGCCATCGGTCACGCACGCGTGGCCACCCTCAGCCCGGACAACGACCGCTGGGGCTACGCCTCGGGCGACTCCATCCGCGACCTCACGAGCCGCTTGCTCGCCAACGACGCAGAGCGCTGGCACCAGATCACACCGCCTCTGGCCACGCTCCTCCGCCGCGACGGCCTGGGCCCACGGGTCGAGCGCGCATTCGTCGACATCGTCGAGGCCGGTCACCTCGAACAGCTTCCCCGCCAGATGCGGTACCTCGCCACCGTCGATGCCCTCGGAGAGCCGGTCGGCCCCGGTGCAGGCGCCGACGGCACCGCGCTCACCAGCCTGCTCCGCCTGCTCAGCCGCGCCAACGAACCGGCCGAGTGTTCGGTCGACCTCGGCATCACCGACCTCGAGATCAACCTCGGCAACGTGGCCGTCGCGCTGCTCGAGTTCATCGCCCGCCAAGACCCCGAGCTGGTCACCGGCGCCCTCGACCTCCTGTCTGGCCTGCTGGGCTTCTCGCTCACCGACGACATCCTCGATCTCATCGCCAGCACAGGCGCGTGCCCGGTCCTCGACCACCGCTTCGTCGACGACCTCCAGGCCCTCGACCGCCTCACCGACCGCGAGTCCGAAGACCTCCTCTACGCCGCCATCCACATCCTCGCGGCCCTCGAAGGCGGCGACGGCGTCGACAGCGCAGTGCCCGACATCGTCGACACCATCGACGCTCTCTACGAAGCGGGCCTGGTCGAACCCACCGGCGAGCTCCTCATCGACCTGGGTGACAGCGAGCTCGTCGACACCCTCATCGGCGCGATTCCCTGGATGGTCGACCCCTCCCGCCTCGCCGCCAGCCAGTGCCCCACCGGCACCCAGCCCCTCACCTTCCAGGCAGGCTGGAACCTGCTCGACGACGTGGTGGCCCCCCGGTCCGACTCCGCAGCCCTGGCTCGACTGGGCCCCACCGTGGCCGCGCTCGCCGATGACCGTCGCGTCTGGGACCTCATCGACAACGCCACCCCCCTGCTCCTCGCCACAGATGCGCAGGTCCACCAGGTGCCCCGCACGCTCGTCGACTCCCTGTCCGACGACCCCGACTTCGGCGCGATCGACACCACCCTCGACGTTCTCGCCGACCGCGACGCCTGGCTTCCGTTCGTCGCTCTCGCCGCCACACCCGAGGTTCTCGACGGCATCGCCACCACAGATGCCCCGGAGAGCGGTCCCCTCCCCTACCTGTCCAGGCTGGTGGTCGACGGAACCCTCGACGACCTCATGCGCACTCTGGCCATGGCGGCCGAGCTGCTCAGCGGCGACACCATCGAGCCGGAATAGGCTTCGAAAGCAACGTGTCTACGGGGGTGCTGGCAAAAACCTGTTCACGTGATTGTGCCATCGCTCCCCGTGGTGTCCCCGATACACGGGCTTCCCACGGCGGGAGGTCTGATGACCAGGAACAAGTTGGACGTGCTCATCCCGGAGGACCGCATCCAAGCGCGGGTCCGGGAGCTCGGGAGGGAAATCCGAGAGGAGATGGGCGATGTCCCCATCACCTGCATTTGCGTCCTGAAGGGGTCGTTCATCTTCATGGCCGACCTCGTGCGCGCCATCGGCGGTGAGGTTCGCTGCGAGTTCCTGGGGGTGTCGAGCTACCACGGGGGCACACGCTCCTCGGGTGTGGTGCGCATCACGCAAGACCTCCGCGCGCCCATCGAAGGCCGCCACTGCGTGGTGGTGGAAGACATCATCGATACCGGCCTCACCCTCGACTACCTCATCCGCATGCTGAAGATGCGGGGCCCGGCGTCGCTGCGGACCTGCACGCTGCTCGACAAGCCGGCGCATCGCGAGGTGGAGTTCCAGTGCGACTTCGTGGGCTTCCAGATCCCCGACGAATTCGTGGTCGGGTATGGCCTCGACCTCGGCGAGTACTACCGAAACCTGCCGTACCTGGCCGTCTACCACCCGTAGACACACCAGCGGTTGTCTCCCAAAACACCAGGGCCCGGCGCATTGCCGGGCCCTGTTGCGTGAGCTGGTGGGCCTACGAAGAGGCCTTGGCCGTGCGCCGACGCCGCCGCCGACGCTTGCGGGCAGGGACCGGAACACCGCTCACAATCCCGAGCAGCTCGTCGCCGTAGGCCCGCACCTGCCACTTGCGGATGCCGGGCACCGAGCGGAGCTCTTCGGTGTTGGCGGGAGCGGCGCGGGCGATTTCCTTGAGCAGCTGGTTGCTCACCACCACCACCGGAGACAGGTTCCGTTCGCTGACCAGGGCGTTGCGCCAGTCGCGCAGCGGTCCGAGCAGGCGGTCCATCGAGGGGGAGTCGGCGGAGCTGCGGTGCGACGGCTTCTTCCGCGGCTTGGCGGGACGGTCGGGCAGAGCGGACTCATCCGCCAGGCCTGTCTCGACGGCTTCGAGGATGCCCGAGCCATAGCGGCGGGCCATCGAGCTCTTGGAACGAACGATGCGGTGCAGGGCATCGGCTGACCGGGGAAGAGTCTCGGCCACCTTCACCAGGACGGGGTCGGGCACCACCTTGAAGGCGGGACGGTCGAGGCGGCGGGCCTCGCCATCGCGGAACTGCCACAGCGCACGAAGGACGCGGAGCCCCTTGTCGCCGAGGTTTTTGGAGCCCTTCACCCGGTAGAAGTCTTGTTCGGGGGCGGACTTGCGCTTCCACTCGCGGTCTTCGAGGAGCGCGCACTCTTCGGAGTGGGCGGCCAGCAGGCCCTTCCGCCGGAGGCGATGGGTGAGGACCTCGCGCAACGCGAGCAGGAAGTGGGTGTCGCCGCGGGCGTAGTCGAGGTGTTCTTCGAGCAGCGGACGGCGGGTCCAGTCGTGGCGCTGGAAGCGCTTGTCGACCTTGTAGCCGAAGAACCGGCTGATGAGGTCGGCGAGGCCGATGCGGGGCAGGCCCAGGAATTGAGCCGCGATCATCGTGTCGAAGATGTTGCGGATCTGGATGCCGTAGTCGCGCTTGAGGCTGACGACGTCGTAGTCGCCGCCGTGCAGGATGATGGCCACCTCGGGCGCCTCGAGGACCTCCTTGAGGGGGGAGAGGTCGGTGAGGACGAGCGGATCGATGATGTAGTCGCGCTCGGGGTCGGACACCTGCACGAGGCAGAGCTGCTCCTTGTAGTGGTGGAACGAGTCTGCTTCCGTGTCTACGCCGATGACCGGCTGCTTTCGCAGCTCGACGCAGAGTTCCGCGAGGGCTGCGTCGTCTTCGATCATGACAAGAGGTGTGTCGCCGAACATCTCGCTCCAGACGGCCCGGACCCGGGGCCGCGATGGGCCGTGCCGGTGGGCTCACCACAATCTTGGGAACCTCGAGCCGGCGGACCACGCCGTGAAAGCCCGCGCTAACGCGCGTTCGGTTCCGGTTCAACGCTCGGCCACCTGCAGATCAGGCGGTCTGCCAGGCAGCGCGGAGGAGGAGCCCCAAGCGCTCTGCGATGGGACCGGCCTCGGCCAGGACCGCATCATGGTCGAGCGGGCCGTCCACCAGACCCGCGCCCGGGTTCGACACCACCGACACCCCGGCCACCGCGAGCCCCATCTGACGCGCGGCGAGGGTCTCGGGGACGGTGGACATGCCCACCACATCTCCCCCCAGCAGGCCGAGGGCACGCACCTGGGCGGGCGTCTCGAACGCCGGTCCGCGGCTGAAGGCGTAGACCCCCTCATCGTGTGGACCCGGGGTGGTCTCGGCAGCACGCGCGATGCGGGCGCGGAGCTTTTTGCAGTAGGGCTCGCTCATGTCGACGAAGCGGGGCCCACGCTCGGGCACTGGCGGACCGGCGAGCGGACCCCCGAAGCCGAAGTCGATGAAGTCCGTGAGGCGGACGAGGGTTCCGGGCGCGAGGTTGGCCCGCAGGCTGCCGGTGCTCGCGGTGAGGACCAGCGCCGACACACCCCAGACCGCCACCGCACGTGTGGCCCGAACAATCGGTTCGATGTTCGTGCCCACGAACTCGTAGGCGTGGGACCGTCCGGCGAAGAAGGCTGCGCGGACGGCCCCCAGTCGACCGACCGTGACCTGCCCTCCATGCCCCTTCACGCCCACCGTGGGAAGGCCGAGTGCAGCGTAGTCTACGCGTCCTTCCACATCTTCGAGGACGCCCGTTGCGGCACCCAGGCCGCTGCCAAGCACCACCGCCACTTCCGGTGCCGCCCCGAAGTGCGCCTCGAGCGCGTTCGCGACACCCAGCTCCAACCGTTCCTGACTCACATGTGCTCCCGTGGGCCCGGTTCGGGCCATTCCACGGGCTGTAACCCAGAGTTCACACCCGTGCGGCCGTGGTGTGCGCCACAGAACAGGTCGACGCAACCAGGAGGTCCCCATGCAGCCCTGCCTCATCACCGCCGGCGCCACCCGAAACCCGGTCGACGCCATCCGCTACCTGTCGGCCCATGCCAGCGGACGCACCGGTGTTGGCGTGGCCAGCAGCCTCGCGGAGCTGAGCACCCCCGTCCACCTGCTGGGCAGCAGCGAGGCCGTCCTGCGGGCAGGGTCGGCGCCGGGCTTCACCACCGAGACCTACGGCTCCACCCGCGACCTCTACGCGCGGATGGCGGCCTGGGTGGGCGACAACCCCGACGGTGGCGTGGTCCACAGCGCCGCGGTGGGCGACTACGAAGCCGACCCCTCGGCCAGCAAGATCGCGTCCGGCAAGGCCTCCCTCACCCTCACCCTGCGTCCCACGCCCAAGATTCTCGACGCCATCCGCGGCTGGGGTCTCACCGGACCGCTGGTGTCGTTCAAGGCGGCGGCGCCCGAGACCACCGACGACCAGCTCGTGGCCATCGCCCGGGCCCAGCTCGTTCGCACCGGCAGCGACCGTGTGTTCGCGAACGTCATCGGGCGCACAACACGCGGGGTGTTCCTCGTGGGCCCGGCCTCGGCCGAGCGCTTCGAGAAGCGGGCCTGCGCCATCGCCGCACTGGAGGTCTTTCTGGGTCAGGCCTTGGCGTAACCGCGGGCCTGGATGCCCCTCACCACCTCGGCAGCACATTCGTCGATGCTCAGGCCGTCGGTCTTCAGGTGAATCTCGGGCTGGACCGGTGCCTCGTAGGGCGCGGAGATGCCGGTGAAGTTGGTGATTTCGCCGGCACGGGCCTTCTTGTACAGGCCCTTGGGGTCGCGGGCCTCGCAGACTTCGAGGGGGGTGTCGACGAACACTTCGAGGAAGGCGCCATCGGGCACCAGGCCCCGCACCCGGTCGCGGTCGGCGGCGTAGGGGCTCACGAAGGCCGAGAGCACCACGAGGCCCGCGTCTTGCATGAGGCGGGCGACCTCACCCACCCGACGGATGTTCTCCTGGCGGTCGGCGGCGCTGAAGCCGAGGTCGCCGTTGAGGCCGTGGCGCAGGTTGTCGCCGTCGAGAACGTAGGCCCGCACACCCGCTTCGAGCAGGTGCCGCTCGACCCGGCGTGCGACGGTGGACTTGCCGCTGCCCGACAGTCCGGTGAACCACACCACACAGCCCGGTCCGCCCAGGAGGCGCTGGCGGTCGGCTTCAGTGAGCTCGCCGTGGTGCCACTTCACATTGGCGCTGGTGGGGCGGGACTCGGACATGGATGCGCTCCGGCGTGGGGGGGACGGGCCCGACACGTAGCGCGATGCGTGCGATGGAACGACCACCCCCGAGGTCAATGGGCTACGGCGTCCGCCTCGGAGGTGCTCGTGCCCGCGTCGTTCAACCCCGACACCCTCGCCACCGACCACGGCATCGTGGGCCGACGTGGTGCGCTGCGGGCCATCTACGCCTGCCTGCGCACCGGTCGTCACCCGCTCCTCGAAGGACCGGTCGGCGTGGGGAAGACCGCTCTGGCGCGGGCCGTCGCAGCTGGGATGGGACGGGGCTTCGTACGGGTTGACGGCGACGGTCGGTACACCGAGTCCAAGCTCGTGGGCCACTTCGACCCACCCGGCGTGCTCGAGCGCGGCTACCAGCCCGACCTCTTCATCCTGGGTCCGCTGGTGGAAGCCATGCGTGCCGGTGCCTTGCTGTTCATCAACGAGCTGAACCGAATGCCCGAAGGCGTCCAGAACGTCCTCCTGCCGGCGCTCGACGAAGGGGTTGTCCAGGTCCCGCACCTGGGCACGGTCGAGGCGGCCCCGGGCTTTGGTCTGGTCGCCACGCAGAACCCTGCCGAGTTTGTGGCCACGGGCCATCTGTCCGAAGCCCTCCTCGACCGCTTCGAGCTGGTCCGCCTCACCTACCAGACCGAGACCGAAGAGCGCGTCATCGTGCAGCAAGAGGCCCGGTGCACCCCGTCCACCACCCTCATCGCACAGGCGGTCGACCTGGTCCGGTCCACACGCTCCGACCCCCGCATCCGTCGTGGCGCCAGTGTCCGCGCAGCCATCGCCATCGCCGACCTCGCCACGGTTCTCGACGGCGACCTCGCAGCCGCTGCCGACCTCGCCCTCCCCACCCGCATCGAGCTGGCCGACGCCCGCCGCACCCCCATGTCCGACGTCCTCTCCGACCTCATGGACAAGCTCAAAAAAAAAGCGTCGAGCCCGCACAAGAGACCCTGAACCAGCGCGACAACCAGGGCCTGAAGAAGCCTGACGTCAACAAGGGCAACGCCACGCCCACCGGGGGCGGCGCCTCCAGCCGAAGCGTCCAGCTGCACGAGCTTCCCGACGGCTGGGAGGCGGCCGCTCGCTACCACCGCCTCAAGCGCACCCTCCCGCGGCACCTGCGTCGAGAAGTCGAGGCCCGTGCGGTCGACACCATCGTGCGTCGCGCCAAAGACCTCCTCCGGCATGCGTCCCGGCCCACCCGCTCGGTGCTCCATAGCTACCCCGAGCAAGGCGACTTCGACCTGGACGCCACCCTCGACAGCCCCCGGCCGTGGGGCCCATCCGACCTCCGCGTGCGCCGCGTGCAGCCCAAGAACGCCGACGTGGTGGCCATCCTCGACATGAGCCTCTCCATGACCGGCGAGAAGGTGGCCCTCACCGCGCTGGCCTGCGCCATCTTGAAGCTCCGCCTCGAACACCTGGGGGTGGTGCAGTTCGACACCGAGGCCCGCGCCCTCGTGCGGGTGGGCGAGTCCATCCACGTGCGCGAGCTGGTGCGCCGAATCCTCACGGTGCCAGCGCAGGGCTACACCAACATCGAAGCCGGCTTGCGGATGGGGCTCGACGAGCTGCAGCGGGCCCGACACCGCGAGCGCGTGGGCATCCTCATGACCGATGGCATCGCGAACACCGGCGGCGACCCGGTCGAAGCAGCCGCGGACTGGCCCAGGCTTCATGTTGTGCAGGTGGGGACCGAAGAGAAGCAAGGCACGCGCACCTGCACGGCCATGGCCGACGCCGGGAACGGTCGTCGATACCGCGCCATCATCTATGCCCAGCTCCCCACGGTCGTGCGGCAGCTGGTCCGCGACTGCTTCTGACCGAACGTCGAGGTAGGAGGGCCTTCCTCCGTCCGTCCCCTCGCCCGCTCCAACCGGAGAGCGCATGCCGGCGCACCAAGGCCACCTCCTCATCGTCCAGAACGGCGTCAGCTACGACAGCATCATCGCCGAGTACGGCAACTACCCCGACTGGTTCATCCGCAAGCTGGCCCCCCACGGCTACACCGCCACGGTGGTCCCCGCGTACGAGGGCCCTCCCCTCCCCCACCCCGACACACTCGCGGTCGACGGCGTGATTCTCACCGGCTCGCCCCTGTCGGTCGTCGATCAGGCGCCGTGGGTGCTCGCGATGGGCCAGTGGGCGGTCGACGTGGCGCGTGCCGGCATCCCCGTGCTGGCTGTTTGCTTTGGCCACCAGGCGGTAGGCGAGGTGCTGGGGGGTCGTGTGGAGCGGAGCCCGAACGGCCGTGAGTACGGCACCATCACGCTGTCGCTCACCCGGGCCGGCAAGGCCCATCCGCTGTTCGAAGGCCTCCCCGACGCCCCCCGGATGCAGTCGGTCCACGCCGACGCTCTGCTGGTCCCGCCCCCCGGAGCAGTCCTCCTGGCTTCCACCGAACACACCGAGTGGCAGGCCTTTTCCGTCGGCGAGCACCTCACCGCGGTCCAGTTCCACCCCGAGCTGAAGCCGGGTGCTCTGCGCGAGCTGTGTCGCATCCGGAACGCCGACGCCTCCATCACCGACGACGACCTGGGAACCCAATTGCTGCTCAACTGGGCGCGCACGCTGCGCTCGAGCACTCCGGATCCCGAGCCTGCGGGATAGGTCGCCCGCCCAGTGCCCACCCCACCCGGTCCCTCCGAGCGGAGAACCCCATGACCCAACCGCGCGCCGCCCGCGTGGCCGCCGAGCTCACCCGCATCCAGGCCTTCTTCCCCATCATGCAGCTGCTGGGGAACCGCCTGGCCGCCACACGCCCCTTCCAGGGCCAGACCATCGGGATGTCGGCACACCTCACCACCTACACCGCTGCCCTCGTGCAAGAGCTGCGGCTGGGGGGCGGTGAGTGGGCCATCTGCGCGGCCAGCGACGCCACCACCGACCAAGGCGTGGTGGAGCTGCTCCGGGCCAACGGTGTGCACGTCTACACATCGGCCAGCCGCGAAGACCACCACCTCCAGGTGCTCGACCACCGCCCCACCCTCCTCGCCGAAGCCGGCGGAAACCTCGTGGGCACGTTGCTCTCCAAGTGCCGCGACCAGGTCGGCGAAGTGAAGGGCGCCGTCGAGCTCACCCGCAGCGGCGTCAACCGCCTGCGGGCCAGCGGCCACAGCCTCCCCTTCCCGGTCGTCAACGTCACCGACGGTCGCCTCAAGCCGGCCATCGAGAACCGACACGGTGTGGGGGAGGGCCTCTGGCATGCGGTCCAGCGCCTCACCGGCGTGCACCTCTCCGGCCGTCGGGTGGGTGTGGTGGGCTACGGCCCCGTGGGCAAGGGAGTCGCCGCCTACGCGCGTGCAGCCGGCGCCATGGTGTCGGTGGTAGAAGCAGAGCCCGTCCGACGCCTCGTGGCGCACTACGACGGCTACCCCACCCCCGACATCACCGAGGTCATGCAGACCGTCGACTTTGTGGTCACCGCCACCGGTCGGGCGGGCGCCGTGGGCATCGAGGCCATCCGGAAGGCGCGCAATGGCATCGTGCTGATGAACTCGGGCACGGGCAACCGCGAGCTCGACGTCGACGGCATCCGCGCCAACGCCGCCGGCTTCGACCAGATCGGCGACCACGTCACCGCCTACCAGCTCGAAGACGGCCCGCGGGTCGTGCTCCTCGCCGACGGCCACCCCCTCAACATCGTGATGAACGCAGGCTCTCCCGAGCCCGTGCTGCTGCACTTCGCCGCCCTCGGACTCGCGATGTCGTGGGTGATGACCGGCGACCTGAGCCCCGGCGAGCACATCGTGTCCGACGAAGTGGAGCGCGATGCGGCCCGCCTGGCTCTGAAGGCCCTCGGCCAGGACGCCCGGTGACCGACGACATCGATGGGCGGGCGCGCGCGGTCTACCAGATGATGCAGCGGGGCCACTTCGGTGCTGCTGCAGAGGCTCTGCCCCCGTTCATCGCTGCCGCCGACGGTGCCCGGCGCCCCGACCTCTGCGCCCGCGGCTGGACCTGGCTCGCACAGGCCCACCTCCAGCGCAACCACATCCGGCCCGCCCGGAACGCGCTCCGACAGGCCGCCGCCATCGCCACAGCCATCGGCGATGATGCTGGCCTGGAGGTCATCTCGAACCTCCGACGGGCCGTGGGCGCCAAGGCGATGCAGGCCGCTCCGCCCCCCCAGACAGACACCGCTGTCGGACGGGCCTGCGCCGCCTTGGACGCGGGCAAGCTGGAAGAGGGCGCGGAGCTGGCACGCATCGCGTTCGCCGAAGCCACCCGCGACAACAACCCCCGCGAGCAGGTCTTGGCACTTCTGGCCCTCGCACGGGTCCCCGGTCAGGCCGAGCCTGCCATCCGTCGGGCAGCCGAAGTGGCCGACCACTCCAACGACCGCAACCTGGTCACGGCCGTGGCCCACGCCGCACGGGCAGCCGGCGTGGTGTTCGCACCCAAGGTGTTCTGACCGTCAGCGGGCGCGGGATGCCAGCACGGCGCGCAGCACGTCTGGCTTCTCGATCACACCCACCAGCACGCCGTCCTGAATGACCGGGACGACGGTGATGTGGTCCTCGACCATCATCGTGGCCACCGCGTCGAGGGCGGCGTCGAACGAGACGGTCTTCGCGGGCGACGACATGATCTCTTCGACCGTGGCGCCGGTGATCTTGGCCAGCTCGGTCTCGGTGCGACGGCTTCCCAGCGGCAGCACGGCATCCATGAACGCGATGAACGTGGGCAGGTGGACCTGCTTCTCCTGGAAGACGAGGTCCATGGCGGTCACGACGCCCACCACGGTGCGGCCCTTCACCACCACGGCGCCGTCTGCGCGACGCTCCAGCAGGCCCCGGGCGAGGTCGGCCACGGACGTGTCCTTCGTGACCGTGTAGGGCGAGCGGTTCATGATCTCGTGGGCAAACTGCATGCAGTCCTCTCGTGGGTTGGTCCCCCCCTGACCGATGCACATCCCGCGCCAGCTCCAAAGCACCTGACCACGCCCATCCCGTGCGCACGGTGCGGCAAAGGCCCCAATTCGGTGGGCGGTCCCACCCACCCATCTCGGATACGCTGCCGACCTTCCGAGGAGGCACCGTGGCCGTCAGCCGCGCCGACATCGTCGACCGTCAATTCACCGACACCATCTCTTCCATGTCTGCGGTCGCCGGCGCCCCCCGCCCCGACCTCGACACCGCCGTCCGAGCGGGCTCCGTCATCCCCGCTCGCGAGGCCATCGGGCTCTTCGAGTCCATGGTGGCCAGCCGAATGCTCGACTTCGAGGCCCGCGCCCTGAAGACCGTGGGCCAGAGCTTCTACACCATCGGCGGCTCGGGCCACGAAGCCAACGCCGCAGTGGCCTGGGCATCGCGCCCCACCGACCCCGCCTTCCTGCACTACCGGTCAGGCGGCTTCTTCCAGGCCCGTGCCCGCCAGGTGCCCGGAACCACCCCGCTGCTCGACGTTCTCCTGGGCATGGTGGCCTCCGCCGACGAACCCATCGCGGGTGGCCGACACAAGGTCTTCGGCTCGCTCGAGCTGCAGATCCCGCCCCAGACCTCCACCATCGCCAGCCACCTCCCCAAGGCCGTGGGTGCCGCGTTCACGCTCGCCCGACAAGAACGCCTGGGCCTGGAGGGCGAGGTCCCGTCCGACAGCATCGTGCTGTGCTCCTTCGGCGACGCGTCGTCCAACCACTCCACCGCGTGTGGCGCCTTCAACACCGCCGCCCTGGCCGACCACCAGAACCTCCCCTGCCCCGTGCTTTTCGTCTGCGAAGACAACGGCCTGGGCATCAGCGTGCGCACCCCCCGCGGCTGGGTGGCCGCTCGCTTCCAGGGCGACCCCGGCATCAAGTACTTCGGCGCCGACGGCCTCGACCCGGTCGACGCCATGGAGGTCGCACGGGAAGCGGTCGAGTTCGTGCGCACCACCCGCCGGCCGGCCCTGCTCCACATCAAGCTCGTGCGGCTGTTGGGCCACGCGGGCTCCGATGTGGAACAGCTGTACCGCACCACCGCCGAGATCGAAGCCGCCGAGGCCCGCGACCCCGTCCTGGGCATGGCCATCCAGCTCATCCAGCTCGGCTGGCTCACGCCCGAGCAGGTCCTCGGCCTGTACGAAGAGACCCGCGACCGCGTGCACGCCCTCGGCCAGGAAGCCATCCGCCGGCCCAAGCTCACGTCGGCTGAAGAGGTGATGGAGGCCCTGGCCCCCTACAACGCCGACGCTGTGCACACCGAAGCCCAGCGGGTGCCCGATGCGGAAGCACGCCAGAAGTTCTGGGGTGCGCGTCTGCCCGAAGCCGACCGCCCGCGGCACATGGCCATGCTGCTGAACCGCTGCCTGGGCGACATCCTGGTCAAGTACGACAACACGCTCATCTTCGGCGAAGACGTCGCGCGGAAGGGCGGTGTGTACCACGTCACCGCCGACCTCCAGAAGCGCGCCGGTGTGGGCCGGGTCTTCAACACGCCCCTCGACGAGACCGCCATCCTGGGGCTCGCCATCGGTGCCGGCCAGCTGGGCATGCTGCCGATGCCCGAGATCCAGTACCTGGCATACCTGCACAACGCGATTGACCAGATCCGCGGCGAGGCGTGCTCTCTGCACTACTTCAGCAAGGGCCAGTTCAAGAACCCGATGGTGGTGCGCATCGCGTCGCTCGCCTACCAGAAGGGCTTCGGCGGGCACTTCCACAACGACAACTCCATCGGGGCGCTGCGGGAGATTCCGGGCATCTGGATGGCGTGTCCGTCGAACGGTCGCGATGCGGTGGGCATGCTCCGGACTCTGGTGGCGGCGGCCCATGTGCACGGCCAGGTGGGCGTCTTCCTCGAGCCCATCGCCCGCTACATGACGAAGGACCTCTACGAGGACAAAGACGGCCTCTGGAACCACGCCTACCCGCCCCTCGACTTCGCGCTGAAGCCCGGCGACGTGGGCACCTACGACGTCGGCGAGGCCGACCACCTCACCATCCTCACCTACGGCAACGGCGTGTGGATGAGCCTGCGGGTGGCCAAGCGCCTCCAGGCCGAGGGCATCCGGGTCCGCACCATCGACCTCCGCTGGCTGCAGCCCTTGCCGGTCGACGCGATGGTCGCGCACGCAACTGCCACGAACAATGTGCTGGTGGTGGATGAGTGCCGTCGGACGGGTGGTGTGGCCGAAGGCGTGATGACGGCTCTGGCCGAGCGCTGCCCCGACGTTCGACTGTCCCGGGTGGCTGGCGACGACTGCTACATCCCGCTGGGCGCCGCCGCGAACCTCGTGCTGGTGCAAGAAGACGACATCGAGGCCGCCATCCGCAAGGCCGTGGGTGGAGGTGCTGCATGAGCCGCCTCCGCGCCGTGTTCCTGTGTCCGGGTCGGGGCAGCTATCGCCGCGACCAGATGGGCAGCCTGCAGGGCCCCTCCCCCGCCGTCGACGTGATGGAAGAGGTGCGGGCCGCCCGTGGAATGCCGTCGCTGCGTGAGCTCGACGCCAAAGACCGCTTCTCGGGTCGGCTGCACCTGGCTGGAGAGCACGCCAGCTTGCTCACGGCCGCCTGCACCTGGGTCGACCACGAGCGCCTCGACCCCGAGAAGGTGGATGTAGTGGCCGTGGTGGGCAACAGCATGGGCTGGTACACCGCACTCGGCATCGCCGGAGCCCTCGACCTCCACAGCTCGGCGCTGCTCATCGACACCATGGGCGGCTTCCAGCAGGGCAACCAGATCGGTGGGCAGATTGTGTACCCGCTCACCGGCCCCGACTGGCGCCCCGACCCCATCCGGCGGGCGCTGGTGCAGCGCGCCATCGACCAGATCCCAGACCTCCACTGGTCGATTCACCTCGGTGGTCAGGCGGTCCTGGGTGGAAGTCGCGCGGCGATTGCGGCGGCGATGGAGCGCCTGCCGAAGGAACAGCGGGGTGTGGTGACGTACCCGCTGGTGCTGCCGCTGCACTCGGCCTTCCACACGCCTCTGCTCGAGAACACCGCTGCCAAGGCCCGTGTGGAGCTGGCCCACCTACCCTTCCGACGGCCGAAGGTGCCGATGGTGGACGGCACGGGCCAGAGCTGGCGTCCGCTGTACGCGAATCCTGCGGGCATGGCGGCGTGGACGCTGGGCGACCAGATCTCCGCCGCCTATGACTTCACCGCGATGGTGCGGGCGGCACTCGGTGAGTACGCCCCCGACGTGGTCATTCTCCCCGGCCCGGGTGAAGGGCTGGGAGGCGCGGTGGCCCAGGTGATGATCGAGCTGGGCTGGCAAGGCCTCACCTGCCGCGACGACTTCATGGCCCGCCAGAAGTCCGGCGACGGTCCGCTGGTGTCGATGTGCCGCCCCGACCAGGCCGCACGCGTCTCGTGATTGCCGACCACCTCGATGCCCTGCTTGCAGGTCTGCCGCTGAAGCATGTGGACCGGGCGGGCTGGGTGCGGGTGGGCGTGACGGAGCCCGAGTCGGTGGCGGCCCACAGCTGGGGGATGTCCTGGCTGGTGTTGCGGCTGTGTCCGCCAGACCTGGACCGGGGTCGGTGCCTGGCGCTGGCCACGCTCCACGACCTGCCCGAGGTGGTGGTGGGCGACCTGACGCCCCACGATGGGGTGTCGAAGGAAGACAAGCGGGCGCGGGAAGATGCGGCTGCCCAGTCGCTCTTGGCCGACCGTCCGGACTTGCTGGGTCTGGTGCGGGAGTATGCCGACCAGTCGACGCCGGAGGCGCGGTTCGTGCGCGACCTGGACAAGCTCGACATGGCGCTGCAGGCGCTGGCGTACCGGGGGACGGCGGACACGCGGGAGTTCGTGGCGAGCGCGCGGAAGTCGGCGACGCACCCGGTGGTGCGGGTGTTGATTGCGGCGGTGGTGAAGCGGTTGGAGGGGTAGCCGGGGCCCCACAACGACCTCCACCACGAAGTCCTCCCCCTTCAGGGGAAGGTGGTCCGCAGGACCGGAGGGAGCTCCACCTTCTGGGCGCCTGACCCTTCGGGCCACCGCGTGCGCTCGGAGGTCGGCGCCCGAGCCGGTCCGAACCCCGCAAGCGGGTTTCCTCCCTGGCGCCTCCGTCGCCTGACGGCGACCCGCTGCGCGGCTCCTGTTGCCCGCTGGCGCACCTCCCACCAACCCCCGGGCGGGCACCGCAGGTTACTCCGCCCCCACGATGAGGCGGGACCCGCACACCGGTCGCCCCGCCCAGCTGGAGCGTTCGACGATGATGAGTACCCTGCTGCCCGCCATCGACATGGCCACGGGCACCCTCGTGGCCCTGCTCCCCGCGCTGGCGCTGCCACTCTTCGGCATGGCCGCCCGCATCGACACCCCCCAGATGCTGGCCGACCGCGAAGAAGAACACGCCCTCGTGCGCAAGGTGCTCGAAGGGGATGGGGAGGCCTACCGGGTGCTCGTGGAGCGCTACCAGGAGCGCATCTACTTCGTGTGCTTCGGGTTCGTCCGCAACAAAGAAGACGCCACCGACCTCGCCCAGGAAGCCTTCGTCAAGGCCTACAAGAACCTGCCGCGCTTCCAGTTCCGGTCCAAGTTCTACTCCTGGCTCGCCCGCATCGCCTCCAACCTGTGCATCGACTGGCTGCGGCGCAAGAAGGTGCGCAAGGCCGAAGAGTTCGACGAAGGCATCGCCGCCAAGGACTCCGCCGGCGTCATCTCGATGGTGCACTACAAGAACGACCCCGACCGCGCCGCCCGCAACGCGCAGCTGCGGGTCAAGCTGTCCGAAGCCATCGAGGCCCTGCCCGAACAGCAACGCCAGGCCATCGTCCTGCGCGAGATCGACGGCCTGGCCTACCGCGACATCGCCGAGATCATGGGCATCCCCGAGGGCACCGTGATGAGCCGGCTCTACTACGCCCGCAAGAAGCTCCAGCGTGCGCTGGAAGACGAGCGCTGATGGGGTGGCGCGTCGCCACGCGGTCTGCTTTTGTGCAGGCACGGTCGAATGATTCGGACAGGCGGGCGTCGGCGACCCGGCTGGACGGGATGCTTCTCGGCTGCGTGGTCGACTCGACGGCTTCAACCTCGCCATCCCGCCTCCTCGGACAACACTCATGACGCGCGACACCGCGATGCCGGACGGCCTCTCTGCCGACCCGCCCCTCGACGACGTCCAGCGGGCGGTCGTGCGGGCTGCGGATGGCCTCCTCACCGATGCCGACCAAGCCCTCCTCGCTGACAAGGGGCTCTCCGCCGACCGGCTTCGGCAGCGGCAGCTCCAGCTCACGGCACTCCTGCTCGCCGACCACCCCGCCCCCGACCTCGTCCGCACCGTGCTCGAAGCCCTCGAGCTCGACGTGGTCGACGCAGGTGGCGTGCTCCTCGACGGCGCCGGCACCGCTCCCGAGCTCACACCCGGTGTTCTCACCGCCCTCGACCTCTCCGCAGTCGCGGCCCGTGAAGCCCTGCTCGCCCACAGCGGCGATGCCCCGGAGCTCGAGCGGTCCGTCCTCGATGCCGTCCAGCTGTCGGCCGTCCGCAGTCGCGATGCCCTGTTGGATGGCTGCGGTCCGGCCCCGGAAGTTGCCGGTCCGGTCCTCGACTCCCTCGACCTTGCTGCCGTCTCCAGCCGCGATGCCTTGCTGCACGACAGCGGCACTGCCCCCGAGCTGGTGGGGCCTGTCCTCGATGCCGCGCAGCTCGACACCATCTCTGCACGCGAAGCCCTGCTGGCCCACGCCAGCGCCGCACCCGAGCTGGCCGGTCAGGTCCAGGCCGCCCTCGACCTCGACGGCCTCGCCCTCCGTGATGTGCTCCTCGACCGCGCGGGCGACGCCCCCGACCTCTCGGCCGGCGTCCTCGCCGCCCTCGACCTCACCGACAACACCGCGCTGGGCCACCTTCCCGATGTCCTGCGCAACGGTGCAGGGCCGGCCCCCGACCTCTCCAACGGCATCATGGCCTCGCTCGGCCTGGCACCAGAAGTCGCAGCAGAAGCGCCCACGCCGCTGCGGGTCGCGCCACCGGCCGAAGCACCCGCCGACAACGTCGTTGCGCTCCGCAGGCGTCGCTGGGCATTCGTCGCTGTCCCCGTTCTCGCGATGGCGGCAGCCGCTCTCCTCTTCATCTCGCAAGCCGTGATGACCGTCGCCCCGCCGGCCGAAGACCTCCTCGCGTTTTCCACCGAAGTGGCCAACCGCATCGAGATCGAAGACATCTCCACCGACGTCGCTGCCGTGGTGCACGTGATGCCCGGAGACATCGAAGACCTCGCCGCCCCCACCATCATCTTCATCGACGTGCTCGAAGACGACGACGAAGAGCTGCCCTCCAAGGGCAAGGGGAAGAAGCTGTGAACCGACGCACCCTCCACCTGGCATTTGCAGCCCTGCTGCTCGGCGCGGCGCCCGTCATCCCCGACATGTCCCACGCCGCCCCGCCGGCCAAGGCAGCCGCCAAGGGCAAGGTCAACCTCCAGGTGCACGTCATCCACGCCACCGAGGCCCACTCCCGCATCGACCCCCGCCTCGAGAAGCTCCAGCGCTACCTGCGGCACCTGCGGTACACCGGCTACGACCTCCTCGAGACCAAGAAGGTGCCGCTGTCGGGGCGTGGCAACGAGACCTTCTCCATCGCCGGCGACCGCAAGGTGAGCGTCGAGCTGCTGTCCAAGGATGCCAAGAAGGCCCGCCTGCGCGTCAAGATCATCGGTCGCAAGGGCCAGAAGCTGCTCGACACCACGCTGGCGGTCCCACGCAACGGCACCTTCATCGTGGCCGGTCCCAAGTACAAGGGCGGCATCCTCGTGCTGCCCCTGACCGCACGTTACTGACCGCCGCCTCACCGGAGGCCGCGACCATGACCATCTTCACCAAGATCATCAACCGCGAGATCCCCGCCGACATCGTGTACGAGACCAACACGGTGCTGGCCTTCCGCGACATCTCGCCCCAAGCGCCCACACATGTGCTGGTCATCCCCAAGCAGCCGGTCATCTCGCTGGCCCACGCCCAAGATGCGGGCTTGATGGGCGAGCTGCTGATGGCCTGCGCTGAAGTGGCCCGGCTCGAAGGCCTCGAGTCCGACGGCTACCGGGTGGTCACCAACATTGGCCAGAACGGCGGCCAGTCGGTCTTTCACCTGCACTTCCACGTGCTGGGTGGTCGGGCGCTGGGGTGGCCGCCGGGCTGAGGGCCCCCTCCGCCTCGCAGAGCTCGGCACCTCCCCCTGAAGGGGGAGGACTGTGAGAACGACGATGTCCTCCCCCTTCAGGGGGAGGTGGCCGCGAAGCGGTCGGAGGGGGCCCCCTGCTCCTCACCGCACCCGCACGAGTCATGCGCTCCACCGAACACTGTGTCCTCGCTTGAGGTTGCCTCCAGGCTGACCGCTTGCGGCGAGCGGCTCGGGGGCAGCGCCCCCGACAAAGACAGCCACTGAGGCCGCCTCCGATATTCAACGGACGTGGCTCGGGCGGCCCACCGGGCCGAACGACGGCGACCGAGGAACGAGGGCGCCGTGGGGGAGCGAGCCGCTTGCGGCGAGCGGCTCGGGGGCAGCGCCCCCGACAAAGAAAACCACTGAGGCCGCGTCCGTTATTCAACGGACGTGGCTCGGGCGGCCCACCGGGCCGAACGACGGCGACCGAGGAACGAGGGCGCCGTGGGGGAGCGAGCCGCTTGCGGCGAGCGGCTCGGGGGCAGCGCCCCCGACAAAGACAGCCACTGAAGCCGCGTCCGTTATCCAACGGACGTGGCTTCAGTGCGCGTCGTCCCAGGTGTCGCCCATGCCGATGTCGACGCGCAGTGGAACAGCGAGCTGGGCGACGGACTCCATCTCGCGTCGGACCAGTGCGGAGACGGACAGCAGCTCGTTGCGGGGGACCTCGAGGACGAGCTCGTCGTGCACCTGGAGGAGCAGGCGGGCGCTGGGATGCTGCTTGGCGAGTGCCTTGTGCACGCGAATCATGGCCATCTTGATGAGGTCGGCGGCGGTGCCTTGGACCGGGGTGTTGATGGCGATGCGCTCGGCAGCTCCGCGGTCGGTGAAGCTGCGGGAGTCGAGGCCTCGGACGCGGCGCTCGCGGCCGAAGAGGGTGCGCGCCTTGCCGGTCTCGCGGGCGGTGTCGATGGCGCCGTCCATGTAGGCCTTCACCTGCGGGTAGCGGGCGAAGTAGCCGTCGATGTAGTTCTGGGCGACGCGGCGGCCGATGTTGAGTTCGTTGGACAGGCGGAAGGCGCTCATGCCGTAGACGATGCCGAAGTTGATGGCCTTGGCGGCCCGTCGTTGGTCGGGGGTGACGTCGTCGAGGGGGACTTCGAAGACTTCCGACGCGGTGCGGCGGTGGATGTCCTGGCCGGCGAGGAAGGCGTCGACGAGGGGGCCGTCGCCGCAGAAGTGGGCCAGCACGCGCAGCTCGATCTGCGAGTAGTCGCAGGAGAGGAAGCGGTAGCCGTCGGCGGGCACGAAGCACTTGCGGATGCGGCGGCCGTCGGGCGTGCGGATGGGGATGTTCTGGAGGTTGGGGTCGTTGGACGACAGGCGACCGGTGGCGGCGACGGCCTGGTGAAACGAGGTGTGGATGCGGCCGTCGGCGGCGATGTGCTCGGGGAGGGCGTCAACGTAGGTGGACTTGAGCTTGGCCAGGCTGCGGTAGTCGAGGATGAGCTGGCAGAGGGCGTCGCCTTGGACGGCCAGCTGCTCGAGGACGGCGGCGGCGGTGGAGTAGCCGGTCTTGGTCTTCTTGATGGGCTTGAGGCCGCGCTCTTCGAAGAGGATGACGGCCAGCTGCTTGGTGCTGTTGACGTTGAACTCTTTGCCGGCCTCGGCGTAGATGGCGGCCTGGGCGGCGTCGATGCGCTCGGCGAGCTCGGTGCCGAGGACCGCGAGGGCGTTGGCGTCGGCGCGGATGCCGTGTCGTTCCATGTCTTCGAGGACGGTGACGAGGGGCAGCTCGATGTCGGTGTAGACCCTGGCCACGTGCTCGGGGAGCCGCATCTCGTTTTCGAGGAGGAAGGCGACGTGGGCGTCTTCGGCGGCGTACCGCGTGGCTTGGTCGACGGGGACTTTGGCGAACTGCCCGCCCACGGACCGGGTGAGGGCGTCGAACGACATGTTGGAGTGTTCGAGGTAGCGCCGGGCGAGGTCGTCGAGGCCGTGCTTGCGGTCGACGTCGATGAGGTAGTCGCGCAGCATGATGTCGCCGTCGATGCCGGCGAGGGTGTGGCCGAGGGTGCGCAGAACGGCGAGGTCGTACTTGAGGTTCTGGCCGGTCTTCTTGACCTTGGGGTCGGCGAGGATGGGCAGCAGGACGTCGAGGGCGCCTTCGCAGTTGGGGCCGGGGTCGTGGGCGATGGGCACGTAGACGGCGTCGGTGCTGCTCCAGCAGAAGCTCATGCCCACAATCTGGGCGTCGTGGGCGTTCAGGCTGGTGGTCTCGGTGTCGAAGGCGAAGCGCCCGGCCTTGCGGAGGGCCTTGGCGAGCGCTGCGAGGTCGTCGGCCGAGGTGACGGTGCGGTAGATGGAGGTGTCGACCTTGGGCGGGGGCGGCGGGGCCCCGGACTGTTCTTCGGCGAAGAGGCGCAGGCGGCGGAAGTTGTAGCGGCGGAAGCGGGCGGCGAGGGCGTCCCAGTCGGGCTCGCGGCGGGTGATGCCGTCGAGGTCGAAGGGCAGCTCCATGTCGGTGTGGATGGTGACGAGGGCCTTGCCCAGCTCGAAGCCGGCCTGGCCATGTTCGATGATGCGCTCACCGCGCTTGCCCTTGATCTTCTTGTCTTCGGCGGCCTTCAGGATGTCGAGGGCGGTGGGGTACGTGGCGAGGAGCTTGGCGGCGGTCTTGGCGCCGATGCCCGGGACGCCGGGGACGTTGTCGGACTTGTCGCCCATGAGGGTGAGCAGGTCGATGATCTGGTCGGGCTTGACGCCCCACTTGGCTTCGATTTCCGCGGGACCAGCGACGGTGCCCTTGCCCATGTCGACGAGGTTGACGTGCTCGCTGACCAGCTGGGCGAAGTCCTTGTCGGTGGAGACGATGGACACGTGGAGGTCGGGGCTGGCGTAGCGGTCGGCCAGAGTGCCGATGATGTCGTCGGCTTCGAAGCCTTCGATGGCGGTGGCGGGGATGCCGAGGTCTTCGCAGAGCGGGATGAATTCGGGCCACTGCTTGCGGAGGTCGGCGGGCATGTCGGGGCGCTGCCCCTTGTACTCGGGGTAGAGGTCGTTGCGGAACGACAGCCCGCGGTCGAAGGCGACGAGCACGTAGTCGGGGGCGTGCTCGCGCATCATCTTGAGCAGAGCGTTGGTGAAGCCGAACAAGGCGCGGGTGGGGAAGCCGTTGGGGGCCCGCATGTCGGACTGGATGGCGAAGAACGAGCGGAATGCCTGGTTCGAGCCATCGACGAGGAAGAGCTTCTTGGGGTCGGACATGGGACCTCCTGGACGCCGCGGACCCTATCAGCCCTCCGCGAGATGGCATGCGGCCCGCGAACATTCACTGGACACCCGTGCAGACCATTCTCGCGTTAGACGGCGAGCCTCGCGCCTGGAGAACCGATGTACGAGCTCCCCGCCCATCCCGCCTACGATGCGCTCTTCAACCCCACCGACGAGCACCGGATGATCCGGGAGATGGTGGCGGACTTTGCGGCCAACGAGATTGGTCCGCAGGCCGAAGAGTACGACCGCAAGGCCCACCTCAACCGCGAGCTGTTCAACAAGGTGGGTGAGCTCGGGCTGTTGGGCATCACGGTGCCTGAAGAGCTGGGCGGAGCCGGCCTGGACGCCGTGGCTGCGGTCATCGTGCACGAGGAGTTCTCCAAGTTCGACCCCGGCTTCTGCCTGGCGTACCTGGCCCACGCGATGCTGTTCGTGAACAACTTCCTGCACTGCAGCAACGACGAACAGAAGGCGCGCTACCTCGACAAGGTCATCAGCGGCGAGTGGGTGGGCGGCATGGGCATGACCGAGCCCGACCACGGCACCGATGTGCTGGGCATGACCACCACCGCGGTGCGCGACGGCGACCACTACGTGCTCAACGGCACAAAGACCTACATCACCAACGGCGTCGAAGGCGACGTGTTCATCGTGTACGCGAAGACCGGCGGGCGCATCAGCTCGTTCGTGGTCGAGGCCACGATGGACGGCTTCTCGAAGAGCGAACACATCCCGAAGATGGGCATGCGCGCCAGTAGCATGAGCGAGCTCATCTTCGACAACTGCCGCGTGCCGGTGGCCAACCTGCTGGGCGAAGAAGGCACCGGCCTCACGCACATGATGCGCAACCTGGAGATCGAGCGGCTCACGCTGGCGGCGATGTCCACGGGCATCGCGCTGCGGTGTGTGCACGAGATGGTCACGTACGCCCACGACCGCAAAGCGTTCGGCCAGTCCATCAACCGCTTCGGCCAGATCCAGCGCTACATCGGCGAGTCCTACGCCGCCACGGAAGCTGCGCGGTGCCTGGTCTACAACGTGGCCCGTGCGGTGGCCCCCGACATCCAGAACCGCATCGGGTCGGATGCTGCCAAGCTGTTCGCCGCGCCAGTGGGCAAGCAGGTCGCCGACAACTGCATGCAGGTGCTGGGCGGTGCCGGCTACTGCGACGAATTCCAGATCGAGCGGCTGTTCCGGGATGCGAAGCTGCTCGAGATTGGTGGCGGCACGATTGAGAGCCACCAGAAGAACCTCACGAAAGACCTCACGCGGCTGATGTGTCGGTGAGGATGGCGTCGGCGAGGGCGTCCATGGTGGGGCGCTCGGCCACGGCTTGAACGGGTAGGCCGGCTTCGCGGGCGGCGGCTTCGGTGGTGGGTCCGATGACCACACACGGGACGGGACCGGGGGCGACGGCGGCCCAGGCTCGAGCGGCGCTGGGGCTGGCAAGGGTGACCACATCGACGTGTGGGACGGTGTTCACCGGGATGCGCGCGCGGTCGTAGACGGGCCAGTGCAGCACCCGACCGGTGGCGATGGCCCGAGCCAGATGGGGTGCGGGTCGGGCGGCGCCCACGAAGGTGGGGGTGGCGCTGCCGTGGAAGCAGTCGAGGGCGGCGGCGCCGGTGCCGTCGGCGATGTGGCACGGGATGGGTTCGAGGGACCGGGCGGTGGCGTGGCCGACGGCGACGACGAAGCGGGCGTCGCGCATCCAGACGAGGGCGTGGGGGGCCAGGCGGGCGACGGCTGCGGACGTGACGAGCACCCCATCGGACGGCGGGACGTCGAATGGGGGTGGGGTGCCGGTGGGGACGAGGCGCACGAGCGGGAGGTGCACGACGTGGAAGCCGCGGTGCGCCAGAGCGGTGCCCAGCCGGCCGGGTTGGGGCCGGGTGACGAGGACGCGGAGGGGCTCAGCCATCCTCGGTGGGACGGACCATGGCGGCGAGGGCTTGGCCGAGGGCGACGGCATCGGTGTGGGTGTGCTCGACGCGGACCAGCGTGCCTTGGGCGTTCTCGGCCATGGCGACCCCGTGGAGGTGGTCGGGCTGGACGGTGACGTGGCAGGCGGCCGGCACGTTGCAGCCTCCACCGTAGGCGGCGAGGAAGGCGCGCTCGGCGGTGACGCAGGTGCGGGTGTGGGGGTGGTCGATGGTGGCGAGGATGCCCTGGACCTCGGGGTCGTCGGCGCGACACTGGATGCCGAGGGCGCCCTGGCCCACGGCGGGGACCATCTGGTCGACCGAGAAGGGCTGGATGTCGGGGCGCGAGATGCTCAGGCGGTTGAGGCCGGCCATGGCGAGGATGGTGCCTTCGACGGTGTGGTCTTCGACCTTGCGGATGCGGGTCTCGACGTTGCCGCGGATGTCGACCAACTCGACGTCGGGGCGGAGAGCAGAGAGCTGGGCGCGACGGCGAAGGGAGCCGGAGCCCACGACCGCACCTTGACGGAGGGTGTCGAGCTGCGGGCCCACGAAGCAGTCGCGGGGGTCTTCGCGCTCGGGGAAGGCGGCGACGATGAGGCCGTCGGGGTCGTCGGTGGGGAGGTCTTTGAGCGAGTGGACGGCGAGGTCGAGGGTGCCCTGCCGCAGGCCTTCTTCGAGCTCGAAGGTGAAGAGGCCCTTGCCGCCGAGCTGGGCGAGCGGGCGGGTGCGGTCGCGGTCGCCGCGGGTGGAGACGATGACCAGCTCGACGGGACGGCCGGTGGCTGCGGTGATGGCGTCGGCCACCTGTTGGCTCTGGGCCATGGCGAGGCGGCTGCCCCGCGTGCCGAGCTTGAGGGGGGTCATGTTCACTCCGATTCGGTAGACGCGACGCCGAGGGTGAGCAGCGCGGCTTCGAGCCGCACGAGGTCGCCTTCTTCGGCCCAGGCTCGGCCCTGCTGCATCGCGGGATGGAGGACCTTCTTCACGATGGCCCGTGTCATGGCCTCGACGGCCTTGCGGTCTTTCGGGGAGAGGTTGGAGAGCACTTTGTCGGCGCGCGCGAGCTCGGCGGACCGGATGGCTTCGGCCCGCCGCATGATGCCGGCGAGGGCGGCCCGGTGCTCTTCGCCCTGCATCTGGGTCCACACGCGGTCGACTTCGTCGCGGACGATGCCTTCGGCCACCTGTGCGGCCTGGCGACGCTTGGCCTGGCCCTGGGCAGCGACTTCGCGGAGGTCGTCGACGTCGAAGCGGTAGGCGCCGTCGAGGTCGTTGATGGTGGGGTCGATGTTGCGCGGGACGGAGAGGTCGAGGAGGACCTGGGACCGGTAGCGGCGGCGGCGGACGACGCGGGCCATCTGGGCGCGGGTGACGAGGAGACGGCCGGCGCCGGTGCTGGCCACGACGACGTCGACGCGGTCGAGGTGACGCTCGATGTCGTCGAGGTGGGCGGCGCTTCCACCAAATTTGCGGGCGAGGTCGGCGGCGCGCTCGAAGGTGCGGTTGGCGACGACGAGCTCGCCGAGGCCGTAGCCCAGAAGAGACGTGGCCACGAGCTTTCCGTGTGCACCAGCCCCGATGAGCAGCGCGGACCGACCCTTGAGGGAGCCGAGCACCTGGCGGGCGAGCTCGACGCCGGCACGACCGACGCTGACGGCTTCGCGGGCGATGTCGGTTTCCGTGCGGACCCGCTTGGCCACATGCAGGGCGCGGTCCATCACCCGGCGCATCACGGGACCGGCGGCGTGGGCGGTGGTGGCGACCTTGTAGGCATCGCGCATCTGGCCGACAATCTGCGGCTCGCCGATGATCATGGAGTCGAGGCTCGATGCCACCCGGAAGACGTGCCGCAGGGCATCCTTCTGCTGGTAGGCGAAGAGGTGGCGCCCCATGCCGCGGGTGCGGTTGCCGGTGGAGTGGATGAGCCAGTCGGCGATGTCGTCGGCGGAGCGGCCGCGGGAGGGCACGGCGTATAGCTCGACCCGGTTGCAGGTGGACAGCAGCACACCTTCCGCGCCCACGGCGTCGTCGCGGAGGCGCTGGAGCAGGCCCGGGACGCCAGTGGGACCCATGGCGAGCTGCTCGCGGACCTCGACGGGCGCGGTGTGGTGGCTGAGGCCGACGGCGACGAGGTTCATGCGGTCTCGTCCCGTCCGGTGGCGGACACCGGTGCCATGTGCGTGTGCGTGCTCATGCCGACCTCAGTGCCATCCCTGCAGCACGAGCCCGGCGACGGTGACCATCGCGCCGAGTCCGACGAAGCCACCCACACCAAAGACCGCTGCCAGCCGGCCTCGCCAGCCGCTCACGAGGCGGGTGTGGAGGCCCACGGCGTACCAGCACCAGAGCAGGAGGGTGCCCCAGATGGTGATGTCGGCGCCGAGGGCGGCTTCGGGGTGGGTGGCGGCCCACATGCCGCCGACGGCCATGCCTGCGGTGAGGGAGACGAAGCCCAGGGCCATGGCCTGGTAGTTGAGGCGGTCGAGGGTATCGAGGGTGGGGAGGCGGGAGATGCCCCGGAGCTTCTTGAGCTTGAGGCGCCGGCGGACGAGCAGCCACAGCACGGAGAGGGTGAAGCTGACGGCCAGGCCGCCCAGGCCGATGAGGATGAGCGCGACGTGGGCGAGGAACCAGGGGCTGGAGAGGTCGGCCGAGCCGCCAGAGTCGGGGGCGACCTGGGCGATGCCGAGGAGGACGAGCGCGAGGCCGACGAGGAGGCGGCGCAGGCTCTCCATCTGGGGGCGTCGGTGTAGGACGGCCCAGCCGATGATGACCCACAAGGCGAGCGCGCCGAGGCCAAAGCGCATGGACGACAGCGGCAGGGCGCCCCACAGCGCGACGTCGATGAGCAGGGCCACGAGGTGCAGGCCGAGGCCGCCGAAGAGCCACCCGGGGTGTGTCCACCGGGGGTTGTCGGGGGCGACGCGCTCGCCCATGAGGGGGACGAGGTACGCGGCGCCGGCTGCGATGGCGATCCAACGGGTCAACGGGGCTCCGACCGTGCGGTCATCCAGTCCCCTAACCATGCTGCCCGGGTCGGGGGTTGGTCAGATTGGGGGCCCTCCGCCTTGGGCGGGGGAGGTGGGGGGGCTTGGTCAGCCTTGACGGAGGTCGTTCGGAGCGTGAGCGTCAGCGGACAAAGTGAGGAGTCGGGTGCTCACCCATCGATTCGTCGTCCCCGAGCCCATGGATGCCCGGGACCAGGTCCAGCTTTCGAATCCTGCGAACCATCGTTCATCGGCACCGGGCCCGCACAGGTAGGGCCGGGGGGACGTATGTCGCGAAGTGAGTCGTTCCCTGGCCGGAGGGGCCCGCTGATGGAGGAGCAGTCAGCCTGGAGCCGATGTCAACTGAGGACACTGTGTTTGGTCGGTGGAGTGGGCATCTTGTGCGGGTTGGAGGCGCCGAAGGGGGAGGATGTCTTTGTTCTCGCGGGGGTTTTGGGAGGCGGGCCCCCTCCGACCGCTGCGCGGCCACCTCCCCCTGAAGGGGGAGGACATCGGTGTT
>Ga0213833_1000297_pt1 | contig 64232 bp, 58 predicted proteins | sample SWATP21_FD_160575 | JGI IMG/M metagenome (GOLD analysis project Ga0213833, IMG submission 160575) | Coastal seawater microbial communities from Marineland, Florida, United States - SWA TP2 #1 | ecosystem: Environmental > Aquatic > Marine > Coastal | place: USA: Florida | collected 2016-08-14
CGCACAGGGGGTCCAGGGGGACGTACGGAGTAGTCCCCCGGCCGGAGGGGCCCGGGGAGGACGGAGTTCTCCCCGGAAAACAGGGGGTGTCTGGGGGACGGAGTCCCCCGCTGATGCACGAGCAGCCAGCCCGGAGCCAACCTCAACCGAGGACCTGGTGTTCTGTCGGTGGAGCGCACAACTTGTGCGGGTACGAGACCCCTTCAGGGGGAGGTGGCGCCGCAGGCGACGGAGGGGGCCCAACCCCTACTCCCCACCCGTCCCCCCCACCGCGGCAGGTACACTGCGGGCCATCGTCGGAGCCCCCATGTCCCTCCCGGTCCGCGCCCGCCTCCCCCGCGGCGCAGTCTTGCTCGCGCTGCTGTCTGCATGCAGCGAGGGCAAGGACGCCACCATCACGGTGAGCAACAGCGACCCCACCGCCAGCATCGTGAGCCACATCGACGGCGACCGCGTGCTCGAGGGCATCGACATCGAGTTCCGCGGCGTCGTGGCCGATGCCGAAGACGACTACAGCTCCCTGCTGGTCACCTGGATGTCGGGCGGCACCGCCATCTGCCCCGAGCAGCCCGCCATCGCCGATGGCACCACCACCTGCACCTTCCCGCTCACCACCGCCGACACCGGCGAGGTGAGCCTGCTGGTCAAAGACACCCGCGGTGCGTCCGCCGTCGCCAAGGTCACCCTCGACGTCCTCCCCACCAATCCACCCACCATCACCATCACCGGCCCGGCCGAAGGACGCCGCTACTACGCCGACGTCCCCCTGCTCTTCACCGCCGAGGTCTCCGACCCCGAGACCGACGCCGACGAGCTGTCCGTGGTGTGGGAGAGCGACACACAGGGCGCGCTCACCATCGACGGCCCCTCGTCGTCGGGCCTCATCGAAGGCGAGGTCTACCTGGTGGAGGGCAACCACATCATCACCGTCCAGGCCGAAGACCCCCAGGGCAACACCGACACCGACAGCATCTTCCTCGAGGTGGGCGGCCCCAACACCGACCCCACCTGCACCTTCGACGCCCCTGCCGCCGACACCGTCATCGAGTCCGGCGAGGTCGTCCTGCTCGAAGGCACCGCCGACGACGCCGATGTGGGCACCTCCGGCATCTCCGCCACCTTCTCCTCCAGCATCGACGGCGAGCTGGGCACCGTCACGCCCGACTCCGACACCACCCTCACGCTGGGCGTCGACAGCCTGTCCACCGGCACCCACACCCTGGGCCTCACCGTCACCGACGACGCCGGCGCCACCTGCACCGCGTCCACCGTCGTCCGCATCGCCGAGCCGCCCGTCGTCCGCATCACCGCACCGTCGGCCGGCAGCGAGTTCAACGACGGAGACACCATCTCGTTCTCCGGCACCGCCACCGACCACGAAGACGCCGCCGACACCCTCACCGTGGTCTGGAACAGCAGCCTCGACGGCGACTTCAACACCAGCCCCCCCGACTCCTCCGGGGCCGTGGCCGCCTCGCAAGTCCTGTCCGTCGGCGACCACGAGATCCGCCTGCTCGTCACCGACTCCGACGGCATGTACCGCAGCAGCCTCACCACCCTCACGGTCAAGCCCTGCGAGTACTTCTACGACGATGATGGCGACGGCTACGGCGACCCGGCCACCGCCTTCGCCACCTGCACGCCCCCCGTGGGCTACGTCGAAGACGGCACCGACTGCGACGACACCGACCCCGACACCAACCCTGGCGCCGACGAATACTGCGACGGCCACGACGACGACTGCGACGGCACCACCGACGAATACGACGCCGTGGACGCCAGCCAGTGGTACACCGACTCCGACGGCGACGGCTTTGGCGACCCCACCACCATCCAGACCGCCTGCGACCAACCCTCCGGCACCATCTCCGTGGGCGACGACTGCGATGACACCGTGGCAGCCGTCAATCCCGGTGCCGAAGAGGTGTGTGGCGACGGCGTCGACGACGACTGCGACGGGGCCGACCTCCCGTGCATCCTCAACATCCCCCTCGCCACCACCGACGTCCAGCTGATGGGCGAGTCCGCCGGCGACGAAGTGGGTACATCCGTGGCCGCCGTCGGAGACATCAACGGGGACGGCCTCGACGACGTCCTCCTGGGCGCCCCCTACGACGACATCGACGCCATCGACGCCGGCACAGCGTACGTCGTGTTCGGCGGCCTCACCGGCACCCTCGACCTCTCCGGCGCCGATGCCCGGCTCATCGGTGTGTCCAGCGGAGACGCCGCAGGCATGTCGGTCGGTCCCGCAGGCGACGTCGACAACGACGGCTACGACGACATCCTGGTGGGCGCCTGGTACGAAGACACCGCAGCCTCCGACGCCGGCGCCGCCTACCTCCTGCTGGGCCCCATCTCCGGCGACGTGAACCTCGACGACGCCGACTACATCCTCACCGGCGGCAGCGCCAACGACTACGCCGGCAGCGCCGTCACCACCGTGGGCGACTGGGATGGCGATGGCTACGCCGACCTCGGCATCGGTGCCTACGAAGAGGACACCGGCGCCAGCAACGCGGGCATGGCCTACCTCATCTCCGGCGCCAGCGTGTCGTCGGGCACCTTGCCTGGCGTGTCGTGGGCCCAGTTCTCCGGAGAACGCTCCGACGACCAGGTGGGCCGCAACATCGCTGCAGCGGGCGACGTCGACGGCGACGGCCAGCCCGACCTCCTCATCTCCGCGCCCCCCGAAGACACCGGCGGCAACGCATCCGGCTCGGTGTACCTCGTGCTAGGGCCGTCTACCGGCGGCGCGGTCGACCTCCGCTACGCCGACGCCCAGCTGTATGGCGAAGGCGACAACCACTTCGCCGGGCGCACCGCTGCCGGGGTGGGAGACCTCGACAACGACGGCTACGACGACATCTTCATCGGCGCCGACGGCGAGGACAGCGTGGCCAGCGGCAACGGCGCCGCCTACCTCTGGAACGGCCCGGTCCCCTCCGGCACCCGCGACCTCTCCAACGCCGACACCAAGTTCGTGGGCGACACCGGTCTCGACTACATCGGCCGCAGCGTGGCCGGCGGCGGCGACATCGACGGCGACGGCAACCTCGACCTCGTCATGGGCGGCACCGGCGACGACTACGGAGACACCGACGCCGGCGGTGGGTTCGTTGCATTGGGCCCCTTCTCGGCCGGTACCGTCACCAAGAACGACTTCTACGCGCGGCTCTACGCAGCCTCCACCGACGACAAGGCCGGCTACGCGGTCTCCGGCGCCTTCGACTTCAACGGAGATGGCTTCGACGACGTCCTGGTGGGCGTTCCCGGTGAAGACACGGGCGGAACGGATGCCGGCGCGGCCTACATCACCTTCGGGGCCACCAGCTGGTAGGTCCAAGGTCACCATGGCATTGACTCGTCCCCTTCCCCTCCTGGCGCTCGCGGGCTTCCTCCTCGGAGCCACACCGGGCACCGCAGCTCCCCCCGGCGCCGACCCCATCGCGCTGGGCACCGCCTTCGCCGACCTCGCCGAACGCGTGGGCCCCACCACCGTGCACATCGAGTCCCGCAGCGCCGGCGGCGTGTCCACCGGCCTCGACCAGCTCTCTCGCGACTTCGCCTTCACCCTGCCCCAGCAGCAAGCCGCCGAGCGCGACGACGGCCCCCGGTCCACCGGCAGCGGCGTCATCATCGCGTCCAAGGGCCTCGTGCTCACCAACCACCACGTCGTCGGCGGGGCCCGCGAGGTCTACGTCACCCTCAACGACAAGCGCCGCTTCCCCGCCACCGTCGTGGGCTCCGACCCCCGCACCGACGTCGCCGTCCTCCAGCTCCAGACCCGGCCCGAAGACCTCCCCCTCCCCGCCGCCGACATCGGCGACTCCGACACCATCCGTGTGGGCGAGTGGGTGATGGCCGTCGGACACCCCTTCGACTTCCAGTTCAGCGTGACCGTGGGCATCCTCAGCGCACGCGGGCGCCGCGACCTCACCCGCGACGAGATCCAGGACTACCTCCAGACCGACGCCGCCGTGAACCCCGGCTCCAGCGGCGGCCCACTCTTCAACATGGACGGCGAGCTGGTGGGCATCAACACCGCCATCTTCAACCCCGGCCGCACCGCCCAGAACGCCGGCATCGCCTTCGCCATCCCCAGCAACATGGCCACCCGCATCGCCCGCGAGCTCCGCGAGACCGGTCGCGTGGGCCGGGCCACCATGGGCGTGCAGGCCGAGACCCGCCCCGCCACCACCGACAACCCCCGTCCGGGCGCCGAGCTGATGCGCATCTTCCCCGACAGCCCCGCCGAGCGTGCCGGCCTGCGTCGGGGCGACGTGGTCATCGCGGTGGACGGCGAGCCCGTGGCCAGCGAAAAGGAGCTGCGGTCGGTCATCCTCGCTCGCGGCGCCGGGGCGGTCCTCACCATCCGGGTCGAGCGTGGCACCAAGACCGTCGACATCCAGGTCGAGACCCGTGCCGCCCGCGACGTCTCCCTGCCCGGCCTCGACATGCCTCGCGACTCGGGAGAGTGGGCCGGCCTCGTGCTCACACCCCCGTCGGTCGAGCGCATGGCGGCCCTCGGGGTCACGCCCCCCGAAGACGAACGCTTCCGTGGGCTCCTCGTGCTGTCGGTGGCCCCGGCCAGCTCGGGTGCGGCAGCTGGCCTGGTGGCGGGTGACATCCTGCTCGCCGTGGCGGGCACCCCTATCGAAGACCCCGCCCAGCTCGACGTCATCCTCGAAGGCAAGCGAAGCGCGGCGGTCACGTTCTGGCGGGATGGTGGGATGGCCACCGCCGTGGTGGGTGGTCTGGAGCGGAGGTCGCCATGAGAGCCACTTGGGTCGCTTGTGTTGGATTGATGGGCTGTGTGGTCGACGACAAGGCCACGCGGTCTGGCCCGCCCGGCGGTGGTCCTGCAGACACGGCAGACACCGAGGGGGGCGGCTCGGGAGACGGGTCGGGCTCCGGGGATGGGTCGGGTGGCGACGGCTCGGGAGGCGACAGCGGGGGCGACTCCGGCGGCGACAGTGGCGGCACCACCGACCCCTTCGGCGACGACGAGCTGCGCGGAGCCTGGGTCACCCGCTGGTCGTACAGCAACGCCGACGACGTGGACACCATCCTGGGCGAGCTGGCCGACGCCGGCTTCGAACATGTGTTCTTCCAGGTCCGGGGCAACTTCGACGCCTACTACGACTCTGCAGTCGAGCCCTGGGCCAAGGGTCTCTCCGGCACCCTCGGCACCCACCCCGGCTGGGACCCCCTCCAGTCGGCCATCGACTCCGGCCACGCTCGTGGGCTCCAGATCCACGCCTACATCAACGTCTTCCCGTTCTGGGTGGGCACCACACCCCCCACCGCCTCCACGCCCGAGCACGCCTACCGCACACACCCCGAGTGGGTGGTCCACGACGACTCGGGCACCCCCATGGCCCTCAACAGCAGCTACGTCTTCGCGTCTCCAGGCAACCCGGCCGTGCGCGACCACATCGCCGCAGTCGTCGCCGACATCTCCGACCACTACGACGTCGACGGCATCCACCTCGACTACATCCGTTACCCGGGCGCCCAATACAGCCACGACCCCGTCTCACTCGCAGCCTACGACGCCGACACGCGGGGCTTGTCTTGGGACGACTGGCGGCGTGACCAGGTCCTGGAGACTGTGGAAGCTGCGCGTCTGGCCACCGGCCTGCCACTCACGGCCGCGGTGTGGGGCATCTACGAAGACCAGTGGGGCTGGGGCGTGAGCCAAGGCAACATCGACTACTTCCAAGACAGCCGGGCAATGCTCCAAGATGGCCTGCTGGACGCCATCATCCCCATGATCTACTGGCCGGTCACCGCCACCGAGGGCGACCGCCTGGACTTCCGCACGCTGGTCCGCGACCACCTCCAGGCGCGCAGCAACGGGGGTCGGGTGTTCGCGGGCTTCGGCAACACGGTGAGCACCGACGAAGCGCTCGACTGTGTACGCGCCGCTCGCGAGGAGGGTGCCGACGGCGTGGTGCTGTTCGATTGGTCGGTGTATCGGGCAGACCTGGACCGGTTTGGGACCGAGGTGTTTGCGGAGTAGCAAGCCGGAACCCCAGCGGACAAGCCAGCCGAGCGGGAACCTGCTACGACATCCTCCACAGATGGAGGCCCACATGCGTCGCTGGATGCTGCTCGTCGGGATGATGTGGGGATGCGCAGAAACAGGCAAGTCGGCCTCGTTCCCGCTCGAAGGCCCCTGCCAAGGGTGGTCCCACTCCCAAGGCACCTACATCGGCGAAGCCCGGTCCGTCCATTCAGGAACGCTCGACGGACGCGAGCTCGCAAGCCTCACGTGGCTCGAGCTGGAGGATTCGGTCGACCCCGTCGCCGACCAGCTGGCCCCGAGCTTCCGCACCGACTTCGACTACGATGCAAGCGGCAACCGCATCGAACAGCGGAAAGACGACGGGGCCGACGGCTCGGTCGAGGACTGGTGGCGGTGGTCCTACGACGACCAGGACCGCCTCGTGAGGCACGTACGCGAAGACCTCAACCACATCATGTACGAAGAGACGTACACATACGAGGGAGACCGCCTGGTCGAGTCGTCCGCCGGACAAGGTGTCCCCTTCATCGACACCTACACCTACGGGGAGGATGGGCGCATCCAACAGGTCCAGACCTCGTTCGACGGCGACCTCATCCAGGTCGAGACCCGCACCTACACCAGCCCGGCTCCGGCCCTCGACCATGAAGGCAGCCTGGCCGACCCCGAGGGCACACCGGTGGGCTCTGTGGAGCGGACCTACACGCCGGACGGTCACCTCGCGACAGAGCGCATCGCCGACGGCGCCGGAGTCACCGAGACGCACAACGAGTGGGAAGACGGCGAGCTCATGGGCTACACCAGCACCTCCGGGAGCATTCGCTCGACGTGGCGCTGGTGGAAGGCCGACTCGGGGCACGTCGGAGGCTATCTCTCCGAACAGGTCGACCTCAACTACGACGAGGACGTCCCGCTGAGCTGGCTGGAGGCCGAGTACACCTGGCAGTGCGGGGAGTAGGTCCCACCTGGCCCACTCAGCTGGCCATCCGCATCGAGCCCACACCCGGCGCCACCGCCATCCACAGTGTCTGGTGCAGCAAAGTGCTCACCCGAGACGCATCGACCTGGCGCCCCGCAGCATCCAGGATGGCCCGCGCGGCAGACAAGTGGAGCTGGGCCGCCTGCACCTGCCCCCGTAGGAGGAGCTGTTCACCGAGGTGCGCCCGAAAGCGCGCCGCGGAGAGCACATCGCCACGAAGCTCAGCGGCGGTGAGGCCTTCGGTGATGGCATCGAGGGTCTCGTCAGCAGAAAGAGCACGGGGACTGCGCATGGGGGCCTCGCAATTACCTGCAAGGAAGCGGATCTTCGGGACGCGGACTGAAGGGGGCGGCGGGATCCCCGGAGGTCTGCTACGCTCAAGCCCCGACCCGGGAGAGCGAGTGCGCGTGTGGGGGCTGGTGGTGTTGGTGGGGTGTGGACCGGAGGCCTTGGGGGACCGGGAGGTGTTGCCTTGGGTTGTGGAGGGTCCGTGTGTGGGACGGGCCGTTCACACGGTCAGCTCCAGCCTCGACTGGGAGGCGGACTATGCGGCGCGCCTGGATGGCCAGCTCCTCGCTATTCTCGTGTGGGACTACACCGATGTTCCGGATGGCATGGAGTCTATCCGGTTCCGAGCCCGGCCAACCAGGCGTGAAGACTACGTGTACGACGACCACGGCCGAGTCATCGAGTATGGGTACGACGTCGATGCGGACGGCGTGGTCGAGCTTCGGGCCGAGTACTGGTGGAACCCGGATGATTCCCTGGACACCGAAGTGTGGTGGTACGGCGAAGGCCGCCACTCAACGCGCACCCTCACGTATGCCGACGAGCAGCTCATCCTCGACGAAACCGAGTTCTCCGACGGCACCTCCGAGCATTGGGCCCATACCTACGATGACCGGGGGCGGCTGGCCACGTCCACCTACGGGAACCCCAGACTTCGGTTCATCGACACTCGGAGTTATGCCGAGTCCAGCTCCGGGCTCGACCATACTTCACGTAGAACGTACAGAGACAAGCTCAAGATAGACCTCGTTGAGCGAACCTATGATGCCCGGGACAACCTGCTGTCCGAACGAAAGACCGACGCCATCCGCGGTCGGTCAACCACGACATGGGAATGGCAGGATGGACAACCCATCCGACAGACCATCACCAACGGAGGATTGGTCGAGACCCGACACTTCTGGTACACAGTCCACGGCCTCCCTTCGGCCCAGACCAATGAAGCACGGAATCTGGAGACGGGAGCGCTCAGTCGGTGGTACGAAGGCCGGTGGCAATGGGACTGCAACCAATGAGACGCATGGCACTCCTGCCGATGCTGCTCCTTGGTGGCTGTCGGTGCGGGCTCCCGGAAATTGTGGGCGGAGACTCCTATCTCCGCTCAATCGTCCAGCCCACGGTCAACCGCTTCTACGAAGCAGCCCCAGCAGACCAGATCTGTGTACGACGTATCGACATCATCCCCGCCAACAACAAGAACGGGGGTCGATACTACAACGTCCAGAGGTTGGTCGAGCTCCACGACGTCACCTTCCAACACGACCCACATGCCGAGTGGAATCTACTCAACGCCACCAACCACGAGCTCTGCCACGCTGCAGAGAACCAGCTCGGCATTCCTCTCGACCTCCACGACTGGCCGCTCGAGGTGTCTCTCATCCCGCGCTACCCAGAGCGGCTCCACGACAACGAGGCCTTCGCGGGGATGTGCCAGCTCGGCCCCGAAGCGGTTCAGCTCATTGGCGAGTCGTGTGAGGCCGACTCCCCGGGCGCACGAAAGTACCCATTCATACGGGACTGGGTGTATCCCCGACGGCTGGACACCGTACGTTGGACGACCGCCAAGGTCACCCCCCTGGGCGGAAGCGAGGTCTTCCCCATCGTCAACAGGGAGTGGAGCGTTCGTCCAGCACCTCCGGGAGCGTTTCGACTCGCTACGGAACAGGCTCCCGACATCACCATCGACGCCTGGACAGGCGAACGCATCGAGGCCCAACCTATCGGCCACGAGGTACTATCGGCAGGTCCACCGTCCAACATGGCCGAGGTGGCCGGGGTGTCCAACGGAACGGAGGACCTGATGGTCGTGCGGGCGTACTCCACGGTGGGTGACGTCGCCACCCGCTACGTCCTCCGCGACGCCGACGGCGTCCTCCACCGCATGGGCTGCGCGCCCGAAGACGCCCAACCCTTCTCAGTCGATGGAGAGCTGTTCGCCGCCTGGCGCGAAGACAGCGTCTTGCGCTGGGCCCACTTCGAGGTGGCCGAGTAGGCCCGACTCAACCCATCAACAAGAAGTGGACTACTCGCAGGGCCGCCACACATACAGTCGCGCCTGTCGCTCCGCAGCCCCCCACGGGTCCAACACAACGAGACCGCTCGCTTCCGGTACCGCCGCAAACAGCGCCCCCACCACCCCTCGAGACGACTCTGCAGACACGCGCATCGGCTCCGAGTCCAGGGTATCGAACACCCACAGTCCACCATCCGTGGTGGCGCTCGGTACCCGCCCCAACACAAGCTCATCCCCGGGGGTGCCATCCAGCTCGGCCCACGTAGCGGCAACACGTCCGGTCTCGCCGATGGCCACCGATGTAGACACGCCGGACACCCCGACCTCCACCACCACCACCGGCTCTTCTTCGCGCTCCGCCACCTGAGTCAGGGCCAAGAGCACCTGCCCCGAAGCATCGGCGCCCACCGCAATCCCGCCAAGGTCTGCACCGGCGTCGGACGGCCCCGAGAACCGGTGGTCGGGGTCGTCGGGTGTTCCAGACAGTCCGGTGGCCCCGCCGAACAGCACCACCACCCCATCGTAGGTGGCAGACACCAGATCCGCGTAGCCATCGCCATTCACATCGGCCGACTGGCCCCACTGGCGCAGCGAGCCGGCGATGCTCTGGTCGCCATCTCCAGCAACCCGGGCCCCTGTGTCGAGCGGCCCAACCCACCGGTCCACGTGGTCGGCCCAGCCGATGTGCAGGTCGTCGTGGCCATCGCCGTCGGTGTCGCCTGCGATGGGGACCGGGGAGGCGCCGTTCGCATCGCTGACGAACGTGACCGCGGCATCGAGCGCCGAGCCCGACGTCCAGCCTCCACCGTGGACCACCACCCGCGCACCCACCAGGCCCGGATGCTCGATGGCCACCACCAGGTCGTCGCCTACCGTCCCATCCACGTCGCCCACCGCGAGCAGCTCCAGCTCCCCTTCTTCGGGGTCGAGGCCAAGCCATGCATCTGGGGCGCCGAGCCCCGGATACCGCACAATCGCGCCACCGGTGGGCCGTCCCCCGGGAGTTGCCGCGGTCCGGCCCAAGACCCACGCATCGGTACCCGACGGCTGCATCCCCACCACCATGTGGCCCGACATTCCGTCGTTGGTGCCCAACACACCGTCCACCGTGGAGACCGCATGTTGGTCGACAGTGACTGCTCCGTCGAGGCATCCAGGCGGCAGCGCCGTGTCTGCAGAGTCGTCGGGTGGGGCGGTGTCGGACGTGTCTGCGGAATCGATGGGTTCTGCAGAGTCAGCCAGCCCCGAAGTGTCGTCCGAGTCTGCAGCAGGTTCTGCAGAGTCGACCTCGACCACAGCGTCATCCGGTCGGTGCGGCTTCGAAGGCTCGCCACAACCCAAGGCTGCAACACACACTCCGAAGCCGGCGACCAGGCGCATCACCAGCGATAGAACCCGTGGCCGACCTTCTTGCCGAGTCGGCCCTGCTCCACCATCTCGCGCATGAGCTTGGGGGGCTCGAAGGCCGGGTTGTTCAGCTCGCGGGCCAGGTACTCGCCGATGTGCATGCGGACGTCGAGGCCCACGAGGTCGGTGAGCTTGAGGGGCCCGATGGGGTGGCGGTAGCCGAGAACCATCGCGGTGTCGATGTCTTCGGCGCTGGCCACACCATCTTCCACCATGCGGATGGCTTCCATGCCGAGGGCCACGCCCAGGCGGCTGGTGGCGAAGCCGGGCATGTCCTTTACGAACACACAGGTCTTGCCGATGGCGGTGCCGTACGAACGCACGGCGTCGATGACCTCACCGGCGGTGCCCGGATGGTGCACCACCTCGAGCAGCTTCATGATGTGCACGGGGTTGAAGAAGTGCAGGCCCACCACGCGGGTGGGGTCCTGTGCGGCCTCGGCGATGCGCGCGATGCTGATGCTGGAGGTGTTGGTGCCCAACACAGCGGACGGCTCGGTGTACTCGGCGAGCGCCCGGAAGAGGTCCTGCTTGAGCTCGAGCTTCTCGGGAATGGCTTCGATGACGAGGTCGCACCCGGTGGCTGCATCTTCGAGGCTGGTGGTGCCGCGTAGGTTGGCGAGGGTGGTGGCCATGGCCTCGGGGGTGACCTTGCCGCGGTCGACGCCTTTCTGCAAGTTCTTCGCGATGTGCTTGAGGCCGCGGTCGACGGTGTCTTGCGAGAGGTCGTAGAGCGCGACGGGAATCCCGGCGGCGGCGGTGACCTGGGCGATGCCGTGGCCCATGGTGCCCGCACCGATGACGGCGACACGGCTGAACGGTTGGTTGGACATTGGGTTCTCCTCCGAATTCGGGTGCTGCGCTCAGGCCACGCGCTCGACGATGGTGGCCACGCCCTGGCCCACGCCCACGCACAGAGTCGCGAGGCCTACGCGCTTGTCGTGGCGTTCGAGGGCGTGCAGCAAGGTGACCAGGATGCGGGTGCCCGAGCAGCCGAGGGGGTGGCCCAAGGCGATGGCGCCGCCGTGCACGTTGACCTTGGCTTCGTCGAGGCCGAGCTTGCGGATGCAGCCGAGCGACTGGGCGGCGAAGGCTTCGTTGAGCTCGACGAGGTCGAGGTCGTCGACCGTGAGACCGGCGCGCTTGAGGGCCTTCTGGGTGGCAGGGACGGGGCCATAGCCCATGGTGACGGGGTCGACGCCGGCGGCCGCAACGGACAGCACGCGCGCGACAGGCTTCATGCCGAGCTCGCGGGCGGCCTTGGCGGTGGCGACGACGATGGCTGCGGCGCCGTCGTTGAGCGTGGAGCTGTTGCCGGCGGTGACCGACCCGCCGGAGCGGAAGGCAGCACGCAGCTTGGCGAGCTTCTCGAGCGAGGTGCCGGGACGGGGACCTTCGTCTTGTTCGACGGTGACGGTCTTCCGGCGGCCAGCGGGTGCGACGACCGAGATGAGCTCGTTGTCGAAGGCGCCCGCATCGCGTGCGGCGATGGCCTTTTCGTGGCTGGCGAGCGCGAAGGCGTCTTGGTCTTCGCGGGTGATGTTCAGCTCGTCGACGATGTTCTCAGCGGTGCAGCCCATCGCTTCGAGGGGGAACATCGCTTCCATCTTCGGGTTGGGGTACCGCCAGCCGAGGCTGGTGTCGTAGATGGTGACGTTGCCGGCCTTGGGCATCTGGGGACCGCGCGGCATCGTGTAGGGCGCGCGGCTCATGGACTCCACGCCGCCAGCGATGAAGAGGTCGCCGTCGCCGCACTTCGCAGCCCGCACGGCCTGGTTGACCGCTTCGAGGCCGCTGGCGCACAGGCGGTTGACCGTGACGCCGGGGACCGACTGGGGCAGGCCGGCCAACAGCAGCGACATGCGGGCCACATTGCGGTTGTCTTCGCCGGCCTGGTTGGCGCAGCCGAAGAAGACGTCTTCCACCCGCGCGGGGTCGAGGCCCGAACGCTTCACGGCTTCGGCGATGACGATGGCGCCGAGGTCGTCGGGGCGCACGCCAGACAGCCCACCCTGGAAGCGGCCGATGGGCGTGCGGACAGGGGCGATGAGGACAACGTCGTCGTCGGCAAGGTCGGCGAAGGGGACAGCGTTGGTGGCCATGGAGACTCCGGGATCGAGGCCCCCGGCCTAACGCGGCGCTGCCACCCGCTCTGCGACGACCACGCGAGGGTTCACCGCTTCTTCGCGACGTTGGCCCGGCCACCGATGCTCTCGAGCACGGAGATGGCGGCCTTGGCGGCTTCTTCGAGCTCGGCTTCGCCGCCGCCCAGGTAGATGCGACCGAAGGCGCCCACGGCCCGGAATTCGAGCACTTCGATGGGCGCGGCCTTTTCGGCTTCGTTGGTGGCGATGAGGGCGTAGCCGGCGGGGTGGGTCTCGAGGACGTAGAGGGTCTGGCCTTCGTGGATGAAGTTGCCGTGCCGCATCCGGTTGACGAGCTGGCTGTGGTAGCCCGTGACGCCGGTGATGCGCTGTTCGCTCACGATGCGCGGACGCAGGCGGTCGGATTCCTTGAGGTTGAGCGCTGCGAGGATCTCTTCACCGGCAGCTCGAACCTGGCCCTGGTCTTCGTGGTGCAGCTCGAGCATGCCGTACCGACGCTCGACCACCTGCATGCCGGGGGTACAGCTGGTGCGCTTGAGGGCGATGTCGGTGACGATGTTGATGTCCATGCCGGGCGCCACCTCGATGAGGAGCGCAGCGTGGCCGACGAGGGGGTGGTAGCCCTGGCTCACGGTGCCCAGGAACCCGGCCGTCTGCGGCTGGAGGATGTCGACGTAGGAGAAGCAGCGGAGATCGAGGGCCATGAGTCTCTCTTGGACAGACGGAGCGCGCGCGCGGACCGGGCGACTAACCCCAACCGGCGTCGGGCGGACGAGTTGGGTCGCGATTGATGGTCGGGTGGGGCCGCGAATGGTACCGTCCAGGCGCTTCGTGTGGAGGAGCGATGCGCCAACTGCGCTCGGCAAGCTGCCTGGTCCCCCTGGTCCTGCTCACGTGGGGCTGCGGCTCCGACTGCGACGACACCACCCGTCTCGACGGCGAGTGGGAGGTCTACTCCCGTGTGTCCAGCGAAGCCTGGCAGGTGAGTGGCTTCGACACCGCCTCCACCAACGAGACCGTGGCCGCCGAGGCTGCACTCGACCAGGCCGACCTCCTGCGGCAGCTTTTCGTCAACGGCACCACCGCCTGGACCCTCACCCGGCAAGGCGAGACCGACACCTACGCCCTCCGTGTGAATGGCCAGGAGTTCGAGGCCCGCATGGTCCCGAAGAAAGGTGCCTGCAACGCCCTCGACCTCGACTTCGCAGGCACGTGGTCCGGCAGCGAGGGCAGCACCCACAACTTCAAGTTCGAGGGCCAGCTCACCTTTCTCGGCGACGAGATCACGGGCGACTGGAAGTACACCGACAACTTCTCATGGGACGACCGCGACGCAGCCGGCACCGTGGCCATCCCGGAAGGCGTGTTCTCCGGCAGCCGGGGCGCCTCCGATACCGGTGGCTGACGCACAAGAGGCACGCGGCAGACGCGCCAAGAGGCCCATGAGTCGTTAGTCGGCTGGAATGTACAACCTCCTCATCTCCATCGGCATCGCTGCCGCGGCATTCGCGGTGGGCGCCCTCGTCACCAGCTCGGCGGTCGCAGGCATCGCACCGGCGGCCCTCGCTCTGGTCATCGCGTACTTCTTCCTGGCGCGGCGCACCTACAAGCAGGTCGAGGTGGTGGCACAGACCGCCATGGGCGAGCTGCAGACCGCCCAACAAGACCCCAGCGCCATCGACCGCGCGTCGAAGCTCATCGAAGCCGCCCTGCCCCTCGGCAAGTGGCAGTTTCTGGTGGAGTCCCAGCTGCACGGTCAGCTCGGCCAGCTCGCCTTCATGAAGGCGAACATGAAGCAATCCACCGACTTCTCCGCGGCCAAGGGTCACCTGCTGCAGTCCTGGACCCGCGACTGGCTCTCGCAGACCATCCTCGCCGTGGTGCTCTTCGAAGAAAAGCAGCACACCGAGGCCCTCGAGCGGCTCGAAGGTGCGAAGTCCGGCGGCTCCGACCAAGCCCTGTTCTGGGGTGTGTGGGCGTGGATGGCCAAGGCCACGGGCAAAGACGACGTGGCGCTCAAGGTGCTGTCCGAGGCCCTCGAAAAGCACAAGAACCACGAAGCCCTCACCGCGTTCCGGGATGCTGCAGCCAACGACAGAGCGCTGCCCATCGAGGTCTTCAGCCCCCAGTGGTTCCAGTTCTTCCCCAAGCACATCCAGAAGCTCCCCTACGAAGAGCAGATGAAGCTGATGGGCGCCAATGCCCCCCAGATGAACCGGGCACAGCGTCGGGCCATGAAGCGGGGCGCCCAGCCACAGCAGCAGAAGAAGGGCGGCTACTCGATCCCGCACCCGCGTCGCTGACCTCACCCCAGCGGGAATGTCACCAAATTCTGTCTGGACGGGCGCGCACACCCTGAACGTGTGAACAGGGTCCTACCCACGGATGTTGGCATGTGGACCCTTCGGTATCAGGACGGCACGCTCACGGTCGACGGCGCTTCACTCGATGCGCTGCCGATGGGCTTCGTGTTCGACGACCGCGTGGGCGCACCGCGCGGGCCCGCCTTCCGGTACGCCGATGTGGTGCTGGATGCGCACCATGGCGGCCAGCCCTTCACCGATGAAGCCCGCACCTGGGCGCCGCTCTCCCAGCTCACCCATCGAGCGGAGCGGGTGCCTCGGTCGTACCAGCGGGCTGCGCTCGACGCATGGGTGGAGAACGGTCGGCGCGGAACGGTCGTGCTGCCCACCGGCGCCGGCAAGACCTTCGTGGCCGAGCTCGCCATCGCCACCAGCCGCCGGCCCACCCTCGTGGTCGCCCCCACCCTCGACCTCGTCGCCCAGTGGCACAGCCGACTGTCCACCGTCTTCGGCCTCGACTGCGGTGTTCTCGGCGGCGGGCAGCACACCCTCGCCGACATCACCATCTCCACGTACGACTCCGCGTACATCCACCTCGGCCGCTACGGCAACCGCTTTGGGCTGGTGGTCTGGGACGAGGTCCACCACCTTCCGGCGCCCGGGTACCTGGAGGCCGCACGCTCGGCGATGGCGCCCTTCCGCTTGGGGCTCACCGCCACATACGACCGCGACGACGGCCGCGAGATGCTCCTGGAAGACGTGCTGGGCCCCGTGGTCTACCAGGTGGGCATCACCGACCTCGCCGGTGAATTCCTGGCCGACTACGAGACCATCCAGGTCACGGTCCACCTGAGCGACGCCGAGCGCGCCCGCTACGACACCTGCCGCAAGGAATTCCGCGACTTCTGCACGCAGAGCCACATCTCGCTCGGTGGGCGGAACGGCTTCCAGAACTTCCTGCGCGAGTCGGCACGCTCTCGGGCAGGTCGGTCCGCCTACCGCGCGTACCGAGAGTACAAGTCCATCGCACACGGCACCGAGAGCAAGCTCGAGATGGTGGCGCAGATCCTCGCGGAAGAGCACGGCCGACGCGCCATCGTGTTCACCAACGACAACGCCACGGCCTTCCGCGTGAGCCGCCAGCTCCTGCTGCCCTGCATCACGCACCACACCGATGTGAAGGAACGCAAGGCGATGCTGTCGGCATTTTCCGAGGGGCGCCTGCCGGTGCTGGTCACCAGCAAGGTGCTCAACGAGGGCGTCGACATGCCCGAGGCCGAAGTGGCCATCGTGGTGTCCGGCTCGGGCACGGTCCGCGAACACGTCCAGCGCCTCGGCCGCATCCTTCGTCCCCGCGCAGGCAAGCGTGCGGTGCTGTACGAGCTCGTGGCCGCCGACACCACCGAGGTCCACGCCAGCGAGCGTCGCCGCAACCACGCCGCCTACCAGGCCGACGACGCCGAGGAGTCCTCCGATGCTCCGGCGTGACCAGATCCGCGTGAAGTTCCAGGGCAAGCGCATCGAGCCCCAGTACGTCGACCCCGAGAACACGCGGATGCTCGACCGCGCAGCAGGCTTGCTCGACATCTTCAACCAGGCCGAGGCCGAGCACTGGACCCGCGACCAGCTCGACGCCGCGCTGGTCGAACACCAGGGCCTCGACACCGCACACCGCCTGCTCAAGGGCATGGCCAAGGTGCTGTCCGACAAGTGCACCTTCGAGGCCGACTGCCCCATCGACCCCTCCGAGCTCCGCCAGCGTGTGTTCGCCCATGCCGCCGCGACCGGTCCGCTTGCCCTACGCGCCGGCCCCCTCAACCGCCGCACCGCCCGTGATGTGTGGACCGAGCTCGCCGCCGAGCTGCCCGAGGTCGACGGCCGCCGGTGGACCCCCGAAGAGCTCGAAGCTGCGCTCTACGCCGACCTCCCCGGCCAACAAAAGCTCGTGGAGCGCACCGGCCCCAAAGAGCCCGAGGCCCTGCTCCACCGCTACAACGTGGCGCTTGTCCAGGCGCTGCTCCTCCGGGCGAGCGCCCTCACCGTTCGCATGAAGCGCCCCGATGCCAAGCGGGTGCGGCAGCTCTTTCGGCGCCTCAAATTCCACCAGCTCATGTACCGCACGTCGGGCACTCGCAATGAGCTGGTGCTCACGGTCGACGGCCCCCAGTCCCTGCTCAAGCTGAGCACCCGGTACGGCCTGCAGCTCGCCATCTTCTTCCCGGCGGTGCTCTTGCAGACCGGCGCCTGGACGGTCGACGCCACCGTGGAGTGGGGCAACAAGCGCAAGCTGAAGAAGCAGCTGTCGGTGTCCAGTGTGCGGGGACTGAAGAGCCACTACCGAGACGTCGGCGCCTGGACGAGCAACGCGGAACAGTGGTTCCTCGACCGCTTCGAAAAACTCGACACCGGCTGGTCGGTCACACCCGGACACCTGCTCGACCTCGGCCGCCAGAAGGTGCTCGTCCCCGACCTCACCTTCGAGAAGGATGGCCGGGTGGCGCACCTCGACATCGTGGGCTTCTGGCGCAAGTCGTACCTGGAACAGCGCATCAAAGACACCCCGCCGCACGTGGTGCTCGCGGTGTCCAAGCGGCTGGTGGGCGACAAGAGCGCCCTTCCAGAAGCCATGGCCGAGCAGGTGGTCCCCTTCGCGGAGATCATCCCCGCGAAGAAGGTCCTGGCCCGCATCGAGGCCACAGCCATACCGGTCCGGTGATCAGGCCTCGACGGCCGACAGCACCGAGCCCTTGCCCTTGCCGATCGCCTTGGCACCAATCTTCTGGGCGTCTTCGGCGTAGGGTGCATCCACCGTGACTTCGATGGTGACCTTGAAGGGCCGCGGCGCCTTGTCGGCCTCGAAGTGCTCGGTGAGGTCGGCGTCCAGCTCGGCGTCCACCTTGCCCATGGCCATGCCTTCGGAGTGGATGCCGTACACCTTGCGGGGCTTGATGACCACGCCCGGCAGCACGGTGCCTTCGATGGCGATGCCGGCCACATCACCCACCTCGTAGGTGTTGGTGAGGTTGGCGACGATGGTGCGCGTGCCCTGCTCGGGGCTCTCGAATGTGTAGATGAACAGCTGGTCGGTCTTCTCGTGGGCGTTCTTGTCGACCACCTTCATGGCGTAGACGGGCATCTCGGACTCCGGGGGGAGGAAGTGGGCGCGCCCGCTAACCAGTCCGTTCGCATTCATCGCGCCCGGCGACTACCATCCGGCCCGACGCACACCGCACGCCGCTTCCGGAGGCCGCATGCCCGAACCCCTCACCTTCGACCAGGTCGCCGAGCTGTTCGAGTCCCTCGGCGTCAAGTCGTTTGGCGCAGCGCTGCCCGAGGGCCGCATCCACTGGACCAACGAAGACGGCAAGATCGTCGCGCACGCCCGCTGCCGCGCCATTCTCAGCTACGCCGCGACCAACGCCAGCATCATGTGGGCCGAGAAGATCCCGTCCTTCGAGCAAGCCGGCGTGCCCTGCCTGCCCGCCCCCGACGAAGAGGGCTACCAGGAAGGCGTCGACGAAAACGAAGCCCAGGACCTCGCCAGCCAGGCCGCTCAGCTGGCCAACGCCCAGTTCCTCTACGCGGCCCCCACTGGCGGTGGCGGCAAGCTCTTCCTGGCCATCCGCGAGTTCACAGCCGGCACCCCCGAGGCCGACCCCGAAGACGACGCCCGCCGCCTGGCCGCCACCACCGCCTGGGTCCAGGAGCGCCTCACGCAGCTCTCGGCCCTCCTCGCCGGCGACCGCGCCGACGAAGCGCCCGGGCTGCTCAAGGCTTTCGCCGACCAGGCCAAGCAACAGGCCACCTTCGTGGTGCCCGGCAGCGAGCTCGCCAGCCGCCTCACCGGCCTGAGCGTGCAGGCCACCACCTGGGCCACCGCGCTGTCGATGGACGCCAACCACCGCGACCGCGTGGCCTACGAGATCGCCATCGCCATCAACGGCTTCGGCGGCGGCGAGTCCACCACGAGCTGAGGCGGTTCGTGGAGGGCCCCCTCCGACCCCTGCGCGGCCACCTCCCCCTGAAGGGGGAGGACTGTTGCGCGACGTCACGTCCTCCCCTTCACAGGGGGAGGTGGCCCCGCAGGGGTCGGAGGGGGCCCAAGGAGTCCTCCCCCTCACAGGGGGAGGTGGCCCCGCAGGGGTCGGAGGGGGCCCAAGGAGTCCTCCCCCTCACAGGGCCCAGAAGGGGAGGACTGTTGAGCCCACGGGCTCGGTCAGCCTCGACCATGTCGTTCGGAGCGTGAGCGAACAAAGCGGCACCAGCCTTCGAACCCTTGTGAACCATCGCCCGTCGGCACCGGGCCCGCACAGGGGGTCCAGGGGGACGTACGGAGTAGTCCCCCGGCCGGAGGGGCCCGGGGAGGACGGAGTTCTCCCCGGAAAACAGGGGGACTTCGTGCGCAGGGCCCCCTCCGACCGCTGCGCGGCCACCTCCCCCCGAAGGGGGAGGACTGTTGCGCGACGTCACGTCCTCCCCTTCACAGGGGGAGGTGGCCCGAAGCGTCGGACGGGCCCACCCTACTCGTAGATCACAAGCCACGAGTTCATCAGCACGTTGCCGTCGCCCCCCACAGTCTCGGGCTCCGAACCGCGGAACCAGCCCTTGTAGTCCACGATGGCCGTGCCGCCCGAGGTGACATGGCCCGTGACGTCGTGCACCCAGGGGTCGACCCGCTGGCCCGGGCACCAGCCGCCCCGGCCATACCACCAGGTGCCCCACTGGTTGGGCACCACCCCGTTGTCCGACGCCTCCGCGCAGCCGGTGGAGTTGCCGGCCTCGCTGTACGTGTGGCGCCAGTTGAAGGCGTCGACGTCGAACTCGTGGGCGTGGGCACAGAACTCGGCGCAGCCGCGGGAGTCGTTGCCGTGGCCCGTGATGATGGCCCGCAGCTCCACATGGGCAGCAGATGCAGGAATCTCCACGCCCACCGAGTCCCGGTCGTTGTAGCTTTCGTTGAAGGTGCCGCCTTCGAACAGCGGGACCACCTGCGTGGGCCGGTAGCCCTTGCCGCGGTTGGACATTCGCAGGGTGGTGGTGATGGCCGTGGGCTGCACATTCCAGGAAGGCGCCCACTGGATGCGGAAGGTGTGCTCGCCACCGGTGTTCAGCCAGGCCAGAGCGTGCGTGGCGTCGACCACCCAGCGGCTCTCGCGGTGGTAGGTGGTGATGTAGCGGGCCATCTCGTGCCACGATTCCGTCTCGGGGTTCCACCACCAGGTGTGCGCGAGGTAGTCCCAGGCCCCACAGTTGCCCTGTTCGCTGGCTTCCTGGTTCGGGCACTCGAACAGGACGTCGATCTCGAGGGTGTCGAAGGTCTCCATGGTGGCCGCATCGGGCAGCTCGACCGTGACGTCGTGGTACTCCTCGATGATGCGGTCGTCGAAGCTGGGCACGCCGTCTTCGCCCACGGGGGCGGTGTTCGGCCCCCACAACTCCACCTCGGTGACGGTCTCGGCGTCGAGGCGGTCCTGTCGTTCCACCTCGAAGTTGAAGTAGGTGGGCTCACCGGCGAGCGACTGCAAGCGGGCGCGGAACCAGCCGATGCCGGCGTCGTAGGCGGTCACCCAGGCTGAGCTGCCCGTGCCACGGATGCGCTGGAAGCGGTCGATGGCCCAGCCCTGGTTGCCCACGCCGCGGGCCATCTCTTCGATGGGTCCGCCCAAGGTGTAGGCCGGCTCACCCACCACGTGCAGGCGGTCGGCCCACCAGGCGGCGTCGTCGTCGCTCATGCTCGCGAGCGCTTCCGAGATCTTCTCGGCCATGGGCTCGGCCCGACGCTCGATGTCGCGGTCGTCGGATGAATAGGTGGTGAAGAAGTAGTGGACGTTGGGCGGGGTGTCGCGGAGGAGCAGGTCGAGGTCGTCGCCGTCCCACCAGAACACACCGTCGCTCGATGCCTGGTTGTGGGGCACGAAGACGTAGGACTCACAGCCCGACCACTGCTCGGAGAGCGTCCAGGTGTCGCCGTCGATGAGGGGGATGGAGAAGTCTTCGATCAGCTCGCGCCGCAGGTACGTGCCGCCCGCCACATCTTGGAAGGCCCGCTCTTCCAGGCCCAGCACTTCGCAAGCGGAGGGGTCGGTGTCGGTGTCCGCATCCGTGTCGGCGTCGGTGTCCGCATCCGTGTCGGCGTCGGTGTCCGCATCCGTGTCGGCGTCGGTGTCCGCATCCGTGTCGGCGTCGGCTTCTTCGGTGGTGCCGGAGCCTTTGCCGTCGTCGTCGGGGTCGCAGCCGACCAGGAGCAGTCCGGACAGAATCAGAAGAGATGTAGAGCGGGCCATGGCGCACCTCGACAGGGCTTGGATGCGCGAATCTTAGGCCACGCCCGGTCGACTGGAACGGTCGTTCGACGTTTTGACCGATTCCAGGCACGGGACATCAGTAGGTGCGAAACACGTGGTCCCACAGAGTGGTGGACACACCGAACTTCCGGTCTTGGTGCCTGGGGCTGTGGTGGTGCAGCAGGTGGTGCTTCTTGAGCGCCAGGAACCACCGGTGCTTGAGCTTGAGGTGGTGTGTGGCGTAGTGCACGACGTCGTAGACCATGTAGCCAAACAGGAAGCCCGAGAAGGAGGCCGGGCCCCACACCGGGCCGAGCGCCAGCCAGAACATCACCCCGAAGCACGACCCCAGCAGGATGCTCACCGCGGGGGGCATCACCAGCCGGAAGCGGTCGCGGTCCCACTCGTGGTGCACGCCATGCACGAGGAAGTGGAAGCGCGGGCCCCAGGGGGTGTCGGGAATCCAATGAAAGGCCGTGCGGTGCAGCGTGTACTCGGTGAGCGTCCAGATGAGCCACCCACCGAGCGCGGCGAGGACGGCCCAGCCCACGGGTGCTCCGGCCGCGAGCCCCCACGCGAACACGAGGGCGCTCACCGGAATCCAGATGAGCGGGACAGTCCACCACGGCGTGCGCGATAGGAGGTCCAGCCAGTCGGACTCGAACATCCGGGGAGACTCGGGACTCGCGCGCACGGTTTCGCTCCTGGGCAGCAGTGTTCGACGCCCGCCCCATAATCGACCGAGCCATCCCTCCCACCCGCGCTGCGTCACCCCGCCTATACTCGCGGCCCCGTCCGACCCTGGTGCTCGTATGTCCCGTTCGCTCGCCCCGTTTGCCTGCCTGTTCGGCCTGCTCGTCGGCTGTTCGGAAGACCCACCACCGCCACCGCCGCCGCCGCCACCACCGCCCAAGGTCGAGGCGCCCCCCGAAGACTCCGGCGGACCACCCACCGGCAAGGCGCGCCCCCGCATCACCAAGCTCAACTACACCCCCGGTCGGCCGAACACCCTCGACCACATCCGCCTGCAGGTAGACGCCGAAGACCCCGACGGAGGCCCGCTTCGCTTCAAGTACCAGTGGTTCATCAACGACCAGAAGATGCTGAGCCTCAACCGCGACAACGTGCCCGCCGCATCCATCGAGCGGGGCGACAAGCTGTACTGCGAAGTACGGGCCATCGACGCCGACAACGAAGAAGCCTACCGAAAGACCGCCACCATCGAGGTGGTGAACGCGCCCCCCACCTTCACCACCGACCCCCGCACCGTGCGCGAGCTCGACGGCCTCACCCTCCGCGCCGACGACCCCGACGGAGACGACCTCACCTTCAAGCTGACCGGGGCGCCGCAGGGCATGACCATCGACCCGGAAAAGGGCCAGCTGACCTACAAGGGCTCGGAGAAGGAACAGGGCGGCAGCTACAACCTCGTGGCCACAGTCAACGACGGCCACGGCGGCTCGGCCACCTGGACCTTTGGCATCAAGGTCAACCCCGGAAGTGGCGCCCAAGCCAAGGCCGAACCCGACCCGAAGGCCGCTCCAGCCAAGCCAGCTGGCGAGGCCCCCGAGGGCGAGCCGAAGAAACGGGAGCGCCGTCGGACCGCATGGTGACGGTGGTCAGGTTCCGTTGAGCTGTCCGGTCACGCGCCCCACCAGCTGCTGCACCAACAGCTCGGGGGCGCGGGTGCCGTCGAGCACGAGGTCGGCCTGGTTGCGACACGGGGCCACGAACTGGCGGTGCATGGGCCGGACTGTCTCGAGGTACTGGCTGAGCACACCTTCGACATCGCGCCCACGGCTGACGACGTCGCGGCGGATGCGCCGGACCAGGCGGATGTCGTCGGGGGCGTCGACAAACACGGTGAGGTCGGCGAGCGCCACCACACGGGGGTCGACCAGCGTGAGGATGCCCTCCACCAGCACCACGGGCTTGGGGGCCACCCGCTCCACCTCGGGCTGCCGGCTGTGGGTGGCGAAGGCGTAGATGGGCAGACCCGCCACCTCGCCACGCGCGAGGGTGCGGAGGTCGGACACCATGCGGTCGGTGTCGAGGGCATCGGGGTGGTCGTAGTTGTGCCCACGCGGCTCGGCGACATCCAGGTAGTAGCGGTCGTGGGAGACCAGCAGGGCGTCGAGCAGCTCTGCAGCGGCCGCAGCAACGGTGGACTTTCCGCTGGCGGTGCCGCCCGCGATGACGACGAACAGGGGTCTTTGGGTGGGGACCAGGCTCATGGCAGCTCCGTGCCACGCACCTCTACCTGACCGCGAATGCGCGCGCCGGCCTCACATTCCAGGATGCCGACGTCGAAGTCGCCCGAGAGGACCGCCGTGCGGGTGAGCCGCAGGTGTTCGCGACACCGCAGCCGCCCTTCGAAGCGTCCGGCGATGATGGCCCGCGCGACGTCGGCTTCGCCCTCCACACACCCGGTCTCCCCGATCTCGAGGACCTCTTCGGTGTAGAGGCGGCCGACAAATGTGCCGTCGACCCGCACCCGTCCTTCGAAGGAGAGGTCTCCCTCGTGGCGGGAATCTGCCGCGAACAGCGCCCGCAGCGGAGACTCGGGGGAGGACATGGCCCGCTCCGGGGGTCGCGCGTGGCTCAGGAAGCGGCGAGGCGCCGAACGAGCGTCTCGAGCTCTTCCTTCGAGGTGTAGTCGATGACGATGCGACCCTTCTCGCCACGGGCGCGGGGCTCGACCTTCACCTTGCTGCCGAGCGACCGGGTGAGGCGGTCGCCGAGCTTGACCATCGCGGGCGACGGACGCCGGGTGCGTTGACCCTTCGGACGCACCAGGCTGGCCACGAGGCGCTCGGTGGCGCGCACGGAGAGGTCTTTGGCCACCACCTCGGCGAGGATGCGGAGGAGCTGTTGGTCGTCGGACAGGCCGAGCAGCGCCTTGCCGTGGCCGGCAGAGATGCGACCCTGGCGGACCTCGGCGAGCGCCTGCTGCGGGAGGCGAAGCAGGCGGATGGCGTTGGCCACCGTGGCGCGGTCTTTGCCCACCCGACGGGCCACCTCGGCCTGGGTGAGGCCGAATTCGTGCACGAGGCGGTGGTAGCTCTCGGCGGTCTCGATGGGGTCGAGGTCTTCGCGCTGGATGTTCTCGACAAGGGCCAGCTCGAGCTGCTCACGGCTGCTGAGGTGCTCGCGAACCCAGCAGGGCACGCGCTCGAGGCCCGCGAGACCGGCAGCCCGGAGGCGGCGCTCACCGGCGATGAGGATGTAGCCCTGGCCGCGTTCGTCGCGGCGCACCAGCAGCGGTGTGAGAACGCCGTGGGTGCGGACCGACTCGGCGAGCTGCTCCAGAGCCTGCCCGGAGAAGGTCATCCGGGGCTGCTCGGGGTTGGGCTTGATGCGCTCGATGTCGACGAGGCGGAGTGCGCTCGATGCACCATCGCTGGCCGACCCGTACGGTTCGTCGTCGAACAGGTTGTCCGGGATGATGGCGGCGAGGCCGCGACCGAGGGAGGACCGGGTCATGCTGCACCTCCGCCGATGACGCGCAGGGTGGGACGGCGCTCGGCCGGGACGTCGGGGACTTCCTCGTCGGCGTGCTCGATGCGCTGGATGACCTCGAGGGCCAGGTTGGAGTACGCGATGGCGCCCCGGCAGAGGGGGTCGTAGGCGTGGATGGGCTTGCCGAAGCTGGGGGCCTCACCCAAGCGCACGTTGCGCGGAATCTCGGCGTCGAACACTTCGCCACCGAAGACGGCGCGGGCCTGGTCGCACACATCGCGCGCGAGACGGGTGCGGCGGTCGACCATCGTGAGGAGGATGCCGCTGCGCTCGAGCTTGCGGTTGAGGCCGCCGCGCCGGATCTGCTTGATGGCCCGCAGCAGCTCGCCGAGGCCTTCCATGGCGTAGTACTCGGCCTGCAGCGGGATGAAGACCCCATCGGCGGCAGCGAGCGCGTTGACCGTGAGCAGGCCCAGCGACGGCGGGCAGTCGAGGATGACGTAGTCGTAGTCACCGGCCTGCTGCTGGATGGCGGAGCGAAGACGGAACTCGCGGTGGTCGGCGTCGACCAGCTCCACTTCAACGCCCACGAGCTCGCGGGTGGCGGGTGCGAGGTGCAGCCCGTCGATGTCGGTGGCGAGGAGGACGTCCCCGAGGTCGCAGAAGCCCAGGATGACATCGGCGATGCCGCGGCGGACTTCGGCCTTGGGGTGGCCCACGCCGCTGGATGCGTTGCCCTGGGGGTCCAGGTCGATCAGGAGGACAGACTTGTCCTCCAGAGCGAGGGCCGCCGCGAGGTTGATAGCGGTCGTGGTCTTGCCCACGCCGCCCTTCTGGTTGCTGATCGCAAAGACACGCGTCATGGCGGGAAGCTCATCGGAGGGGGGAGAGGTGGGGGCTGGGTTCCACGGGGAGTGGTGGCCAGCGGGGTGGGTCCCGGGGGAGCTGGGACCGCAAGGGGATCCCGACTGTAGCGAGCAGGTGTTGTCAGCGCAAGACCTGCACCGAGAATCCTCTTCAGGTTTCGTGGAACGGTCGGTGAGCACGTGAAACTCGTCTGCGTTCCCCGCACACCTGTCCCCAGCGCTCGATCTCGCGCGCGGTCGGCCGGCCCGTCAAGCTCCTGCCAAGTCCGTCCGAATCGGGGTCCAGGCACTCCCTCGTTCGCCCGGGGCCGGTAGCCTCCTTGCTCCACCCATCGCCGGCGCAGCTTCGCCTGAAGGACTCCCATGGGCCTGGACCCACAGCCGCCCCCTTCCTGGACCACCGTACGCCGCGCTCCAGTCGAATTCGTCGAGGTCGATGCCGACCCCCTCCCCTACTCCTCCGCCTACAGCGAGGCGGTGAGCATCGACGTCATCCACGACGGTGACGTCATCCCCGAGGAGTTCCTGGTCGACGGCGATGGCGTACCATTCGACCGCGACGCCATCCAGGCGTCCTACATCCGCGAGCGCGACTGGGGCGCCTCCTTCGTGGCCCGCCGGCTCGCAAAGCGCCTCGGAGTCACCCGGTTCCTGCGGGTCACCACCGCCCGGTGCCTGCTCGACTTCGGTCGCTTCCCGGGCGTCACCCGTCCGGGCGCCCCGCACCTGCGCCGGTCGGCCATCAACGAGCCCTTCGCCACCGGACTGCGCTTCGCCCAGGCCCGTCGACTGCTCGAAGAGCACTACGACGCCATCTCCGACGGCATGGACGCCCTCATTCGGGGTCGCCTGCTCAAGATCGCGGTCCACACCTACGACAAGTACAACCCGAGCGGCACCGAGCGCCCACAAGTGAGCATCGTGAGCCGGGCGCTCGGCTACCAGATGGACGGCGAGCTGCCCTACGGCGTGTTCGACCCGCTCTACCCCGACATCCTCGCGGAGTTCACGGTCGACCGCATCCTGCCCTCCCGCCTGTCGCTCACCCTCGAGCGCCGGGGGGTCCCGGTCGCCCACAACTACCCCTACCTCCTCCCCGAAGGCAGCCCCGAGGTGCGCCACCAGGTGTGGTCGTTCTTCGACTGGCTCGAGGCCCGCTTCCAGGCGTCGTACCCCGAGTCCGAGGGCGACCCCGCCTACCAGATGGTCTGGCGCATGCTCAAGGACACCAACATGCGGCAGGGCGAGGCCGGCATGCTCCGCGCCTACATCCACCGCTTCCGACGCCCCCCCGAGCACTACGGCAAGGCCTTCAGCGACGCCGAGGACGCCTACCGCCACATCAAGCGGTTCATCGACACCAACGACCGCGAAGTGGTGCACGAGTACCGGTTCAGCGCACACCGTCCCATGAGCTTCGGCATCGAGGTGCGCAAAGACCTCATCCACGAGCTCGCTCCCGACGGCACCCCGCTGCGCCTGGTCCCCGAACGCGCCGCACGCATCGCCGACGGCATCGCCGACGCAGTCATCGCCTACCTCCAGGAAGACCGCGTGGTGCACGACTCCCACGACCCCGTGATGGCACGCACGGGCCGCTGGTACGGACCGGGTGGCGAGCCGAACAAATAGGCACGACGGGCCTCTGCACCGACCACCCTCCCGTGCCTGATCCCGGTCGGCCGAGCGCCCGCTCCAGATCCGATAGGGTGTGCATCCCCTCGCAAGGCCCGCGTCTTCGCTGGCGCCCTGCGACCGTCTCTCCAGATCCTCACATGCGGCTCTGGCACCTCTGAAGCGGCTCGGCAGCCCCGTTGCCCCGCCCGTGCCGGACCGAACCAATCCCCCGGGTGGAGGCCCCATGTACCACGACTTCCTGATTCTCGGCGGCGCCGGCCTCGTCGGCCTTCAGGTCTGCCGACACATCGTGCAGCGCATGCAACCGCGGCGCATCGTGGTGGGCTCGCTCTACGAAAAGGAGGCCGTGGAAGCCTGCCAGGCCCTCGAAGGAGAGTTCGGCGACCAGGTGGCCTTCGTGCCGGCATGGGGCAACCTGTTCGTCCCCACCGAGTTCGCGCACACGGCCCGCGGTGCCCTCATGGCCGACGCCACCGCCCGCCGGAAGCTGCTCACCGCGCTCTACGACGACTTCGAGGGCTCGTACCGCAACAACCACCTGGTGCGCCTCATCCGCCAGCACCGCCCCGAAGTGGTGGTCGACTGCGTGAACACCGCCACCGGCCTGTCCTACCAGAATGTGTTCGACGGCTCCGCCAAGGTCCGCACCTGGCTCGGTCAAGACGGCACCTTCGACAACGCCGGCACCACCGACCTCGAGACCTTCCTGCTGTCTCAGTCGGTCCCCCAGCTCATCCGCCACGTGCGCTTCGTGCACCGCGCCACCACCGAATACCAGACCCGCGTGTACCTGAAGGTGGGCACCACCGGCACGGGCGGCATGGGCCTGAACATCCCCTACACGCACTCCGAAGACAAGCCCAGCCGCGTCCTCCTCGCCAAGAACGAGGCCGCCTTCGGCCACACCGGCCTGCTCTTCCTGCTCGCCCGCACGCCCGACGCCCCCATCGTCAAAGAGGTCAAGCCCGCAGCGATGATTGGCTACCGAGCCGTGAAGGTGCGGGCCGCGCGCGACAAGCACAACAACTCCGACCTCTACGCCCCCAAGCGCCTCAACCTCACCGCCACCGACGCCCTCGCCTTGCGCGAGTCGGCCGACGCCTACAAGAAGGCCGGTGAGCTGGTGGTTCCGCTGGTCGATACCGGCGAAAACGGCGTCTTCACCCGTGGCGAGTTCGCCGCCATCACCGCGCTGGGCCAGATGGAATACATCACCCCCGAAGAAATCGCGCGGGTGGTGGTCCACGAGATTCGCGGTGCCAACACCGGCCGCGACATCATCTCGGCCGTCGATGCCAGCGTGCTCGACCCCAGCTACAAGGCCGGCCTCATCCGCAACGCCGCACTCAACGACCTCGACGTCGCCGAGCGCGACTCCGGCATCCCCAGCGTGGCCCTCGGTCGCCTGGGGCCGCCCGAGCTCTCCAAGCTGCTCTTCGAGGCGTACCTGCTCAAGCACGTGGTGGGCTCGCTGCAGCAGGCGGTCGCCGACGGTGTCACCGCGCAGGGCCTGTCGCAGGCCATCGAAGCCATCCTCGACGACAGCGGCGTGGCCCGCACCGCCCCCAGCATCGGCATCCCCATCCTGCTCCCCGACGGCCAGACCATCCTGCGTGGCCCCCGCATCAATGTGCCCGAGGTGGTGGGACACGCCACGGAAGTCTCCCTCGCCGACTCCACCGCACGCGAGCGGTGGGTGGCCAAGGGCTGGATCGACCTCCGCGAGTCCAACCTCTCTCGTTGGCAGTCCCGCTTCCGCAAGATGCTCCAGGCCCGCGCCATGCTCCGGCACACCGGCTCGGCGGCGGCCAACATCCGCACCTACTCGTCCGACAAATTCGAGATTGGTGAGGTGGTGGCCTGGATCTTCAACAACGAGCTGGGCGGCTTCCGCATCAAGTAGGGCCGCTACCCCTCGCCGGTGGGCGTGCATCCGGGGCCATCTCAGCTCACGACGGCCCCGTCCTGCAGCACGGCCCACGACTCACGGCCGCTTCAGCCGCCACAGTCGGGGTTGCCGGACACGTCGGCAGCCGAGATGGGCACGATGGACTCGCCGGTGGTGCCGTCCATCGAGTCGGCGATGAAGTCGAGGCAGAGGGTCTCGCCGTCGTCGCAGTCCACGCACTCGGCGCCGAAGGTGGGGAGCAGAGCGCAGATGGTGCCGGGGTCGGTGACGCCGATGAGGTCGCCGATGACGTCGGTGAGGTCGCGGACGTCGATCTGGGAGACCAGGGCACCGTCGCGCAGGCCGTCGCAGGTGTCGGTGACCGCAGCGGCGAACTGGAAGTTCTTGAGGGGCACCGAGTAGCCCTGGACCATGATGGACACCTCGGTGGGGCCGAGCGACATGACGGGGTCGGTCCAGTCTGCGCCATCGAGGGCGGTGGTCTCGACACATTCGTCTTGGCCGGCCGAGTCGACGACACCGAGCTCGAGGTCCATCGAGGCGGCGTCCTGGGCACGCACGAGCACGGCGATGCGGGTGTCGACACCATCGAGCAGCAACGAGGCCACGCTGGCGTCGGGTGCGATGAAGTTGGCGGTAGTGAGGTCGATGGCGAAGGTTTCGCCTTCCACGGAGCAGTCGGTGGTGTCGCCTTCGGGCCAGGTCACGCCGGAGTCGTCGCCGCCGCCATCATCGCCGCCGTCGTCGCCACCGTCATCCCCGCCGTCGTCGCCACCATCATCCCCGCCGTCGTCGCCGCCATCATCGCCACCGTCCGAGCCGCCGTCGTCGCCGCCGTCGGAGCCACCATCATCACCGCCTTCGCCCCCACCATCGTCGCCGCCGCCGTCGTCGCCAGGGATTTCGGCGGTGGTGTCGGACTCGGTCTTGTCCTGCGAGGGGGCGCAGGCCACAGCGAGGCCGAGGCTGAGGAGGGGAAGCAAGCGAACGTTCATGGCGTCTCCAAGGAAACCCCCGAGACAGTGCATCTCGGGGGCGGAATCAAGCTGGACAGGCGCGCTGGGGATCAGCGACAGCTCTGCGTGATGGAGGTGTACTCGGGGTCGCACGTGGCGCCGCACGAGGAGATGAGGCACCCGACGGGGTCGGACGACAGCAGGCACAGGGCGTAGCAGATTGGGTCGTACGTGGCATCACAGTCGGAGTTCCACTGACCCGAGTTGCCACACGACGGCGTGCCACCGTACCAGCCGGCGCTGCCGGAGAGGTCGCAGTCGATGTAGATGGTGTCCCAGGCGCAGCCGCTCGAGGAGCCGCTGTACTGGTTCTCCTGGGCACCGTTGCAGTTGTAGTCGTACGAGCCGTCGCCGCGGTGGTACGTGAAGTAGTTGGTCTGGCCGGGGTTCACGCTGGCGTTGGTGTCGTAGCAGTCGGTGCTGTTGGACGCCGTGTAGGGGTAGCTGCCGCCCGAGCACCAGCACTGGCTGGCGCCTGTACCGTAGCCATCGGAGTCGGAGTCCGTGTAGTAGTACGTACACCCGCTTGCGTTCTGCTCGTTGTAGGCAGAGTCGCAGTCGTTGTCGATGCCGTCGTCGCAGATCTCGGTGGCGGCCGGGTTCACGAGCGGGTTGGTGTCGTCGCAGTCGGAGTCCGTGGTGGCCACGTTCTCACAGGGGGGCGACTCGCAGTAGCCGTCGGAGTCGTCGTCCCAACGCACCGTGGTGTCGTCGATGAGGCCGTTGCAGTCGTCGTCGAGGTAGTTGGGTGCCTCGGTGCCTTCCGGCGAGACGGAGGCGTTGGTGTCGTCGCAGTCGGGGATGGTGGCCGTGGCGTTGATGCAGGGCGGGACCTCGCAGTAGCCGTCGCCGTCGTCGTCGTAGCACTCGGAGCCGACGTCGATGCCGGTGGCTTCGTTGCAGTCGTTGTCGAGGCCGTCGCAGATCTCGGGGGCGCCCGGGTAGATGGTGTTGTTGTCGTCGTTGCAGTCGCCGCCGTTGACGCTGACGCCGTCGCCGTCGAAGTCGTAGTCGTCGGGGTCGACCACGGGGAAGGTGGCCGTCTGGGAGACCACGTTGCCATCGGAGTCGCGGACGAGGAAGGTGAGCGTGTAGTCACCGACCGGGAAGGTGTAGCTGCACTGGGCGTTTCCGCCGTCGTCGACGGTCATCTCACAGATCAAGCCGTGGGAGATCTCGGACACTTCGACGTAGAGGTCGGCGGGGTCGTCCTGGTAGTCGTCGACCAAGGCACCGAAGACGTAGAGGGTGTCCTTGAGGCCCTTTTCGCCCGACGCCGGGTGCACGATGGTGAGCGACGGCTCTTCGGGGTCGGGCGGCTGGCCGGGCTCGCCGAGGACTTCGATCTCGACGAAGTCTTCGCCCTGTTCGGCGTTGGCGTCGATGGCCCGCAGCGTGATGATGTGGGGACCGGTGCTGAGCTGTCGGGTGACGAGCTCGACGTAGCCTTCGGGGTCGGGGGGGTCGGAGTCTTCGAACTCTCCATCGGCGTCGCTGTGCCAGCTGACGATGAGGTCGCCTGCGGTGAAGTCGCTGTCGACCAGCCCGATGAATGTGACGGTTTCGCCTTCTTCGAACACATCGCCGTCGACGGGTTCGATGATGGACACCGCGGGAGGATTCTCGAGAACCTTGAGCCCACCCAGGCCCTGACAACCCGCAAGCCATGTGACCGCGAGCATCGCTCCAGCGCTGGACAGAACTCGGCGAGATACAGACATCGAAGTCTCCATGGCAACCATCATAGGCCGGGGCTACCACCGTCCTCCCGGATGCGCCGCAGGGACGACAGCTAGATGTCATCACCGTGTAGGCGGCGGAGGTCGCCGAGGTTGGCCTCGATGGGCTGGCGGCATTGTGGCACACACCGCGGTGATCTGGCACAGGAAGTACGCCACGACGGGGCCCGGTCGGCGCCTCGAGGAGACAACGATGGGACGAAAGCGTGCAGGACGGGGCTTCCAGTGGGTTCGAGAGGACCAGGAGGATGAAGCCATCGAGCGCGTGGTCCGCGAGACCAACCGCCAGACCCGCGCCGAAGACAGCGACGTAGAAGGCATTGTCAACCAACTGCTCTCCCGCGGAGTCCGCGAGCGGGCGGAGCTCGACCTCCCCAGCGTCCTGGAAGGGGCCCTGGTCGACCACGGCCGACTGTCCGGCGGCCCGAAGAACCGGAACATGCGTCGCCTCAAGGGACTGGTCCGTGGCCTCGACGATGTGGATGCCTTGCGTGAGGCACTGGCCGGCGAGACCGCATCCGAGCGGCGCGCCCATCAGCTCGAGCGCTGGCGAACCCGCCTCATCACCGGAACCGACGCCGATCTGCAGGCCTTTGTGGATGCCCATCCGGGCGCCGACCGCTCCGCCATTCGTCCACTGATTCGAGCGGCACGAAAAGACACACCAGCCGGACGGAAAGCGCACCAGAAGCTGTTCCAGACCCTCAAGGCGGCGGTCCCCCTCACCAACGTCTGACCGCATCGGCGCGGGACTGTCTCCACTCTTACGGGCGCCACCCACCCCGGTGTCCCGGGTGATAGTCTCCGCCGGTCCGGCCCACGCCCCTTGGAAGGTCCGTGCCCACGCAGCCATCCGCATCGTCCCCGCCTCTCGACACCTTCGGGTCACGCGGGCAGAAGCTCGTCGACCTGCTGACGTTCGTGGTCAGCCTCGGCGGACACCTGCTCGTGGCTGCTCTGGCGGTGGGCTTTCAGGTGGTCACCCTCGACCTCGACGGCCCCGGCGACCCCGACGGCGCCACCGACGCCCCGGTCGGCAACGACGGTGGAGAGGCCGGCGGCGAGGAACTCCAGACGCCCCCGGTTCCGGTCCGAGTGTCGGTGTACACACCCGGCGCGCCCAAGCCCGAAGAGCCGCAAGAGCAGCCCAAGCAAGCCCAGACACCCCCGTCCGACGCCCCGGTCACGGATGCCGCGCCCAGCCAGGAAGGCTCCGGCAACGCCGCGAAGGAAGGGGTGGCCGGCAAGGCCCCCAAGGGCAACAAGAACCCCTGCGAGCCCACCCCCGAGATCCAGAAGGTGGGCGACCACAAGTGGAAGGTCGAGCGCAGCATCATCGACTGGTACGCCGTCCACCTCCGCGAGCTCGAGAAGCAGGCCGGGGTGGCTCCCCACAAGGGCAAAGACGGCAAGCGTGACGGCGCCCGCCTCTACCTCCCCCGCTGCAGCGTCCTCCGGCAGGCCGGCTTCCGTGGCGGCGACGTCGTCCACTCGGTCAATGGCCACAAGGTCACCACCATCGCAAACGGCGTGAAGACCTACGCCAAGGTGCGCAAAGACCGCACCTTGAAGGTCGAGGTCACCCGTCGCAACGGCAAGCAACTCACCCTCACCTACAAGCTCGTGCACTGAGCGCAGAGTCTCGCAGACCCCGCACCCCCGCACGACACCCCCCGGGCACTCCGATGAAGTCCAACTCCATGCTTACCGACTCTCTCGAGCACTTCGGCCTCGAGACGATGCTCGTCCTGTTCATGTTGCTCACCTCGGTGCTGCTCGTGGGCATCGCGTTCGAGCGGGCCATCACCATCGGCTGGATTCGCATGTCGGTGAGCAGCACGAAGGCCACCATCCAGGCCGCCGCCACCACCTCCCTGATGGACGCCCGTGTGGCCGCCAAGTCCATCAAAGGGCCCATGAAGGCGGTGTTCGTGGCCGGTCTCGACCGTGCCCTCGGTCGCGTGAAGGGCCTCCCCGAGCGCGCCATGGCCCGTGAGCGCAAGGCGGTCGCCGCACGGCTCAAGGCCCGCACCTGGATCCTCGCCACCGCCGGCGCTCTGATGCCGTTCGTGGGCCTCTTCGGCACCGTTGTGGGCGTCATGGAAGCCTTCTTCGCCATCGGCGAGACCGGCCAGGGCGGCTTCGCGGTCGTGTCGGTCGGCATCTCGCAGGCCCTCATCGCCACAGCGGTGGGCATCGCGGTCGCGCTTGAAGGCGTGTTCCTCTTCAACCTGGTGCAGGCCTTCTCCAGCAGCCTCACCCGCGACATCGGCGCCCGCGTCGACGAGCTGGGAGAGCTCATCGCCTACCACTCCGAAAACGGGAGCTGAGCGATGCAGGCAGGACCTTCCGGCGGCGGCGAAGAAGAGGAAGACGACGGGATCTTCGCCGAGATCAACATCACTCCCCTCACCGACGTCTTCATGGTGCTCCTCATCATCATGATGGTGGTGTCGTCCGCCGTCGTGGAAGAGGAGAAGGAAGCCGCCTACGAAAAGGCGCAGCTCGCCGAGCGGGCCATGCAGATCATGACCCCCGACGGCGTGGGCGACAGCGACGTGGTCCCCGACGACGTGGTGGTCACGGTCACCCCCGACCGCGTGGTGTTCGTCAACGACAAGGAAGTCCCCACGGCCGACCTCGACGCCAGCTTCCGGGCCATCGCCGCCAAAGACCCCCGCACACGCATCATCCTGCGGGGCGACAAGTCGGCCGACTACGAGGTGATCATGGACGTCATCACCCGCCTCAACGGCGCCGGTCTGGGCAACATCGCGCTGGCCAGCCGCACCTGAGCCCTACTCTGGCGGGGTGGCTCGCTCGGACTCGTTCCAGCCCCAGCAGGCCATCCAGCCTTCGTGGTCGACCGCACAGGTGTGGTGGGCGCCCGCGGACAGCTGCACCCAGCCGTCGTCTTCGGGGGGTGAGGCCTGCCCGTGCACATCGTCGCCCCAGCACACGATGGTGCCGCCCGCCTCGAGACCACAGCCGTGGCCGGAGCCCAGGCTGATGTCGATGAGCTCGGATGCGGGCGGAGTGGCCTGACCGAGGCCGTCTTCGCCCCAACACACGGGGACGCCGGGGACCGACGGCAAGGCGCAAGCGAACATGGCGCCCACATCTACCGCCACAAATGAGCCAGACGCCGGCGACAGGTTGCCGTTGTGGAGGTCTTTGCCCCAGCAGGTGAGTGCGTTGGAGGGGTCGATGCCGCAGCCGAAGTGGTAGCCGAGGTCGAAGTCCTGGAGGGCTTCGGGGGGCGGCTCGGTGGCGCCGTGGCCCTCCCAGCCCCAGCAGTCGAGGATGCCGTCGCGGTCTTGCACGCAGCCATGGGAGTAGCCGAGCGACACGGCCGTCCAGAGGCCGTCGGGGGGCATGGTGGCTTCGTACGTGGGGGCGCCCCAACAGGCGACGATGCCCTCGCCCGCGCCTGCTTCGGCGTCGAGCGCACAGGAGAAGCCCTGTCCCGAGCCGAGCTGTCCCCAGTGGCCTTCGAGGCCCAGGGTGACGTCTTCTCGGGGGTCGGAGGTGGGGGGGCGACCAAAGCAGGCCATCGAGCCGTCGAGCCGCAGGGCACAGGTGTGCTCGACTCCGGCCGCGACATCCTTCCAGTGGGCCACCTTGCTCAGCCGCACCTGCGCGTCATCGCCGGTGTCGTGCACCTCGGGGATGTCGTCGAAGTCGCCCACCGGTACGTCGGTGTCGACGGAGGTGGTGCCGGAGCTGTCGTGGTTGGTCTCGCAGTCGGCCGAGCCCTTGCAGTCGGGGTCGGCGCAGTCCATCACGGCGTCGTTGTCGTCGTCGATGCCGTTGGAGCACTCCCCCGGGTTGAGGCCCTCGCGGTCGGGGCCGCAGCCCATGGCCCACAGGCCGAGCACACCCGGAACCAGCCAACCCATCGCCGGCTTCCTCGAAGACACCCGGACCACGTCAGTCGACGGGGCACATGCGGACTGTGATGCGGACATGACCACTCCTGCGGGCCTATTATCCACTCCGCAACCATCGCCTGCGACTCTTCGACCGCGGATGACGCCCCCGTGCCTACCCACACCCATGCCCGCCGTGCCGCGCCCCTCGCTGCAGCCCTCTTCCTGGGGTCCTGCGGCACCGACGGCACCACCGTGAAGGGCACCGACTCGGTCCCCGACACCGACTCCCACAGCGAAGGGGGCCCGTTCCCCGCAGCGGACGGCCATCCCGCCCTGGTCGGACCGGGTGGCCCTGCCGTCACCTACGCCGAGTCCGACCTCTTCCAGGTCTGCGCCCACCTCGACGGCGGCCCCGAAGACGAAGACCAGCACAACCTCGTGGTGCCCTACAACGGGTACCTGCTCTTGCCATGGGCCCCCGAAGACGGCGCCGGTGGGCTGTCCTTCTTCGATGTCTCCGACCCCTGCGCACCACAGAAGGCCGGCGAGGGCTACACGGTCGACATGCGCGAGACCCACTCCCTGGGCTTCGTACACCTGGGCGACGGCCACCCATCCGCCGGCGACTACACCGTCACCAACGGTGTTCTCGGCATCGTCTTCTGGGACATCACCGACATCACGGCCCCCGAGGCCATCACCTACATGCGGCTCCCCGACGTCTTCTACCCAGACGCCTACGCACGCGTGGTGCTCTCCACGTTCTGGCAGTACCCCTGGCTTTACGTGGCCGCCGCCGACAACGGCGTGTTCGTGGTGGATGCCAGCGACCCCCGCGAGCCGCGCCTGGTGGGCGAGTACCGCTTCGACCCCGTGCTGCGGGCCGGCGGTGTGTGGGCGATGGGCAACTACCTGGTGGTGGGCTCGGCCGAACAGACGAAGACCGCCATCCTCGACATCTCCGTGCCCTACGACCCCCGGCCCGTGCCCGGTGGCATCTTCGAACATGTCGACGACGACGGCCATGCGGTCGAGGCCTACCACGCGAACGTGGTGGGCGACTGGATCCTGCAGGCCCGGAAGGAAGACGGCGGTGGCTTCCTGGTCTACGACTGGACCAACCCCATGTCGGTCCAGTACCTCGGCCAGTACCGAACCCCCGACGGAAACTCCGGCTACGTCTTCTATGACGAGGGTCATGTGTTCGTGGGGGAGTCGGAGATGGGCCGTGTCTTCTCGATGGCAGCCCCCGACGACGTCAGCATCGTTGGCACGGCCGTGATCGAGGGCGACATCGACACCGTCACCCCCTACGGCAACGTGGCCATCTACTCGTCGGACGACTCCTCCGAGCCGGGCAAGGCCAGCGCTGTGGTGCCCTGGCAGGCCGATCCCGACACCTCTGGTCCCAAGGTGCTGCGGGTGGAGCCAGCCAACGGCGCCACCGACGTCCCCGACTCCTCGCGCATCGGGATCTCATTCAACGAGATGGTCGAACCTGTGAGTGTTTTCGCTGGAAGCGTCCGCATCTCCGACGCCTCGGGAGCACCCATTGCCGGCTGGCACAGCACCCAGGAGGGCATCGTGTCCTTCACGCCAGCCGCGCCCCTCCCCGCCGGAGAGACCATCACCGTGTCCGTTCCGTCGGGTGGCGTGATGGACCCGAACGGCAACCGAACAGAGGTCGACTTCACCGCGTCCTTCACGGTTCTCGGCACGCCATCGGGCCGCTGACGGTCGGCGACACCAGGGGGGGGATGCCGACAGTCCGGACATTTCCGCTCGCCCCCCCCAGATCAGCCCCACCGTCCACGCTCTCACCGGAATTCCGCGCAAACGTTGTGTCCATCGATGTCATCAACGTGTAAGTCGGATGGAAGACTTGGCGATCTCGACGAAAACGACTACAACCACGACGCTTTCATCGTTCAACGTCGGGGAACACGTTCCGCCGAATCCACCTCCAAACGCCAAGAAGGCCCGCCAAGACGACACACTTGTTGACAACGAAGGATGATTCAGTACATTCGAGTTGTGTCCGAGGGAAGGGTGTCTGTCTCCGGTCGGTCTACGTGTGAGGGTCCAATGTCCACCATCCGTCTTTCTGTCGTGCTCGGCCTCTTCACTGTGGGCTGTGCTGCTGATCCTGCTGCCCAGAAGGGCTTCGAAGCTGGCGAGGTCAACGAGACCGAACAGTCCGAAGACCTCAACACGGTCCCCGTTGGCGAGCTTGCTGGCGGCATGACCCTGATGGACCTCACCGCAGGCTCCTTCAGCATGGGCTCCGCCGACACCGACGAGCGCCGCTACTACGACGAAGCGCTCCACACGGTCGAGCTCTCCGGCGAAGTCGAGATGGGCGTCACCGAAGTCACCCAGCTCCAGTTCCGCGAGTACATGGGCTACGACGCCCCCGACATGTTCGTCGGCTGCGACGACTGCCCCGTGCAGAACGTCAGCTGGGATGAAGCCGCCGCGTTCACCAACGCCCTGTCGGTCTCCCACGAGCTCGAGACCTGCTACACCTGCGACGGCGACGCCCGCGACATCGAGTGTGAGCCGGTCGAAGACCTCTACGCCTGCAACGGCTACCGCCTGCCCACCGAGGCCGAGTGGGAATACGCCTCCCGCGCCGGCGCCGAGACCATCTACTCCGGCGGCGACAACCTCGATGAGTACGGCTGGTACTACTACAACAGCTCGCACCAGATCCAGCCTGTCGCGTCGCTCCGTCCCAACGCCTGGGGCCTCTACGACATGTCCGGCAACGTGCGCGAGTTCACGCACGACTGGTACAGCGAGTTCGAAGAGGGTGCCATCCTCGTCGACCCGGTCGTCCACCCCGCCGATGGCGAGCGTCCAATCGAACGCGGTGGCTCCTACGACTGCATTCCGGACCACCTCCGGATCCAGACCCGCATCATGCACATGAACAGCGACATGTCGCACGACGCCGACCGCGACCGCGACGACTTCGACCGCGAAGACGACGACGCCCCCGGCGAGATTGGCTCCCGCGTCCGCGACGTTCACGTTGGCTTCCGCGTCGCTCGCTCCATCCACTGAGCACGCCTTCGCACCAACCCCCGGCTTCGGCCGGGGGTTTGTCGTTCTCGGGGTCGCTGCACCTTCCACCCACCCACCCGCGATTGGTAGGGTAGCGGCCGCAGTCCACCGAACGTTCGAGAAGACCACCGATGCCGAGTCGCTTCCTCCCGCTGTCCCTGGCCATCACGCTCACGCTGGTCGCCTGTCCCTCGCCGCCCGAGCCACCACCGGGTCCAGGCGCAGGTGGTTCGGTTGCTGCAGGCCCGAGTGCTCCGCCTGCGTCCACCACCGCCAACCCGCCCGGTGGAGGCCCAGCCGACGGCGCGGCCAACAACAACCAGCGCCCGGCACCGGTGGGCACCGCCACTCCGCAAGGCAACCCCACCGGTCCCCCCGTGCCGCCCGCCGAGGGTCCGCACGCCGGCGAGTTCGACCCCAACGCCGGAAAGGGCACCGAAGACGACCCAATGGCCCAAGAGCTCAAGCTCGTGGCCCCGCAGAACCGCCAGTCCGACATCAAGGCCGGCGCACACTACGTGGTGAAGGGCAAGGTGGAGGGCGCCTGCTCCGGCTCGATGCGCATCGACGTTCTCGAAGACCTCAAGGAACCGCCCAAGCCCGGCTCTGCGCCTCCAGGCCCGCTCGCCGCGGTCGACCTCCCCGCACCCGGTGCCTTCGAAGTCGCCGTGCCCAAGGGCAAGACTGTCGCCCTCAGCGCAGTCTGCGACGCCAACAACGACGGCATCATCGGCGGAGCCGAGCCTGTGTCCGAGCCCGATGGCGCCGCTGGCATCTCAGCTGCCAAGTCGGGCGTCACCCTGAAGCTGGTGGTCCCCGGCGCCTGACCCCATCCACCGGGCAGGTGTCGGTGGTGCGCTCCACGGTGTGCACCCCCACCGGAAGCGGCGCGGGCGGCAACCAGCCGGTCGGTGCCGGTGCAGCACCCAGCGGCTGGAACGGAGGCACGGCGACCGGTTCTTGCGCTGACGCACCCAGGTCGACCAGCACCCAGGACTCGGAGCGCCCCACTTCCCAGGCACCCGCAGCGACCATCGCACCGCCAATCGACGCCGCCTCGTCTCCCAGGACATCCGCACGGAGGGCCACGTAGCGAAGCCCTCCCCGCTGCATGCACCGCACGACTGCCAGCCAGTCTGTGGCCTGTGCACTCTTGACCGGGGCCCAGTCGTCCCACCGCGACACCCCGGGAAACACCGACGCAGCGATGGGCTGCTGGTGTCGCAGCTGCGCGATGAAGGGCACCCCGGGCGTCAGCCGACGGTGGGGCAGGTCGCGTGGGATGGTGACCACCACTCCGGGGGCGTCCAGCTGGTCGAAGATGGGGTCTGTCCGGGTGTCGGTGACCTGCGCCAGCGGCGGCAGCGCGAGGGCCCGCTCGAGCACCAGGAGCGCGAGCAGCACGCCCCGCCCCGGCTTGGAAGACACCCCGCTCCACGCCGCCCCCACCACAGCGGTCAGGAGCAACGCGAGCGGCATGGTGAGCTGTCCGGGCTCGGGCCACGCCCCCAGCAAGGGCACCACCCACACCGAGAGCGCGTAGATGGGGTTCAGGCGCCCGAGGGGCCACGGACCGAGCGCCCAAGCGAGCAGCAGCCCGAGCACCAGCCCCCACCACACCGTCCGGCGGTCTCGCCACTGTGCCAGGCCCCACACCACCAGGCCTGTGGCCACCAACCCGAGGTGCTCACCGCGCACGAGGAGGTCGCCTTCTTCCAGGAACGCCGGCGTAGCGGGCCACCACAGCGATGCCGGTGTGGCCGCTCGCACCACGGCGCCGCCCGGTCCGAGCAGTCCGTGCCGACCGGGTTGTGGGGCCAGCGACAGTGGGTCGGCCGACCAGCCCCGGCTCAGCGCGAACGCCCCCGCCAGCAACACCAGCCCCAGCGCCCACGGCCGGAGGTACCGCGCCACAGACACCTCTCGCCGCAGCCCCAGCCCGGCCACCATCAGCAGCGTGCCCACCCAGGCCCACACCCCGCTGTGCAACGCGAGCGGCGCCAGCAGCACCGCCGGCACCCAGCCCCCCTCCCCCGTGCGCGCACGCCGCAGCATGCTCGCCACCAGCCAGGGAAGGAGCGCGACACTCAGCCGTTCGTGCACGCCTGAAGCCACCGGGTACGCCAACAGCGGCTGACCCATCACCGCCAGCGCCGCCGCGAGCGTGGCCCCGCCGGTGGTGGCGCCCAGCGCTCGTGCGAGCCGCGCCACCCCCAGCCCCGCGGCGAACAGCATCCCCCACACCCACACGTTGGCGGACAGTGCGGGGCCGCCAAGGGCCGTGAGCGGCGCCAACAGCCACGCCGGCAGAGCCATCGGGTCGAGCAAGAGGCCGCCAGATGGGCCGTTCAGCGCATCGGTCCAGGGCCAGGAGGCGAGCGTGGCGGGCGCGTGCCAGTACGACCAGATGTGCTTGGCGCCATCGGCCAGAGGATGGCCCGGCACCCACCGAGTCGGATCCAACCACGCCCGGCCGAGCACCGCAGACGCACCGAGACCGGAGGCGATGGCCGGAAAGCGCCACCATTGGCGGGAGGGAACCATGGTCCCGCCCTATCGAGCGAACCGGCCCGGGTCTCCTCCAGATGCCGTCGCCTGCCGGTCGACATCCACGCCACGTGGCACTCTGTGCCGAGCGCAGGCCACCCTTCGGAGCGGGTCCATGGACGCCCCCACCCCCATCCCCACTTCCACATGGCGGCACACAGCTGTGCTGGTGGTGGGCTGCGTGCTGCTGGCCGTCCTGTTGCGGGCCCCCCTCTCCGTGTCTCTCGACGCCGTCCCCCTCGACCCCAACACCCCTCTCCACGCCATCGCCGCGCGCCAGATCGCAGGCTTCGGCTCCCCCACCGTGCTCGCCATGATCGACCCTCCCACGGGCGTTCCGGTCCGCATCGTGGCCTGGCCTATGGTGCTGCTGGCTGCCCCCTTCGTGGGCTTGCTGGGCTCGCTCGCCGCGGTCAACATCGCCACCACTCTCCTCCTGGCCTTGCAGGGGCTCGCGGTCGCGTGGGCCGCCCGCGTGTGGGGCATCGGCCCATGGGGACAGCGCTTCGGGGCGGTCGCCGGCATCTCGGCACCGGTCGTGCTGCACGCTCAGAGCCTCGGCCGACCCGAAAACCTCGCCTTTCCGGCCTTCGCTCTGCTGGTCGTCGCAGCCGCCCAAGCCCACCTCGGCCGCCGTGTCGCGTTGGGCGCCCTCGGGCTCCTGGTCGCCGCATTCTCATCCCCCTACCAGGCGGTGCCCGCCGGCATCCTGCTCATCACGCTGCTCGGGTTCTCGGGGTGGCGCCCCCAACGCCGGGCCCGACCCTGGCTTGAAGTCGCCGGGATCGCCCTCGCTGCCGGCATTCCCACCGTTGTCTACTTCATCGGCGCGGCCGCCGGAGACGCCGGTGAAGCGGCCTTCACCACCTCCCCACCCGAAGCCTCCGCCGCCGCGGTCACGGGCTTCGGCGAGCTCACCTGGCCGCGTGCGATGGCCCATGGCCGACCGGTCTACAGCCTCGATGTCGCCGCCCGTCTCGCCGACTTCCGAGTGGGGGTGGCGCAGTTCGGACCCGAGTGGGGCGTGCGCTCCGCCAGCCAGGTGTCGTGGCTGGGCCATGTGCTCCTCGGGCTCGGGCTCGTGGGCGCCTGGAAGCTCCGGCACAAGCGCTTCGTGCCGCCCCTCGTGCTCATGGGTGTGGCGGCTGTGGTCTGTGCCCTCGGCCCCGACCTCCGCATGTGGAGCGAGCGTCCCTGGAACATCCCCCTGCCCTGGGCCCTCGCCGCGAGCCTGCCGGGACTGGATGCTCTGGTGGCCACGTCGCGCTTTCTCTCCGGCACCGTGTTCGCCTTGTGCATCGGTGCAGCGGCTCTGGTGGACCGCTGGCCGCGCAGGGGCTGGATGGTCGCGGTGGTGGCCGTCCTCGTCGACGGCGCATGGCGAACCCCACGGGTCTGGCCGGTCCCTGCCGCACACACCCGCTTCACCGAGGTGGTCGCCCAGCTTCCCCCCGGTCCCGTGGCGTTCTGGCCCCCCATCGACACCATCCCCGCCCAGAACCACGAGCTGGCCGCGGCCATCGCCGACCGCCACGTCCACATGCTCTCCCTCGAGCGCGAGACGCCCCCCGACTGGGTGCGCCGCCTCTCCCAACAGGGCGTGGCGAGCTTCGTGAACCTGGCGGCGCACGTGGAGGATGGCCTGCTCACCCGCGGTGGCACCCGGGTACCACAGGAAATCCGCGATGAGCAGTCCCGCACCATGCTGATGCGCGAAGAGACCTGCGTGGACGGCATGTGCTGGCGCCCCTTCCGCCTGGATGCCCACAGTGGCCAGCACGGGTCGCGGCGATGAGCCTGCGCGACCGGGCGTGGGTGGTGGGGCTCGTGGTGGTGGGCGTGCTCTGGATGACCTGGCCATTGCCGCTGGAGCTCGGAACCGCCTGGACATCCGCCCGTGCAGAAGGCGACCTCGCCTGGAGCCTCGTCCTGCACGACTGGACCACCGATGCCGTGTTCGGAGCCGGCACCTGGTCCGCCGACCCACGCGTCTGGCACCCCCATGGCGGGTCGCTGGCCACCAGCGCCTGGAATCTTGTGGCGCTGCTCTCGACAAGCTGGCTGGGCATCGGCACCGAACCGCTCACCGCATGGCACCGGAGCATGCTGTTCATCGGCATGCTCAACGGACTCGGTGGGGCGTGGCTGGGGGCTCGGGTGGGCGGTCGGGCCGGCAGTGTGGTGGGGGCCATCGCCTGCGCATGTGCGCCGCTCGCCTGGTTCGAGATGTGCGAAGGACGCCTCGAGCAGGGACTCATCGGCCCCCTGGCCGTGTGGATGGCCGAAGCGTGGGCGCTGTCCCGCTCCCCGCGTCCGGTCCTCGCCGGCCTCGCCCTCGCGCTGGTGGCCGCCACCTACTGGTTCCTGGGGCCCATCGCGCTGGTGGTGGGCCTCGTGCTGCCCCTCATCGGCCCCCACCGCTCCACGGCCCCCCTTCGGGCGCATCCCCGACGGCTGCTGTGGGGCCTTCTGGTATGTGCGGGGGTGGTGGCCGTGGCGCTGCTACCCGTGGCGTCGGCGGCGTGGTCGGGGGCCCAGAATGCCGCAGTGGTGGACCCCATGCTCGGTCGGGTCCAGCGTCTGGCGAGCGGTGTCTCCCCGTGGGCCCTCCTCACCGGCGGCCCCCTCCCAGCCCATCGCCTGCCGCTGGTCGCCCTGCCCCTGCTTCCCCTGGCCTGGCGCCACGCAGCACTCCGTCCCTGGGTTGCAGCCATGGGCCTCGCGGGGGTGTTGGCTGCCGGCTCCATCGTCGCGGTCGACCAGCAGCCGCTTCTCATCGCTGGCATGGAGCTCTCCCTCCCCCTGCGGCTCTTCGACGTCCTGCCCTCCTTCCAGCGCTTCTGGTGGCCCGACCGCATTGTCGCGCTGGTGGCCGTGGCCGCTGCCGGGGGCCTGGCTGCCGGTGTAGCCCTGCTCCCCGCTCGGCTCCGCTGGCCGGGAGTCGCGGTCATCGCCGCATTGTGGGCCATCGACGGACGCGCACAGCTCCGCGCAGCCGTCGGCTCGGGCGACCCCCGGATTCCCGCATCTCCGCTCGACCCCGACCCAACGGGAGGGTTCTTCGCCCGTCCCACCGTCCCGAGCGCCCCCGGGACCACCCCCGCCATCATCGGGCCCTGGTCCACCACCGCAAACATCATTCCCCTGGTCCTGCTCGAGACCGGCCGACCGCTCGTCCGTGGAGATGGTGCAGCCGACCGACGTCTGTGGCCCACCCCCTTCGCCACCCACGTCGACCACAGCCCGGTCCTCACCGCGCTCTCCACCGGCGCCACACTCTCCCAAGACACCCTCCAGCAGGGCAGCTTCGACACCATCCTGTGGCTGGGCGACCACCAGCGAGACGCCTGGACCACACTCCTCGGCTGCGAGCCGGTCCGCGATGGACCGTGGGCCTCATGGGACCGCTCCCGTCCGGAGTGCCGATGAACACCCGCTTCCTGATGCTGCTCGCCGCAGGGTGCACCGGCCCCGACCCCACACCCCTCCCCTCCGTGGACTGCACCACCACCCCCTTCGCAGTCCCGTGTACGGCAGACTTTCGCGCCCGCAGCGTGCCCGCCCACCGAGGGATGCGCTGGGAAGAAGACCCCACCTTCCTGCTGACCGGCCACACCGTCCCCAGCCTCGTCCACCTTCCAGGCGGCGGACACCTCCTCATCTCCACGCCCCAGAGCCGCCGCGGCACCCTGTCCATCCACCACAGCACCAACGGTCGCACCTGGCAGTCCCGCGGCATGCTCCCCACCCACCTCCTCCCCCGCGAGTGTGGGCGCGTCTTCCTCGATGCCGCCGCACAGCCCCTTCCCGACGGACGCATCCGCCTGCTGGTCGAAGGCTGGATGGCCCCCACCGGCCAGGCCAACCCCACCGCAAGCGGTCCACCCAAGCCCGGAGACGACCCCGGCACCCGCCTCTGCGCCCTCATCTCGTCCGACGGCCACACCTGGACCGCCGAAGGCACCGGTCCGCTGCTCCCCACCGACGGCAGCACCTGGCCCAGCGTCCCCGATGTGTCGCTCGACCCCGAAAACGGCGCCCCACGGCTCTTCTTCGCCGACACCTACCCCGGTCGCGACGCCGTCCGTCGGGCCACCAGCCCCAATGGCCAGGCCTTCACCCCCGACTCCACCGGCCGCGTGCTCCCCGAGCGTCACGTCGACCCCGACCCCACCTACGTGGCCGGCACCACCCGCATCCGCCTCTACCACACCTGGGACGCCCTCAGCGGCGAGCTGGGCGTGGCCGAGAGCGACGACGGTGGGCGCTCCTTCGACAACCTGAAGAAGCTGCCCGGGCTCTCGGGACAGGTGTGTCACACCCCACCCGAGCAGCCGAGCCCCCCCGACCTGTGCCGCCTGGACCCCGCGTTCATCGCGCTCTCCGACGGCACCTTGATGCTGTACTACAGCCGCTTCCAGACCACCGCAGACGGACGCGAGGTGGTGGGCATCGGTCGGGCCATCGCCGTGGACTGACGCTCAGGCCACCGCAGCAGCCGGCGGCACCGGGGGGCCCCAGGGGATGCAGCCGGTCGAGCCGTCGTAGTCGGGGCCGTACACACACTCGAGGTAGGCATCGGAGTCGATGCCATGTTCATCCTCACACCAGCCCATGAGCTCGTCGCAGCAGGCCGCGATGTCTTCGGCCGAGGTGCAGTCGGGTGCGTCCGAGATGTCGGTGGTGCCGGAGTCGTCGGTGGTGGTGCCGTCGTCGCCGCCATCATCGGTGGTGCCGTCGTCGCCGTCGGAGCCTCCGCCATCGGTCCCGCCGGTTCCATCCGAGCCATCGTCGCCGGAGCTGTCGTCGCCAGAGCCTCCGTCGTCGCCAGAGCCTCCCTCGTCCCCTCCGTCGCCAGGCCCCACATCGTCGGTGAGGTCGACGTCTTCATCGGACTTCTGGGTGTCTTCTCGACAGCCGGCGGTGGAGAAGGCCAGGACAACGCTGGCAGCGGCAAAGAGCGCCTTGCGATGCAGGGCGGAGCGTGCGGACACGGGTGAAGCCATGGGGGCCTCCGGGGGTTGGATGGGCTCAAGCAGACAGGAGTGAGGCGGAGCGGGCGAGGGCGGCATCCCACGCGGGTCGGGCGGCGAGGTGGGCCTTCTCGAGACCGGGGACGATGACCGTCTCCATGGTGTCGAAGAAGACGTCGCGGGCGAACCCACCGTCGCAGACGCCGGCAGCAGCGGCATCTTCGGCCACCACCCCCAGCACGGGCAGCTTGGGAAGCTCGTGGGCGACCTGGTGGGCGAACGCCTCGATGAGGTAGGTCGAGAGGCGCTCACGGGTGTCGTCGTCGAGCAGTGGGGCGCAGAGGCCCAGCACCCGCCATCCCAGCCGGGCGTGGGCCACCTCATCGGCGAGAATGCTGGACAGCACGGAGCCCAGGGCCGAACCTTCAAGCTCGGCCTGCTCCGCCCGGATGATGGACACCGCGATGGTCTCGGACATGCAGCCCACACTGATGATGTTGCGCAGCGCCCCTTCGAGCGGACTCACCTCGGGATGCATCGGGACCGCTTCGAGCGGCGGCAGGCGCGCCACAGCCGTACCACCGAGCGCCTGAACCACAGCGGCACACAGCTCGGCGTGGCGAAGCTCGTCGCACACCGCATCGGCGACACCAGACAGCACGTCGGGCGGGAGGGCGGCGCGCATCAGCTGCCCCACCAGTGCGCCCCACACCTGCGCCGAGATGTGTTCGTTCACCATCCGGCCCCGCCAGGTGCGGATGGCCATCCCACGCGCATCGTCAGAGAGCTCGGGGAGGTCGGGGAGGTCGACCGCCCGCTTTGTGGCCGCCTGTCGAAGGTCGAGGATGGGGGACCCGGTTGGGTCTTGCCGAAACGTGGTGCGCATGGGGCCTCCGTTCACAGTCGAAGGTAGCGCAGGCGATTGTCCCCGGTGTCGGTATATTTGGTACAGCATTGTTTGTGAATCACATACAATCTTCCGGCGCCACCCGAGGGTTGCAATCGCCTTGAAGCAGGCACCCCTCGCCATTTCACGGGCGCTTCGGTAGTCTGCCCCGACCCGTGCCAGCGGCGGCACACCCCCTGCAATTCGACGCCACGGAGGGATCCATGGTCCCCAGCTCCTCTCGTCTCCTGCTCCTCGCGGCAGCCATCGGCTTCTCCGGCTGCACCATCAACCTCAACGGCAAGGGCACCGTCAACAACGACGGCAACGGCGGCAACAACGGCGGTGGCAACGACCAGTCCTCGAGCCAGGACAGCGAAGACCCCTCTTCCGATGGCGGCTCCACCGGCTCCAGCCTCTCCAACGGCATCTTCGTGATCGACCTCCACGACGACGGCTACATCTGCGACGTGGTGTGGGACCTCGACGGCACCGGCACCGACTGCGACGGCTGCGACCTCGCCTTCGACGTCGACCTCACCAACGAAAGCGGCAGCTGCGGCCTCGGCGGCACCCTCTCCGGGGAGCTCGTGTGGGCCAACGGTGCGGTCTACTTCGACGGCGGCTACATCGGCCAGGGCTACAACAACAGCGAAGTCGCGGTGTTCTACACCAACGGCTACGTCTACGGCGCCTACTACGACTACTACTACTATGGCGGCGGCTACCTCGACTAGGCCGATTGAGGACGCGCCACGGTCCTCCATGCACCCCGACATCGACCTCGACTCCCTGCGCTGCTTCGTCGCCGTGGCCCACACGCTCCACTTCCGGGCCGCGGCCGACCAGCTGGCGCGCTCTCCCGCCGTGGTCTCCGACCGGGTCCGCCGCCTCGAAGACACCCTCGGCGTGGCCCTCTTCGACCGCACCACACGGCGCGTGGCCCTCACCGACGCCGGCCACCGGCTGCTGCCCCACGCCCGGCAGATGCTCTCCGACGCCGACCGCTGCGCCACCGTCGCCCGCGGGGACGGTCGGCCCGTGCCTTTCGCGCTCACCATCGGCACCCGCTACGAGCTGGGCTTGTCGTGGCTGGTGCCGGCCCTGGGCCCCCTGTGCACCCAACGTCCCGAGCGCACCCTCCACCTCTACATGGGCGACACCGCCGACCTCCTCGACCGCCTCGAGCGCGGCCGCCTCGACGCCTGCGTGCTGAGCGCCACACCACGCCGCCCCGACATCCGCCAGGCCCTCCTCCACGAAGAACAGTACGTGTTCGTCTCCGCCGCCGATGGTCCCACCACAGCCGCCGAAGCCGAGCGCTTCACCCTGGTCGACGCCACCCCCGACCTCCCACTCTTCGCCTACTTCCGCGACCGCCAGCCCGACGCCGCCCGCTGGCGCTTTGGCCAACACCTCTACATGGGCGGCATCGGGGCCATCCGCGCGGTGGTGCGCGCAGGCTCCGGCGTGGCGGTGCTCCCCCACTACTTCGTCGCCGACGACCTCCAGCAGGGCATCTTGAAGGCCATCGCCCCACCAGGAGCCCTCGCCCGCGACCACTTCCGGCTGCTGTGGCGGGCCGACCACCCCCGGGATGGGGAGCTGGCCCGCCTGGCCGAGTCGTTGCGCAGGTTCCCGCTGCAGTAGCGACTACGCACGAACGGCGATGATGCCCCGAAGCTCATCGGCCAGCTCGATGCCTGGCATGTACATCTCGCGGGCCTGCTTGGCGGCCGTGCCCTGCGGCATCATCGACAGGCCGATGTCGCGAAACCAGGTGCCCACGGGGTTTTCCCAGTGTGCCATCGCACCGATGCGCCAGGAGGTCTTCTGTACTTGTGTGACGCGGTCGCGGCGGGTGCCGTCGAGGTGGTCGGCCAGGCGCTCGGGTGCGACGCCTCCACTGCCGAGCGCGATGGCCACGGCCGCGGCGTCTTCGATGGCCATGCCCGCCCCCTGCCCCATGTTGGGGGTGGTGGCGTGACCCGCATCTCCGAGCAGCACCACGCGCCCCTTGCCGAAGGTGATGTGGGGCTGGTCGCGGAGGTCGCCGTGGTGGATGGGGACCGCCTCGCCGGCCTTCACCCGGGCCTGGAGCTGGCCGAGCACTTCGTCGAGGCCATCGTGCATGCCGCCGAAGATGGAGACCACATGCTCGACCGTGGCCGTCTCGGGAGTCGGGGTTCCGGGCGGCGCGGACAGCACCAGGTAGCCGTAGACTCGACTGCGAGAGAGGGGGACGAGGCCGGCCCGGCGCCCCTTGGCCCACCGTTCCATCGTGATGATGGGGACTTCGCTCGAGACGGTCTCGGCGAAGCGCCAGCAGGTCTGGCCCGAGTAGCGGGTGCCGGTGGAGCCGTAGAGGCACCGGCGGACCGTGGAGTTGATGCCGTCGACGCCCAGCACGAGGTCGAAGCGGGTGCTCTCGCCATCTTCGAAGATGACGTCCACGTGGTCGTCTTGCGGCCGCAGCACCATCACCTTCCGGCCCAGCTCGAGCGTGCCGCCCAAGGCTTCGAGGTGGCGGACGAGGGTGGCTTGGAGGTCGGCGCGGTGCACGTTGAGCGACGCGAACGGCAGCCCGATGTCGTCGGAGTTGCCCTGCATCAGCACTCGGCCGCCATCGCTCACCATCTGGAAGCGGCCGATGGAGACGGAGTCTTCGGGTGCAAAGGTGACGCCGAGGGCATCGAAGATGGCGCTGCCGTTGCACTGGATGGTGATGCCCGCGCCGACGGTGCCCAGAGTGGGGGCCTGTTCGACCACGCGGACGGGCAGGCCGACCTTGAGCAGGGCGATGGCGGTGGTGAGGCCACCGATGCCGCCGCCGACGACGAGAATGGATGGGGGGGTCATGGAGACACCGCTGGGTTGGGGGGAGCGAGGAGGGAGGGGTCGGCGCCGAGGCCCACGAGCTGGACGACCAACAGGCGGCGGAAGGCCAGGGCCTGGATGGCGGGCGCTTCCGGCGCGCCGGGGTCGCCCATCGTGCCGGCGAGGCCGCCGATGAGGGTGATGAGGTACGCCGAGAACCACCCGTGGGCGGCCAACATGCCTCCCTCCGGCAGCCGGGTGAGCTCGCCACGGTGCAAGGCCGCCCGATACAGCGCAGCCAGCTCGACCAGGAAGCGCTCGAAGTTGGGATCTGCGTGCGACTCGGGGAAGAGCGACGCCACGAACATCTCGCGAGACAACGCGGGATGCCGGGCGTACGCGGCGTAGAGCACGCGGGCGAGGTGCGTGAGCTGGTGGGCGAGCGGGGCGGTGGGGTCGACCGTCTCGAGGCCGAGCTCCACGGCGTGGCCGATCTGGTGGTGGAAGCAGGCCATCAGCAGGCCCTGCTTGTCGGAGAAGTGGGCGTGGATGGTGCCCACGCTCACGCCGGCTGCACGCGCCACATCGCGGATGGTGGTGCCCGCGAAGCCCTGCTGCACAAAGCGGTCGCGGGCGGCGCCGAGGATGGCGGCTCGGGTGCGGGCTTTGCGCTGGGCACGGTCGACCATTCAAGCTCCAGGCCCACAACTGAACACGTTCATTGAACACGTTCAACCAAATTCTGTGTCGCGGACCGCTCCGTCTCTTCTCCCGGGCGTCCACGGACGGTAGGGTCCGCCGGCTCGACCTTCCACCCGAGCGTCCCCATCGGAGGCACCATGGCCGACGCAAGCCCCGCCGCAAGAGGCACGGGCTACCGCGAGATCAGCGCCCGAGCCATCGTGCTCGGCATCATCCAGGGCATCACCATGACCGCCGCGTTCACCTACGCCGGCCTGAAGCTGGGCTTCGGGGTGAGTGGGTCGAGCGTGGCCGCCATCATGGGGCTGGTCATCCTGCGCGGGGTGTTCCGCGACGGCACCATCGTCGAGAACAACGTCAACCAGACCGTTGCCAGTGGCATCAACACCGCTTCCGCGGGCGTGGTGTTCACCGTCCCGGCGCTGCTCCTGCTCGGCCTGGACTTCAACCCCTGGATGCTGGTCATCGCCGCGGTCGCCGGCTCGTTCATGGGCATCGTGGTCATCATCCCGCTCCGCAAGCAGATGGTGGAGCTCGACCGCCTGCGCTTTCCGTCCGGCACCGCCGTGGCCACGCTGCTCAAGGCCACCGCCTCGGGGCGGGAGAAGGGCATCCTCCTGGGCATCGGGGCCGTCTCGTCGGCGCTGATGGTCATCGGGTTGGAGCTGGACTTCGTGCCCGAAGAGTGGGACGTCGGCGCGCTCATCGGCCTGCCGTCGTACCTGGGCGTGGCCCTGTACCTGTCGCTCATGAACCTGGGTGCAGGCATGCTCTCGGGCCGCGGCGGCATTCCCTTCTTCCTGGGCGGCGTGCTCGCGTGGTGGTTCCTGGCCCCCGTGGCCGTGACCATGGGCTGGATTCCGGACGAAGTGGCCAGCGCGGGCGGAACCGTGGACTTCCTCTACGGCACCATGTTCCGCCCCCTCGGCATCGGCATTCTCATCGGCGGCGCGCTGATGGGCGTGGTGCTCGCATTTCCCGCCATCAAGGCCGCCCTGCAGAGCCTCGCCTCGGCCGTGAAGGTGAACCAGGCGGATGGCAGCAGCGGACCGGCCGATGAGCTCCCCGCCACCGTGCTCTACGTGGGTGTGGCGCTGTCGGCGGTGGTGCTCACAGCCGTGGTGTGGTTCCTCGACCCCTCGCTCGGCATCCCACGCATCCTCACCGCAGGCATCGCGGGCACGCTCTGGATCTCGGTGGCGGGCCTCATCGTGGCCCAGGCCACCGGCATGACCGACATCTCGCCGCTGTCGGGGCTCGCGCTCATCGCGGTCACGCTGCTGCTCGGCATCACGGGCGCGGTCGGCACCGGGGCGGGCCTCGAAGATGCCACCGTGCAGGGCGCAGTCGTGGTCGCGGTGGCTGTGGGCGTGGCCGTGTGCGTGGCCACCTCCCAGTGCGCCGACATGATGCAAGACCTCAAGACCGGCCACCTCGTGGGCGCCCGCCCCGCAGCCCAGCAGGTTGTGCAGTTCGGCGTGGCCTGGATCGGACCGCTGGTGGCCATCGGCACCATGATGCTCCTGTGGACCACCACCGACGGCACGCCGGGCTTCGGTCCGCAGAGCACGGCGTGCTTGGAAGGCGCTGGCGACTGCTTGTCCGCTCCGCAGGCCGGCGCCCTCGAAGGCATGATTCGGGGCGTGGTCGATGGCAACGCACCCGTCGACAAGTATCTGGCCGGGGGCATCCTGGGCGGAGCCGTCACGCTGTTCCCGGTGGGGGGACTCGGCGTGCTCCTGGGCCTGGCGATGTACCTGCCCTTCTCCATCACGCTCGGCTACGGCATCGGCTGCATGGTGACCATGGGCCTGCGCAAGTGGAAGGGCACCCGCTGGATCGAAGACAAGGTGGTGCCGCTCGCTGCTGGCCTCATCGTGGGGGAGGCGCTGACCGCCCTCATCATCAGCATCGCCAAGATCTTCGGGGGAGGCTGACATGAAGGCCGCATCGTGGATTCTCTTCATCCTCGGCACGCTGCTGGCCACCGCTGCCGGCGCCCACGACCCACCCATGTGGGGACCCTTCGGCGGCGGCATCGCCATGGCGGTGGTGGGCGCCATGGTCCTCCGACGCGAGCTGGCCCGGGCGACCGGAGGGGGCGAAGACGACGACTCCATCTCCGACCTCCCCGGCCTGAAGACCGCGCTCACCGACCTCACCGGCCACATCGCCGGGCTGGCTGCGCTCCCACAGGGTCAGCCCGACCTCCGCGAGAAGCTCGAAGGTGTGCTGCTCGACCGCCTGCTGCCGGTGGTGGAGGCCCGCACCTTTCTTCAGAACGCCCACGGCGTCGAAGCCTACGCGCGCGTGTTCACACCTCTCGCGAGCGGCGAGCGCTGCCTGAACCGCGCATGGTCGGCCCTCGCCGATGGCAACCCGGCCGAAGCGCACATCCAGCTCGGACGGGCCCGCGGTCACATGGAAGTGGCGCTGAAGGGGTGGCCGACCTGACGGTCAGCTACCTCCGTGCACCGCCGCCACCCGGTCCACCACCGACCACAGCTTCGTGCGCCGGGCCAGCTGCGCCGCACGGGCGGTCTGCACAATCTGCCCGGGCTTGCGCGCCCCCACGATGGCCGCACCGATGCCCGTGCGCGAGAGCACCCAGCCCACCGCCAGAGTGGGCAGCGGCACCCCCACCTTTCGAGCCACACGCTCCAGGTCGTCGATGAGCGCGCGGGCGTGCACAAAGCGACGGCCTGAGAAGCGCTCGTCCCATGACCGCTGGTCGGTGTCGGGGAAGCGCGGCAAGGCACGGAAGCGTCCGGTGAGCAGGCCTCGCACGAGGGTCTCGTAGGCCAGGGCCGGCACCGTGTGACCGTGGGCGTCGGGGCGGCACACCTCGTCGCGCAGCGCGGACTCGAACTCGCGGCGGAGCAGGCTCATGGGGGTCTGGAGCGTGGACATGGAGCCGAGCTTCCGCGCTCGGGCCACCGTGGGGGCGTCGTAGTTGCAGAGGCCCCAGGCACGCACCTTCCCGGCGTCGCGCAGGGACTCGAGGGCCGCCACCGAGTCGTCGAAGGCAGCGCCATGGTCGCAGGGCCAGTGCACCTGGAGGAGGTCGATGCGGTCGCGGCCCAGCCGGTGCAAGCTCGCGTCGCAGTCTTCGCGGATGTGGGCCGGGTGGAGGTCGCTCTCGGCGTGCCCGGATGCCGTGCCCTCCCAGCGGACGCCCACCTTGGTGGCCACAATGACGTCGGGGCGGCCGTTCAGCGCCTTCGCCACCAGCGTGTCGGCGTGGCCCTTGCCGTAAAGCGGGGCGGTGTCGAGCCAGTTGATGCCGGTGTCGAGGGCGGCGTGGATGGTGCGCACCGCGCGGTCGTCGTCGTGGTCGTCGCCCCAGTAGTCGCGGCCGAGGGTCCAGCAGCCGAGGCCCACCCGCGTGAGCGCGAAGTCGGCATGGGGAATCGAGACGGTGTCCATCGCCACCTCCGGCAGGGGTCCTCCGCTGTAGCCCGCGGCCTGCCTGCCCCCGATGCCTCCCACCGCACGCGCTGTGTGCGATCATGGTCGCCCGGAGTCGGAGTGTCCCCGTCCCCCCCCACCCTGCGCCTGCGTGCGTGTGTGATCGACCTCGCCGCGCGGCTGGCCGTGTTCGCCGACCACGAGCAACCTCTGTCGCGGCTCGAGGCCTCGCTGCTGGCGTACTTGTCTGCGCGCCCCGGCACGGTGGTCTCCCGTGACGAGCTGCTCGTGGAGGTGTGGGGGTACCCGAAGCCCGTGGCCACCCGCGCCGTCGACAACACGGTCTTGCGCCTGCGGAACCGCATCGAGGTCGACCCAAAGGCCCCCGACCACCTCACCAGCATCCGAGGGGTGGGGTACTGCTTCGTGCCGCTTCCGGCCGACCGCACCGCCGAGCGACGGGGGAGCTTTCACGGTCGACAGGCCGATCTCGCCCGCCTGGAGGCCATCCTCGGCACGGGCGCACGGCTGGTCACCGTCCACGGCATCGGGGGCGTGGGGAAGTCCCGCCTGGTGGCCGAATGGGCCGCACGCACCGGCACCACGGTGGTGGAAGCCGCCGAGGGAGTCACCGGTCTCACCGCTCGCATCGCCCTCGCCCTGGGCATTCCGCTCCCTGCAGGGCTGTCGGGCGCCGGGTGTGTCGACCGCACCGTCCAGGCGCTGGCCGAGCGGGGTCCCCTGCGACTGGTGGTCGACCAGCTCGACGATGCCGTGGCCGCCGCCCGAACCGTCTTCCCCGCCCTGGTGGCGCGTACGCAGCTCGACCTCATCTGCACGTCGCGGATTCGCCTGGACCTCCCCGAGGAGCAGGTTCTCGCCCTCGGTCCCCTCTCCGACGCCGATGCCCACACGCTCCTCGCCGCGCGGACCGGCCAGGACCTCGACGCCAGCGTCCTGGCCCCCATCCTGGCGCGCACCGACCGACTCCCCCTCGCCCTCGAGCTCGCCGCCTCGCGCCTCCGCAGCCTGGGCACCGACCCCCACCTCGACCCCGAGCTCCCCCCACTCGACGCCGCCCATCGCGCCTCGTGGCAGCGCCTCTCCCCCCGCGCACGCCGCGCCCTCGAAGCGGCAGCGTTGTACGACGGCGACATCTCCTTCGCCGATGTCCACGCCACCCGGGCCATCCCACGGGCGGAGCTCGCACGGTCGGTGGGCGAGCTGGTCGACGCCGCATTGCTGGTCCCCACACCCATTCCGGGTCGGTTCCGACTGCTCACCACCACCCGCCGCTGGGTACGCCGCAGACAAGGGGACACACCAGCCCGCCTCCGACTCGCGGCCTCCCACCGCCTGGCCCGCGCCGAAGCCCTGGCCGCCGGCATCCACGGTCCCGATGGCATCGCAAAGCGCCGCCAGCTCCACCGGTCCGCGCCATCACTGCACGCCTTCGCCCAGCGCATGCTCCACGCCGCAGACACCCCCGACGACCGCCGTCTCGCCGTCCGCCTCTTCCTGGTCCCGGGTCCGGCCCTCCTCCTCGAAGGCCCGGTCGACACCACCCCCATCGACCACGCCGTGGCGCTCGCCACAGACCTCCACGACCCCACACTCCTCGCACGGGCCCGCTGCCTCCGGGGCGCCCTCCACCACCTCCAGGGTCGTCCCACCCGGGCCATCGCCGACTTCGACGCCGTCCTCGGCACCCCCATCCCCCCGGCCCTTTCCGTCGAGGCTCGCTTCCGCCGCGGCTGGGCCCGGGTGTCGCTCGGCCAGCTCGACGCCGGAGCCACCGACTGCCAACAAGCCGTCGACGACGCCTCCACCCCCACGCCTCCGCTGCGGGCCCTACGCGCCGCTGCCAACATCCGGCTCGGCGCCATCGAACACCTCCGCGGCCAACCCCGCGCCGCCCGGACCGCTTTGCGCGCCGCCCTCGAAGACGCCCAACACCTGGGCGACACCGCCACCGAAGCCCGTACCCTCGGGAACCTCGCGCTGTTCGACATCGAGCGGGGCCGCCTCGACCGCGCCCGCAAAGCCCTCGACAGCGCCCTCGACCACGCCATCGAAGCCGGCGAGGCCCTGTCCGCCCTCCAGACCCGCATCAACCTCGGCGGGGTCGCGCACCGTGCCGGTCACCTGGAAGAAGCGGCCGACCACCTGGAGCAGGCCCGCCGCGACGCCACCCACCTCGGCGACCGCCAGTCCGCCGCCATCGCCGCATGCAGCCTGGGCGCCCTGGCCCTCGAACGCGACCAACCCACCGAAGCCCGACGCCAGCTCGGACGGGCGCGGGTGGGCTTCTCCACCGCCGGACACCCCGTCTACGTGGCGATGGCCTGGGAGTGGCAGGCACTGCTCGAAGCCGAAGATGGCGACGATGACGCGGCTCTCGACGCACTCGAACAGGCCCGCCGAGCGCTGCCCGTCCCGCCGCCCGGCATCACCGAAGCCCGCCGGTACCTCACGGAGAGCGTGGCTTGCCTGGCCGGAACACGAGGCCACCCACCAGAGGTTCCGTCCCGGTCGTCCAGTCCCCTTCAGCTGGCCCGGCGTGTGGCGGATGCGGTGCTGGCGCGGTCGTGACCGTGGCGTCAGATGTCGGGGAACTCGGCCTTGATCATCTGGTGGAACCAGCCTTCGGGGCGGAAGCCGGTCATGCGGCCGATTTCTTCGCCGGCGTCGTAGATGACGAGGGTGGGCGTGGCCCGCACCCGCAGCGTCCGCAGCAGCGCCAGCTCGGCATTCGACCCCACGGTGACGACACGCACCTTGTCGGCGTACCGGGTGGCCACGGCATCGAGCACCGGAATCATCTTCCGACACGGCGGGCAGGTGTCGCTCCAGACCTCGAGAATGACCGGAAGGTCGGTGTTCTTGACCTGGTCCTGGAACTCGGGGAGCGAGGTGATGGCGGTGGGGTGGACGGCGGGACCGCCCTTGAACCAATCGAGGATGCCCATCAGGATTCCCTTGCAGCTTCGCGCAGCACCCGCGCATTGCGCTCGGCGAGTGCGGCGCCGTCGACCGACAGTGCAGCGATGTCGGCGCGGCGCAACAGATGCACCATCGGGGCCGGGCTGCGGTTGGTGCCATTGGCGGGGTCGGTGGCACAGGCATCGGCGTAGCGGAAGGCCGGATGGAAGGCCACGAGCTGGATGGCGTGGGCCAGACCCTGGTCATCGAGCACGGCGTCGGCGATGTCGGTGACTTCCAGGAGGTCTTCGAAGTCGGGGGTGGCGCCGGGGGACGACAGCACGAGCAGCGAGGTGTCGATGTGCTGGGCATCGGCGAGCACACGTGCTTCGAAGAGAACCTCGGCCACGAGCTCTTCGAGGGCCGTGGCGTCGGTCGACCGCCAGCGCACCCGTCCAGACGACAGCGGTGCTGCGGCCCACGGACACAGGTCGAGGCCCACGACCACATCGGTCACCCAAGCCTGGCAGCGAGACAGGGGCGTGCTCATCCCGAGGGCTCCGCGGCGGCATCGGGCGTGGGGGCGTCGCCCATCTGGCGGCCTGCATCACTGGCCACGAGGGTGACCCCCAGCAGGATGGCGCCCACCCCCACCCACTGCACCATCGACAGCGACTCTCCCAGCTTCCAGCCGGCCACCACCGCGATGATGGCGAAGCCCACGGTGACCATGATGGGGTAGGCCACGCTGATCTGCAGCTTCTGCAGCGCAAAGGCGTAGAACACCACGTTGAGCGCGAAGCAGCCCAGGCCCACGAGCAGGATCCAGTGCCGCAGCACCATCTTCAGCGCGCCCACCGGCCCACTGGACAACAGCCCGGCGCCGGCCAGCTCGGTGTTGATGGCGTGCATGCCAAACTTGATCATCAGGTTGGCCGATGCGTTGAGCACCAGCGCGATGACGAGGGCGACCGCGTACTTGGCCATGGAACCTCCGGCGCGGCCCCTACCCTGCTCGGGCGTCAGACGCGGCCGAGGAGGTCGCTCAAGATCCGGTGTGTGAGGCCCCAGACCACCCGTCCGTGGACGTCCCAGGCTGGCAGCTTCCAGGTCTGGCCGCCCATGTCGTAGGGGCGGTGGGTGTCCCAGCGGCCTTCGTGGATGGGGACCAGGGGTGCCCAGAGGGCTTCGGCCACTTCATGGTTGGGGTGCAGCCGGGGTGGCTCGGGCTCGGCCCAGTGGAAGACGTAGGGCCGGATGACCATGCCCGTGCGACGGCCGCGGGCGACGGCTTCGAGGTCGTCGAGCGGGCCGATGAGGTGCTGGGAGTCGAGCGAGAGCCCCAGCTCTTCGTGCGTCTCGCGCAGAGCGGTGTGGAGGAGGTCGCGGTCGGTGGGGTCGTGGCGGCCACCGGGCAGGGCCATGTGTCCGGACCAGGGGTCGCGTTCGTGCTCGGCGCGCCGGATGAGCAGCACCTCGACGCCGCCGGGGGAGTCGCGCAGGATGGCCGCCACAGCAGCTTGCTTGCGGTCGGGGAGCCGGGGGTCGGCGCCGGGGAGCGTCTTGCCGGGCCGGGACTCCAGCACGGGACGCAGACGAGACAGGGCACGCAGGGGACTCATGAAGCCGTCCTAATCCAAGTTCCCGCGCTCACCACCCTCCGACCGTGGGCGACGGGATACCCGCCCGGCATGACTCGTTCAAAGCGCTCCCCCCGCCCGTCCATGTCGTTTGGTCCACCGCCGGTCATCCGCAACCCTCCCTCCCCCGATGCGGTCCCGATGGCGCGCCACATCGTGCCTCAGAACGCCCTTGAGAACGGCGACTTCGACGAACGTATGGACTACTGGGCCGCCAAGGTCTTCGAAGAGATCCCCAGCGCATCGCAGGCCCGGAAGCTCCGAAAGAAGGGACTGCTCCAGAAGAACGGCAGCGTGTGCCCCCTGCCGGTCACCATCCAGCCCGGCGACACCCTCACGCTCTACCCCCGCGTGGTGCACCGCAAGCTCTACGAACACACGGTGCAGGTGGTCTACGAAGACGACTGCATGGCGGTGGTGGTCAAAGACCCCGGCTTGCGCACCAGCGGCAACCGGTTCCGCACCCTGGTGAACTGCCTGCCCCACAACCTGCAGCCCGCCACCGCCAAAGACGCCCTGCCCTGGCCCCACACGGTGCATCGCCTCGACGACCGCACCGGCGGACTGGTGGCCATCGCCAAGACCGCCAGCGCCAACATGGGCCTGGGCCGCATCTTCCAGCTCCGACGCGTGCAGAAGCGGTACCGCGCCATCGTCATCGGTCGCCTCGAAGGGTCGGGCCGGGTCACCATCGACGTCCAGGGCAAGGCCGCGGCCAGCCGCTACGCCGCGCGCATCCACACGCCCAGCACCCGCTTTGGCTGGCTCACCACGGTCGACCTGTGGCCCGAGACCGGTCGCACGCACCAGCTCCGGCAGCACGTGGCGCACCTCGGGCACCCCATCCTCGGCGACGACCTCTACACCGGTGATGTGCCCAACCTGCGCCACAAAGGGCTGCACCTGTGGGCTCTGGCCCTCGACCTCGAGCATCCGCTCACGGGCGCGCCGCTGTCGGTGGAGATCGACGAACCGGGCAAGTTCGACACCCGCCGCGCATGGGAGCTGCGGCGTTGGCTGCGGCTGCGGTACCCCGACGTCCTCGACGCCAGCAACCCCAAGAAGCACGAAGGCCGCGGCTCCGAAGAACCGCGGCCCGAAGACACCGAGTAGGCGAACGCCTCAGCCGCCGGTGGCGTAGGTCTGGGCGATGTTGAAGATGGTGTCGGCGTAGTCGGTGGGGTCGACGAATGCGCCCGCGCAGGCGGGGGGCATCTGGCCGCCCAGGACCTCATCGCAGGTGACGTCGCCGAAGGACGCGAGGCAGGACTCGGCGCTCTCGCGCTGGAGGTTGCCGGGCTCGGCAGCGTAGTCGTCGTTGGTGATGCACTCGGACACCTGGCCGTCGAGGGCGGCCATGCAGGCGTCGTAGGGCAGCGAGTCGACCTGGTCGGCTTCGAAGCCGGGGGTGACGTCGATGCACTCGGACATCTTGCTGCAGAAGGTGTCGGCGACGCGCACGCACATCTCGGCGGAGCCTTCCACGACGGAGTCCTGCGCGGCTGCGAAGGCATCCTGGGCGCCGTCGAGGCCGTTGCAGGTGGCCGGGGGCTGGCCGGCTTCGCGCTCGACGGTGGTGCCGGTGAAGGCGGAGCACTCGCCAGCCTTGGCAGCGATGTCGGCGTTGCAGTCGGCGAGGATGAGCTCGTCGGCTTTGGACATGTCGCCGGCGTCGAACTCGGCGCAGGAGCCGGACGCGCCTTCGGTGGCGGCCATGCAGGTGGCCATCAGGGCGTCGGCGTCGACGTCGCGGTCGGCGGCGGCACATTCGACGGCCCAGTCGCACAGGGACTGGCAGTAGGACTGGTCGGCGCTGCCCTTGCCACCGCAAGCGGTGAGGCCCATGGCGAGCGAGACGACAGCGAGCCCGGACATCCGGAACAGGGTCGTGGTCATGATTTCCTCCATCAGTTGCCGGGGAGACCCGGCGCGGTTCACGTGTAGCACGGCGTTCGCAGACCTACCGCTTGCCCCGGCCTTTCACGGACCGGGTGGTGGCCTTTCGCGACGGTTTCCGGCCGCGAGGCGGACGACCGCGCTTGGACGGACGACCGGGGGTGTCCTTCGATGGCGCTTGCGCATCGTGGACCAGCCCGCGCCGAAGCTGTTCGAGATCATCCGGTAGCGGCGCCACAAACCGCAGCGCTTCGCCCGACCGGGGGTGCACAAAGCCGAGAATCGCGGCGTGTAGGGCAAGTCGCGGTCCGCGCGATGCCACGGAGGGGGTGGCGTAGAGCGGATCGCCCAGGATGGGGAAGCCGGCCTCTGCGAGGTGGATGCGGACCTGGTGCGTGCGGCCGGTCTCGAGGGTGGCTTCGACGAGGCTGGTGCGGCGGTCGACGATGGCGAGGCGCCGGATGTGGGTGGTGGCCGACCGTCCGGGGTCGCGGTCGGTGAGACGGCGGTCCCAGACCTCGGCCGAGCCGCGCAGACCATCGCCCCGGTCGCGGACGAGGGTGGTCTCGTGGCGGGTGCCCCCGGCTGGCGGGTGGCCCGACACCAGCGCCTGGTACCGCCGCTCGACCGTGTGGAGCTCGAGCTGTTCCTTGAGAACACCCTGTGCGTGTTCGTTCAGCGCGACCATCAGCAGACCGGAGGTGGGTTCGTCGATGCGGTGGACCGCGAGGGCGGGGCCACGGGTGATGCGCGAGACCATGCCGAGGACGGACAGGTGGCCGTCTTCGCGGTTGCGCGCGGGGACCGACAGGAGGCCGGGGGGCTTCCAGACCACCACCACGTCTTTGTCGCGATGGACGATGGCGAGGTCGCGGCCCGGCTTGACCCGGGGGGCGTCCGGCCGGAGGACCACATCGGCGGGGTCGACGTCGCGACCGCCATCGGAGGTGGGGATGCCAGAGAGGAAGACCTTGCCCGCTTCGAGGGCGCGGCGAGCCGCACCTCCGCTGAGGCCCTGGTCACGAAGTACAGTAGACAGACGAGGCATGACCAACCGGCTAACCGCGGAGACACACGGGGAGTTTCCTTGATGCAGTGGATGACCCACTTCGTGCCGCGCGCCGACCCGCGCGAGATGGTTCGCACCTTCACCACGGCCCTCCAGGGCCCGTCGCCGCACCTTGTCCTGATGTTCGCGTCGCCCGGGGTGGCGGCCTCGCTGGATGTGCTGCAGGCCGAGCTTGTGGCGCAGCTGGGCGATGCAGTGGCCGTGCTCGGCTGCTCGGGCCAGGGGCTCGCGGTCGACGGTCGTGAGCACGAGGATGCCGACGGCGTGGTGTTCATGGCCGCACACCTGCCCGATGTGGGGGTGGTGCCGTTCTTCGTCACGCCCGACCAGGCCCACACCCGCACCACCGAGGAGTGGCGCGCCACCCTCGACCTGATCCCCGAACAGCAGCCGGTGTTCGTGCTCCTGTCCGACCCCTTCTCGGTCGATGGTCAGGCCCTGGTGGATGGCCTCGACGCCGCATTCCCGGGCTGTCCAAAGGCGGGTGGGCTGGCCAGCGGTGGTGCGGCCCCGGGTGCCCATCACCTCGTGTGCAACCAGCACTTCGAGCGGGCCGGCGCGGTGGGAGTGGCCTTGTGGGGCGACATCCGCATGGCCACGCTGGTGGCCCAGGGCGCGCGTGCCATCGGACCGGTGCTGCGCGTGACCGAAGCCAACGGTCCAGCGATCCTGGGCCTGGACGACCGACCGGTCCTTCCCGCGCTCGAAGCCCTGTTCGGCGGGCTGTCGCAAGAAGACCGCATGCACTTCCAGCAAGCACCGGCGGTGGGGCTGGCCCCGGTCGACGACGCCACGGGCTCCCTCCGCGGCCACGACTTCCTCGTGCGCAACATGCTGGGCTTCAAGCGCTCCGAGAACGCCCTCATGATCGGAGCAAACGTTCAGGTGGGAGACCGCATCCAGCTGCGGGTGCGCGACGCCTCGAGCGCCGACCAGGAGCTCCGCGAGCTGGCCGACCGCCTGGCCCGCTCCCCCCACACCGCGTCCCCCGCCGGCGCCTTGATGTTCACCTGCCTGGGCCGCGGGCAGCGGTTCTTTGGCGTGCCAGACCACGATGTGTCGGTGGTGCGTGGCCGCTTGGGTTCCCCGCCGCTCGCCGGGTTCTTCTGCAACGGAGAGCTGGGACCGGTGCGCGGACGCACGTGGCTACACGGCTACACCTGCAGTGTGGCGCTCTTCTCGCCGAGGGGCTGGAGCTGAGCGGTCGGCCTACGACAGGCGGAGGTGGCGGCCCGGGATGTGCTTGGCAAAGGTGGACACGAAGCGCTCCCGGTCGACCACGTTGGTCTCGGCCACCAGCACCTGCGGCCCCAGCTCAGCCATCCGACGGCTGCCATCGGGCCGCTGGGACTGGAGCACCCGCAGCAAGGCGGGGCCGTTGTCGCTGGACCGCCAGCCATCGAGAGACCGTGTGAAGCCACCAGCGTGGTCGGGGCGGATGGGCCCGACCGCTCCGAAGTGTTGGGCAGCCTCGAGCACCGACTCGTGGAAAGCAACGTCTACCACCGCAATTTGGAGACGGGTGGGCGCATAGACCATGCGCTCGCGGAGGGCGGCATAGGACGGCGCGAGCGTCCACTCGACGGGGCGTCCGTCCACCTCGTGGTCGGTGTCGACGAACACCACCGGGGGCTCGCCGTGCGGACCACACCGGCGGTAGTCGAGCAAGATGGCGGTGGGCCCTTCGGCCGACAGGACCAACGAGGGGGTGGGGTAGTCCCACTCTCGGCACAACGCCGCACTGAGCGCGACACCATCGGGGTAGCCGATGCCCGCCATGTCGCGAATGCCCACCGGCCGCTCTTCTCCGTCGATGCGCCGCCGCCGGAGCCGGCCCCCGTTGCAGTCGGCGAGGTCGGCCACATAGGCCGCGGGAAGGCGCAGCCCGAGCGACGACTCCACGCGCTCCACCAGCTCGGGCGTGACCGCTGGCCCGCGAGCGAGGGTGGGGTCGTCGAAGAGGGGGTGGGTGTAGCGCTTCATCGGCGACGGCTGCCCGACGACTTCTTCGAGGCCTTTCGCTTCGAGCCAGACTTGCGCGACTTGCCGCTGGTCTTCTTGGACGACTTCGCCGGCTTCTTCTTGGAGGCCTTCTTGGACGTCTTCTTCGGCGGCGTGGGGTCGTCGGTGGTTTCCTGATGCGCACCGAAGAACACCGCACCCACCCCACCCAGGCCAGCCACGCCCGCACAGCCGAGCAGAAGCACCACCGCCACAGCGATGCCGATGGCTGTGAACGAAAAGCCTCCCCCGGACGCCTTCTCGGGGGGCGGGGGGCTCTTGGGCGCAGACGCCTTGGGCGGGGACGTGGGCGGAGCGGCAGCCTTCTTCGGAGGCGGGGTGACCTTGGGCGGAGCGGCAGCCTTCTTCGGCGGCGTGACCCGGGGCGGCGCGGC
>Ga0213833_1000300_pt1 | contig 63466 bp, 47 predicted proteins | sample SWATP21_FD_160575 | JGI IMG/M metagenome (GOLD analysis project Ga0213833, IMG submission 160575) | Coastal seawater microbial communities from Marineland, Florida, United States - SWA TP2 #1 | ecosystem: Environmental > Aquatic > Marine > Coastal | place: USA: Florida | collected 2016-08-14
ACAACTCGTGGTTTGTGGGCGCCGAAGGCTACTGGAACTCGGGCTTCCACTCCTTCGCCTACGACATGGACGGCGACGGCCTCGAGATGGAGGTGGTGGCGGGCTCCACGGTCTACACCGCCGACGGCGACGTGTACTGCGAGCTCGGTCGATACGACGGCTCCACCTGGGTGGCCGCAGACGACGGCTACCCCGCGGTGGCCGACATGGTGCAGTTCTCGGGCACCCCGGCCGGCGAGCCGGAAATCGTGCTCACGGGCAACCAATACGTGAGCGTCTACCACGGCGTCGTCGACCACGACCCCTACGGCTACGACCGCTGCGTCGAGGTCGACAGCCTCACCAACGACCCCTACGAAACCTCCATCGCCACGCAGCTTCCGGCCCACCCCGACTGCGACACCTCCCGCAAGAGCTTCGGCGGACCGCCCACCATCGCCGACTTCACCGGCGACGGCACCCGTGAGGTGGGCGTGGCCGGCGCGTGTTGGTTCACCATCTACGACGTCGACTCGGGCGGCCTGCAGTACGCCGCCATGACGCAAACCCGCGACTGGTCGAGCGCCTCCACCGGCGCCACCGTGTTCGACTTCAACGGCGACGGCACCGACGAAGTGGTGTTCTCCGACGAAGACGCCCTCTACGTGTGGGAGGTCACCGGTGCGGGCAGCTTGCGTCCCTGGGAACGCTTCACCACCGTCCTCGAAGACGACAACCACAAGTCCTGGACCATCCACGAGTACCCGCTCGTGGCCGACGTCGACGGCGACGGCAAGTCCGAGCTGCTCGTGCTCAACTCGCCGCGTCCCGACTACATGACCGAATACGGCTTCTATGTGTTGGGTGCCGAAGACGACGACTGGGTCTCCGCCCGTCCGCATTGGAATCAGCACGCCTACTACGTCACCAACATCGAAGACGACGGCAGCATCGGCGTGGCCGACCCCAACTACGCCCCGTACTCGGCCGACGACTACAACTCGTTCCGACTGCAGGCCCCGGGCACTTTCGGCGCGCTGGCCGCACCCAACCTGGCGCCCGAGTCCACCGCCTGCCAGACCGACTGCGGTGAAGAAGCCGTGATCTGGGTGCAGGTGGCCAACACGGGCGCCCACATCACCGCCGAGCCGGGCATGCAGGTCAGCCTGTATGGCCAGAACGGCGGCGCCGAGACCCACCTCGACACCCGCACCCTGTCGGTCGCTGTCGGTCCGGGCGATGTGTCCGAGCCCGTCGAGTTCCGCGTGGCCGACTGGATGGACTACGACGCCATCTTGGCCGTGGTGGACGACCCCGCAGCTGGCGTGGGCTCTGCAGACTGGGGCGCAGCCAAGGAATGCGACGAAGACGACAACAAGGCCACAGTCGACCTCTCTGCGTTGTGCGAGTGATGTCGATCCGTCGGCCTGCGACTGGCCATCAAGTCGGCGGGTGGGCGAACCGAAAGCGTTCCACGCTTTGTTGACTCCCGGTCCTGTCTTGCGGAACCACCTGCGTGATATTCCGTGCGTGTGGCCCCCCAGACGGGGTCGCTCGGGCCATCCACACCCCTGACCGCTCCCTCCACCCCACCTGGCCATGCCCCTCAGCTTCCAGCGCTGGACGCCGCCGGACGCCTCGCCCGCCGAGGTTCAGCGGGTCCGCGTGACTGTGCCGATGGGCTTTCTGGCCATTGCGATCACGGTGGTGCTGCTGGTGGTGTACGCCGTGGTGGGGTGGTGGTGGCTCTGGACCGCCAGCTTCATCGGCTTCGGGTCCATCTTCATCGCGCTCACGCTGCTGCCACGGGTGGGCACCGCCGTCGCCGGCCACCTCATCATGGTGGGCGCTTGGATTTGCATCACCCTGGCGCTGGCCACGTCCGGCGGCATCCTGGCACGCTTCCTTCCCTGGCTGGTGCTGATTCCCCTGATGGGGGGCGCACTCACCGGCCTGCGTGGGGGCATCGGCTGGACCATCACCACCACCCTCACGCTCGTGGGCTTCCTGGGCATCCACCTCACAGGCATTCCCCTCCCCGAGAGCGTCCCGCACGACCTCGTCCGCCTCTTCGACATCGTCCTCCAGACCTCCCTCATGCTCATCGGGGTCGCCGGCACGGCCCTCGTCTATGTCCTCCACCAGGAATGGGCTGAAGACCGTGCCAACGCGGCCATCTCCCGTCTCGAGGCCGAGGTCGATGCCCGTCGAGCCGCCGAGGCCGAGCTGCGAGCCACCCTCGACGCCCGCAGCCGCTTCCTCGCCACCGTCAGCCACGACCTCCGCACTCCCATCGCCGGCATCATGGGCGTCACCGACCTCCTCGCGGCCGATGCGCTCCCCCACACCAGCACGCAGCTCGTCCGGTCCATTCAGGGGTCGGGCAGCCTCCTCCTGCGGCTCCTCAACGACCTCCTCGATGCCTCCAAGCTCGAAGAGGGCCAGCTGGAGCTCGAAGACGGCACCTTCTCGCCGGTCGATACCATCGAAGAGGTCGTCGACCTCCTCGGGTCCCGTGCCCGCGAGAAGGGCCTGCGGCTGGTGATGCACCTCGACCCCGGGCTCCCTCGCGAGGTCCGCGGCGACCGTGTGCGGGTGCAGCAGATGCTGATGAACTACCTGGCCAACGCCATCAAGTTCACGGCCCGCGGCCACGTCCGGCTGCACGCCCGATACGACGCCAACGCATTCCACGTCGAGGTCTCCGACACCGGGCCCGGGATTCCCGCCGAGCGCCAGCCCCGCCTCTTCGAGCCCTACGTCCAGGCCTCGTCGTCCACCGCCCGCGAGTACGGCGGCACCGGGCTGGGCCTGTTCATCGTCCGAGCACTTGCCGAGAAGATGGGCGGCACGGTGGGACTCGAGTCCACCACCGGAGAAGGCAGCACCTTTCGGTTCACGCTGCCCTGCCCGGCGTGTACGCCTGCACCCACCCCCCCCCGCACCGGCCCGGTGGTCTGGATCCTCGACCCCCTCCAGGTCGCCGGCGAGGCGTCTGCTGCAGCGGTCCGGGCAGTGGGCGGCCACCCTCGGGTCTACACCCACATCGACGCCTTCCGCACCGCCTGGCGGGGTCGGATGGACCTCGGCGGCACCCCCGACTGGCTCTTCGTAGACCACGTGCTGGTGCGCCGAAGCGCGGCCGACGTCCTGTCCTGGCTGCAGCTCGTGGGAGGGTCCAGGTCGGTCCGTATCTGCGTCGTCGTCACCTCCGGCATCGGGGCCGACCTGCACCTCCCCGACCGCATCGACGCCCGCCTCGACTACCCCCTCCGGCGCTCGGCGCTCACCCGGCTCTGGTCCCTGCAGCCACCGGCACCGCCGCCGGAGTCCGTCCAGACCTCACCCGGTGGTCGCGCTCTTGTGGTCGACGACAATGCCGTCAACAGGCTTGTTCTCGCTCGGATGATGGAGCGCGAGGGCTATACCGTGGTGGCGGCCTCCGACGGCCGGGAAGCGGTCGAGCTCCTGCTCGCCGATCCCTGCTTCGACCTGGTCCTGATGGACGTACACATGCCCGTTCTCGATGGACTGAGCGCCACGCGCGAGCTCCGAGACGCCCACGACCGCACGCTCCCCATCATCGGTGTCACCGCCAGCAACCGGGCCGAAGACCACGCCGTGTGCATCGAAGCAGGCATGGATGCCTCGCTTGAAAAGCCGGTCGAGCCGGCCGCTCTGAGGGAACTCATCGAGCGCCTGCACGCAGCTCCCGAGGGCGATGGACCTGACGGCTGAGCGCCCCGAGGGTTTGACGCCGCGCACGCGCCAGCGGCTGATAGGGTGGCGAGGCCAGCCCGGAGCTTCTGATGAAACGTGTTCTACTCGCGTCCAGCCTCGTCCTCGCCGCATGCTCCGGGAGCGACAAGGGCGACCCCGGCTCCACCGAGCCCACCGACCACCACGACACCGCCGTCGACACCGGCGAGCCCGACGACCCCTTCCCCACCACCTCCTGCGCCGACTTCCCCGACCCCTGCGTGGAGGTCTCGGCCGGCGACAACGACACCCTCTTCGAGACCGCCAACCTGCTCGAAGACGGCCTCACCATCGTCCTTGCCGCAGGCACCTGGACCCTCGACAACCAGGTCACCCTGCGCGGCGCCAGCGGCATCTCCATCATCGGCCAGGGCATGGACCTCACTGTGCTCGACTTCGCCGAAGAAGAGGTGCAGACCAACGGCATCGACGTCATCGGCGACGGCTTCGTGGTTCAGGACCTCACCGTCAAGGATGCCAAGAAGGACGGCGTCCGGGTCGAGGACTCCGCCGATGTGGTCATGCGGCGGGTGCGCGTCACCTGGACCACCCCCGAGTCATCGGAAAACGGCGCCTACGGCCTGTACCCGGTCAAGAGCACCCGCGTGCTCATCGAAGACTGCGAGGCCTTCAACGCTTCCGACGCCGGCATCTACGTGGGCCAGACCCTCCACACCATCGTCCGCCGCAACACCGCCATCGGAAACGTGGCCGGCATCGAGATCGAAAACACCCAGTTCGCCGACGTCTACGACAACACCGCCACCGGCAACACCGGCGGGCTGCTCATCTTCGACCTCCCCGGCAACCCCATCGTCGGTCGCGACATCTGGGTGCACGACAACGTCGTCACCGGAAACAACACCCCCAACTTCGCACCCGGGGGCACCGTCTCGATGATTCCCGCGGGCACCGGCACCATCGTCCTGGCCAGCCGCCGAGTCGTCATCGAAAACAACGAGTATGGCGACAACAAGTCCACCGACATCGCAGTCATGAGTGGGCTCGTCGTCGAGGGCAACCCCGCCGACTGGCACCTCACCACCGAAGAGCTTGTGGGCGACGTCACCGGCCTCGACCTCCCCTCCGACGACACCGGTGTCTTCAACTACCGCACCCGCAACATCGTCATCGGCGGCAACACGCACGACGGCTCGGGTACCGAACCGGATGCGTCCAACGTCGTCGAGCGCGAGATCGGCTTCCTGCTCGCCCTCCTCTACGGCGAGGTCCGCGTCGACGACGTCCTCTACGACGCCATCGAGGAGAGTGCCTTCTCGGCCACCGACGCCAGCGCCAACAGCAACGACAACCACATCTGTGTGGGCGCCAACTCGGGCGGCACCTTTGCCAGCCTCGACCTCGAGAACCTCGTCGAGAACCTCGGCGACGGCCCCACCCCCGACGACCTCTTCCGGCCGGATGCCCCCTTCGCACCCTTCGACTGCACGGCCCTCGAAGGCGGCGACATCCCCGCCATCACGCTGGACTGATCGATGCACCACGCGCGCGTTCTGGGCGCCGCCTTCCTGTGGGCGGGCTGCGCCACCGGCGGCGACAAAGACCCCTCCACGACCGACCCCACCACCTCCGAAGACACCGAAGACACCGCCGAAGTGCCCTTCTCGTGGGGCACCATCGCCTTCGACCCCGACGCCAACCCCCCCGACGACATCGCCGACCTCCAGCTCATCCGCTGGACCGGCACCGACATCGAGTACAACGCCGGTGTGTTGCCCTACACGCTGAACACACCGCTGTTCTCCGACTACGCCACCAAGGCCCGCGCCATCTGGATGCCCGACGGCACCACCGCCTCCTGGTCCGACGACTCCGTGCTCGACTTTCCCGTGGGCACGGTCATCCTGAAGACCTTCCTGGTGGCCCCCGACCTCTCCGACCCGGCCTCCCCTCGCCAGATTGTGGAGACTCGTCTCCTCATCCGTGGCACCGACGAATGGAAGGCCTGGCCCTACTTGTGGCGCGACGACGGCAGCACCGCCGACCTCCACGTGTCGGGCAAGGTCTTCGACTACACGTTCACCGACCCCCGCGGCGCGTCTCGCACCGCCCACTATCTTGTGCCCCAACGCAACCAATGCGTCGACTGCCACGAGACCTACACCACCGAAGGCGAACGAATCCTGCGGCCCCTCGGCCCGGAAGGCTGGCTGATGCACGACGGCTCGGTCCTCGAAGCCCTCGTCGCGGACGGGCTTCTCACCGGCGCCCCCGACCTCGGCACCGTCACTCCCGCCGTGGACTGGGCCGACATCGAGGCCCGCGGAGTGGGTGCCCTCACCCCCGAAGAGGTCGACGTCGCCGCCCGTGACTACCTCCACGTCAACTGCGCCCACTGCCACAGCCCCCTCGGCATCGAGGGCGTCACCTCCCAGTTCTTCCTCGACCGCGCCACCACCGACCCCTTCCACCTGGGCGTCTGCAAGCGGCCCGGCTCGGCAGGAGAAGGCGGCGAAGACCGCGAGTTCGACATCGTTCCCGGCGACCCCGAGCAGAGCATCCTCTGGTACCGCACCGCCACCGAAGACGTGGGCGCGATGATGCCCGACATCGGCCGCAGCCTGGCCCACACCACGGGCGCCGAGCTTGTGTGGCGTTGGATCGAGCAGATGGAACCCGACGACTGTTCGTCGGAAGAGTAGGGACTGCCGCTCAGGTTCCGCCGCCAGAAAAAATGATTGCCGCGCCGGGTCCCGGCCCGCTCCTCCCGCCAGCTGGACGGCTGCCGTCGACGTTCACCGCCGTGACAGCTCCCGCGCCAGGCGCCGCCATGTGGCCCACAGCCGCCGCACTCCACGTGCCCGCATCGCTGGAGTTCCCAACACCGTCTCGCCGCTTGGAACGTCCTGTGTGACGCCACTCTGGGCCCCCACCCTGGTGCCCGGTCCGAGCGTTCGGTGGTCGGCAATCCCCGCCTGGCCCCCAATCTGACTGCCTGCCCCCACCGTCACGCTTCCCGCCAGTCCCGCCTGCCCCGCGACCACCACCGCCGGTCCGAGCGTGCTGTTGTGGCCCACCTGCACGAGGTTGTCGAGCTTGCTGCCGCGACCGATGCGCGTGTCGCCGAGTCCGCCACGGTCGATGCAGGTGTTGGCCCCCACCTCAACCTCATCTTCCAACACAAGACGCCCCAGCTGGGGCACCCGCTCCGGTCCACGGTCGCCCGCCGCATACCGGAAGCCGTCCGCACCCAACACAGCCCCCGCATGGATGCGACAACGCGCACCGATGACCGTGTCTGCATACACCGTCACGTTGGGGAAGAGCACCGTGCCATCGCCAAGCTCGACCCGCTCCCCCACCACACAGCCAGCCGCCACCGACACACCCGTGCCCAGCCTGGCTGTGGGGTGAACGACAGCTGCCGGGTGGACGCCTTCCCGATGGGCTTCTGGAAACTGTGCACGCAACACACGGCCGAACGCCCGGAGGGGGTCGGGAACGACGATGGTGGAGCCCGACCCTGACCGTCGAGAAATGACCACCGCACGGGTGTTCTCGTGAACGGTCCCCCCGCTCCACACCAGCGCATCGGCGGGCGCATCGAGCAGAGGTGCCACCCCGGCGACCAGGCGGTCGGGACCATGCAATGTACCGTTGGCGAGGTCTGCAAGCTGCGTGGCCAAGACAGGACCGCCCGGAAAAGCGCGGACTCGACTCACAGCTCGTCGAGCACTTCAGCGGCGAGCGTGGCCGAGATCACCTTGCGGCGCAGCTGTTGTGCCTGACCGGACAGCAGCGCCACATCCTGCACCCGGCCGGCGTCGGCGATGGACTGGGCGGTCGCAGCCACCATCGCGGCCGCTTCTTCGACATCCACGCTGGCGCCCTCCATCCGGGCCACCCGCACCATCCAGGCCGCGCGGGTGTCTTCGTCGATGGCGGCGTCTTCGATGGGCGGTGGGTCCTGCGCGATGGCCACGGGGGCCGCGAGCAGGAGCACAGCGGAGATGGCGAGGCGAGACATCATGCCGCGCGCATATCGTGGTGGACCGGTCCCGCCGAGGTCGGGACCGGCCCGGCGAGCCAAGGTCTCGCCGGGGCCTCGGAGCCCGCGAGCGGTCTCCTCGGCGAAGTGATCAGTGGTCGTGATCTTCGTGGTCTTCGTGACCGCTGTCTTCGGTGTCGTCCTTGTCGCCGCAGGCGGTGAGGAGTGCAAAGGGAAGGGCGAGCAGGAGCAGGTTCTTGAGAGACATGGAATCCTCCAGTGGATGGACGCACGCTATTACGACCGAGTCGTAGTTGCAACAGGGTCGCGATTGTGTCTCCGGCGCCCGGGAAGCCACCACAGCCCCATGACGCCCAGCCATCCGAAGCCGCCGGCCACGATGCCGAGCTCGACCAGAGGTGGCCGATATTCGAGAGAAATGTCGGCAGGCTCCGCGATGACAACGGCCAGGCGCACACCCGCGGCGCGGAGGATGGGCAGGTTCCGGGTGCCGTCTGTGGCGGTCCAGCCCGGCCACCAGGGGCGGTCGAACACCACCACGCCGGTGGGGCCCTTGCGCAGCGTGAGCCGGGTCAAGCCCCGCCTTCCGAACGCCGCTGTGCCCGATCCGACCGGGAGCGAGCCGCCCGTCCAGCTGCCCGAGGGGTCGTCGAGGTGCCGGAGCACAGCGCCCGGTGTGCTGCCGGCGAGCGCCCCCGCCAGGGCGTCGTCCGCGGAGGCGTGGAGCACCGGCGCTTCAACGACCCGGGGCGGTGTTCCACGGGTGCCGAGGTCGGTGATGGGCGGGGCGATGGCGGAAGGGGTCTCGTCGGCCACCGCCTTGCCCGGGACGGTGCGGTGCGTGGCGATGTGGGTGCAGCCGAGGGCGGTCGCGGCCTGCAGCATGGTGTCGGTCTCGCCGAGGTGCTGCCGCCAGAGCGCGACCGTGGGCGCGGTGGCGCTCGACAAGTAGTGCTGTGGAACGGCCGGTCCGCCGCACTGGTGGAGGTTCGCCTTGTGCTGAAGGCGCTGTACAAGCGTCACTCCGGCCAGCCCCCAGTCGCGGTCGGGCGTGTCGAGACGCGCCGAAGTGGTGGTGGGGTCGGTGCACAGGACGGTGTCGAGAGGGTCTCCAAGGTGCGTGCGGGGAGCGTCGAAGGCCAGGACCGGCTCGAGTGTTTCCACGTGGAACGGTGCGGCGAGAATCAGGTCGGCCACGAGCACCCAGGGCGCCAGACGGGGCGTCCGTTGCCACACCAGCACCAGGACTAGTCCCATCGCGGTGGCTTGGAGGCCCCGAGACAGCAGCCACTCGCCGGGCTCGGGACGCACGCCGGGCAGCGTGCGCACGCCGAAGGTGAAGGTGTCGGACAGTGCTTGCAGGTCGGACGCGTGGAGGCCCACCCACACCACCCCGAGGCCGCTCCCAACCAAGACGACCCCCACCACGCCCTTCACGACTCGGTCGAGCGCGACGTGTTGGAGCACGTGCATCGCCCCGAGCAGCAGCGCAATGCTGGCCGGAGCGAAGTACTTGGCGGGATAGCGAAAGAGGCCCACCGGCGGAATGAGGGTCTGCACCGAGCCATACACGGGTGTGTTGGCGCCCAGAGCCATCAGCACCAGCGCAGTGGCTCCAAGCGCCCACCAGCGGGTGGCTTTCGCACGCCACGCCACGCCCAGCCCCAGGAACAGCACCGACAGGCCCACATACGGCGTGGGGTTCCACGGCACGCGTGTATCTGCGGAGCCGCTCCAGAGGTGGAACAGGGTCGCGCCCGAGGAGAACCGGGTGCCGGTGACGCCTGGCCACACCACCCCCAGCGCTTCGGGCATTCCAAGCGACCAGAGGGTCTGGTCGGCGAAGCTCAGGCCGCCCGACCGTGCGATGGCATCGCGGAGTCCGAAGGTGGGGAGCCACTGACCCATTCCGACGAAAATGCCCACCACAAGGGCGACCGCACCCAGTCCGACAGACCGCCGAGGAGGGCGTGCGCGGACGAGCTCCGCGAGCGCGATGGCCGCGGCGATGGCGAAGCCCTGGAGCTCTCCCGCCAACAGCAACATCCCCAGCCCCACAGCCAGCTCGACAGGTGCACGGCGGAGAGGCCGGGCGCGGAACGTGCCCAGCGCGCCGGCCCACACCAGGGGCGTCCACGCTGCTCCCGAGATGTAGGCGCCGTGGAGGATGAGGTTGAGCACCGTACCCGAAAGCGCGTGTGTGGCACCGAGAGCGAGGGAACCGTGCTTGTTCAGGCCACTTCGTGCCCCCAACACGGCCGCCGACCACGCGGCGATGCCCAGGTGCACCACCGACCACAGGCTGGCGGCCAGCTCGGCGTCGGAGATGGGCCAGAGCAGCCAGGTGATGGGGTAGAACACACCGCTCTGGGCCTCGGCCATCAGCGGAGAACCACCGCCCATTGCGGCGTCGAGGAACAGGCCGTCGGCATCGCGCAGAGCGCACTGCATGCCCAGGTGTACCAGGCTGTGGTCCAGGCCGCCGTACCGCAGCCCCAGCGCCAAAGGGACCGAGAACGCCGCCACCACGGCCAGTCCCAGCAGCAGGTGGGAGCGAGGAGCGGCAGCGTCGGGGGGCGGTGTGTCCATGGCGGGCATCGTACCGCGGCGCCAGGCGGAGCCCCTTCAGCCGGCCACTGCCCGGGGCGTGGGGGTCTGTGAGGGGCGGGGCGCCAGCACTCGCTCCGGCCACGCCGAGGGCAGGAACACCACCAGCATCGCCAGCATCATGTACTGCCACCAGCCGATGATGGCGGACAGCTCGAGCCCCAGATGCAGCGCCATGAGGGCGAGAACGGTGGGCACCCGTGTTCGGCGCGCCCACAGGAGGATGGGAGCGGCCAGCTCCAGGGCTTCCGTGGCCCACGTGAGCAGCGAGAACAGGGGCTTGAGGGGTTGTGGGTCGATGTAGGGCAAGCGGGTGTACATGCTGTTGGCCACCGCCGCATACACCATCTCGCCGGCTATCCAGCCCCGGTCGTCGATGCGGTGCCAGCCGGCGGCGATGTAGACCACCGCGACGTGCACCTGGAGCACCCGCACGGCCCAGCGAGGGGTCACGGTGGGGAGAGGGCGGCCGCGACGACGCGCCCACCAGGCGTCCACCGATGCCATGTTGCGGGCCGACGACACCGCCACGATGGCCACGAACACGGGAATGGCGTTGGTCCAGCCCCAGGAGTGCCACAGCCCTGCCGAGGCGATGGTGGCCTGGGCGCCGGCCGCCACCAGGCCGGACACGCGGGTGGCCAGCCCAACCGAAAAGCAGGCGGCGCTCAACGCGAGGGTGCCGAACACCAGGGGGGCATGGCCGACCATCGGGTGGGATGGGTAGGACTGGGTGGCGTGGCGGAGCAGGCCGTCCCCTCCCCAGACCCACTCGATGTGGGGGACGGCCTGCACCACCGAAAGAACGAGGATGGCACCCAATGCAATGCGGATGGCCGCCAGCGGTGCCACCGATGCGGGTGCGAAGAACCAATGCAGCAGGGCGGCTTCAGCCCGTCGAAGTGCGTGGGTCATGACACCTCCCGCCATTCCACGCCGGGCCAGCCCGGTCGGGTCTGTGGGATGCCGTAGTGTGGGACCACCTGTTCTGCATAGCAAAGCGCCCGCAGCACACCTGCGGCACGGCCGTACTGCGCGCCCGTGTGGTAGTCGATGCCGGCCGTGAACAGCTCCATGTCCACGGTGAGCAGGTCGTGTTCGCCAGCGAGGTGGTCGCTGCTGCAGAAGGCGTACACATACCGCGCCATGTGGCCCTGTCGCCGGAGCTGGTCGAGCTGGGTGCGCCATTGTGCGTCGTCTTCGGTACGCATGATGCGGGAGAGGGGGGCCAGCCGCAGCATCTTGTAGGAGACTGTGGTGCGCAGGTTGTCGAACACACGCACCTCGGGGTGCACGAGGCCCTCCGGCGCTTCGTGGAGCACCACCGACTGGCCATCGACCGTGGTGCCCACGAACCGGATGGCGATGTGGCGCCGCTTCTCGTGGTTGCGCTGCCCCGGGAAGACCCGGTGCCAGGCGTTGAGACCGTGGTCGTCAAGCACCCCCACAACGGAGCTGGTGGCCGCGAACAATGTGTTGGGGGTCATCTCTGCGGGCAGGCCCAACACCACCACCACGAGGCAATACAAGGTCAGCACAGCCCCGGCGAACCGTAGGTGTGACTTGGGTTGGAGAAGTCCTGGGGGCATCTGCGCTCCGGCGGCTCGGTTGTGGAGCCGGCGCCCATCACTTTGCCCGCCACCCACACCGGCATCCAGCCTGAAATGCACAAACCATCCGCCTGAACTGGGGGGTGGTGTGCATCTGCGATAGATTGCGCCCGGGCCCGGGGCCGCCGTGTGGCAGGATACCGCCGTCCACCCCCGCGCCCCTGGTCCCCCATGCCCGTGCTCACAGTCGTCACGCCGTTCTACAACGAGGCACGCACCTTGCGGCAGAGCATCGAGCGCGTCCTGGCCATCGCCGACGCCGACCTCACCCTCGAGGTCATCCTGGTCGACGACTGCTCCCGTGATGAGAGCCCGGCCATCGCACGTGCCATGGCCGAGGAAGACCCCCGCGTGCGTGTCTTCGTCCATCCGGTCAACCAGGGGAAGGGCGCCGCCCTGCGCACCGGGATCCGCGAGGCCACCGGCGACTTCGTGGCCATTCACGACGCCGACCTCGAGTACGACCCCCAAGACCTCGTGCGCTTGCTCGGACCGCTCAGGGAGGGGCGCGCCGACGTGGTGTTCGGCAGCCGGTTCCTCACGAATGGTCCCCACCGGGTGCTCTACTTCTGGCACTCGCTGGGCAACCAGTTCCTCACGCTGCTGTCCAACATGTTCACCGACCTCAACCTCACGGACATGGAGACCTGCTACAAGGTCTTCCGCCGCGAGATCATCCAGCAGGTCGAGATCGAAGAGAACCGCTTCGGCTTCGAGCCCGAGGTGGTGGCCAAGGTGGCGGCCATGCGCCTGCGTATCTACGAGATGGGCATCTCATACTATGGGCGCACGTACGAAGAAGGGAAGAAGATTGGGGTGCGCGATGGCTTTCGCGCGTTGTATTGCATCTTCCGATACAACGCGCACCGGGCCCCACTGCCCATCCAGTTCCTGTTCTATCTGTTCATCGGTGGCACGGCGGCCATCGGCAACCTGGGCATGTTCACGGCGTTTCGGGCCATCTTCCTGCCCATGTGGCTGGCCGCCCCGCTCGCGTTCGTGCTGGCCGCGGTGCTCAACTACCTGCTGTCTGTGTGGCTGCTGTTCCGCCACAAAGCGCGTTGGGACGCCCGGCAGGAGCTCATCATGTACTGCGCGGTGGTCGCGGCGGGTGCAGTGGTCGACCTCGGCGGCACGGCTGCTCTCGTGGCGCTCGGGCTGTCCGAGGCGGTGGCCAAGCTCGGTGGTACGGCGGTCGCCCTCGCGGTCAACTTCCTCGGACGGCGCTTCCTGGTCTTCCCCGAACAGCCCAGTGGCCCATGGCGTCCGCAGAACGACGGCGACGGGCCCGGGTCAGAAGGCGGCCAGTAGCTTCACGGTTGGCCCCCACGCGGTGGTCATGGCCTTGTCGTCTTCGAGGAAGGGGAAGGCGGCGTCGTTGTCGGTGCGGAGGTCCATGAAGTCGATCTCACCCACCGGTAGCAGAAGCAGGTGGGCGTGCTTGCCAAAGGAATAGCCCACGCCGAAGTCCATCCCGAGCGCGAAGCCGGAGAGGTCGCCGGTGGCCACCTGGTTGGGTGACGAGTCGAGGGTGGTCTCGACCGTGCCCCATGCAAAGCCGAGGTCGATGCCACCCATGATGAACCATGAGCTGCGGGCGGACACCTTGGAGGCCAGGAGGAAGCCCAGCTTCACGGAGTTGATAGACATCGCGTAGTCGGCGCGGTCGACCACATACGTGGTGTGGACGCTGGTGTCGGAGGGGTCTTCGGGGCGCAGGTGGTCGAGGCCGTCGAGGGTGAAGTTGTGTTGGGTGAACTGGAGGGTGGGGGCCACGGAGTGGTGGGAGCCACCCAGTCCGGGGAGTGCCACGCCCACGCTGAACGACTGGCCCCAGCCCGACGCAGCGTTGGTCTCGGAGTTGGCCGCGGTGCAGTCGTCGCCGGTACACGAGCTCGCCGACGAACCCTCTGCGTCGTCCTCCATCTCTTCGCCCGTCTCGGGCGCCTCGCGGGTGAGGCCGTGGGCGAGTCCGGCCCCGCCCCATACCAGCACATTGGACTTGCCCCATGGCGCCCAGATGCGGGAAGAGCCTCCCTTGTTCTTCTTTCCGCCCTTCTTCTTTTTGGTTTTCTTCTTCTTCTTCTTCTTTTTCTTCCCATTTCGAGCCCCGCCGCCGTTCAGTGTGCCGCCTTCCGCTGACTCGACCGGTGGCGGGCCGGCATCTGTGTGGGGTGCGGCCGAGGCCAGCCCTGCTGCAAGAATCCAACCAACGATCGACATGGGGTCCCTCCCTCCATTGTGCACGACGACCCTACCGGGCTTCCGCCGGGTGCTGGCCCGGCTGGCTCAAACCGAGCACAGTTCCGAGGAGGGAGAGATCGCGAGCACTGAACGGGTGGACAGCCAGGTGGTGGACGGCTACACCTGAACATGTGTGAGGTGGTTGTGGTTCAGCTGAGCCTGCTTGGGCGGGGGGCACCCCGGGTCGACGCCCGCTTTCCAGGAATGGTGCGAATTCCGCTGTCCGATGGTGCCTGGGTGGATCACCTGCCGGGGTGGCTCGATGGCCACGGGGCGGTCTTCCACCATGTGCGCTCCACCACCCGGTGGCGGTCGATGAAGCGGCAGATGTACGAGCGCGAGGTGGACGTTCCCCGGTTGATGGCACGCTTTCCGGCGGACGGTCCGGGGCACCCCGTGCTCGCGTCGATCGAGGAGGCGTTGCGCCTGCGGTATCGGCGCCCCGACTGGCATGTCTCCGCCGCGCTGTACCGAGACGGCCGAGACAGCGTGGCGTTCCACGGCGACCGCATGGGGGCCCAGAGGGCCGATACCGTCGTGGCCATCGTGTCTGTGGGAGAGCCCCGGCGGTTCCTGATGCGCCCTGCTGCCGGGGGGCCGTCGATGCGCTTCCATGTGGGGTGGGGCGACCTCCTCGTGATGGGCGGCACCTGCCAGGCCACCTGGGAACATGCCATCCCGAAGGCGGCGCATGCAGGCGCTCGGATGGCCCTGATGTTTCGCCCCAAGCGGGTAGACGAGGTCTGATGGAGGGTTGGGGGAACAGGCTGCGGCGCCTACTTCAGGCCGCGGCGCTTGAGCTTGCTCTGCAGCGTGGTGGGCTTCAGGTCCGCGCGCTCGGCGGCGCCATCCGGGCCGTAGATGCGGCCCTCGGTCTCATCGAGCAGGGCCTTCAGGTAGCGCACTTCGTTCTGTTCGAACGTGGGGAGCGGTCCGGTCGGAGCGGACACTGGAGTGGCCCGCTCGGGAGCGGTGGCCAGACCCAGGTCCGTGGGTCCCAACGTTCCACGTGGAACCAGGATGGTGGCACGCTCCAGCATGTTCACCAGCTGGCGCACATTGCCGGGCCAGGGTGCCGTGGACAGCGCCGCTTCAGCCGTCTCGGACAGGCTCCATGGCCCGCGTCCGCTGTTCTCGGCCCGGTGGTCGAGCCACCCGCGTGCGATGGGGACGATGTCGGGCCGGCGCTCTCGAAGTGGGGGCACCTGCACGGGAAACACCGCCAGGCGGTAGTAGAGGTCTTCTCGGAACGAGCCCGCGCGCACCGCCTCCTGCAGGCCCACGTTGGTTGCGGCCACCACCCGCACATCCACCCGCATGGTCCGGTCGCTGCCCACCGGCTCGAAGGTGCCCTCCTGCAGCACCCGCAGCAGGCGGGCTTGCGACGGCAGGGGCATCTCGCCCAGCTCATCGAGCAAGAGGGTGCCGCCATCCGCCGTCGCGAACCGGCCCTGTCGCGCGCGGTGGGCGCCGGAGAACGCCCCCTTCACGTGGCCGAACAGCTCGCTCTCCACCAGCTCGCGGGGGATGGCGGCGCAGTTCAGCTTCACGAACGGAGCCGGGGAACGCGGGCTCCAGGCATGGATGGCGCGAGCCACCACTTCTTTTCCCACACCCGTCTCGCCTTGCAGCAGGATGGGGGCGTCCGATGTCGCCGCCACCCGCAGCTGCTGCACGATGGCTCGCATCGCGGGCGCCACCGACGCCTCCAGTGCGGCCACTGCGTTCATGCCGTCGTGGTTTTCGGCCTCGAGCAGGTCCACGCGTGCCTTCAGTCGGTGGCGGTAGCGGTCCAGCAGAGCGGCCTGCTCGGCAAACACCAGAGCCGTCGACACCAGCTGTCCGAACACACCTGCCAGCTCCACCCGGTCGCGTGGGTACACCGCACACACGGTGCGGTCGAGGGTGATGATGCCCAGCGGCCGGTCGCCCGACACCAGCGGCACCACCATGCACGAGTGGCCGGCAGGAAGGTCGAGAACGCCGTCGTATGGGTCGCCTTCAGCTGTGTGGTCGTGGTCGTCGAGGGCGATGGGGCGGCGGGTGGACAGCGCCCTGCGAATTGTGGGGAAGTCGGCGAGCGCGAGGCGATGGTCGCGCAGGCGGGCCTCCGACAGCACCCCTTCAAGGGCGCGCACCCGAAGTTCGTCGCCGTGCAGCTGGTACAGCACAGCGAGGTCGTAGGGGATCACCGCGTGCAGAGCGTGCAGCACGTCGGTCAGCAGGGCATCCAGCTGTTCGGGGTGCACGGTCAGCAACGACAGGTCGTGCAGGCGCGCGGTCACGTCGGCGAGCATGTCTACACCGGAACGGGGGGGATGGGCTGTATCCCGGGTGTGGCCGGTCGGCGGTGCGGGTCCGGGTGGCCCCGGCTACACGGCAGGTCTCGCTGGAGGGTCGATGACCGCCGAATCCGACGACGCCCTCGGCTGGCGCGGCCCGCTGCTCGCCACCACCTTGGGGATGGTGGTGGCTGTGGGACTCCTGGAGTGGGGGGCCCGCAGCCGTCCGCCAGACCGGGTGCAGGTGGTGGACCTGGACTCGGTAGACGCCGAGGTGGTCGATGGTGTGCCCATCTGGCGCAGCGCCCAGTCCACGCCCGAGCGAATGGGCACGGCGTGTTCTGGCAAGCCCGAGGTGGTGCTGGCGGGCAGCTCCATCTTCTTTGGCAGTGGCGTCGACGACGACCAGAGCCTCCGGCCCCTCCTCGCGGAACGCCTGTCGGGAGCCTGTGTTCGGTCGGTGGCCGAGCCCGGGTACACCTTCTTCAACCAACGCGCAGCGCTCTCGCGGCATCTTGCCGAGTCCACCCCGCGCATCGTGGTGTGGGAGGTGTGGCGCAACAGCCCCAACCGGTGGAGCCTGGTCGACGGAGTGGCGTACAACTTTGGCTACGAAGCCCTCGACACCCACGACCTTCCCTCGCCCTTCGGGCTGTCTGCGGGGCCGCATCGTCAGCTGTTCACGTGGCTGGCCACGTATCGCCACCTCGTCATCTCCCGACTCGACAGCTCGGGTGTGCGGTGGGATGTCGTCTGGAAGGCCTTTGTGGCCGACGAGCTGGGTCCGGAGGTGGCGAAGCTGCAGAGTCGTGGCATCACGGTGGTGCTGGCGTTCATGCCGCCGCTGCACCAGCCCTTCCAGGACACCCTCGCCGAGACCTCCGATCCCTACCAGGTAGTGCGCGCCGAGCTCGCTGGGAAGGTGCAGATGGTCACGGTTGCAGAAGGGTTGGCCGCTCGAAACGCCGATGTGGAAGCGGTACGGGTCGACACCTGCTGCCACTTTGCTCCTTCCGGAAACGCCCTCGTTGCGGATGTTCTCGCGGATGTCCTGCAGCCGATGCTCGCCGGGCCTTCCAGTCCGTAGACCGCCGTGGAACAGGCCACGTTCATCCCACCTGGCCCCGCCTACCGAGGGTCCACACAGCAGCGGAAGCCCACCGACCCCAGCCAGTCCGGGCCATGGGTTCCCACCGACGCCTGACTGCAGGTGGCCAGCTCTCGGCTGTAGTGGGCACCGCCTCGCTTGTCGGTCACATATTGTCCGTTGTCCGCAGTGAGGCCAGGGTTGGTCCACTCCCACACGTTTCCGGGCAGGTCGTACACGCCAGCAGACGTCACACACCAGGGCTTGGTGCCCGTCCGTTGCAGCGGCACCATCCCGCCGTGCTGGGTGTGCGTGAACACGCAAGCGCCGGGGGTATAGGTGTCGGGGTCGGCCACCACGCCGTAAGGATGACCGCCATCGCCGGGCACGCCGTCGCAGATGTCTTGCCACTCGTCGCTGGTGCAGAGTCGGTAGCCAAAGTGGGCACACAGCTTCCGGGCTTCGTTCCAGCTCACAATCGAGGGGTACTGTCCGGGCGCCGACACCAGCCGAAGCAGGTCGGGCTGGTGGATGTACTGGCGAATCATGCCCGGCCGCTGTTCCTTCAGCTGCACCGAGACCTCGTATTGGTGCACGCACACGTCACCTGTGCCGGTCTCCACCCGCACCATGCCGGCGTCGCAGCCGGTCGTCACCGGGCTGGGTGTGGCCGGCGCCGGGCCGGGGTCGGGCTGAGTGGCGGGAGGGTCCTGGAAGCTGTTCTGCTGGAGTGCGTTGGCGGGCGGGCCGTGCGCGTTTCCAGATGTCGGCACGTTGCGGTCGATGCCAGGGGCCGGGTCATTCGGGTTGAGCTGAGGCGGAGCGTTGGGGTCGGCGCCTTGCGGGGCCGGTCCACGGGGCGCTGGCGGAGCCGGGGGCGCAGCGGTCGGTCTTGTGACCGTAGACGGCTGTGGGGGCAGGGCGTCGGGCGTACCGGAGCACGCCCCCATCACGCTGGTCAGCAGCAGCAAGAGCCGGGAGGAGTGGGCAGGCCGTTCAGACATGCCGCATCGTACCCCGCGGCACCCGGCGGACTCCCGTCACCGGGGCCGCATCCGGGTTCCCACACCCGCCGTCAGGAACACGCCGGTGGCGGTCTCCGCGACATCACAGGTGTGCCACACACCCGGCGGGTTGATCACGGCGTCACCGGCCCGCAGCACCACCTTCACGTGCTCCCCGCCTACTTCTTGGATGAGGGTCATCGTGCCAGTGGTGCAGATCACCACCTCATGACCTTCGGGGTGCATCTCCCAGGTGTCCCACGGCTCCGTGAAGGTGAACATCGACACCAGAAAGCCGTCGGTGCCGTCGTCTGCTGTGCGTGCGCCATAGTCCATGTACCACTGCATCTGGCCGGTGAAACGAGGCTGGCGGGTGGCGGTGGCGCCGCGGCCCAGGTGGATGGGGAAGGTCTTCAGCGAACGGTCCGACATACGGGGGCTCCAGGGGGCTGTCAGGAGATGGCACGGGCCTCGGCAGGCACTCTACGACGCATCCTCGGCTCCGTGGAACCGGCGGGCCGCACCCGTGGTCGAGTCGCGCATGCTCACAGCACTCTTCGCCCTGTCTGCCCATGCGGCCCACCCCACCTACGCCCAGCTCCTCCGTCGCCTCGACGCCGTGGCGGCCTCCGTGCACGACGACCCCGATGTTCGCGCCCACTGGTCCCGTCTCGTTGCCCGCCACCAGCTCGCCGACACCGAGTCGGCCTACCGCGAATTCGTGCGGGTGCGCCTGGTTCACGAAGCCACGCGGGCTGGCGGACACCTGGGCCTGGTCTGGAACATCACCGACCGACCGCCCGACGCCACCCACATCTGGGCGGCCTGGCGCGCCGAACCCAGCGCCCCGGTCGTGGCCGAGTGCGACGAACTGAGCGCCCTCTTCGCCCAGCTGGGCCGCGGGCTGGGGGTCGCCAACCTTGGCCTGTTCTGGCCCACGTCCAACCACACTGTCGCGGTCTGGACCACCCCCGGCGCCGACGGAACGCCCGTTCGCATCGTCGTCCCCACCAGCCAGATCTTCCTCGCCGAGGACGCCGGTCTCGGCGACACCACCTTCGATGCATGGTCCCAGCGCACCATCTACAACTACGGTGGTCGCGAGCTGAAGCCCACCGACCCCCTTCCCGCAGCCCTCGTCGACCGGATGGTGGAGGGAGCGCAGCGCTTTGCCGGTGCCCCCGAAGCCGAGCTGTTGCGGCGTCGGCTCACAGGCGACTGGTCGGTGCGCTGACCCTACTTGCCCCAGGCGGCCATGGCCCGCTCGGGGGGCACCTTCATGTTGGTCACCAGGCCGAGGCGCTCACCCGCCTTGAGGATCATCCAGGTGAGGTCCACCTGCCACCAGGTGTGCCCCTGTCGACACGACGACTGGAAGGCATGGTGGTTGTTGTGCCAGCCCTCGCCAAAGCTGAGAACAGCCAGCAGGAAGTTGTTCTTGCTGGTGTCGGTGGTCTCGAATTTTCGGGTGCCCCACACATGGTTGAGCGAGTTGATGGTGAACGTCACATGCCAGTTCGCCACGGTGCTCCAGCAGAAGGCCACGGCCGCGCCCTCGGCGCCCCACAGCCCCCAGCACATCGCCACCAGCGCCAGCGGGCTCACCCACGCAAAGCGGTCGATGGTGCGCAGCTCCGGGAAGGCCTTGTCGAAGTCGCGGATGCTGTGGTCGTCCCAGTCGGCGGCGGTGCGGTGGTACTGCCAGCCCATGTGGGCCCAGAGCGTGCCCACCTGCTTCGGCGAGTGGAGGTCGTGCTCGGTGTCGCTGTGGCGGTGGTGGTGGCGGTGGTGGCTGGCCCACCAGCGAACATGCCGCTGCGCCGACGACGTCGCCAAGAACCACATCACCAGCCGCAGCGCCTTGCTCGGGATGTGGTAGCTGCGGTGGCTGTAGAGGCGGTGGTAGCCCGCGGTGATGCCGAACATCTTCAAGCTGTACAGCACCACGGCAGCAGTGGCGGTCTGCCAGCTCACGCCGGTCCAGATGGCCGCGAAGCACCCCAGGTGCACGATGGCGAACGGGATGAGGAAGTTCCAGGACAGGTCGCGGGGGTGGACGGGTCCGGTGACGGCGTTGTGCACTTGGTGGGCGTTCATGGGGCTCCTGGCCGGAGGCGCCCCGTATCGAGTCCGGTCGTGCTGGCCCCTGCGTTCACGCAGTCCTTCCCCAAGACAATGCGGGTGGAGAACGTGTTCTCGACTGTGTAAAGCCCACGTCAGGACGCCGAGGAAGGGGGGGGCTGACCCATCGCGTCCCAGCGGGCCCCATCCGACGGCTGCGCCGCCACCTTCCCCTGAAGGGGAAGGACGAACCGTGGCCCCCATCGCGTCCCAGCGGGCCCCATCCGACGGCTGCGCCGCCACCTTCCCCTGAAGGGGAAGGACGAACCGTGGCCCCCATCGCGTCCCAGCGGGCCCCATCCGACGGCTGCGCCGCCACCTTCCCCTGAAGGGGAAGGGCGAACCGTGGCCCCCATCGCGTCCCAGCGGGCCCCATCCGACGGCTGCGCCGCCACCTTCCCCTGAAGGGGAAGGACGAACCGTGGCCCCCGTCGCGTCCCAGCGGGCCCCATCCGACGGCTGCGCCGCCACCTTCCCAGAAAGAGACCAACGAACAGGAGACCTCAGGCCTTCCCCTTCAGGGGAAGGTGCCCGAAGGGCGGATGGGGCCCCATCGAGCCCCACCGGAGGTGTCTGTGTGCAGGCCCTTTCCGGCGAGGGTGTCGCTGTCGCCTTCGTTGAGCGTGACGTCGAGCGCCACCAGCACCACCACTGCTGTGCAACGACAAACACCCGGCCACTCTCCCCCGAAGGGAAGCGGCCGGGTTGGTCGGCGGGCTGGCGACTATTCGACCACGGCCACGGCCTGCAGCATCCACAGCTGGCCGGTCACGTCGGCGCAGGTGTCCATGAACGCGGCGCCATCGTGCACCTCGGACCCTGCCTCATTGCCCTCGAGGCACTCGCCCGAGCCGCGGAAGACGGTCTGCAGCCGCAAGTACTGGGCGTCGACCGTGATGTCCCACAGCTGGCCCGATGCACCACTGCATGGGTTCATGAACGCGTTGCCACCATGCACCTCGGAGTCGGCCTGGTTGCCTTCGAGGCACATCTCTTCGCCCATGAACAGGGTCTTCAGGCGGTAGCTGGCACCGTCGGGCTCGAAGCGCCACATCTGGCCGGAGACGGAGTCGCAGTCATCCATGAAGGCGCTGCCGCCGTGCACCTCGGACTCGGGGTCGTTGCCTTCGAGGCAGTGGTCGGGGCCCTGGAAGGCCGTGTGCAGGGTGTACCAGAGGGCCGGGTCGGGGTTGGGGCTGAAGTCGTCCTCGATGTCGGTCTCGACGATGTCCCACAGCTGCCCCGACACACCGTCGCAGGCGTTCATGAAGGCGTTGCCGCCGTGCACCTCGGAGCCCGGTTCGTTGCCTTCGAGGCACTCTCCCTCGCCGCGGAACAGGTTCTGCAGTCGGAAGTGGTCGCCATCGGGAACCAGGTTCCAGTGCTGGCCGGTGACGTCCTGGCAGTTGTCCATGAACGCGCTGCCGTTGTGGATCTCGGACTCGGCTGCGTTGCCCTCGAGGCACTTCTCTTCGCCCTGGAACATCGTGCGGATGCGGTAGGTGCCGTCTTCGGTGGGCTCGAAGGCCCACAGCTGGCCCGTGACGTCCTGGCAGTCATCAAAGAAGGCCGCGCCGTCATGAACGGGGGAGGCGGCCTGGTTGCCCTCGAGGCACATGTCGGGCCCTTGGAAGAGCGTCTGCATGCGGTACCACTTGCCGGAAACGGGGAGCTCGGGACCGGTCTCACCCTCGCCTTCGCCCTCGCCCTCGCCCTCTCCTTCGCCTTCGCCTTCGCCTTCGCCCTCGCCCTCGCCCTCGCCGGAGTCTTCGACCCCATCGTCGGTCGTGCCGTCGGAGCCGGTGTCGCTCACTTCCTTCTCGTCGAGGAGGTCGCAGGCGACAGAGGTGGACAGGGCAGCGAAGATGACAAAGGTGCGGATTGCTGCGGACATGGTGTCTCCATTGCACGACGAACGTGCTGCGCATGAGTTGCATGAAGCGGGGAGCTTCGGTTGGGGGAGCGTCGGGGCGAGAGCCGTTCCCGCTTCCGACACAATGCATCTACGCTACACCCGAGGCTGCAACCATTACCGGTCGTAACCGTGGGTTTCCGGTCGTGTGCTCGACCGGCTGGCCTCCGGCTGCCCATGTCGCTATCCGCGGTCCATGCGCGTCGTCCGTCCCATCGTCCAGACCCTCGGCGAGCTTGGCTCCGCCGGCCGCAGCCTCTCCCGCCTTCGGGAGGTGGCCTCCATCCTTGTTCGCCACGGCCTCTCCCGCCTCGTGCGGGGAGTGCCCGGCGTCCAGGTCGCTGAAGACGCTCCCGACGGCCCGACCACCCCCGAGCGCCTGGCCGCAGCCATGGTGGAGCTCGGCCCCACCTACGTGAAGCTGGGACAGGTGCTCTCCACCCGTCCCGACGTGCTGCCCGCCGCCTGGTGCACCGCGCTCGAGACCCTCCAAGACAACGTCACGTCGGTCGATCTCGACGACATCCACCGCGTCCTGTCCGAAGAGCTGGGCCCCGACTGGGAAGCCCGCTTTCTCCGCTTCGACCCCTCGCCCCTCGGCACCGCTTCCATCGCCCAGGTCCACAGCGCCATGTTGGCCGACGGCACCGAAGTGGTGCTCAAGGTGCAGCGCCCCGGCATCGGCGCGCAGGTGGAGTCCGACCTCCGCATCCTGCGTTTCCTGGCCCGACGCGCGGTGGAAGAGTGGCCCGAGCTGTCGGCCGCCGACCCAGAAGGGGTGCTGGTCGAGTTCGAGCGCACCATGCAAGCCGAGCTCGACTTCCGTCGGGAAGCCGAGAACATGCGTCGCAGCCGTCGGAACTTTGCCGACACGGACTGGGTGGTCATCCCCGAAGTCATCGACGACGCCGTGACGCAACGTGTGTTGTGTATGGAGCGGCTGTTTGGTCGCCCGATTCGACAGGCCCGCGACGCCGGCGCCGACATGAAGCGGCTGGGCGAGCGCTACCTCGAGGTGGTGTTCCGCATGCTGCTGTCGCACGGGTTCTTTCACGGCGACCTGCACCCGGGCAATGTGTTGGTGCTGTCCGACGAAACGCTCGGCCTGCTCGACTTCGGGATGGTGGGCACGGTCACCGACAAGATGCGCGAGCAGCTGGTGACCATGATCTTCGCCCTCCAGCGCGGCGACCGCCGCAGCATCGCCCGTGTGTTGCATGACATCGCCATCAAAGACGGCCGGCTCGACTTTCGGGCGCTCGAACAAGCCACCCACGAGGTCTGCGACCGCCACTTCCCACCCGGCGTGCAGCTCCGCGACATCGAGGTGAGCGCGTTCTCCATCGAGCTGGTGCGCCGGTCGGCCATGCTCGGGGCCCGCGTCCCCACGTCGTATATGATGGTGCTCAAGGCGCTCATGACGGCCGAGGGGCTCGCCAAGTCCCTGCTGCACGAGGTCGACCCCATCGAAGCGGCCACACCCTTCTTCGCGTCGGTGGCGGCTGAGCGCATGTCGCCCGAGCGCCTGCAGCAAGAAGGCTTCTACCTGGTCCTCACGCTGTCGAGCCTGCTGGACCGCCTGCCGCTCACACTCAACCAGCTGATGGACGACCTGGAGCACCAGCGCCTGAAGGTGGGCATCCAGCAGCAGCTGCACACCGAAGACCGCGCACTGCTGTCGAGGCAGGTCACCCGCGGTGTGTTGGCCCTCGGGGCGGCCGCATGCATCCTGGCGGGCGCCTTTGTGCAGGCCCCGGCGATCGTGGCGGGGCTGTCGGTGGCCACCCTGGTGTTGTGGGGCCTGGGCGCGGTGTTGTTGACGGTGGCGGTGGTGCGGTCGGGCGAAGCGGGAAGCGCTTGAGCGGGCGGCGCTGTTCGGCCGACCGGGCAGCGGTTCGACCTGCGTGCGCACAACGGTAGGGTGGGTCCATGTCCAAGCGCTCCTTCGTCGTCGTTGTGCTCTCTGTCGTCTCTGCATGTTCTGCAGACGACAAGTTCGGTCCCAATGTCTACCTGGACACCGCCACCCTCTCCCCGTCGACCGGCCCCCTCTTCGGTCACACCGAGCTGACGGTCGAGCTGCCCGATGATGTCGACGGAAATGCCGTCGTCGACGTCTTCCTGGGCTCTGAGATGGCCCTCCGTGGGCGCTCGCTGTCCACCGACACCCACCAGCTCACCTTCATCAACCAGGGCAGCCCGGCCACCGGTCCCGCCGACCTCACACTCGTCCTGGCGGACGGCACCGAGCGCACGTTCCCGGGCGTCTACACCTTCGAACCGGCCGCCGACCCTGTCTTCCAGCGCATGGTGGCCTTCGGGGCGTCGCTCACCCAAGGCGTGCAAGGCGGCGTGCCCTCTGCGCGCGGCCTGCGCATGAGCCCCGGCGCCCAGCTCGCCCACCAGACGGGTGGCTTCCTGCCCTTGCCGCTGCTGGTCCCCGACCTCTTCCCCGCCATCGAAGCCCACCACATCGGTCCCGCCCCAGACTGCGAAGTGCCTGGCGTGGCCGGATTTGTGGGAGAGGCCGCCATCGAAGTGATGGGCACGCTGACGGGCGACGATGGGGTGGACTTCTCCCTCGGCCGACAAGACCCTGACCTGCCCGCCTGGCACGTGGCGGTGGGCGGCTCGAAGGTGGTCGACCTGGTGGACGGTCCCGAGGCGTCCAACTTTGCGGCCCAGTTCCTCGCGCGCCTCGTGTACGCACCCCGGGTCGCCCTCGGAGACGACCTCCCCGACAGCCAGCTCGATCTGGTCGATGCCGCAGACCCCTCGCTGGTGCTGTGCACCGACATCGCTGGCAACGACGTCATCCTCCCCCTCACCGAGCCCGGCCCCATCGACCTGTCCACCCTCACACCAGCCGAGGTGGTCGCCGAAGAGACGGCGCGGGTGGTCGAGCGGCTGGCCCACACCGGTGCAGAGGTGTTCCTGGCCACGTTGCCCCGCCCATCCCTGCTTCCGCTCGCGCATGACAAGCGGCGCCGACTCGTGGCGGATGGCGCTGATCCCGACGAGGTCGATGCGGTCTTCGCCGATGTGGACGCGCTCGCGGCGCAGAACAACGCGGTGTTGGTGACGGAGGCCGGTCGCTACGACAACGTCCACATCGTCGATCTCGCTGCTGTGACGGAGGCGGTGGACGCAGGCGGCGTGGTGGTGGGCGACGAGACCCTTGGCCCCGGCAAGCTGGGCGGACTCATCTCCACCGACGGCGTCCACTTCAGCGACACCGGCTACGCCATGACGGCCAACGCCTTCATCGACACCATCAACACCACGCTCGGCACCACGGTCGCACCCATCGACCTCGCCGAGGTCGCCGCCCACGACCCGTACCACCCCGATGCCCTGCGCGCGGCGGGCCTCGACCCGGACACGTGCCAGTAGGTGTCAGGGGGGCCGCCACGGTCCAGCGGGCCCCCTCCGCAGACACCTCCCCTTGAAGGGGGAGGACTGTGAGAACGGCGATGTCCTCGAGGCTGACTGCTCGTGCATCAGCGGGGGACTGCTCCTTCGGAGCGACTTCCGCGGCGCCTCTCTGTCGGGCACAGCTCCGCACGATTCGGCAGCTTGGGTGGGGGGCCACCTGCCAGGCCTCCCTCGGTGAGAACCTCCACCATCCCGGTGGAATAGGGCGGACGGTTCGTGCGCAGCTCCGCTTTGGGGAGCCCGAACACGGCCCGCACCCCGTCGTCGGCCACTGGAGCTCCGGCCGCCTTGGTGAGGCCCGCCACCAGGGCCTCCGGGTCGAGCGACGGCGACAGCCAGTCTCGATGCACCACCACATACCGGAAGCCGTCGCTGGCCCAACAGCGCACATCGCGACGCCAATCGCTGCTCACGCCACGGAGGGTGGGCAAGTGGCGGTCGTAGGGGGTGGTGCCCGCGTTGATCGACAGGGAAAGCCCCTGTTCATGGGTGGTCTGGGCCAGGAAGACCTCGCCCGGCGTGAGGGTGGTGTCCTGGTAGACCCGCGGCAGCTCGATGACCGGTCCGTCCACCGCGGCATAGACCTCGGGCACGGTGGTGTCGGTGGTGGGCAAGACCAGCGACACGGGCAGCACCACCGCGCGCTCCAGCACCACCAGGCCCACCACCACCGCCGCCACCCACGCACCTCGGAAGCGGTCCACGAAGGCGGCCACACCCACCGCGAGCAACGGCACCGCCGCTCCGACGGCCTGCCACGGCACCGGAATCGTGCGGAAGACGGGCAGCACCCACGACAGCGACACGTGAATCGGGTTCCAGAAGAGGGTCTGGCCGATGAGCATCACGGGCCCGAAGGCCAGGCACGCCAGCGCCAGGCCGGTGCCCACAAAGCCCGCCACCAGACCACGCGCCCGCCACGCGCCCGGCAGGGCCGTCAGCAGCACCATCCAGCCCAGGTACACGAGCATGTACAGCTCGTCGCCGCCTTGGGTGACCTCCTGACGGGCCACCCACGAAGGGTCGAGGAGGTCGCGCAGCTGCATCCCGGTGCCCGCGTGGAGCTCCGGCTGGCCAGGCCACAGCGACAGGCGGCCCTTCTGCGGCACCAGCGACATCGCGCTCAACGTGGGGCCCCGCACCAGCGCCCAGGCGCCCAGGAGCGGCACCGCGAGCGCCACGAGCGCAGGCCCCACCCGGCGCAGCCCCGGCCACCACCACGGCAGCCCGAAGAGCAGCATCCCGAGCACGAACACGCCGTACACCTGGCAGCCCGCCGTGGCGAAGAACAGCCCCACCGACAGCACCACCAGTCCCCGCCGCTGGCCCTTGTCGCGCCACGCCAGCAGGCCCAGCCACACGAGCGGAAACACCCAGATGGCCAGCCGCTCGTGCACGCCCGAGCCAAGGGGGTAGCCCGCAAGGAAGGGCGAGAATTGCGCCACCAGCCCCGCCGTGATGGCCCCCCGCTCGCTGCCCACCACCCGGTACGCCAGCGCGGCGGTCGACACACCCACCGCCACCAGCGACACCCACACCCACAGGTTGGCCGCAGCCACCGGGCCAAACAGCGCCGTCACGGGTGCCATCACGAGGGCAGGCAGCAGCATCACGTCGTAGAAGAGGCCCCCGTCGGGCGACCCGAGCGCAGTGGTGACCGGCCAGTCTCCAACGGCATGCAGGGTGTGCCAGTAGGACCACACGTGCTTGGCGAGGTCGGAGCGGGGAGTGCCGGGCATCCGCGTGGCCGGCGCACCCAACACACCGAGCAGCGGCACCAGAGCACCGGCTGCCATCCAGGCCGCCACGCGCATCCGGGTGTCTCGCAAGGCGCCGAAGCTCACCGGTCACTCCCACCGAGATGGCCCACGACGACGTGCTGGCGCGGCTCGATGAGGTGGTTCTCGGAGGTGGTGCCATCGGGCCAGAGCACCCGCAGCGTGTCGATCTGGTCGACCTGGCCCAGGCCGAAGTGCACCACCGCAGGACCGGTGCTTCCGAGGGCTTCGTTGGTGGGGTCCATCCAGCGCACCCGGGTGTGCCCGCCGGCCTCCACCTCGACCCGCGCGCCGTAGCCCATGCCGGGTCCGTCGAGCGCCACGGTGAGCCAGGCGGCGTCGCCGCAGCGCTGGTGGTGGATGGTGGTGGGGCCCGAGCGGTGGTTGGGACGCACGAAGTCGAGCCAACCATCGCCGTTCAGGTCGGCCACCACCAGGCCGCGGCCCACCTCGGTGGCGTCGAAGCCCCACGCGGGAGCGACATCTTCGAAGCTCCCGTCGGCTTGCTGGACAAACAGGCCGTCGGGCTGCTCCAGGAGTGCCGCGCCCCCCCCGCCGAGTGCGTCCTCGGTGGGGCCGAAGACCGCGACAAGGTCGAGCAAGCCATCGTTGTCGATGTCTTCGAGGGCGGTTCCCCAGCTGGCGGCCTGCTGGCGGGAGAGGTCGGGGACCACACCGCGTGCGATGGCCCGGTCGACCCACTCCGACGGCCCGAGGCTCTCCATCAGGTGCAGGCGCTCGATGTCGGACACGGCGAAGTCGATGATGCCGTCGTTGTTGAGATCACCCGGTGACAGGCTCATTCCGAAGATCTGGAGCTGCAGGCCGGCCAGGGGGTCGAGCTCGGTGAACTGCCCGCCGCCTTGGTTGATCCAGGCGGTGGTGGGGGTGGAGTACGGGCTGTAGTCGTTGATGACAAAGAGGTCGAGGTCGGCGTCTTGGTCGAGGTCGTACCACCCGGCCACGAACGAGTAGGCGTGCACCAGGTCGAAGTGCAGCTCGGCGGTGCGGTCGGCAAAGGTGCCGTCGCCGCGGTTTTCGAGCAGGAGGTTGGGACCGCCGGCGTCCATGCGCCAGGTGAGCGGCGAGATGGGGACCACGCAGGGCCCGTCGACGTCTTCTTCCACCACCCGGTGCGCGGACACGAAGAGGTCGAGGTCGCCGTCGCCGTCCATGTCGCCCCATGAGCCGCTCCGGGAGCCGCAGAGATGGGCGGGAATGCCGGCAGCATCGGTGATGTCGGCAAAGTGCCCCGTGCCGTCGTTCTCCCACAGCTGGTCGGGCTCGCGCTCTCGCGGCACGAAGAGGTCGAGGTCGCCGTCGTTGTCGAAGTCGGCGGCAGATGCGCCCCAGGCCCGGCACTCGTCGGCCCCGCCGGGAATGCGTGCGGCTGACTCGTCGACCAGAGTGCCGTCGGGCTGGGCCACGAAGAGCATGCAGGGTGAGTCGGCGGGCAGGAAGTAGTCGAGCAGACCATCGCCGGTGAAGTCGGCCACCGCCACGCCCCCCGAGGGCTCCAGGGGAGCGCTGTCCCATCCTGCTGGTGTCTGGGCCGTCCAGCCCGGACCGAGGTCGGCGGACTCCAGAGGCCCGAGGCGCTGGCGGGCATCGGGGTCGGCGCAGGTGATGACACCCGACGTGGTGAGGGGGGCCGCCAGAGTGCCCGTGTCGGCGGCGGAATCAGCCACGGACTTGGTGCTCGGCGCGGACCCTGGCCCACACGCGATGACGCTGCACGTGGCGATGGCGGACAGGAGTCGCATGGGCGGCAGTGTACTCTTCGGGAGTGTGCGAGGGGTGCGGTCAGGCGCCGTCGGGCAGCACGGTGAGGTGTTGGCGGGTGGCCACCCCTTCGAAGGCGGACAGCGTGCCGTCGGGCCACACCACCCGGATGGCGTCGACGGACTCGGCGGTGCCCAGGCCGAAGTGCACCCGGGACGGTCGCGACGTGCCCAGCGACTGGTTGCTCGGGTTGATGTACCGCCGGAGGGTGCGGTCGCCGACATCCACCTCGACCACGGCACCGTAGCCATGTCCGGGGGCCTGGATGCCCAGCGTGAGCCAGGCGGCCGCCCCACATCGCTGCAGGTGCACCGCGGTCTGGCCCTCGCGGTAGTCGGGGCGCACGAAGTCGAGCCAGCCGTTGCCATCGAGGTCGGTGACTACGAGGCCCCGGCCCACGCCTCGGGCGTCGAAGCCCCACGCCACCCCGTGGTCGACGAACGAGCCGTCGGGCTGCTGGAGGAACAGGGCATCGGGCTGGTCCTGTGCGTCAGGCTCTTCGAGGCGGTCTTCGGTGGGGCCGTAGACCGTGGCCAGGTCGAGCAGGCCGTCGTTGTCTATGTCTTCGAGGGCCACACCCCAGGCTGCACGCTGGGGGGCGTCGGGGTCGGGGAACAGCGCTCGGGCAGCCGCTCGTTCCACCCAGGACAGGGGGCCCACGCTCTCCAGCAGGTGCAGGCGGTCGATGTCGGTGTAGGCGAGGTCGGGTCGGCCATCTTCGTTGAGGTCGCCCACAGCCACGCTCATTCCGTAGATCACAAGCTCGAGGCCGGCGGTGGGGTCGAGCGCTTCGAGGGCGCCGGTTCCATCGTTGAGCCAGGCTGTGGTGGGGGTGGTGGTGGGGCCGAAGTCGTTGACCAGGATGAGGTCGTGGTCGTGGTCGCCGTCGAGGTCGAGCCAGCTGCCGACGAAGGTGTGGGCGTACACCCCCTCGAAGGGCAGATGGTCGACCAGCTCGACAAAGGTGCCGTCGCCTTCGTTGCGCAGGAGCGTGTTGGGACCGCCGCTCGGGAGGTCCCAGGACTCGGGGGGCTCGGGGCGGTCGCAGGTGTAGCCGTCTTCTTCGAGGATGACGCGGTGGCGGGCCACGAAGAGGTCGAGGTCGCCGTCGCCATCCATGTCGCCCCACGACGCGCTGCGGGTGCCACATGCAATGGCCGGGATGCCCGCCTGGTGGGTGACATCGGTGAAGTGGCCGGTGCCGTCGTTCTCCCAGAGCTGGTCGGGCGTGCGCTCCCGCGAGATGTAGAGGTCGAGGTCGCCGTCGCCGTCCATGTCGCCGGCCGCTGCGCCCCAGGCCCGACAGTCGGATGCGGCCCCCGGGATGTGGTCGGCCGAGACGTCGGCCATGGTGCCGTCCGGCTGCGCCACAAACAGCTGGCAGGGGGTGTCTGCGGTGAGGAAGAGGTCGGTCCGGCCGTCTCCTGTGAAGTCGGCCACGGCCACGCCACCCGACGGCATCGGGGGCTGGCCGTCGGTTCCCGAGGGTCCGCGGGCCTCCCAGTCGGCTCCCCACGACGGCGTGTAGAGCGGCCCCTCGCGGTCGCGGATGGAGGGGTCGGCGCAGGTGATCTGGCCCGACGCCTGGAGGACCGGACCCACGGCCGCCGTGTCGACGACGGAGTCGGTGGTCTTGCCGGGTCTGACGGGGGTTCCGGACCCGCAGGCGGTGAGCAGCAACAGCCCGATGGTGGTCCGCACGCGCATGGCGGCCCTCTATCGAGTCTGGTGCGGGACGGCGCTCATCCGCCGGATGGGTAGGCGATGGTGAGGTGCTGACGGGGAGCGAGGTCGCGGTTGTAGGTGACCCGGCCGTCGGGCCAGACCACCCGCACCACGTCGACCACGTCGGCATCGCCCAGCCCGAAGTGCACCTGTGCCGGCCCGGACGACCCGAGGGCTTCGTTGGTGGTGTCCATCCAGCGCATCTGCAGCTGGCCGTCGGCTTCCAGCTCGATGCGCGCGCCCATGCCGCTGCCGGTTTCGTCGAGGGTGATGGTGAGCCAGGCGTCTGTGCCACAGCGCTGGTAGGTGACGCGGGTGGGGCCCGAGCGGTAGTCGGGGCGCACGAAGTCGAGCCAGCCGTTGCCGTCGAGGTCGGCCACCACCAGGCCTCGGCCCACCGCGGTGTCGTCGAAGCCCCAGGCGGGTCCCTGGTCGATGAACGAGCCGTCGGGCTGCTGGATGAACAGGGCGTCGGGCTGCAGGAGAACGTCGCCGGAGCCCTCGGCGAGGGGGTCTTCGGTGGGTCCGTAGACGGTGGCGAAGTCCACTCTGCCGTCGTTGTCGACGTCTTCGAAGGCACCGCCCCACGCCGCTGCCTGGCCTCGGTCCCAGTCGGGACGCAGCCCCCGCACCACCGCGCGGTCCACCCACTCGAGCCGTCCGATGCTCTCCATGAGGTGCAGCTGGTCGATGTCGGTGATGGCGAAGTCTGGATGACCATCGCTGTTGATGTCGGCGGCCGACAGGCTCATCGCAAAGACGCGGAGCTGGAGCCCGGCCGACCCGGCCAGCTCGCGGAAGTGGCCGTCGCCCGTGTTGATCCAGGCGGTGGTGTCGGTGCTGTGGGGGGAGAAGTCGTTGATGAGGTAGAGGTCGAGGTCGTGGTCGCGGTCGAGGTCGTACCAGCCACCGATGAAGGAGTAGGCGTAGACCCCGCGGAAGGGCAGGCGGTCGGTGACGTCGACAAAGGTGCCATCACCACGGTTTTCGAGCAGTGAGTTGGGGCCGCCGGCGCCGATGCTCCAGCCCGCGGGTTCCTCGGGGACGTCGCAGGGGCCGTCGAGCTCATCCAGGATGACGCGGTGGCGTGCCACGAAGAGGTCGAGGTCGCCGTCGCCGTCCATGTCGCCCCACGAGGCGCTGCGGGCCCCACACGACACCTGTGGAATGCCTGCCGCTGCGGTGATGTCGGTGAAGTGACCGGTGCCGTCGTTCTCCCACAGCACGTCGGGCGCGCGCTCTCGTGGGAGGTAGAGGTCGAGATCACCGTCGCCGTCGATGTCTCCGGCTGCGGCGCCCCATGCGCGGCAGTTCTCGGTGGCCAGGGGGATGCGGGCCGATGACTCGTCGGCCAGAGTGCCGTCGGGCTGCCCCACGAAGAGCATGCACGGAGTGTCGGCCGGCAAGAAGTAGTCGAGCAGCCCGTCGCCTGTGAAGTCGGCCACCGCCACGCCGCCTGCGGGGAAGGGTTCTTCGGTGGCTCCGACGGGCACCTGCTCGGCCCAGTCGGCGCCCAGATCGGGGGAATAGAGTGGACCGTGGCGTTCGCGTTCGGTTGGATCTGCACATTCGACCACGCCCGACGTGGACAACACACCCTCGACGCCCACCGCGGGTGTGGTGTGGCTTTCGTCGTCGAACCAAGGCAGCCTCGGGTCGTCGTCGAGGGGCTCGGCGGGGCGGCACGCGGGGAGTCCCAGCAACCCGATGCAGATGAGCAAGCGCATGCGGGCACTCTATCGGAACCTGCCCCCACCTGCCGCGGTGGACAACAACGGGCTGTTCTGTGGCAGAAGGTGACGAATCGAGCCACATTGTCGCCATGCGAACGCCATTCATCCTGCTTCTGTTGGCCGCTTGCGGCGGCACCTCCACAAAGACTCCCTCCCCGTCCGATGCGGACAGTGGCGAGCCGCCGCTCGACGTCGGTGTACGGCTGGGCGACGGCGAGGTCCGGGCCGGGCCGGTGGTCGATGGCGCCGGGCTCTTCGGGGGGGTGAGCGCCGAGGGTCGGGAAGGCGACTTCAAGATCTACAACGCCAAGGTGCAGTTCATCGTCCAGGGCGTGCGCGACGGCGACTACTACGAAGCGGTGGGCGGCGGGCTCATCGACGCCGACATGGTGCGCGACGAAGGGGTTCCCGGCCGAGATGTGGTCGACGAATTCGGCGCGATGGTGGGCTTCGGGCGGCTGGTGGCCCCCGAGTCTGTGTCCGTGGTGGCCAACGGCGCCGACGGCGAAGCGGCCATCGTGCGAGTCGAAGGCCGCGGCACCCCCATGACCCTCCTCACCGGTGCCCTCGAGTCCGACACCCTCGTGCCCGACCTCGAAGTTGCTGTGGTCACCGACTACATCCTGCAGCCCGACAGCCACCACCTCGAGGTGGTCACCACGGTCACCTGGGAAGACGAACCCACCGACGTCCAGGTGGGCGACATCGTGATGGCCGGCATGGAAGTGGTGGACACCGTGCTGCCCGGTCGAGGCCTGGACGGCGGCGAGCAGGACGCCACCGGCGCCTGGATGGGTGTGGTGGGCCGCAGCAACGAGACGGCCCTGGCGGTGTTCTCCGACGACACCCCCTTCTCCACCGGCACCATCGAGACCCTCCTCTCCGAGCTCGGCCCCGTGCTTGCGCCCCTCCGGCCCTCCGAGACGCTGAACACCGGCGACACCCTCACCTACCGGCGCACGGTCGGCGTCGGCCCCGACCTCGCCACGCTGACGGGCGAATGGCATGCACGGCATGGTCGCTCCACCACCACCGTCGGCGGCGTCGTCACCGCCGGAGACACCCCTGTCGCGGGTGCGCGCGTGCACCTCCTCGACGGCGACGACCTCGAGACCATCGCGTTCACCGACGCCGATGGCCGCTGGACCGCCAACGTCACCGCCACAGCCCCCACCGCCGTGGCCACCGGTCGCGGACACGCCGAGTGGGTGGATGTACCTGCGGGCGCCGGATGGGTGGCTGCCTATGCCCACGCCGACGTGGCGGCAGATGTTCTCCAGACCCTCCAAGATGGCGCCGACGGCGCTCCTTTCGCCGAAGGCTACGGCGTCTCCGAAGCGGCTGCAGCCACGGCAGACACCGCGCTCACCCTCACCGAGCCCGGCACCCTGTCCATCTCCATCGAAGATGGTGGCCCGGCGATGGTCCGGGTCGACTTCGCCAGCGGCGACTCCGCTTCGGTCGACCGTGCCCGTGCACCCGGCCGACCCGGCGGCTCCGTCATCGTGGGCTACGTGCGCGACGGCAGCCTCGACCTACCCGTCGAGCCGGGCGACTACACCGTCGTGGTGCACCGAGGCCTTCGCTACGAAGCCTACACCGAGTCCGTCTCCATCACGTCCGGCGGCACGGCCTCCGTCTCGGCCAACCTCGACCTCGCCGTCGACCCCGATGGCTTCTTGGCCCTCGACCCCCACAGCCACGCCTCCCCATCTGGTGACGGCGAAATCTCCATGACCCACCGCCTGGTCACGATGGCTGCCAACGGCGTGCAGGTCCACTTCGGCACCGACCACGACCACGTGGCCGCCTACCGGCCGCTGCTGGCGCCCTTGGGGCTCACCAACCACCTGGCATCCGTGGTGGCCAACGAAGCCAGCCCCGTGCTTCGCGGTCACACCAACGTCTACCCGGTGTCCCCCGTGCCCGGCGTGCCCAACGCAGGCGCCCCGCGCTGGTGGACCGGCATGGTCGACACCGAGACCTGGTACGCCGACATCCGCGCCTGGGCGGGCTCCGATGCCATCATCCAGGTCAACCATCCGGCCGAGAGCAGCGGCATGCTCGCTGCCGCCGACTACGACGTGGACCGCGGCATGGTGCGCGACCCCGACTTCTTCGCCACCGACTTCCAGGCCCTCGAGGTCATCAACGACGGCGAGTACGGCGAAAACATGCCGCTGTTCCTCGACCTCATCGGGCGTGGCTACGACACCGTGCCTGTGGCCGTCTCCGATGCCCACGGCTACCGCGGTGGCGTGGGCGAGAACCTCACCTGGATGCCCCTCGGCATCGACCAACCCGCCGACCTCACCAACCAGATCCTGATCGACGGCTTCCGCGACGGCGGCACCATCGCCAGCCGCGGTCCGTTCATGGATGTGCGCATCGGCGGAGACTGGGCACCGGGCGGCACCTTCACCGGCGCCCACACGCTCGTGGTCACCACCGACGGCCCGAGCCATGTGGTGGTCGACACGCTGGTGCTCCTCGAAAATGGCGTGGAGGTCGACCGGGTGGAAGGCAGCACGGCCACCTTCGCCCTCGCACCTGAAGACGACGCCCACTACGTGGTGGTGGCCAGCGGCAGCACGCCAATGACGCCGGTGTACTCGGCCACTCCCTGGGCCATGTGTGCCGCCATCCGCATCGACGTGGCGGGAGACGGCTGGACGGCACCGCTTCCGCCGCTCACGATGGCGGACTGAGCCGAGCGGGTCACCGCCAGCTGGGGGGCCAATCGCCCTTCGCGCGCTCCAAGACGCACGAACCCCCGGTCCCACTGAAGGAACCGGGGGTTGAAGTGGACTGGAGGCTCAGTAGGAGCCGCCGGCCTCTTCGAAGACGTAGACGGAGCCGTAGTCGTCGGTGCCGTAGGCGCCGATGTAGATTTCGGTCTCGCCGTCGTTGTCGAGGTCGGCAGCGTTGGCCGAGACACCCAGGTAGGTGTAGGTCTCGGACTCGTCGGTCTCGTAGGAGACGGTGACGTCGTTGTAGGCGTCGAGCGCACCGCTGGTGCCACCCATCACGATGCCCGCCCAGCCAGCGCTCGAGGTGGAGTCCTCGTAGTACTGCACGCCGAGCATGAGGTCGGCGTTGCCGTCGCCGTCGATGTCGCCCAAGCCGTAGGACTTGTGGAGGTACTCGCTGTCCACGGTGCCGTAGATCTGGACATCCGACATGGCCACGTCGATCGTGGGCGAGAAGGACGTGTTGCCGTAGTACACGAAGACCGCACCACCGTCGTACGAGCCAGCTCCATCGAACCAGTAGGCGCCGATGGCGAGGTCGTCGAGGCCGTCGCCGTTGTAGTCGCCGATGTTGTCGACCGTGCGACCAAGGTAGGAGTCACCCGAGGCGCTGGAAGCGGTGAAGATGACGTCAGCGCTGCTGGCGGCCGTGGTGCCCGAGAGCGGACCCTGGAACATGTAGGCGCGGCCGTAGTTGCTGCTGTCGTCGTCGTTGGAGTACTCGCCCACCACAACGTCGGAGAAGCCGTCGCCGTTGAAGTCGCCGCCGTCGGTGGCGCCGTAGTAGCCGAAGTAGCCGTAGGACTGGCCTTCGGTGAGCATCGCGCCCGCATCCGTGTAGGCGTCGACGGAGCCGGTGAGGCCCGAGGCCGAGCCCATGAGGATGTAGGCGGTGGTGGTGGAGCTGGTGTAGCCCGCATCCGACACGAGAACGTCGTCGTAGCCGTCGCCGTCGACGTCGCCCACGCCCTGGGTGTCGTAGCCGAAGTAGTAGATGGTGCTGGACGAGGTGATGTCGGCGCCACCGGCCAGGCCCACCACGGTGTCGATGTCGAGGGTGCCCGACATGGAGGTGGTGGAGCCGTAGAGCACGTAGGCGGAGTCCGTGCCGTACTCGCCGATGATGATGTCGTCGAGGCCGTCGCCGTTGACGTCGCCGGCGTTGTCGAGCGAGGAGCCGAAGTAGGCGGAAGAGCCGGACCCGGTGACGGTGGCGGACGGTGCGGCAAGTGCCGAGCCAAGCGAGCTGCCGCCGTAGTGGAGGTAGGCCTCACCGGAGGACGAGCCGTTGCCGTCGGAGCCTCGGGCGGAGGTGACGAGGTCGTCGTAGCCGTCGCCGTTGAAGTCACCGACCACGATGTCGCGGTCGCCGTGGTACGAGTAGAGGTCGGCGGAGGGCTGGATCTCGTAGTCGGCCTCGGTGTCGACTTCGTACTCGGTGGCCGAGAAGAAGCACTCGGGCGCGCCGCCGTCGCAGTTCTCGTCGACGCCGTTGTCGCAGATCTCTTCCGCGTCCGGGCTGATGGTGTCGGCGGTGTCGTCGCAGTCACCCTGGACGAGCGAGTAGCCGGACAGCAGCGAGCAGGCTGCAGTGGCTGCAGCGGAGTCGTCGCCGTAGCCGTCGCCGTCGGCGTCGACGTAGATCTCGATGCCAGCGGCGGCGTCGAGGGTGGAGTCGTCGTCGTCGATGTCGCCGTCGCAGTCGTTGTCGATCTCGTCGCAGACTTCGGTGGCGTCGGGGGACAGCGAGGCGTCCATGTCGTCGCAGTCGTCGGCGTTGGGCACCCAGCCGGTCATGGGCTCGCAGAGCATGTTCACGACACCGGTGAAGCCGTAGCCGTCGCCGTCGTAGTCCATGTAGTGCTCGGTGGGGCCACCGACGGTGTCGTCGCTGTCGTCGCAGTCGTCGATGTAGCTGATGCCATCGCCGTCTTCGTCGATCTCGGTGGCGTCTGCGCCGTCTTCGCCATCGGCACCGTCGGCACCAGCAGCGCCGTCTTCACCGTCGGCGCCGGCAGCACCATCTGCACCATCGGCGCCGGGAGCACCGTCTTGGCCATCGACGCCATCGGCACCGTCGGCGCCAGCCTTGCCAGCCTCGCCATCACAGGCGGCGAGAGAGAGAGCGCCACAGAGCGCGATCAGGGTGTGAATTCGCATGTCAACTCCTCCAACAGGGGGACCTCGACGTGCGATACCCGAGGGGTTGCTCAAACAGCGCACGCCAAAGTTTCCCGGCATGAAACCGCATCGTACGAAGATTGTCAACGGCCTTCACTGGCCTTGGTGTGCCAACCACCGGTGCCCCAAGTGAGGGACCCGAAACAGGTTCTCGGAAGCCCCGCCGGGGAGGGCATTCCGTCGGTGGATCAGGGGCCGGACGCGGGCGCAGATTCTCCCATACAGGCCTGTTCCACGCGGTCTCGTAGGGTCCACAGGAGGTCTTCGGCGTGGGGCTCCAATGCACCCAGGCGGTCCGCTGCATCCTCTGCCTGTTCGAGCCGCTCCATCGCCACCGCAGGGTTGGTGAGCCCTTCCTCGCACCACAGCTCGAGGCGGGTGGACAGCGGAAGGGCCTGTCGGTCCATCAGCGCGCGCACCGCCCCGAGCTGTCGGGCGACCGTGGGCTGATCTCCAAGACGCCGCGCACAGCTCGCGATGCGGATGCGACACACAGCGCCGTCGGCCCCCAGTCCAGCGGCCGCGCAGCAGTCCAGGGCATGCGTGTAGAACGCCAAAGCTTGCTCGGGCTGGTCTTTCTGCCAGTACAGGTCGCCCGAGCGACCCCAGATGTAGACCTCGGACGCCTTGAAGCCCAGGCCGTCGAGCAAGTCCCGGGCCGCGGCAAGCTCCTGGTCGGCCTCGGCCAGCCGACCCAGCGCCATCCAGGTCTCGGCGAGCTGCACACGCCCCTGGGCTACGCGTTGGGGCTCGCCAGCCGCCTCGGCCATGCGGATGGCCTCCCGAGAGTGTGTCACCGAACCATCCAGGTCGTCGACCCGACGCAGCAGGCGGGCCATCTGGGCCAACGCGGGGGCCAGGTCGGCAGGACTGGCGGTCTGCCGGAGCGTGTCGAGGCCCCGCGCAAGGGTGTGCCGGGCCGCCTCCAGGTCGCCCATGATGTTGAGCACCCCACCCAGAGAACAGCGGTAGATGGCGATGTTTCGTCGCACACGAGGGGCCGTGCGGGCATCCACTGTCGCGTCGAGCTCCGTGATGGCTTGCCGCAGGGCCGCCGCAGCTGCCGGCCAGTCCCCACCCCCGCGCTGGGTGGCGCCGAGGTCGGCCAGCGCGTAGGCGGCCTCGCGCACGTCGCCCGCAGCGAGAGAGGCCTCCCGCGCTGCATTCAGAGTGTTCGCGCCGCGGGCCAGCTCCCCTCGATGCGCCTGGAGGTAGCCCAGGCGCCGCAGGGCCGCTCCGCGCTGTTCGAGGTGGCCTTGGGTGGTGGCATCGTCGACCACCGCCTGAAGGCGAGCCTCGGCTTCTTCCGACCGACCTCGGATGCGCAGCACCTTGTTGGCAAGCCGCATGCGTGCCACGAGCGCCGATGGAGACACGGGGCTCGGGAGGACCGCAATCCACGCCTCGAGACATCGCTCTGCAGCGCCGAGATCGGCGCGGGCAAGGGCTTCTTCGGCCGCCTCTTCCCACAGCCGGGCCGCGGTCGAAGGGGCCCCGGCCGCCGCATGGTGCCGGGCCCGGGCTTCGAGCTGGTGGGCTGCGTGTTGGTCGAGCCACATCGCAATCCGGTGGTGGACGCCGGCTTCTTCAGAGCCGAGGGGGGATGCTGCGGCCACGTCCCGCGCCCGTGGTGTGGAGAACCGCACCACGTCGTGGGACTCGTACAGCCACCACCCGCGCCGCGCCAGAGCATCCAGCTGCTCTGGAGACACCCCCAGCGCGCCCACCAGGCCGCGGGGCAGCCTGTCGCCCACCCGCGCGCACCGGGCGAGACCACCCTTGTGGTCGTTGTCTTCGTGCTCCAGTCGCCGCCGGAACGCCGCGCCCGTTGCGCGGGACTGTCCAGGGCCTCGCACGTCGGCGTTCGAGAGCGCCCGGGCCAGCCATCCCGGCCGGCCGGCCGCCGCGTCCACCCACGCATCGACCGCCTCGGACGCCATGCCCGTCCCCAGCGCATCCACCACCATGTGGCCCATCTCGACGGGGTCGAGGCCCGGAACCCGAACCGCGTGTGCGCCCTGAACGGGAGGGTCGGACGGCGTGTGCACCACCGCGACAGCAACACCGGGCAGTGGGCGTGTGGCCAGCGACTCGAGCAGCTGGCGGCCCACCCCTTGTGGCGGTCCGGTCCGTCGATCGACCAGCAGCCAGGTGGGACCCCGCGCCTGCAGTGCGGCCCGCAAGCCTTCCAATGGGGCGGGTGCATCCGAGCCCCGACCGGTCACACCCAGCACATGGTGCAGGGCCGCGCCCTCGGTCCACACCGCCACCCCGGCCGGGGCCATCGCCTCGACCCGCTGCAAGACGTGGGTGGTGCCCACACCGCGAAAGCCCTCCAGCACCACCATCCCACCAGCCTCGAGGAGGCCCACGGCGGCCCGGACCACCGCTTCCCGGCCGGTTGAGCGCGGAGGATGGGGCCGCGGGGCCGGGTGCGGGGGCGGACGGGTGCCAGCGAGCGCGTGCAGGCGCCGCGACACCTGCACGGCGTGGGCGGGGCGGTGGTCGGGATGCGCCTGCAGCAGGTCGTCTACGAGGGACTGCAGAGCGGCTGGGCGGGCGTCTGGCGGCACCGCTTCGGCCAGCATCCGACCGAGCGAGAAGAGGTCGGACCGGGCGTCGGCATCGCCCATGGTCTGCTCGGGCGCCCACCAGGACGGCGTTCCGCCCCCCACCGTCGGTCCGCGGAGCCGCTCGACGAAGGCCGCTCGGGTGGACGCCAGCCCGAAGTCCACCAGGACGGGCCCACGACCGTCGACCATCACCACATTCGCTGGCTTGAGGTCGCCGTGGACCACACCCGCCGCGTGAACCCGAGCGAGGGTGTCGGCCAGCTGGGCAAAGGCCGCCACCACCTCGTCCACCGGCCGGTCGGTCCACCACGCAGACATCACCTGTCCCGAGAGCAGCTCGACCGCGAGCCACATCCCCTGGTCGTCGGTGCCCCGCGCGATGAAGCGCACCACCCCGGGGTCGTCAAGGCTCGAGAGGTGGTCGGCCTCACGCGCCAGAGCGGCATGGTGGGATGGGCGGTCACGGGCAGCGTGCTTGAGTGCCACCTCGACGCCCGCGTCGTCGCGCGCCCGCACCACCGAGCCCATGCCCCCTTGGCCCAGGGGCGCGAGCACCGTGTACGGACCCCGGCAGACGGCGGTGGTGGGCGAACGGTCGGACATGTCCCCATGCTATCCAGAGGGTCCCCTCCGCGGCTCGCTCCGCACCACTTCCGAGGCCCCGTGCCCCAGCCCGACGTCACCGAGAGCGACAGCCGCAGCCGCCGCCACGGCGACCCCCTCGTGCGCCCGTTCACGCTGGTGGTCGCACACCACCCGAGCCCCCACCTCCTCGACACACCGGTGCCGCTGCTGCCCGGACGCACCCGCACCCTCGGCCGGCACGCCCCCGGGTGGCCCGACGGCCTCACCGACGACCCCCGCCAGTCCCGCGCCCATGCCCGCATCCGCGTGACCGACGCCGAAGACGCCGTGGTCATCACCGACCTCGACAGCCGCAACGGCACCCGGGTGCGGGGGGAACGGGTCTCCAGCGCACGCCTGGTGGATGGCGACTGGTTCACCGTGGGCCACACCGTGTTCGTCGTCCGCCGGCGCCCACCCCACCACCGCCCCCGTCCACACGCGCTCCTGGCGGGCATTTCCGCCGAGCACAGCGCCCTGGTCGCCGAGGTCGAGGCTGTCGCACCCACAACCACCACCGTGCGCATCTCCGGCCCGCCCGGGGTGGGCAAGGAACGGGTGGCACAGGCCATCCACGCGGCCAGCCGACGCTCCGGCCCATTCGTGGCCGTCAACTGCGGGGCCCTCAACGAGACCGTGCTCCAGAGCGAGCTCTTCGGGCACGCATCCGGTGCCTTCACTGGCGCCCGCGGACCCCGACCCGGGCTGGTCCGCGCGGCTCGCGGCGGCACCCTGTTCCTCGACGAAATCGGCGAAGCCTCCCCGGCCGTCCAGGTCGCTCTCCTCCGGCTGCTCCAGGAACGCACCATCCGACCCGTGGGCGCAGACCGCGTCGTTCCCGTCGACGTGCGCTTCATCGCCGCGACCAACCGCACGCCCGACGACCTCGCCACCCGCCTCCGCCCCGACCTCCGCAGCCGCCTGGACCTCTGGCCCCTCACCGTCGCCCCCTTGTCGGCGCGTCCCGACGACCTCCTCCCCATCGTGCGCGACCTCGCTCCCGACGCCACCTTCACCCGCTCCCTGGTCGAGGCCCTCCTCGGCTGGCACTGGCCGGGCAATGTCCGCGAGCTGGCCGGCGTGGTGCACCGTCTCCAAGTCACCGAGTCCAGCCCGTGGCGGGTCCCCGAGTGGCTCACCGCCCTCCTCGCCGAACGACACGCCTCCGGGTCACCCGCCCGCCCCGCGCCTACGTCCACCGCACCGGTCCGGCCCACCCCAGAGGTGCTGCAGCAGACCCTCGCCGACAACCAGGGCAACGTCCAGGCCACCGCCCGCGCCCTCGGCATCGGCCGCAGCACGCTCTACCGCTGGATGCGGGAGCTGGGGGTGCGTCCCAAGCGGCGCTGACCCCCTGGCACATGTCCCGGGACACGTTGTGGCACACCCGAGAGACACCCCACGCGCTGAGAACGCGCCCGGTGTCCGCCGACCATCCGGGCACGCACCTTGCTGAACACCCGCCTCCGAGCCCTCCGGAGGTTTCATGCGCATCCGCATCCTGGTCCCCCTGTTCCTCGCCGCAGCCTGCACAGATGGCGGCTCCAAGTCTGACGACTCGGGCACATCCGACACCGCAGACCCCGGCGGCTCCGGTGACGACGGCGGTGGAGACGATGGCGGTGGCGACGACGGCGGCGATGATGGTGGCGACACCGGCGAACCCGTCGACTGCGTCACCTTCGACTACTTCCAGACCGTCTCCGAGCCCATCCGCATCGTGCCCGAGTGCAACCCGACCGTCGTGCCCGGCCCCCTCATCGTGGAGGCGCGCATCGACATCGAGGCCGGCAGCGTGCTGCACATGGGCGAAGACAGCCAGTTCGTCGTGGGCATGCTCAGCACCACCGGACAGCTCGTGGTGGCCGGCACCGCGGCCGAGCCCGTGCACTTCGAAGGACGCACCGCCACCGGCGATGCAATCCGCTGGGATGGCGTGGAGGTGGGCAGCCTCGCGGTGGACGACTCGCTCATCGAGCACGCCGTGTTCACCGACTGCGGGGCCCTCGACAGCGACGGCACCCCACGGTCGGGCTCGGCGTGTCTGCAGGTGGGCGCCACGGGCGGGGGCACGTTGGGGGCCTCCAACGTGGCGTTCATCGACGCCGGCACCGCCTTCCGCGTGGCCTACGGTGGCGCGCCATCTGTCATCGAGGGCTTGTCCTTCGACGCCGACACCCGCATCGGCCTCATGGTTCCCGTGGCGGTCGTGGGCCAGGTGGGCAGCAGCTTCCCCTTCGCAAACCCCGATGGCTACCACCTCATCGACGACGGCACCACCAGCCGCATCCGTGAAGACGCCTCCTGGGTGGCCCAGCCCGTGCCCTGGCGTCCGCGCTTTCCACTGGTGGTCACCGGAGAGGGGTCGCTGTCGGCCGACAACCCCGGTCCCACGCTCACCCTCGACGAAGGCCTGGTCATCGAGCTGCCCGAGCAGGACTGGCTGTCCGTGGGCACCGAAGGACCCGCCGCCATCGTCACCACCGGCACCCCCACCAACCCCGTCGTCTTGCGGCCTCTGGAAGACGGCACCCGCATGGGCGGCCTGCACCTGGGCGACAACCTCTCGTCGGCCAGCCTCACCGGCCTGCACTTGCTGACCGGCGGCGGCACCGGCACCGAGGGCGCCAGCCTGCGCATCGACCAGGTGGAAGACGAAGTCGAGCTCGAGGTGAACCACAACATCTTCGAAGACTGCGCCCAGTCCGGCGTGACCACCCTCGACGCCGACTACCTGCGCTTCCAGTCCTTCTCCGGCAACACCTTCATCGACTGCGCCATCGGCCTCATCGTGCGTCCCGACACCGCCGGGTCCATCTCCCCCGACCAGATCTGGGACGGCGACACGTTCACCAACGCCATGGCCCCCGGCCCCTTCACCCGCGACGCCACCTGGGCCGACCTCGACCTGCCCTGGGTGCTCGGCTCCACCTGGGCCCGCGGAGACGGCTTCGAGCTGGACGCCGCCCTCACGCTCGAGCCCGGCGTGCACCTGCTCTTCGAGTCCGACACCCGCATGACCATCGCCGAGAACAGCGCGGGCGCCCTGGTTGCGGTGGGCACCTCGGAGGCCCCCATCTCACTTCGGGCCGCCGACGTGGAGTGGGAAGGACTGGTCTTCGAGCCTGGCAGCGACGGCTCCTGGCTGTCGTTCGTGGAGCTGGGCGACGCCGGGCAGGTGTCCGACAACCGGGTGCGTGGCTGCCTGAGCGTGTCCGACGGCGCCACCGGAATCACCGTCGACGACGTTGCCTTCACCAATTGCAACCGCTCGGGCGTCGACGTGGAGGGCCCCACCCGGCCGTTCGACAGCTTCGCCAACAACACCTTCGACAGCATGGATGTGGGCCTGTCCATGCACCCCAACGCCCTCATCGGTCTCGCTGCCCAGAGCTACTCGGGCGTGAACCACAACGTGCTGCAGACCGCGGTTCTCTCCGAGTCTGGTGCGTGGGTGGACCAAGGCATTCCGTGGGAGCTGTACGGCTCGGCCGACCTCGAGATCGAAGCCGACCTCGCCATCGGCCCGGGCTTCGAGCTGCAGTCTCCATGGGTGTCGGGCACCGGCTACGGCATCGAGGTGGGCGTCGACGGGGCCGGCTCGCTGCAGGTCAACGGCACCACCTTCAACAAGGTGCTGTTCACCAGCGCCGAGGCCTCCCCCAGTGCCGGCGACTGGCGGCAGATCTCGTTCGGCGACCTGGTGGGCACATCGACGCTGTCCAACCTCGACATCGTGTACGCCGGACGCGGCGGTCGCGCGGCCATCGACCTCAACGGCCACTCCGACAAGGTGACGCTCTCCAACGTGTCGGTGTCGAGCTCGCTGGGCGACGACATCGAAGCCGACTGAGCGCGCCTACCCCTGCATCAGCAGAGCGATGAAGTCGTCGAGCTCGCCGTCCACCTCGAAGCCGGCGTCGGGGTCGAGGGCTGCAGCGGTGCGCATGATGCCGTGCAGCGTGGCCATCGCGGTGGCGAGCACGGCGGACCGGGGCACCGCGGGGTCTTCGAGCCACACGAGCGACGCCGCCTCGACCGCGCCCACGTAGGTGCGGGCCGCGAAGTGGAAGATGGGTCGCTCGGCTGTGACGCCGGTGCCGTCGAGTACCTGGGCGGCGAACTGCAGGCGGGTGTCGGCGATGATGTCGGCCACCTCGGCATCCACGCCCTTGCCCCCCTGGAGCAGCGCCGTGAACACCTTCGACCGCGCTTCCACGAAGTCGAGGTAGGCGTTGAGGGCGGTCCAGGCCTTCATGGGCGGGGGGAGGGAGGGGTCGGGGCGGATGCTCTCCACCATCTGGTCGGACGCTCGCCGCACACACGCCACGTAGAACGCCTTCTTGCCGCCGAAGTAGTGGTAGAGCAGGCCCTTGGAAACACCCGCTGCTGCGGCAATGTCGTCGATGGACACATCTTCGAAGGACGCCTCGGTGAAGAGGTCGAGGCCAATCTCGATGAGCTGTTCCCGACGTTCGTCGAGCTGCAGGCGCTGGCGTTTCTTGGACATGGCCGACCCGTAGCGTGGCAGACGCGACAGAGCAGTCAGGAGGTCTGGGCGGACGCCATGTCCAAGATGCGGGGCCGCGGTGGTTCCCCGTCCATGTAGGCGGTCTTGTCGAGTCGGCCGACTGTCATCAAGCTGCGCACCATCACCTTGCCGCTGTCGGGGTACGTGCAGACCTCGCGGGGCTCGTAGTTGCCCATCGCCAGGTACACGAGGTCGGTGTCGCCTGTGTTGGCCACCTGGTGGGCCACGCCCGTGCCCGCCGGACACGACACCACATGCCCCGCACGCAACGCATACACGCGGTCGCCGTATCGAAGCGAGCCCGTGCCTTCGAGGATGTAGAACACCTCATCTTCCAGCTGGTGGGTGTGGAAAGGACACATAGCGCGACCGGGAGGCAGGCGGTTCAGCACCAGGCCGAGCTTGCCGCCAGCCGCCCGCATGGTGGGGGTGAGAACCTGCCAGCTGCCGCCGTAGTGGTCGCCGTCGAGGTCGGTCTCGACGGGCAGATCAGACAGGTGGACAACGGGGGTGTGGGGGATGGACATCGGACTCCCAAGGTGGCGCCGAGAGCCTACCGCGTGTGGGCATCCCCATCGTGTTCCGGTCGGGCCTGCGTCCCGCCCGGCCCGGCGAGCCAAGGTCTCGCCGGTGCCTCGGAGCCAAGGTCTCCTCGGCGGGGTGCGTGTTATCACACCAACCCAGCCCCGGAACCCGGCCGCACCACCCACCCCGCGCCCGCCCGACCCGTGGCCGCTCGATACCGCCCGAGAACCCCTTCGAGCACGCCCTTCCCAGCGCCAGCCTCCGCTGCGGCCAACACACACCCGCCAAACCCCGCCCCCACCATCCGAGCGCCGTAGACCCCATCTTCCTGGCGCGCACACCGGGCCATCGCATCCAGCTCACCACAGCTCACCGCATAGTCGTCGCGCAAGCTGGCGTGGCTTTCGTTGAGCAGTCGCCCCACCGCCCGCACGTCGTCCGTCCCGAGAGCCTCGACCATGGCCTCCACGCGGGCATTCTCGGTGATGCCGTGTCGCAGCCACCGCGGCCCGTCCAGCCCCTCGAGGTGGTGAAGCGCCAGGTCGCGCCAGTGGGTCACGCCCGCGTGCCGCTCCCGAATCGAGGCCAGTCCATCGGTCACCGCACGCACGCGCTCTGTGTAGGCGCTGTGGGCCAGCCCACGCCGCACACCGGTGTCCAACACAATCCAACCAAGCCCACCAGCGAGCACCGGGTCCACCGCCATCGACCGAAAGTCGACCCGCAGCAGCCGACGCACCCGACCCATCTGGCTGGCCGTCTGGTCCAATGCGCCGCACGCCACCCCCAGCCAGCGGTGCTCCACCATGCGCGCGAGGTGGACGATGGTACGGTCGTTGAGCGGGTGGCCCGACCAGGCTGCCAGGGCGTTCATCCAGGCCACACAGAGCGCGGCCGACGACGACAGGCCGGCGCCTCGGGGCACACTACCGGCCACGGCGCCCTCGAAGGGGGCACAAACCACTTGGGGAGCTGTGTTCGGGCCGCCCACATGCGCCACGAACTCTGCGATGGCGCCCACCATGTAGCGAACCCAGTCTGCAGTTCCCGGGGGAAGCCGCGTGATGGGTGTGGACCAGTCGACCGTGGTGGTGCCGGGGACGTCGACGCTGTGGATGACGGTGTGCCCCGAGCGGGCCCGCAGGCCGACCACGATGTGGCGGTCGATGGCCGCTGGAAGCGCGAGACCGCCGATGTAGTCGGTGTGCTCACCGATGACGTTGATGCGTCCCGGCGCGCGAGCACACACGCGGGTGTGGTGGTCCAGGGCCACGTGGACGCGCTGGATGGGGTCAGCCATGGCGGGCCGCCCACACCGTCTCGGCCCAGGCCACCTCCTCGGGGGTGTTCAGGCCCACCAGCTCTTCCCATGATGCTGCATCCACCGTCTCGACAGTTCCGCCGTCGCGTCGAATCGCGCCCAGGATGTCGGTGAGGTAGCGCTCGCCGGTGACCGGGTGGGGCGTGATGGTGGGCAGCAGGCGCCAAAGGGTGGGGCCATGGAAGACGTAGTGGCTGGTGAGGTACTCGCGGAGCGCGGCTTGTTCTGGCGTGCAGTCGCGCTCCTCGATGCAGTCGACGCACGCGCCGGAGGCGTCGCGGATGACGCGTGCATACGGCAGTCGGATGGGGAAGCGCGCGGTGAGAAAGGCCGCTGCGGCGCTGGTCTGGCGACGGTGGGCCAGGAGCTGCTCGATGCTCTCCGACGTGAGCAAGGGAGAGTCGCCCACGAAGACCAACACCTCATCGGCAGGCCCGACGGCCGACTCTGCACATTGCACCGCCGAGGCCGTGCCGTCGCGTACTTCTTGAAGCGCAGTGTCTGCGCCTTCGGGAAGGGCCGCCTGCACCTGGTCGGCCCCGTGGCCCACCACCACCACCGTCCGGTCCACCCCGGCTCCATGGACCGCGTCGAGCAGGTGCAGCACCAGGCCCTTTCCGGCGAGCGGAACCAACGGCTTGGGGAGGTGGGAGCGCATCCGGGTGCCCCGACCAGCCGCCAGCAGCACGGCCACCACGGTGGATGCGCTCATGCGTTGGCCCGGCTGCGAGCGATGGCGTCGACGTAGGGTTGTGCGCCCGCTCGGAGCGTTCGTTCTTGGGTGGTGTAGTCCACCGCATACAGGCCGAACTGCATCTGGTAGCCCTCGGCCCACTCGAAGTTGTCCATGAGGCTCCAGTAGCAGTAGCCCCGGATGTCGACCCCCTCGGACAGCGCCCGCCGCATCGCGTACAGGTAGCGGCGGATGTACGTGGCGCGTCGGCCGTCGTCTTTGCCGTCGGCTACGCCATTCTCCGTCACCCAGACAGGCAGGCCCACGTGGCTGATGCGGTGCAGGGCCCGCCAGAAGCCTTCGGCGTAGATGGCGTAGGGCATGTCGGTGAGCACCTGGCCGGGCCGCGTGTGGGCGTCGAATGGGGGCTTCTGCGACATGAAGGGGTCGAGCAGCAGGTTGGCGTAGTAGTTGAGGCCCACGAAGTCGCCGCGGTCGCCCGAGATGACCTCGTCGACGCCCATCCCGAGTGCGCCCACCTTCACGCGGCCAGTGCGCAGGAAGCGCAGGAAGCTCTCGTTGTAGACGTGGTCGCCCACTCGACACAGCGCCCAGTGCACCGGGCTCCAGCGGATCCAGGGGTCGAGCTGGAAGATGTTGTGGACCAGGCCCACCTTGGCCTCCGGTCCACCCGGAAGCCGTCGAATCGCTGCGACCATGCGCACGTGGGCCACGCACAGGTTGCGGATGACCGTGAAGAGACGGCGGAGAGACCGCACGCCCGGAGGGAACACGCCCAGGCCGTAGCCCATGATGGAGTAGGGTCCGGGCTCGTTGATGGTGCACCACAAGGGCACTTTGGCGCCGTACTCTTCGAACATCCGCGTGGTGAAGCGCTCGAGGTGGACCAGGTTGGCTTCGTGCTCGAAGCCGCCGAGGTCTTCGAACCACAGGGGGTGCGCGAAGTGGTGCAGCGTGAGCATGGGCGTGATGCCACGTGCGATGAGGTGGTCGATGAGGGCGTGGTAGTGGGCGATGGCGTCGGCGTCGTACGCGCCCGGCCGGGGCTCGAGGCGGCTCCACGACACGCTGAAGCGGTAGGTGTCTACGCCGAGGTCGTCGGCCATGCGGTCGAGGTCTTGCTGCCACAGGTTCCAGTGGTCGGCGGCATCGCCCGACACATCGCCGTTCTGGATGCGAGAGCCACCGTCGGGGCCGGGCTCGCGCTCCCATCGCGCCCAGTTGTTGTGTTGGTGGCCGCCTTCCACTTGATGGTGGGCGGTGGCGGTGCCCCAGCGAAATGCGGGCGGGAAGACCACCCGGTCGAGCTCGGGCTCGAGGGTGTCCCAGTCCCACAGGGGCTCGGGGTGACGCACCTTCATGCGCCGTGTCCAGGCCAGCGACGACACCACCAAGACAAGGACCACAACGGACATCAGGGCGAGCACAGCCACGTGGACTCCGGGGTTGTGGGCCGGCTCTAATCCCCGCCGTGACGTCGCGCCTCCCCGGGGGCCAACCTCCTTGGTATGGTCGGCGCCATGCTGCTCCTCGCCCTTTCTCTGTTGTCCACCGACGCCCACGCCGCCGGCTACTACACCGCCGATGTGGGGGTTCGCGCGTTCTCCCGTGGTGGGGCCTACGTGGCCGGTGCCAACGACATGCTGGCGCTCTGGTACAACCCGGCTGCCCTCACCCGCCTGGGCGACGGCGTGTTCACGTTCAACATCGCCGCGGTGTCCACCGATGTGTCCTTCGACCGCAAAGACTACCCGGGCGAAGGCCCCGAGCAGGGCAACACGGGCTCCGGCGACTACGCCGACCTCATCAACCCGCCCATCGAAAACGGCGCCCGCGCCTACCCCATCCCGCACATCGGCGCGGCCTGGAACTTCGGCCTGAAGAACACCGTGTTCGCCGTGGGCTTCTACCCGCCCTACGCCCCCGACCTCTCGTACCCCTCCGACGGTCCGCAGCGGTACACGCTCATCGACACCCTCATCATCCAGACCTTCACCGGCGCGAGCGTGGCCCACCGCTTCATGGACCGCCTCAGCATTGGTGGTGGCTTGTCTTGGAACTACCTGCGGGTGGAGCAGGAGCTGGCGGTCAACGTTCCATGGGTCATCCCCGGCACCACCGACATGTCGGCGCTGACGGTCAACGAAGACCCTCAATACGACGTCGCCTTCCGCATGGATGGCCGCGACAAGACCGCCTTGGGTTGGAATGTTGGCGCGCTGTACGAGCCGCCGTCGAATCGCTACGCCTTCGGGTTCATGTACCAGGCGCCCGTGAAGTTCTCGGCCACCGGCGTGATGGAAGCAGACTTCTCCGAGAACTACTTCCGCACCGACGAATACCTGGGCATCGTGGCCACCGACATGGTGCGCGACGACCAGGTGCGCTTCGACGTGACCATGCCCCCCATCGTGAAGGTGGGCGGCCTCATCCGACCCATCGACACCCTCGAGGTGGAGCTGGCTGCGGTGTGGGAAGGCTGGAGCGTCATCGACCAGATCACCGTCTACGACGTCGACATGACCATCCCGGTCGACTCCGAGAACCCCATCGCGTCGGCCGCCGGCGTCGAAGACATCCTCATCACCGACGACATCGTGCTGCCCGCCGGGTACACCGACACCTGGTCGGTGCGGCTTGGGGGCGAGTGGCAATTCCACAAGCTGGGCACGCTGCGCATGGGCGGCTTGTGGGAACAGGGCGCCATCCCCGAAGCCAACCGCGGCGTGTCGCTCATGGACGGCACCAAGTGGGGCTATGGCGTGGGCGGCACCTTCCAGGCCTGGAAGCGGGTGGGCTTCGACGTTGGTTGGTTCCAGAGCTTCGTGCCCGAGACCGAAATCGAAGGCAGCAACGTGGAGTCCATCGTGCTGCACTGGGAGACCGGGCAGATTGTTCCGGGACGCAACGTGGGCGACGGAACGCTCAGCGGCAGCTCCAAGCTGCTGGGTGTGGGCGTGAACTACGCCTTCGGCAAGAACCCCGAGACCATCCGCCAGCTGGGGCACGCCAAGAAGTAGCCGGGGCCCCCTGACGCACCTCTTGCACCGCCACGGAACCCCGGGCGCGGGGCGTGGTCGGGTCGGTTACGGCGGGCCCCCAACCGTCGGAGGTTCCGTGGCTCTGCCCCTTCCCGAATACGACCAGCTCGACGCCACCGGCATGGCCGAGCTCGTGAACAAGGGCGATGTCTCGCCCGAAGAGCTGCTCGACGCTGCCCTGGCTCGCATCGACGCCCGCAACCCCACCCTCAACGCCGTGGTGGACGACCTCCGGGAGCGGGCCAAGGCACGCGTGGCCGACCTTCCCGATGGCCCGCTCAAGGGTGTGCCCTTCCTGCTCAAAGACCTCAAGCAGCACGTGGTGGGCACGCAGGTCACCAGCGGCTGCAAGCTGCTCAAGGGCCGTCCCAGCCGGTTCACCAGCGAGCTGTCGCGCCGCTACGAAGCCGCCGGTCTGCAGCTCCTGGGGCGCACGAACAGCCCCGAGTTCGGCATCATGGGCATCACCGAGCCCGAGATCTGGGGCCCCTGCCGCAACCCCTGGAACCGCGACCACACCCCCGGTGGGTCGTCGGGCGGAGCCGCTTCTGCGGTGGCTGCGCGAATGGTTCCGGTGGCCCACGGCGGCGACGGTGGCGGCTCGATCCGCATCCCGGCCTCGGCCTGTGGTCTCGTGGGCCTCAAGCCCACCCGCGGACGGGTCACCATGAGCCCCACCCTGGGCGACGCCTGGCAGGGCTTCGTCCAAGAGCACGTGCTCGCCCGCAGCGTGCGCGACTCTGCCCTCCTGCTCGACGTCGCCGACAGCGAGCCCACCCCCGGCGAGCCCTACGTCGCGCCCCAGAAGCCCGGTCCCTGGGTGGACGAAGTGGGCCGCGACCCCGGCAAGCTCCGCATCGCCATCTGTCGCGACGCACTCTTCGCCAACGAACAGCACGCCGACTGTGTGGCCGCCGTCGACGACGCCGCCGACCTCCTGCGGGGCCTCGGCCACGAGGTCGCAGTCGACACCCCGCCCTTCCACCAGACCGACCTCATCCGCGCCTACTTCCTCACTGTGGCGGCCGGTGTGGCCTGCTTTGTGGAGGAAGCTGCCGCGGAAGTGGGCAAGAAGCCGCGCTTCCAGGACTTCGAAGCTGGCACCTGGATCCTGGCGCTCATCGGCTGGAAGAGCTCCGCAGCCGAGCTCGAGTGGGCTCGGCGCACCATCCAGTTCGCCGGCCGTGGGGTGGCCGACTTCTTCGGCAAGTACGACGTCTTCGTCACCAGCACGCTGGCGCAGCCTCCCGCGCGCGTAGGTGAGCTGGCCCTGTCGACCGCCGAGGAGATGCAGATCCAGGTGCTTCGCCACGTGCCGCTCAAGCCCATCCTCGACTTCGCCCTCGACCAGATGGGCAACGGCAAGCTCCGCTACACGCCCAACACCCAGCTGTTCAACCAGACCGGCCAGCCCGGGGTGTCGCTGCCGCTGTTCTGGAACAACGACGGCCTGCCCATCGGCACCCAGTTCGTGAGCCGCTTCGGCGACGAAGCCACGCTCTTCCGCCTGGCCGCGCAGCTCGAGCAGGCCCGCCCCTGGGCCGACAAGCTGCCCACGATGGTGCGTCCGTAGCGCATGCGGCTTTGCGGCGGTCTCCTGTGCGTGTGGGCTGTGGGCTGTGGCCCCGACCCCACCCTCCTGCGAGACCGCCTGGCCACCGGGGACCTGGACACCACGCTTCCCGAGCTGGTGACGCTCGATGTTGCGGGACCTGCGGGCGAGCTTGTCTCTCCTTCGCGGGCGTTCCTCCAAGTGCTGCCCCAGCTCGATGCCCTCACGCAGGCCGAGGGGCCCATGCTCCGGGGTTCTGTGGACGAGGCTCTGGCTGCCGGTGACCTCGTGGCAGCCGCAACCCGTCTTGCTGTGGCTGCCGAAGCGGGTGTGGACGACCTCGATGCGGTCTCCCGGCCCATCGAAACCGCCGCGCGGAAGTCCGACCCCGCCACCACGCATCGGGTGCTGGCCGCGCTGGCCGAAGTGTGGGCCGAACAGTCGGCAGCCCAGGCCCATCGACTGCGCCAAGATGCCACGCTGGCGGCCATTCACGCGCGCTACGACCCAGCCTTCTTGCAGGCCACCCGAGCCGGCCAGGAGGGCTTGAGTCGTGCGGCCGCAGTCTCCCTCTTGGAGCGGGTGGACCGCGAGTATGTGGTGCCGGTGGACTGGACCGCCGCCGCACAAGGTGCAGCCACCCGCCTGGGGGCGCTCCGCCAGTCCGAAGGCGCGCGGTCGACCTGGCCCGGCCTCTCCGACGCCGTGTTCACGGGTGGTGTGGCGTCGGACGTGGATGCGGCGGTGAACCTGCTCGATGCGTCGGTGCGGGTGGGCTCGACGGCCGGTGTGCCCGAAGCCGTGGTGCTCGACGAGTGGGTGGCCGGTGCTCTGGGCTCGCTCGACCCCTGGACCCGTGCGGTGTGGCCGGCCGAGATTGCGTCGTGGTCTGAGGGGCACGCGGGTGTACACGTGGGGGTGGGCCTGCTCGTCGCCCAAGGGCCGGACGGCACGGTGTTGGTCGACCACCCTCTGCCCGGCGCGCCAGCATGGACCACCGACCTCCACCAAGACGACCGCATCGAAGCCATGGCCGACGCCACCGGGGCCGTGCGCCTGGCCGACATACCCGCCGAGCAGAGGCTGTCGTTTGTGCAGGCAGCGCTCCGAGGACCCATCGACACCGAGGTCCGGCTCGAGGTGCGGTCCCCCGGCGCCGAGTCCACCCGTGTGGTGCACCTCATCCGTGGGCCCGTGGTGGCCGAGACGGTGGAAGGCTGGGCCCGTGACCCCACCGACAACCGCTGGCAGCCCATGCGCGACAACGGGCTCGCCTATGTGCGGGTCTCGCGCTTCAAGCCCACCACCGAAGCTGCCTTCGACGCCCTGCTCGACCCCCACCTCGACCACATCCGGGGCGTGGTGCTCGACCTGCGGGGCAATCCCGGCGGCGATGTGAACAGCGCCGTGCAGCTCGCCGACCGCTTCGTGGCCGATGGCTGGCTGGCCGACCTCTCCGGGCGCGTGCTCCCCGACACGGGCCCCGACGTCGACCCCACCACCGGAGCGCCGCTGGCCGAGTGGAACCAGGCCATCCCAGGCCACGCGCTGGAAGGGGTGCCGGTGGCGGTGCTGGTGGACGAGCAGACGGCCAGCGCAGCCGAGGTTCTCGCCGGCGCCCTCCAGGAGCGGGCGGGTGCGGTGGTGGTGGGCCGACCCACCTGGGGCAAGGGCCTGGCTCAAGCGCTGCGCACCGCCGACGACGGCAGCTACGCCGTCCAGTTCACCAACGTGGTGTGGACCCTCCCCAGCGGTCGGCGGCTGTCGCGGCGGATGGACGGTGGCGGCATCACGCCAGACGTGTCGCTTCCGCTCGGCCCGGCCAGCCGCTACCAGCTGAGCCGCCATCGCACAGAGCGCTCCGCCCTCCGGGTGCATGCCGACGGCACCCCGCTGCGGGTGGAGGTTCCCAACGCCCGCGCCGACCTCCCACCGCTCGACGCCGACCCGGCGGTGCTCGCGGCGGAGCTGGTGTTGTTGGCCAGACTGACGCAGGAGTCGGACGAAAACTGACCGATCTTGCGGGTGGGTCGGCATAGTAGGGTGGGGCCAACCCCGGGAGCGCCATGCTGGTCCTTGTCTTCGCTTCGCTGGCCGGCGCCGCCGATGCACCGGTGGCCACCGTGACCGCCGGCGTGGGCTTGGCCGAGCTGCTGCACGTGGAGGCTGGTTGGCTCCCCCGCGACGACCTCGAGGTGCACCTGCGCGCCGGCACCGTGGTGTTCAATGTGCTGGTGGGGCCGGGCGTCACGTGGCGGGCGATGGGCGACCCCCGCGGCCATGCATGGATCTGGAGCGGCTACCTGCGCGTGAACCCGTGGGCCGAGCCATTTGGCCTGGTGAGCGGCGGCGAGACCCTCCGCGCCACCACCGAGGTGTACACGGGGTACGCCTACACCGCGCAGGGGGGCTTCTTGGTGCGGGCCCGCGGCGGGGCGCTGGTGTACCTGGACGATGGCCTGGCGGCGGGGCCGAATGTGAACGTGTCGTTGGGGTACGCGTTTGGGGGTCGGTAGCAGGCGGGGCCCCCTCCGGCCCTTCGGGCCACCTCCCCCTGAAGGGGGAGGACAGTGTGGCTGGGGCCCCTGAATGGGGATGCCATCGTCGTTCTCAAAGTCCTCCCCCTTCAGGGGGAGGTGCCTGCGGAGCAGGCGGAGGGGGCCCCTGAATGGCCCTGAATGGGGAGACCATCATCGTTTTCACAGTCCTCCTCCAAGAGTCACCCACCCGTACAGGTGCCCAAAGGGCCCGAGAACAGACACTCTTCGCCGAGGGAGCCCACGAGCTCGGTCCACCTCGACCGAGTCGTTCGGAGCGTGAGCGTCAGCGAACAAAGCGACGAATCTGGTACCCACCCATCGATTCGTCGTCCCCCGAGCCCATCGATGCCCAGACCCGACAGCCCGCCCGGGACCAGGCACCAACCGTCGAACCCTGCGAACCATCGACTGTCGGCACCGGGCCCGCACAGGGGGTCCAGGGGGACGTACGGAGCGAAGCGAGTAGTCCCCCGGCCGGAGGGGCCCGGGGAGGACGGAGTTCTCCCCGGAAACAGGGGGTGTTCGGGGGAATCCCCCGCTGATGCACGAGCAGCCAGCCTGGAGGCAACCTCAACCGAGGGCCCGGTGTTCTGTCGGTGGAGCGCACGACCTGTGCGGGTAGGAGACCCCTTCAGGGGAGGTGCTCGCGGAGCAGGCGGAGGGGCCCCTGAATGGCCCTGAATGGGGAGACCACCATCGTTTTCACAGTCCTCCCCCTTCAGGGGGAGGTGCCGGCGAAGCCGGCGGAGGGGGCCCCCTCACCACCCCAACCCCAGCTGCCGCCCCGTCCCCGGCACCCGAAACGGCGACGCCAGCTCCTCCTCTCCATGCGCCTCGAAGCCCAGGCGCTCGAACCACACGTCGAACAGCTGCTGCGTGGCCGCCCATGCGGCACCGTGGCCCTCCATCCGAGGACCCGCCAGCGACCCCTTCCGCGCCACGTGAATCCGCCGAAGGATCGACGCCGTGTGGTCGGGCCCCAGCGCCCGCGTGAGGCGCTCGGTGAACACGTGGGCCACGTTGCCCGACAGGCGCACCAGCCCCATCCAGGCGTGCTGTGCCCCGGCCTCGCGGGCGGCCTGGAGGATCTGTGGCACCTGCCGGTCGTTGAGCCCCGGGATGACCGGCGCGATGCTCACGCCCACCGGCAGTCCCGCTTCGGAGAGCGCTCGGATGGCCTTCAAGCGCTGGCTTGGAAGCGGCGCACCCGGCTCGATGGCCTGACACAGCGCCCGGTCGAGGATGGGCAGCGACAGCGACACCCCCACGATGCCGTGCGCGTGCAGCTCCAAGAGCACGTCGAGGTCGCGCACGATGAGCGGCGACCGGGTGATGATGGCCACCGGGTTGCGGAAGCGGGCACACACCTCGAGGCAGCCCCGGGTGAGCCGGTATCGGCGCTCCAAGGGCTGGTAGCAGTCGGTGGCCCCTGAGAACGCCACCTTTTCGCCGCGCCAGCTCGGCCGACGGAAGGCCTTGTCGAGCAGGGCGGGGGCATGCTTCTTCACGAGCACGCGGGTCTCGAAGTCGGTGCCGGCGCCGAAGCCCAGGAACTCATGGTGCCGGCGGGCGTAGCAATAGGCGCAGGCGTGTGTGCAGCCGCGGTACGGGTTCACCCCCCAGCGAAAGGGGATGTCGGGGAAGCGGTTTTCGGTGAGGATGGTGCGGCTGTCGTCTTCGATGACTTGCAGCCGGACGTCGGGCGGAGGCCCCTCCCACTCCACTTCGGTGGACTGGAAGGGGCTCGTGGGGTTCCACAGAGGACGAGCCAAGCGGGCTCCGGTGGCAGCGGACGTGCCAGGAGGGGGGCCGGAGGAGGGGCGGGGCCGCGGGCGCGGTGCTGAAGGGGCGTACAGTGGGTGGGCCCCCACACCATACTGTATGCTGAATGGGTGTCCAGTATTTTGTGCACGCGATCACCAGACCTGCCGAGGAGACTGCGGGCCTTGCGCCCGTGGGCTCGGAGGCCCCGACGAGACCCTGTGCCGCAGGCCAGGGGCTTGGAGGGCCGGGCGCGACCTTGGCGCGACCGGTTCCAACATCCACTTCAGGACGTCAGTCGCCGACCTTGTACTGGAACTTGCTGCTGCCGATCTGCAGGGTGTCGCCGGACTCGAGGTCTTGCATGACGGCGGGCTTGTCGTTGATGAGCACCTTGCCCCACTTCCCGGTGCGCCGGAGGCGGTGCTTGCGGCCCGTCCAGGACACCTCGGCGAGCTCGTGCGAGATGAACCAGCCGCGCACGGCGACGTCGGGGTTCTTGCGGCCGAAGTGGAAGGTGTGGCTGCCGAGGCCCCAGTCCTCGTTGGTGGCCAGGCGCACCATCTTGGCCTTGGACAGCAGCTCGCGCACGGCCTTCATGCGGCGCATGAGCGTGACCGACATGGCGAAGGTGGCTTCGTGGCGCGACGACGCAGCGGTGCGGGGGAAGCGCTCGAGGGCGGTGACGGGCTGGCCCTTGAAGAGGCGGCCGGTGCCGTCGTCGCCGACGTAGAGGATCTCGAGGGTGCCGAGCTCGATCTTGTCGCCTTTGGTGAGGCGAGCCCGCTCGATGCGCTCGCCGTTGACGAAGGTGCCGTTGTCGCTCTCGAGGTCTTCGATGACCACGCCCTCATCGGGGATGACCGCGATGGAAACGTGCTGGCGGCTGACGGTCTTGTGGCTCACGGGGATGTCGGCTTCCGCGCCACGACCGATGGAGAGGTCGTCGTCGTCGACCACGAACCAGCGGGGGTCTTCGCCCTCGATGAGAACAACGAAAGCGGGGCCGTCGTCGGGGTCGCGGAGGTCTTCGACGTCAAATTCTTCGAGGTCCTCGATCTCTTCGAGGGCTTCCGGCTCCAGCTGGATGGGCTCCATGAGGCCGCCGCCGCCAAAGCCGCGTGCACCTCCGGGGCGTGCGCCGCGCGCCGGGGGCGTGAAGGTCTGGGAGCGCCCGTGGGGTGCGGGGCGGGGGGGCTTTCCGGTGTCGTCGGACGACATGGCTTCTCCAGCATCCGGAGGACTCTACCGCACCCACGCAGCCGGACGGGCGCCCGGTCGATACGAGGAGGCAATCTCCGTGCGATGCTGGCGTACGGGCACACCGGACAGGAGTGTCGCATGCCCCCCCTTCTCACCGCCCTCGTCATCTGCCTCGTGGGCCTCGGGTGCGTCTTTGCCGTCGTGCTGGGCCTTCCGGGCACCTGGATGTTCCTCGCGCTGGCCGTGGGCATCGAGCTCACCGACACCTGGTGGGCCGGCCCGGATGCCGTCACCTTTGGCTGGCCTGTCCTCGCGGTGGGGCTGGTGCTCGCATTGATCGCCGAAGGCATCGAATTCATGTCGGGCTCGTGGGGCAGCAAAGCGGGTGGTGGTTCTCGACGCGCCAGCATGGGGGCCTTCCTCGGCGGCCTGGCGGGTGGCCTGATCGGAACGCTCGCGGCACCGGTCATCGGCACCATCATCGGCGCGCTGGCCGGCACCTTCCTGGGCGCCTTCATCGGCGAGACCACCGGCGAGGCACCCCGCGAGTCCAAAGACGCCGTCAAGCCTGCGTTCACCGCCACGATTGGCCGGCTGGTGGGCCTCGTTGCCAAGCTGGGCTTCGCCGTCACGGTGTGGATCTCGGTGTCGGTGGCCGCCATCTACTACGCCTGGCCGGCCTGACCCCAATGTCTCGAAACGCGCGCTGTCCCTGCCACTCTCGCAAGAAGCTCCGGCGCTGCTGCGGGCCCTTTCTCGACGGCCGCGCGGCGCCCACACCCACTGCGTTGATGCGGTCCCGGTTCGCGGCGTATTCCACCGGGCGTGCCGACTACATCCTGGCCACCACCCACCCCGACGGTCCCCACTTCGAGCCCGATACCGATGCGTGGATTGCGTCGGTGAGGTCGTTTTCGGCGGGGACTCGCTTCCGGGGGCTCTCGATCCTCGACGCCTCCGATGTGGTCGACGACCGCGCCACCGTCACCTTTCGTGCTGTCCTCGAACAAGGCGGCCACAACGCCTCTTTCACCGAACGGTCCACCTTCTTTCGAGGGGCGGATGGCCGGTGGCGCTACCACAGCGGCGAGCGTCTCGCAGACGGTTGACGAAAGCTCCGGGAACCGGCGCCGCGGGCCAACGTCGGACCTCAGCGTGTCCCGGAGGGTTCATGCACCGCTCGCGCGTCGTCCTCACCACCGCCACCGTGTTGTGTGGCGCACTCGCCTTCCTGCTCGGCACCGTGGGCTCTTCCACTCCGGCCGACGCCGTCGACACCCCTCGCCCAACCGTGCGACCCGAGCGCCGCCCCACTGTCCGCCGCGTGGTGGCCCCCACCCCTCGTCCACCGGCGCCCGTCCTCGAGCCTGTTGAGCTCGAGCACGTCATCACGCTCACCACCGACCTCCGCGACGCCCTCCCGGCGAGCGCCACCTTCATCCCCGTGTGGGATGCCGAGCGACTGTGGCCCCTTCCCGACGACCTGCCCGATGACCAGGTGGTCTTCGCCCTCCAGGAGGTGTTCTCGGCGCGCGGAGACGAGCGGGATGCCGCCCTCGACACCCTCGACCTCGCACTGCTCGACGCCGACCTCCCCGCCGACCCCTGGGTGCAGCTGGCCCACCTCGAAGCCGAGCGCACCCTCGCTCGCGCAGCCTACGAAGACGACCTGCTGCAGCACGAAGCGCGCCTCGTTGCCTGGGCCGAGGCGGGTGGCCACGACGCGATGCCGGATGCCCCGGAGCCGTGGTCGTCTGCCGACATTGGCGATGACGCCGAGCACTTGGCGCTGGCCATCGACGCATTCGGCGAAGACCCGGGCGCGGCCGACCTGGCCCGGCTCACCGCGGCGGCCGGATGGCTGGACTGGACCAGCGATGAGATTGACGAGGACAGCGCGATAGAGGCTCTCTTCGCCGTCATCGACCGCACCGACGACCCCGTCCTGTTGGCGGGTGCAGTGGACCTGCTGGTGGGCACCGACACCACCCTCCCCGACGGCGGGCTCGCCGACCTCGAAGCCCTCCTGCCGCGCTTGCCCGACGATGTGGCCATGCGGCTGTCGTGGTTCGTGGCCGACCGTTGGCTGCAAGACGGCGAGGCCGAGGCTGCTCTGCGCGTGCTCGACCACGGCATCGCTGCGGGTGTGGAAGCCGAAGGACCGCAGGTGGACGGTACGCTCGACGTGCTGCAGCAGGTGCGGGGCGCGGTGTATGGCCATGTGTTCGGGCCGGGCGGAGACTCGGTGACCGATGCCCTGGACACGCTGGCGTGGCACTGCTGGTCGGAGCTGCTGGAGTCGGACGAACCGTGGGTGGCCGACGGGACGGACTACTCCGGCACGGTGGTGCTGTTGCCGGGCGGCGTGCACTGGACGGACTGGACCGACGACAATGCCCATGGTGCCTGCATGATGGACGGAGCGGCCGCAATTCCGCTGCCCTCGGTTCCCACCCGCGTGCACATGCACATCGGCCTGCGCATGTAGGCGACTCGCACCGGAACCGTCTCCACGACACCCACTTGGCTTGTGCTGGTTACCCTGCCGCGGACCCCGACCGCGAGCAGCCTGCATGTCCGACCTCTCCGCACCGCTCACCGTCCGCGACCTCGAGTATCGTCCCTTGCTCAAGGTCCTCGACGGGGCGGTCGGCGCGCTCCAGGCAGTCGGTGTCCTGCCGCGCGACATCACCCCCGCACACATCAAGCGCGCGGCCTCCAAGCGCACCGGCCTCTCGGACTTCGGCGACCCCTCCTTCGAGCCCCCCTACGCCAAGCTGCTCGAGGCGCTGCCCAACTATCCCCTGTCATCGCTCGGCACGCTCCTCACCGAACAGACCATGGTGAAGGCGATGTCCAACCGCCTGCGCATCCAGGCGTACCTCGCCGCGCACCCGGAGCTGGCCGAGAAGAAGGTGGAGCGGCCCGTCTTCGTGCTCGGCTTCCCCCGCACCGGCACCACCCTCCTCCAGAACCTCCTCGGCCTCGACGAAGCCCAGCGCTGCCTCCGCTTCTGGGAAATCCAGACCCCCATCCCACTCGACGCCGACCCCCGCCGCGACCGCGACAAGCGCTACGCCATCGCCAAGCGCACCCTGCAGCTCGCCTACCTGGTGGCCCCCGAACAGCGGCAGATCCACGAGATCCAGCCCGACACCCCCGAAGAGTGCTGGCCCCTGTTCAGCAACTCGTTTGCCGTGTTGAACTACGACCTGATGAGCATGTTCGTCGACTACGGCCGCTGGCTGCTCGACTACGACATGACCGGCCCCTACGCCTTCTACCGCGACACCCTCAAGATTCTCGCGCAGGGCCGAGAGAACGAGCGCTACCTGCTCAAGTGCCCCGAGCACCTCTGGTTCATCGACGCCCTGCTCGAGGTCTTCCCCGATGCCCGCATCGTCTGGACCCACCGCGACCCGGTCGCATCGGTGGCGTCGTACTGCTCGCTCATTTCCCTGGGCCAGCGCATGTTGTACGGCCGCATCGACCCCGGCAAGCTCGGCGCACACATCCAGGACCGCTTCCACACGGGCGTCGCCCGCGCCATGGCCGCCCGCGACCGCTCCGGCAAAGAAGACCAGTTCTACGACGTCGACTTCAAGGACCTCGTCCGCGACCCCGCCGCCGTGGTGCGCCAGGTGAAGGACTGGGCAGGCATGCCCCACGACAAGGCCAGCGAGGCCCGCGTCCAGCGCTGGCTCACCACCGAACGCGGCGACAAGAAGGGCGCCCACAAGTACAGCGCCGAGGTGTACGGCCTGGATGCACGCGCCATCCACCGCCAATACGCCGACTACATCGAGCGCTTCAAGATTCCCGTCAAGCGGCCGAGCTGACCGATGGCCCCTGTCCACGCCCTCGGTGCCCTCCGCCACGCCTGCCACGGCTGTGGTGCCTGCTGTACCGGACACGCCGTCCGCCTCATCCGCGACGAGCCGGCCCGAATTGCGCAATACGCCGCCCGGCTCGGTGTCTCCAACCCGGTGAAGGCCGGTCCCAGAGGGCCTGTCTTGGCCTTCGTCGACCAGCGCTGCCCCTTCCTCGACGCAAATCGCCGCTGCCGCATCCACGGCACCTTCGGGGCCCAGCTGAAGCCGGCCGTGTGTCAGCAGTATCCATTGCGCAGCATCGTCACCGAGTCGGGGCAGCGGGTGGCGGTCGACCCTGGCTGTGGCAGCAACTGGATGGTGTGGCAGGACGGCCCCGAGCTCGATGCGTCTGGGCTGCTGCCCGCTCCCGACCGCACCCACTCCCACCAAGAAGCGCAGGTGGAGCGCTCACTGGTCGGTCTGTTGGCACCTTCTCTGGACCCGGACGCACTGGCGCGTGTGGTGGGTGCGCTCTCGGGTCGACCGCCCACCGAAGCGTCTCTGCACGCATTCTCCGAGCGGGCCGCCGCAGCCGTCCGCGAGCTTGCATTGCCAACCTTGCTTCCCAAGCATGCGCCCACTCTGATGCCCTGGCTGTCGTCGCTGGAGGTCCCGGACGCACCCACCTGGCCCGAGCTGACCCCCGAGCAGCAGGGCTTCACGCTGGAGATGGCCCGCAGGTCGGTGTTTTTGCGCAGCGGCACCATCCGCCCGATGGGGGTGGGGCTGGCGCTCGGGACGGTGGTGGGCGCGCTCGTGTGCGGGTGGTCACATTCGGAGCCGGATGCGTTCGGGCCTGCATTGTCTGCCTGGACCCGCCTGCTGCGGCTGCCGCCCGTGTGGATGGCGCTGTACCCCGACCCGATGGCGGTGCGACGGCTGGCCACCGGCGCCTGAGAGTCGGCGGCCTGAGCGTCCGAGAATGCGGCTTGTCGAGGCATCCAACCGGACGATGTCAAGCCCGTGGGCCCCCTCCGCCTGCTTCGCAGGCACCTCCCCCTGGAGGGGGAGGACTGTGAGAATGACGATGCTCTCCACCTTCAGGGGTCTCCTACCCGCACAAGTCGTACGCTCCACCGACAGAACACAGTGTCCTCGGTCGAGGTTGGCTCGGGGCTGACTGCTTGTGCATCAGCGGGGGACTCCGTCCCAGACACCCCCTGTTTTCCGGGGAGAACTCCGTCCTCCCCGGGCCCCTCCGGCCGGGGGACTACTCCGTACGTCCCCCTGGACCCCCTATGCGGGCCCGGTGCCGCCGGGCGATGGTTCG
>Ga0213833_1000301_pt1 | contig 63385 bp, 61 predicted proteins | sample SWATP21_FD_160575 | JGI IMG/M metagenome (GOLD analysis project Ga0213833, IMG submission 160575) | Coastal seawater microbial communities from Marineland, Florida, United States - SWA TP2 #1 | ecosystem: Environmental > Aquatic > Marine > Coastal | place: USA: Florida | collected 2016-08-14
AATGGATCAATCATTATAACTATGAGCGACCACATCAAGCACTAGGCATGAAACCACCTTGTGGTGGCGCCTCATTAAACACATTAAACTCTCTTAACTAACTGTGGCATAGATGGGAGCTTGACAGAACCAGATCCGGGGGATCTATTTGGACCCCCTGCGGATTCGCTAGCACGAACCGGGGGGCGTGCATTAGAGAGTAGCGGATTGCGTGACGCAACCGGGGGGCGTGGAAAGCTAGGGTCCCCATTCGATTAGGGGCCGACAGAATTGCGCAGCAATACCAGGAACATGTAAGTTCTTAAAACCCGAGTTCGGAGGGCATGAGAGAAAAAAGTGTAAGTCGACATCCGAAGGACATCGACTCACGAGGTAGTGCTTGTAATCTGGGATCGGCTGAAGCTTTAAGCTTCTCGCGGCAATCCATACCAGTGTCATTCTGTCCTTAGAAAACTCAGTCCTTTGAGACCTTTCCCAGCACATCAGCTGATGAGGACAGCCGATGCACATGAACAATCTACCATTTCAGTTTTAGTGAACAACCCCCTTTTGGAGGGAAATAAGCCTAAGCTCTAAAACATAAAAAAGAATCACATTTACTTTCAGCAAGTTAGAACAAATGGGCTTCTAAATAACCGGAATTATTGCAAGATATACGATGCATTGTCCTACAGTGTTGTGAGATATATCTCACAATAAACGGCCTCGCTATTTCTTCGGCGGGTCTATTATTTTCCAGTTTTTGTGCAAATTAGACACATCCGGCATGATTCCTTGCCATATCGCATACTGGTAAGCAGCCTGGGCTAAGAGCATGGAGCAACCATCCTCTGCTTGCCTAGCCCCCTGATCAAGGCACCACTGCACAAAACCCTCTGCACGCGCACCATAAGAAATATCATATACCCGAGTGCGTTCGTCAATACAGGGATTAGCAATACCTGGCAATTCACCCGATGCTCCAGCCCCCGTTGTGTGAATAATCAGATCGTAAGGTTTTTCTGGCTGATGATGGGTATGAGCGTAATGAAGGGGGGCATTGGGTTGCTTAAATTGCACACCATCAATCAAACGCCTGGCTCTCTCTTCTGTTCGATTAACGATCACCAACCGCTCAGGATAATCAGCCAGTAGCGGCGGGATCAACCCTCTAGCCGCGCCCCCAGCTCCAATCAACAGAACACGCTTACCCTGCCACGACCATCCCAATAAAAAACGCAACGCATCATAAAAACCCAAACCGTCTGTGTTATCAGCGAAGAGAGTGCCGTCATCTCGCAAGGTCAGTGTGTTTGCTGCACCAACAGCCAAAGCTCGTGGATGACAAGCATCAGCCAGATGGTAGGCTATATGCTTAAGGGGCATCGTCACACTCAAACCATGCCCACCCGTTTTGAAAAAGTCTTGAATAACACAACGAGCATCTGCTTCATTCGCCGTTAGACGCTCATAACATAAATCATGCTTACCCATGCTTTTTGCAAACGCTTGATGAATGGGAGGAGATAGGCTGTGCTCTACCGAAGCTCCAATGACCGCATACCGTTGCTTCGTCGCTGACTGAGTAATTGGCATACAGCATCCTCCCACGCATGCGCCATTGATGCCTTGTGCACCAAACCATTTGTCATGACTGCAAATACCCACACGTGTTTATCTGGACGTTGCACAAAACCCGTCAACGCTGACACACCTGTCATGGTGCCTGTTTTCGCATGCACCTTTCCTCTCACACCTGAAGCTCGCATCCTACCAGCCAAAGTGCCATCTTTTCCTGCTGATGGCAAGGCGGGTATAATAACGGAAGCCACGTTTGGCTCGGCATATACTGCTTGCAACAAGGTCACCAACACACGAGGTGATAAAAGATCATAGCGTGATGCGCCAGACCCATCAACAATTCGCCAATCTGATGCAGAAAAGCCTAAAATAGGGCTTAGAATCTCTTTTACTGCGCGAGAACCATTATCCCAACTGCCTTGCTCATGGTAATGATGCGCACCTACCGCTTCTAACAAAGCATTAGCAATCATGTTGTCTGATTCTTTCAACATGTCATGAACCAAATGAGACAAAGGTGGAGACTCATGCGTTGCTAATAACTCAGAGTGAGGCTGAGTTCGCCTAACTCTCACATGCCCATTAAACGGAATATGTAACTCCTGCAAGCTTTCTTTAACTAATGCTGTGGCATACAGTTTTGGGTTTCTTATCGCTAACTTCTCATACCGAGGTTGACGCGTTTTAGGAACACACCCAGAAAAATTGTAATGATCATCCAAACTCGAATAAACCAAAAGTGGGCACTCATTATTGCGTTGACGTGTTACATGAGCATGATTATAAAAGGTCACAACACCTGATGGTAATTGTGTTTTTAACAACGGCTTGCCATCAATACGTGACGAAGACGATCCTACCGTGAGCAAAAAACTGTTTTCATCGATAATCATTGCACCCATGGGTGCGCTGTAACCATAACTCAAATCATCCCACATCCAACCTGGCCCATAAGGAATAGAACTCCGCAGGTGTTGATCCAATCGTACAGAGCCGGTAATGCGATGAATGCCAGCTCGTTTGAGTTTTGCTAAGAGCTGCTTGATATCGGTATGAGTCAACACCGGATCCCCTGCAAAACGCAAGGTCACAGAGCCGTGCAACACACCATGGTCGATATCACCATGCGTAAACAGTTTTGTTTTAAATCGGTAATTGGGACCTAACTCTTTCACAGCCGCAATAGCTGTGACAACCTTATTCGTGCTTGCTGGTGTCATCCACTCGTCTGATCGATGAGAATAGATAAGTTGGCCCGTGGTGGCATCCATCACCATCGCCGCCCAAGGGTATTGAGCATCAACTTGACCCATCAACGCATCAATCTCGCGAGCAACACCATGAACCCTTTGAGGCGAATAGGGTCGCGTTGCTGAGAACGCTGGGAACACGGACCCTATCGTCCCAAGGAGCAAGCATGATTTGAGCAGCCATGAGTGAGGCATGCAGTGACTCCTGATTATTCACGATTACGAACACTGAGAACCACTAATAATAGTGCAAGAACGCATAAAGGTAATACTAAAAGCCAAAAATGATGATGTAACCAGACCATGCTAGCCGCCATGGAGATACACACCACCCCTGCCAACATCATGAGCAGATCGACGTAAAGGCCCGAAAAATAGAGCACGAAGCCCGATAGACCAAGCAAGGAGAGGCCCGCAGTACGGTGAGTTAAGACCCCTAAAAACAGGAGATCATGCACCAAATAGACCAACACAAGAAAGCCCAACCAATGCAAACCTTGGCGCCAAACCAGAGACCAACGTGTACAAAAAGGGCCCAGAGGGACAAAACCTACGAAAATCATGGCAACCAACACATCCACAATCACCATCACTTGGCTGTAAGGCCAAAATAGCTTTGGATCCCAATGCAAGGTAGCCAAATCACCCAAGGCAACCCCAATAAGCACAACCGTTAAAATCAAGCGGATCGAAACTCGTGTTGATTCAGGGGGATGTTGATCATGCTCGATGGTATCCATGGCGCTCTCCTTAGCTACAACATGTGGAGCTTAGTGTATCAAAAATAAGCTTTATTCACACCATTTTGCTTGTGGAAGTAAACTAAGTGAGTTAGCATTTGTGGCCATCTCATGCCTTATTACAAATCCCGAGGCGATTTAACGCCTATCACAAAAGGCCAAACTCATGTTTACATTAGATCCAAAATGGTTCCGACTCTTCGCGCTACTACCCTTCTTTGTAGCCAGCTTTGCAACAGCCTTAGGTAATGGCGCTGAATACGTTGCAGGAACCTGGAGTGCTGTTATTGGTGCCACTCAACTCAGCCACGAGCTGTTCCGCGTGATGTTCTACATGTTTTGTTTTTGGTTGCCCACCATGACAGTCGGCCCCATCATGGGCTCCATCGTTGATCGTTTCAAACGCCAACACTGCTACTTAGGCGCGAACATGTTAGGCGTACTCATTACCAGTGGTTTCGCCCTATGGTTTTATGTTGAACCCAGCAACGCTTGGACCTGGCCATTGCTTTTAATTGGCATGGGCTTTCTATTTAGTCTGCGCTTCCCGTCTGGGAATGCTCTCGTGCAAGAACTAGCAAAACCTGAAGATTTACTCTTGGTTAACGCTCTAGCAGGGATCACCTTCGAGCTAGGTAACCTTGTTGGCAATGCCGCTGGTGGTTGGTTGGTAGCCTACTTCTCTATTCCATTGGTGTTAGCTGCTGTGTGCGCCTGTTTTGTGTTTGCAAGCACTGCCTCAGCTTTCTTACCCAAATCGGAAGAACTGCCAAGACAACAGAAAAAGCGCCCTGTTCTTTCTCTTTATAAAGAGTGCTTTGAGTGCCTACTCTTTTTAAGAAGTAATAAGCGAGCAGGGATACTCGCTATTTTACAAATGCTACTGATCACCTGCTTCATGACAAATCCAGTTTTTCTTGCACCTTTTGTAAAAAACATCCTGCATGAAAGCGCGAGTTATTTTGGCTTGCTAGAGACTCTCATCTCAATCAGCTTCATCATCGCCAGTTTCGTGCTTGGCTTTTTGCGCCGCCACTTAGGCGCTGAAAATGCCTTAATTCTTCTGCTCTTTCTCATGCTAATGGCCTTTATTGCTCTATTTGCACACCCCACCCATCAAGTCGGCATCATTGCCTACTCAATGATTGGCTTTGGTTTTGCGAGTTGGTCATTGTCATCCACCCTGGTATTTGAATGCTCTCCTAAAGAAATACAAGGGCGCATTCAGGCCTTAATCAGTACTGCCACAGGATTCACGCTGATTCTTGTTGATGCACTCGTTTTACCGTTTACTGACAACATCAAACATCCTGGGAACTTGTTCATTGTGATGCTCGCGTTGATTGGTATTGTGTTGATTACTTTGGTGTACCTCAAAACAACTGAAAGTGATCTACAAAACGACGAAACACTGCCTGCTGAAGAGTGATTTGGTGGAGGTTAGTTGGGATCCCCCTCCTTGCACGCCCCCCGGTTGCCGAAGGCAATCCGATGGGGGCCCATTTTAATTTGTTAGATCCCCCGGACCTGCATCCGCAGGCGCGTGGGACGTAAAAGGTAGTGGATCCCCCGAATCTGCTATCGCATATCGGGGGACGTGTAAGGGTAGCATCTGCTATCGCAGATCGGGGGACGTGTAGAGGTGGGATCTGTTTCTTTAACAAGAAATCGAAGAGCACTGGAGCTCAATACCTAACATGATGCCATTCCAGCTGGGTTGTTCCTTGATGGTGGCTGTATACGCTGTGTTTACCGTATCATCAATGGTAGCAACTTGACTCATTGACGGTGCATGAGAGTACACGTAGGAAAGAGTCAGGTTAGCATTTTGAGCCAAGGCGTATTTCATACCTAAACCAGCTCGCCATAAAATCAAACTATGTGTTTTTTCTGTGGAGGTTAAACCTGTCCCTGATGTCGTTATTTTGCCGTTGTTATAACCTGTCCCCAATCGCACATAAAGCAAGGTTTGATCGGTCACACGATAACCAAACAAGACATCACCCGTAATGAACATATTACCTGAATTCAAAATACTAATGCTTGTTGCCGTACTGGTAGTCTGTGTTGAGGTTGTTGAACCAACCATCGTCGCTGGTGTGCTTGTCATTTGGAAACCCAAGTCACCACCGATATAAAAACCAGATTGATAAGACCAACTGTACCCAAGATCAATACCACCCTTAAAAAGCATTTGGTTTCTTTTGGTGATCGTCGTACTAGCCGTGACTGACTCAGCTGTGCTTGTAATGGTTGGATCTAAAGTGATATCAGCAACACCAATACCCAACCCCAGTGAGGTACCTTGGAAATTATAACGTGACAAACCGCCCGTGTAGGCTGGCAAAGCAAAACTCGAAGCGCAAACAGCGGCCATGCCTAGACCCAAAAGAAAACGTTGTGTTGTGCGTGACCATACAGCCATGATTGCCTCTCCTTGATACAGCCCATATCGGGTAACATGATTTCCGTGCCGCTACTCTGCGGCAACCGAAAGTATACAGCGAAGCACTAGCAAGCCACAAGCAAGGTTAAAAATAAGCCAGCGCTCAATCATCACTCTTATCGACACTTGCTAAAAGATATCTTCTTCAGTCGTGCTCTCAACCTTCGGCGGTGCTAAATGAGCCGGTTCAGGCGATGGATCTGGCACCTCATCATCTTCTGTGTCGTCCGAGTCATCAGCCTTCGGCGCTTTATCTGCTCGGAAATACATCAATCGTGTTTTGGCGTCTTTGCTGTTATCGACTTGCCCTGTCTGACGATTAATACGCACCGCCACAATGCCTGGTGGCTGAGGCAATGACTCTTCCGGTGTGCCTAACAAAGCGGCACCCATAAAATCGATCCAAATGGGTAACGCAGCCTGAGCGCCATACTCGTGAACTGATTTCATGCTATCAAAACCAACCCACACAACTGTCACCAAGTGACGATTAAAACCAGCAAACCACGCATCCACTTGCTTATTCGTTGTGCCCGTTTTACCACTTAAGTCATGACGCTTAAGCACTCGAGCACGTCGCCCAGTTCCATGTTGAACCACGTCCTGCATAGCCTGCGACATGAGATAAGCATTTTGAGGTGTAATGACCGCTTTATAACAGCCTTGCGCGTCCTCAGTTTGGGTACCCCAGCAGCTAGGACCTACCTGAGAGGCTTTAAACTGCCAGACTAATCTGTCTTGCATTAACACACGAGACAATAAGTGAACCGGGACCCTATACCCACCATTCGCCAAAACAGAATACCCTCGCGCTAGTTGCAACGGTGTTAGCTCAGCGCTACCCAAGGCGAGCGATAAGGAGTGAGGCAAATGATCAGGATCAAACCCAAAGCGACTCACATAGTTAACCGTGGGTTCTATCCCCATACGCTGTAACAAGCGAATGGAGACCAAGTTCCGCGAGTGTGTTAAGCCATCTTGAAGCGTTGTTGGTCCATAGAAACGGTGTGTATCGTTTTCGGGTCGCCAATACTGATTTTCACCACTATCTTCGAGAATAACAGGCGCATCATTCACCATCGAGGCTAAGGTCAAACCGCTATGTAACGCAGCCGAATAAATAAAGGGCTTGAAACTTGAACCTGGTTGCCGCTTTGCTTGCAAGGCTCGATTGAATGAGCTGAGTTTAAAATCAAAGCCTCCAACCAATGCTTGAATGGCACCCGTATCAGGGTTCAAGGCAACCAAGGCCCCTTGCACCACAGGAATGGAGGACAATGACCAGGATGCGTGAGCTCCGTCGGTGCTTCGCTCGACCCGAATAACATCACCTGGCTTTAAGATGTCATCCGCTTTCTCTGGCAACTTACCCTGCTTACCGTCAGGAAGAGCTGGTCTCGCCCAGGATAAACCGGTCCACGGAATAGTTATCTCATCCCCATTTTTTAAGAGGACTTGAACAGACTGCTGAGCAACACCAATCACAACACCGACAGGGAAATGAGGCAGCTCAGGATAAGTCGCTAAACGCTCCTGCCAATGATCGTAATCATCGACCGGCAATCGAGCTTTAGGCCCAACGTAACCATGCCGCTTTGTGTAAGCTACCAAGCCTTTTCGCAACGCGGCCTCCGCAGCTAATTGTTGTTTGCTGTTAATAGTTGTGTAAGCATCTATGCCCATCTCGTACGCATTTTTTCCATAATGTTTACGCAATGCCTGACGTACAGATTCTGCGACATAAGGCGCATGAAGATCAATCTGTAAGCGGTGGTATTTAGCTGTCACAGGAGCTGCCATGGCTTCATCATACGCTGCTTTGTCAATGTCATGTAACTCCAACATTCGATCTAAGACATGATGACGTCTTTCTAAAGCAGCTTTGGGGTTACGAATGGGATTGTTGCGTGATGGCGCTTGAGGCAAGCCTGCAATCATGGCTATTTGCGCCAAAGTCAGTTCGCTCAACTTACGCCCATAATAAACTTCTGCAGCCGATGCGACTCCATAAGCCCGACTACCAAAATAAATTTTGTTGAGATAGAGCGATAAAATTTTGTCTTTCGAAAAGGTATTATCGATTTTAATCGCGATCATGATCTCGATCAGCTTTCGTCGCAATGTTTTCTTACGGGTTAAGAAATAGTTTCTTGCGACTTGCATGGTGATGGTTCCACCGCCTTGACTCTTTCGCCCTGTTTTAATGACCGCAACCGCTGCTCGGGCTAACGCAAAAAGGTCAACACCAGAGTGCTCATAAAAACGAGCATCTTCAGTTGCAAGCACCGCCTTAATCAACAACGGGGGTATTTGATCAAAGGCAACGGGATCTCGGCGCTTATCACCAAACTCACCCATAAGCTTACCGTCTTGACTGAAAATTCGCATGGGTACTTGCAGATGGGTATCAGCCAGGGCCTTCACATCAGGCACTTGGCTTTGGAGGAGCAAGTAGACACCCATCACAATCACAGCGCACGTGATAACCAGCGCAGCAAGATCCCATAGGAGCCGCTTCACCCAGCTTTTGCGTTTTTTGTTCGGTTGTGACGATTGATCAGCCATGCTGCCTCTGTAGTATCAACGATGATGTAAGAGTAGCACCGATCACAAATATCTGTCCACGAAGAAACTACCGTAAAAAACACCGTAGTCAGCAAGAAAGAGGCGCTTTACTCTGAGACAAACCACCGCGGGAGTAAAAGCATGTGGAAACTAGAGCCTAACAAAGTAGTTTGTATGATTCTTGGACTAACAGACCACCTCATTTGGACATCCAAAAAAACGCCTCTAATAGAGAAAGCAGTACAGAAAGGAAACAATCCTTGTCCGATTAGGACACGCATACATCATTTACTATCAAAGCAACAACGACCAACATCAAACCGACCGAAAAAGCTTCATGTCTACCTCGGCAACGAAGGAGGCTTTGTGACTCAATCAAAAACAGGCGGATATTGCATTCCAATTTGTAACTCTCATGCCAACACATGGTACTTCTGTTGGCATGACATCTTTATAACAACTCTGAAAAAAATCTGTCATCAATACAATTATACCGTCACCCGTTTAGTTCACTGGCCCACTGAACTTGCAAACAAAATCAACGACAACATCCATACCTGCGACGTACTTATCCGCAGTCAAAACCATACTTTTTATTTACAGTATGAGGCAAATATCTGCCAAAAAGCATGGCTAATACAACAGCAAACACCAAAAGACATCCTTCAATTAATCAAGGAAAATCCCAAAGACAAGACCTCGACTCTTTACCTACTCTCTCATGAACCAAAGGATACTCTCTATTTAAATGAAGCAGGCATTGATTTTGAGCCTCTATCATGGAAGCCAAACACGTGGGACTTTATTCACCGATGAACACATTCAAACAATCGCTTTACTTCATTGGGAACATGGCGCTTTTGATTACCTTAGCTGTTCATATCTCAGCGCATCTAACTCAAAAGCCAGATACTCATCTGACACAAAAAGACAATTGTATCCATACAAATAGTCTCCATGTGTTTCATCAATGGTTATCCCGCGCACCTCATGGAATACAACTACAAAACATCCATCTAGAAGCAAGCAAAGCCATCGTACAATACCTATCTCCAGAAAATATCGCGCTAGCATGGGTGTTGCCCTGGGAAAGCTCCCACTCTCTCCTATCACTGCAACAACACAGTACGAGCCCTCATCAACTTGCCATTCAGGCAACACTTCGGCTTAAATCATCAGGAGATACGCCGTGAGTTATATCGAGCTAAACCCGACGACTAAAAAAGAGCTATTTCTCATAGCCTCACACAAAGCTCTCACACTAGCATTATTACTATTGCACCTAGCGGTTCTCATAATACCTAACAAAAAAGAGCAGCCCCCCCAAAATAAAGAGCATCACCATCTCAAATCATGGATTCACCAACTCCCCAAAGACATTCACCTAACAGACATGCACCACACACAACAAGGTTTAGCGTTCACATGTCATGGTAATCTTAAGCGTATTTTATTATCTCTAGAAAACATGACCATTGGCCCTGAGGCTTGCTTCATTAATACAAACATCCATAAAAGTACGGATGGCAAGCTCGTCTGGGAAAGCAACTACAAAACGACGTGAAAGGATTTTTTGTGATGCGATATCTTATTTTTTTATTCGTTCTTAGCTCACTATCATACGCACATTTACCATCTTTTGTGTCAAACAACGTAACCGCTCCCAACTCTGAGACTGGGTTATCCACCATTCATCTGCATTATCGAAAAGCAAGTGACATAGAGAAATCTCTAACGCATGGCGATCACCCACTCCTAACAGAAAGCACTCAACTGCTTGTGGATGATACCAGCAATCAACTCTGGATCCGCGACACAAGCGATCGTGTTTCACTCATCAAGCAGCTTATTCATGCCATGGATACACCAAGCAAACAAATCAGCATCGCTGTTAAAATGATGGCTATCGATAGCAATGCTCTTGAGTCACTAGGATTAAATCTCGGCAACCATCAGGAAAAAGGAAACTCAAACGAAGAAAATCGATGGCCGCACGCTCTCATTAACGCGCATGGGTTAAGCTGGTGGCTCGACCACCTTGACGCAGAAATTAACCATGGCTCAGGCGAAATGATTGCGTCACCCACTCTATTGGTTGCTAATCACAAAACTGCTTCGATCGAATCAGGTCAAGAAGTACCTTATCAAGAACGTAATCACGACGGGGATACCAGCATTAGTTTTAAGAACGCAACCTTGCATTTGGATGTGCAACCTGACCTGCTTCCCAAACAACAAGTCAATCTGCATATTCACTTAAACCAAGATAAAGTGAGTGACCTGAGCGTTGCTGGCATGCCCGCCATACAAACTCAAAAGATAGACACCACCGTCAGAGCTGGTAACCATGAAACCATCATCTTAGGTGGCGTCTACGCACATCGACTCATCCGCCAGAACAGTGGCGTCCCCTTTCTGCAACATCTCCCTCTGCTGGGACGCTTATTCCGACATACTTACTGGCTGTGGCAGCGTCAAGAGCTCATGATTTTCGTGACGCCGAGTTGGTAGTCATGAAGAGGATTAAGGAAATGCTAGCAATGCTTGAAAAATTATTTTGTAGATATTATAATGGTCGCTATAGCCTTTTAATTTATTTTGGAGATACTATAATGGCAGTTATAATGAAGACTCCAGCTGAAATATCCCTAATGATTGCTCAGCAAGCCCGACGCAAGCGACTAGAGCTCAACCTTAGCCAAAATACACTGGCGACACGCTCAGGAGTCAGCTACGGAACACTAAAAAAATTTGAGCAAACTGGCCAAATTTCTTTGAACTCACTACTAAAAATTGCCTTGTGCCTGGGTGAGCTTGATAATTTCACACGCCTCTTTATGGAACAAACAAAAGAATTCCCAGCAACAATTAATAAGCTCATGGAGCAAAAACCAAAGCGACAAAGGGGCCGCCAATGACACAACAAAAAATAAATCTAGTTCACGTATACTACACACCAAAAAAACAAAAGCACTTAGTTGGCAAAATAGCTTTAAAAGAGCATAAAATATATTTTCAGTATGATCCCGATTTTCTAAACTTTGGATTAGAGCTATCTCCTTTTCAACTACCACTATCTCCCGAAATTACTCTATCAAAAGACAGAACATTTGAGGGCTTATTTGGCTTATTCAATGACAGCCTCCCTGATGGCTGGGGAAGGCTTTTACTGGATCGATCGCTTGCAAAAAAGAACATTCATTCAAGCTCGCTTTCGCCTCTTGATAGACTTTGCTTCGTTGGCCAAAGCGGTATGGGTGCACTCAGTTATGAGCCAGAAATTGAAACTCACTCCTCAACGAGACACATTGATTTAGATGTCATTGCTAATGAGATCAAACAATTTCAACTTAACGAAGCAGATGATTTTATTGAGGACCTCCTTGAACTGGGTGGCTCATCGGCCGGCGCCCGACCTAAAATTCTTGTTAACATCGATGATGACGAATGGCTCATAAAGTTCAAATCTAGCTCAGATCTTAACGATATAGGAGCTATCGAATATGCGTACCACCTCATGGCCGAAAAGGCAGGGCTTGATCTACCCGAAGCAAAACTTTTTCCCTCTAAAGCAGGGGCTGGCTTCTTTGGAACAAAGCGATTTGACAAAAACAAAGACTCACGAATTCACATGCATACCATTAGCGGACTATTACAAGCGGACCATAGATATCCAAGCCTAGATTATCAAGACATCATAAAAGCTACAATGCATTTAACCAAGAACCTAACAGAACATGAAAAAATATTCCGTCAATGCGCTTTTAATATGTACACTCATAACCGAGATGACCATTCAAAAAACTTTTCTTTCCTAATGGATGAAAGCGGTAAATGGTCTACATCTCCAGCCTATGATCTTACATTTTCATCTGGCCCAGGAGGCGAACACTGCTCAATGATTATGGGCGAAGGCAGGCACCCAACTTTAAACCATTTAATCAAGCTCGCAGCTGTTAGTGGCATTAAGGAAAATCGAGCTCAAGAAATCATTGACCAAGTCCGAGACGCAGCATCACATTGGATAGAATTTGCTAAAACATCAGGCGTTAATAAAACAAGCATGGATCTCATCAATCAAACACTAAAAAAGATTGATACGCCCTCTTGAACCAGTAATCCAAGAGGACATAATTCATTCACAAATCAAGCTTATTATCTGATGTATTCTCATCCTGTGACTCGAGTGATTCAAAAAATCCTCGAGTACGTCTAACGCCATATTCTCCCCAGTTGATGATACTAAACAACAAACCTAGAGTCGCCCCTCTAACAGGCAATGACAGCAATAGCATACGAACCTGTTTTAAGCTAGGTAACAATGCCCTAGAAGGATGCATAGCAGAAACATAACATCTGCTTGCAGCCGCATTGGGAAGACCTGTAGCAGCACCTGCTCCTGTGGCTGAAACTGTGCTTGCAAGCAACTCTTCTTCTTCGGTGAGATCATACTGTTTTAGGTTCTTTTTACCATTCAAGCACCACTTGTTATACAGCAGCTCTCGCGCCCATTCAAACAAAATTCCTGCTACAAAAAGGCGAGGCGATTTAATCTGTTTGACTGCTTTAAAAAACGAACCCGAACCTCCAGCAGCATCGCTCGCTATACCTACGTTTCCAGGAACAGAACCCAAAGCGGCACATAAAGAAACAAGATAAACATTGCTCGTAAAGACCCCACCCACTTGATGAAGCGCTGTATTTCCTGCTGCTAATGTCGATACGGATCGCCACTTGGGCGGTTTGTCGGAAAAAAAGCCTTTGCGAGGGAGGTATCCCCCATTTGAGGCGATAATTTTTCGAATCGAGCCTTCTTCTCCAACAGATAACGCTGTTGAACTGCATATTCCTGGCCAGCACAGTGTTGCGGCACATGTCACTTTAAACACACTCTCACACGCATCCCATAAGGACGCAAAAAAATCGTCAGGCATGATAATACTCCTAAATTAAATCAATCATTCAAAAACGCTATCTGTTATCTATCTGCCCTAAGTTGGACAGATAGCTTTTATCGAGTGACACAACTTAGGGCGACAGTCTGGGTGAGAATCACCAGAGAGACAATAGAAATAATAGACACGAGCACATAAACAAAGAGAACTCTTTGTTGTTGATTGAAAGATATGGATGAAAGCGATTTCATGTATCAAACCCTTTGTGCTTTTCTTTTACATTATGTGGAACCCCATCCATTGTCAATAGGTAAAAACACTGATAGATTAAAAAGCCGTTTCCAAAATCAAATTCATAGGAGAAAAGCGATGTCAATAATTTCTTACGAGCATTTTTCGCAAGTTGATCTTCGAGCGGGCATTATTGTGAAATCAGAAACCTTCCCAAAAGCACGAAAACCTGCTCTTAAGGTCTGGGTGGATTTTGGTGAGGAACTTGGCGTCCTCCAAACATCGGCTCAAATCACAGCACACTACACCCCTGACTTCTTAATCGGAAAACGCATTATAGGCTGTGTCAATCTTGGCGAAAAAAATATTGCTGGCTTTATCTCACAGTTTTTACTCTTAGGCTTTTCCGATCCCAGCGGAGATATATATTTAGCTAGCTCACCTAATGGTGTTAACTTAGGCCAGAAGCTTCATTAACAACTAAAATTCAACCAAAGGGAATTATTTTTTTGCTACTGTGAATGTCACTTGAGACTTACAATAGGTTTCTTTAACAAAAAACAAAGCTAGCACAACCGCAATTACCGCAATAATAATTAACACTTTAAAAGCAAACATATACACACTTAATGACAAGACGCCTCCAGCACGCTTATGATCAATAAGGAATCCTATAATAGGAGCATTGATAGCTGAAAAAAGTGTTATCATACCATTGTTAAGACCAAATCCAACAGCAACGAATTGCTTACTAAATTGCTCGGATACTGAGGCAAAACAAACACTTTGACCTGAAGCACTCACACCCAATAGAAAAAATGCGACCTGTAAAAGAATCAGTTCACTTGAATACATAATGCCTAAAATAGCCAAAAGGCCAAAGACAGCTGACAAAACAAAGACTTCTTTCCTTCGCTCTCTTAAGTCTGATATAAAACCCAACATAGGACACCCAATCGCATAACCTATCCACGAAATAGTAATCATGTAGTTAGCAGAAACCTCAGATACATGTTTTAGCTCCAAAAAGGAACGCCCCTCATTTTCTGATAAATACTCTATAGTAAAATATAAGGCAACAGAAAGAAGTGCTAAAAACCATGGCTGCGCTCGCACAAATAATCGTTTGAGTGAACTGATAATTTTTTCCGGTTTATACAAAATAACGAAGTTCCTTGCTTTTTCTTGATTATTTTCTACAAAAGCTAAAACAAGCACAGAGAGAACCCCCCCAAAAACTCCCAAATAAATAAACACCGATTGCCATGTAACGCCTGATGACTGTGATAAGTTATCCAATGGACCAGCAGCTAGCATTGGACCTAAGGTACCAATAAACTGGGAAAGTCCAATAAAAATAGCTGTGTATTTACGAGGCATCCAATCATAGACCGACACAAGTAGACAGATAAAACCAAAGGATGCTCCCAAACCCATCAGCATCCTAAAAGCAAGTGCAGCTTTAAAACTATGTACGTATGCAAATCCAAATGATGACAAACAACAGCAAACAGATGCAAATAGAAGAGCCTTTTTCAGTCCTATGTTATCAACAATCAACCCTACTGGTATTTGCATAAGACCATATATTAAGAAAAAAATGGTCGTGCTTAATAATGAAAACTGCATTGCTGTTAAATGTAAATCACTCATTAATGGCGCTTGAAATGTCCCAATGATCGTTCGCAACAAAAACTCATACAGGAAGAAAAAAGCGCAAATACCCCAAACTACAAAGCCCTTCCGATGAAACATATTAACCATAGCGATCAACTTATAAAACTGTCCGGCTGTTTTTTATCCCATGCTTCAATAATATCTTCAGCTTTGTCATTATCTAAAAAAGAGGCGACCTTAAAGAGTGGAAGGCCTTCATGCACCAGTGGAGATGTATTCATACCCACAAGAATCCCTTTTTGGGGTGATCTAACAACTTCCTCAGAATCTGAGCCAAATGGATCGGAAATCACACCCATCTTTTCGCTGGCCTCTATGGTCTGACCAAGCACAACACTGGTATGCAAAATACCTCCTTTATTTGCAAGAATCCACTCTTCTTCTCTTGAGAAAATAGGCTTTACTAACTCTATAGGCTCTACATCAATAACATTTAGATACCGCAAAACATTATTGATACCCTTAACACCCAATTCAATAGCATTTTCATCAAAGCGCAACGCCTCTCCTGCTTGGTACACCAGCAACGGGATGTGCAATTCTTCCGTTGTTTGGCGCAGACAGTTACCCTCTAACGTAACGTTTGTCACTACAGGTGAATTAAACACCTTTGCTAATTCCTTTGCTTCTTTATTATCAAAATTGCAATATACCTGCGGGAGAATATTGTGGTTTACACCGCCTGTTTGTAACTCAATACAGTAATCTGCTTTGGTTAGTATTTCCTGCGTGAACAAATGTGCAACCCTCTCCCCGTAAGATCCCTCTTCATCACCAGGAAAACAACCAGCAAAAGGCTTGCCTGTTGGCAACGTACGCGGATAATGCATTAACCCATAGACATTCATCACAGGGATAGCAATAATTGTCCCTGAAATTTTTTCAGGATGTATTTGATCAATAACTCTATTAGCGATTTCCAAACCATTTAACTCCTCCCCTTTTAACAGGGAGAAAACAACAACACATGGTCCTGACTTTTTACCGTGAATAACTTTGATTGGCATATAGAGCGGTGCACAAGAATATTGCTCTGGCAAGGGAAGCGCAAGATTAGCGACCTCTCCGGGGTGAATGTTTGTCCCGCACAGCTTAATCTTTTTATTTGCCATTTATACAAGCCCTTAGTTATACTATTTTTACTGGTATTTTTCTTTGCAAGAAAACACAAGGAAACAAAAATTATACACAGTAATGACACCAAGTCAAGACACAAACCTTTAACTTTGCTCTGCTGGAGATCATTTTGACGTTTAAAGCACATTGGGAAAAAACACAAAGCACCTTCCAATTAAATGACCACATTATCAGAGCCATGATTCGTGATGCGTTCCCAAAAAATGACATCAAAGAAACGCACCTGATTTCAGGAGGATGCGCTAATTTAAATGTTTCATTTACCTTGAATGGCCTCAACATGCCTTTCATTTTACGTGTGTACGCTCGCGACGATAAGGCAATAGCTATCGAAAAAGCCATTGGAGAACAATTAAAAGACTCTATCCCGTGCCCTGAATTATGTCACACTGGATCGATCGACGGTCATCGATTTTCAATCGCGACACGTCTTCCTGGCATCACATTACGCGATTACTTGCTTAACTCAACTTCGCCTATCGATTACACGATCATGAAAGAAGTAGGTGACATGCTTGGCACGCTATCCCAAACTCGCTACTCTAACCCTGGTTTTTTTGACGAGACATTGACGCCTATCGCCAATAGCCAACCCCCGCTTTCCTCTTTTTGCTTAACGGCCCTTCATCATCCAAACACACAGTACGCTCTTACAGATCAAACAAGCAAAACCATTGATGCATTTATCACGGAGCATTCCGATCTACTCGATCACAATGAGGAATCATGCTTGGTTCATGGGGACTTTGACCCTGCCAATATGTTAGTGAATTCATCTAATGGGAAGATGCATGTCTCAGGTATTCTGGATTGGGAGTTTGCTTTTTCTGGATCGCCTTTGTGGGATGTATCGAACATGTTACGCTATCGGCATCAACTCGATCCAGCATACCAAAGCTACTTTCTAAAAGGCTTCTCCTCAGCTTATTCGTTGCCAGAGGACTGGGAAAAACGTATTGATCTTTACAACCTCGCAAGCCTACTTGATTGCCTCATGCGGTATGATCCTAGAGAAAGACCGATACGGATGGGGGATATTTGTGAACTCACTAGCAGGATTATTCAAGCACCCTCGACTTGAATATCGATTTACTTTCTTTTGGCTTGAACGGAATTAATCTATTCCACATGGGGGCACTGATAGGTTAACGAATCCATGGATCTTGGAACAGTCCTCCACGCAACACAAAGAATCAAATGTGAGTTGCATGTTATACTATTGAGTGGACTTATGTACTCATGGAAGTTCTTATGCACTCTACAGATCTATTCTCACATCACGCGGAAGACTATAAACGCTTCCGACCCACTTACCCTGAAGACCTATTTAGCTGGCTAGCTGATCAAACACCGACTTGCGACAAAGTGTGGGATTGCGGAACAGGGAATGGACAAGGAGCTATGGGGCTTGCCGAGCACTTTAATCACGTTGTTGCCACTGATCTCAGCAGCACTCAAATACAAGAAACGAGTAAACATCCACGTATTCAGTATCGTGTAGCAACAGCTGATGACAGCGGCTTGGAAAATCAAAGCGTTTCACTGGTCACTGTCTTCCAAGCATTGCATTGGTTCGCTAATAACTCGTTTTTCAATGAAGCAAAACGTGTTTTAAAGCCTGGCGGATTATTGGCTGTTATTGGTTACAACACGGCACTCACAGGCATCCAAGTTGTCGACGACACTTACAAAGAACTTTACTTTCATTACTTATTCGAGACAGAATGCTGGGCTGAAGAACGTCGGTTGCTGAACAACAACTACGATGATATCAATTTCCCCTTCGTAAAAAAGGTAACGGCTCCGCAATGTAAGATCCACATGCGATGGAACTACGATGATTACCTCAGCTACATCAATACCTGCTCAGCCGTTAAAAAACACATCGAACGTTATGGCGCGAACCCGGTTGAAAGCTTTGTTATCCCACGGATCGAAGCTAGCTGGCCGAACAAAGACGAAAAGCGTGATGTCTTTTTCCCGTTGGTGATACAGTGTGGGCCGGTGGGGTGACTTTTTCTGCACCATAAATTTTCGCCCTGCGGGCGGATTTTTTATGGTGTCGGAGGTTGGTATCTCTCAATTTGACCTGCAGGTGTCGATAATCGCAACCTAAGGGACATGTTAAGCACGTAAATGCTTGACTTAAGAAAGAAATATGCCTAATATGTCCTATAGGTTTCATTTTTCGCTACTTAAAGGACATACTATGTTTTTTGATTACTTAGAGAAATTGCAAATGTCTGGTAGAGTGCATTTCACTTACCAAGAAATAATTGATGAGTTAAGTATCTCAGAAAATGCAGCTAAAACTGGAATATACCGCCTTAAAAAGGCAGGAAATATCATAACCCCAATTAAGGGGCTTTATGTCATCGTACCTCCAAAACACAAACCATGTGGCTCTATACCACCAGAAGAACTGATTCCTATTATAATGCAGCATTTGAAAGCTGATTATTATGTGGGACTATTAAGTGCTGGACTATTCTATGGCGCAACTCATCAAAAGCCAGCCCGGTTTCAAGTCATTACTAATCAACGTATAAAACACCCTCTTGACTTTGGCGGTGTGGTTATTGAGCTTATCCACAAAAAGTCTTTAGAAGGGCTTCCAACTAAAGACTTTGTGGTCAGCACCGGATATTTAAAAGTATCTACTCCAGAACTGCTTGCGATAGATTTGTTTAAATACAGTAAAAGAGCTGGCGGCATTAGTCATATTGCAACTGTTTTATCCGAACTTGCCCCTAGTATTGATGAAAATAAACTCATTGCACTTGCTGAAGAACTAGAAGAAATCTGCCAGATACAAAGGCTAGGCTTCATGTTAGAAAGAATTGACGTGATTGAGGATGAAGAGAAAAAAGAGCAAATAATCGCAAAATTAGCAGAATATATAGAAACTATTGATCGCCCCTATACTTCCCTCGTTCCATACATATCAAAAACTGGTCACCCTAGGTGTAAAAAATGGAAAATTATTGAAAATACTGATTTTGAGAGTGATTTATGATACCAGAAAAATTTATTTTACAATGGAGGCAAAATGCTGAATGGCAATTGCTTAACCAGATTGAGCAAGACTTAATAATAAGCAGAGCATTAACGGATTTGTATAACGATCCACATGTAAGCGAAGCTTTGGTTTTTAGAGGCGGTACGGCACTAAATAAATTATTTCTCAAACCTCCTTCTAGGTATAGTGAAGATATAGATTTTGTCCAAAAAAATGCTGACCCCATAGGGAAGACAATAGATGCAATAAGAGCAGTTCTAAAACCATGGCTTGGCAACCCCAAATGGAAAATTACTCAGCGCAGTGCCAAATTGATTTATAAATACGAAGCGATCAATAAGCTACCCGCAAAACTCAAGATTGAAATCAACACGACTGAGCATTTCCAAGTGCTGCCATTACGCACTGAAGAGTTTAATGTTGATTCTAATTGGTGGAGCGGCAATGCGAAAATTTCCACCTACGAGATTGATGAACTAATGGCAACAAAACTCAAAGCGCTTTATCAAAGACGAAAAGGACGGGATCTATTTGATTTATGGTATGTAAGCAAAAATAAATTGATCGATCTGGATCGCGTATTTGAAATATTCACCAAATACTGTGCTAATGATGATTCACATATCACTAAGGATGAATTTATAAAAAACCTAGAACTTAAACGTGATCACCAGGCTTTCCAGTCAGATATGCATGCATTACTACCAACAGGATTAAAGTGGAATTTCGATGAAGCATACCAATTTGTTTTAGATAATGTTATCAGCAAGCTACCATGAAATTAGCCTGGGTTACGATAAAGAAACACTTACTCAGCCGTTAAAAAACACATCGAACGTTATGGCACGAACCCAGTTGAAAGCTTTGTGACCCCACGGATCAAAGCTAGCTGGCCGAACAAAGACGAAAAGCGTGATGTCTTTTTCCCGTTGGTGATACAGTGTGGGCTGGTGGGGTGACTTTTTCTGCACCATAAAAATCACCCCAACGGCCGTCATCCTGAGCAGCGCGAAGGATCCAGATTATATCCTGCGACAGCAGGGGCGTTTCCACCACTCGAGCTTCATAGAAGCTCGTGATATAAATCCCTCCAATCAGGGTTTTTGCTTTCTATCAACTTTAATTTCTTAAGCCGTGTTTTTGATTTAATCTGTTTCTCTCTTAGAATAGCGCTAGGTATATCAGCGTGTTCTTCATAATACACAAGCCTTTTGCACCCATATTTCTTTGTAAATCCGGGAGAGAGCCCCTCTCGATGTTGGTAGACTCGCTCTAAAAGGTGTGCGGTTATTCCTGTATATAATGTGCCATTTCGGTAGCTTGCCATAATGTACACAAAGGGTCTCTTTGACATGCATTGCCTCCTTTAACTTAAGCTAGAGTACTCAAATTAAAAGAGTGAATATAAAAAAATCACCGTTATTTTATTAGGCCTTCTTCCGAAGGCCCAAAGGTGTAAACATCTTCCGCTAACGCGGATTATATTCTGGGTTCTTCATTTCATTCAGAATGACGACCTCGGGTTCAAAACCTTTTTCTGCACCATAAAAAAACCGCCCTGCGGGCGGATTTTTAACGGATCGTTCGGGATTATTCGCACCCATCCTGGGTGCTCACCCTACGGGGCCGCCTTCGGCGTCTCAAAATTTGCTATCCTGCAAATTTTGTCGAACCCTCTGCTCGGGTTCAAAACCTTTTTCTGCACCATAAAAAAACCGCCCTGCGGGCGGATTTTTTATGGTGGCGGAGAGAGAGGGATTCGAACCCTCGGTACGGGATGACCGCACACACACTTTCCAGGCGTGCTCCTTCGACCACTCGGACACCTCTCCACGGATTGAGCAGGGTAGCTTAAATCAAGAACTCATGCAACGTTTTACTCTTCCCACTCAAAATCAATGGCTTGGAACCCTTGATGATCCACAGAAATAACGCCAAAATGGGGTGCAAACTCTAGGATACCAACCATGACCCTGCTTTACACCCAAACCATCCATAGCCCTCTAGGTGATCTCACAGCTATTGCTGATGATACTCACCTACACCTACTCAGTTTTTCAGATAGCAAAAAGTTGGGCGCACAAAAAAGAAAACTCTTTTCTAACACGAGCAAAGAACTGATTCAAAGATCTTGCAAACCCATTGCTATGATCGAGAAAGAGCTAAACCTGTACTTTGAAAAACAACTCACAACGTTCAGTACACCGATAAAACTGATAGGAACAGAGTTTCAAAAGAAAGCATGGCAAGCGTTACTGAAAATACCCTTTGGTGAAACTCGTAGCTACCTCCAAGAAGCAGATGCTATTGGGAATCCCACCGCTTATCGAGCTGTTGCAAACGCCAATGGAGCTAATCCTCTTGTCATCATTGTCCCCTGCCATCGCATCATTGCCCATAACGGCAAACTAGGCGGCTATAGTGCCGGTCTAGAAAGAAAAAAATACCTACTGACACTTGAAATGACATCATAAGTGCTACAATCATAAAACGCACACCAATAAACAAGGAGTGACTATGAGCTACCGAAGCAAAACACCTGCTGTTATTTCCATTTTACAGCGTCGCCTAAAACCTGGCAAAACCTTTGACGACTTTCAAGAAGCACACGTACCAACCGATGATGCCAAGAAAAACGAATTTGGTTACGAGACAGAGCATTTTTCTGTGCCCACTCGAGTCATCAATGCTATCAGTGCAGAGGACCCCTCTATTGTGTACTCTATCGGCCTAAGCTACGGTGACGTCGATACTATCTTTGAAGAAGCGATGAATAAATCTGAGGAAGATAGTCAGCCAGGCAGACGAAAGGAAAAGTTAAGCGATGTCTGTGACACATTAGCTTTCCCTATTATTGCTTTCGTGGGATCCGATAATGACTACGGCGGTAAAGGCGAAGCATATGAACAAACACCGCTACCAGAGCTCACTCCTGAGATCACTGAAGCCATACAAACCCTAAAAGCAATAAGTAGTAAACCTCATGACGACGAATAGAACAGCCTCTCCATCTATCACATGGGCACTGAAAACACTCAATGCACAACACACCAAAGTCGATTTAATCATTGATCCGCCTTGGTCAACCGTCCATGCTATCTACACACCTAAAGGCCTCATGTATCTAAAGCAAACACCCCCACTTATTGGCCTTGAAGCTACTATCACTCGCTACCTGAAGGACACGTTTGATGCACCTGTTCCACATGTGATAGCGCATAATCACGACTTGCAGTGCTTTTTAATGGAGGATGCTGGCACCCCATTGAGAGCATACCTCAAAGAATCTTTTGAGATCGATATCCTATGCAAAGCGCTTGATTCCTTTGCATCGCTACAAATGCAAACATCAGACCATGTGAATGAACTGATGAAAATAGGCGTCCCAGATTGGCGCCTAGAGAAAATTCCCACTCTCTTTGAGAACTTACTTGCTGATACCCCCCTACTCACTCAAGATGGATTATCAAGGAGCGAGATCGACGCACTAAAAGAAACGCCAGCTTTTCTTGACACTCAGTGCGAAGAAATAGCTGCCTATGCTATACCACCAACGCTAGTTCAATGCGACTTTCATGACAACAACATCCTTCTCGATAAAGAAACACAACAACTTACTTTTATTGATCTAGGTGAAGTCGTGATATCACACCCTTTCTTTTCATTGCTTGGTTGCCTCTATCAACTCGTAAAGCACCATGGATTACACTCTAATGACGAATCCTATCAAATGATTAAGCGTGCTTACCTTAAACACATTGCATCAAACTGTGACATTGACGATCTCCTTAAACGGTTAATGCCAATCCATTTAGTGTACGGAGCGCTTGCGCAATATCGTTTAATGCTGGCCTGTGGAAAAGAAAAGCTATTAGAGTATCAACCGAAGAGGCTTGGCAACCATATGCGACTAATCCTCGATTACATCAAACCCTAACGTTACGTTAGCCCACAGCTTTTCAAACAGCTCTCAGCACGATAGCATTTGTCTTTTCAAAAAACTGCTGTTACCAGCTTGACAAACCTTTTCCCCCTATGTCTCAAAACGCATTTTACAACCATTCGTTATTGGAGCGCTATGCAGGTTCCGCAAGAAAGGATCCTGCTACAATACTCTCTTACTTTGGCCTTATGCCGTTTGTCTTTGCTGCAGTGATATTGGCATTCCATGTCTACGCTATCCCCTACTTAGGAAAAGTAACCAATATTATCAGTGTTTACGGCCTCATTGTGTCTACTTTTCTTTCAGGGATTCATTGGGGGCAACATCTTGAGCGAAGCAATCCCTGGCACCTTTATTTGCCGATTGTTAGTAACACCAGTGCCGTCGCATTATGGGTATGCTACCTCGTCTTGCCATTTAATTACTTTAGCTTAGTCTTATCTGCTAGCTTTCTAATAGCACTGATCATTGACAAAACGCTTTATGATGCGGGCCTCTTAAACGATCGATACTTCTACACCCGATGCATTGTGACTGCTATCGTTATTGTTTTAGTGTTACTGTCTGCTTGGTTAGTTAATCATCACTTTTTCTAACAACCCCCTTAAAATTGTCATGCTCTACCCCTAGAACCACCTTAAACTTAGACGCTAACCGAACGGTTTATCGAAAAGAGAAGAGAGGTGAGAAATTTATCGGCACATTAAAAGCCCTTTATCGGCATTTTATTGCTAATTTTTATGCGGATAAAAGGCCTATAAATCAAGGGATAATCTATTTTATCAACATATTCAGTAAGTTATACATCTCAGCAAGCGCTCCCAAGAGGATGAGTCCACACCATCATCCTTAGACCAAAGGTAACACAGCACGCTCTTCACATAGAGCCACCCCATGATCCGATCAAATGAAATCCCTAATAGGGAAGCACTCTGCCTTGCTCGCTTCTCAAGCATGTCGAATAGATTATCTTCCTGCAAACACTCTGGGATTGGGTTGACTAAATACGCTGCTAAATCAAACGCAGGATCCCCAACATAGCCCTTAGGATCAATGGCAACCCATCCATCTTTTGATTGAAGAACATTTCCATGATGTAAATCACCATGCAACAACACCTGTGAATCAGCTGTCGCTAATAACTCATCCCTAAGGCGTTTTGCTTTCTGAACGAAAGGTAAATTGAACACATCCTCTTTATCTAAGCGACGACACACTGTATCGAGACTTTTAAATGAGTGCTCTTTAGGTAACGGCGCAGCATGCAGCTTCTGAATCAACTGACACACAATTTCTGTCGCTCTTTCATTCTTTTCAGGATAGTATTCAGTCAAGGGATGCGCAGGCTCCACCTCCTCCATCAGCAACATACCTCTATCAGACTCAAAAAGCTTCACTCCTCCAAAACCATCAAAGCTCTTCAAAGCATCTGCTTCTGCTTGAAGAGCCGATAGATCCACCCCCAGTTTTAACACAATGCTTTTAGAACCCTGTTTCCCTTTCAATACATAATTAAAACTCATCGGCTCCAGTGGTGATAAATCAGTAAGATCATATCGTTTTGCGAATGACGACACTGTTTCAGATAATGCGTCTAACCAACGGCTACCTTCATCACCATACTGCGCCAATACATTTTCTTCAAACAAAGACATTAACAGGCATCTCCCAAAAATCCTCCCACTTGCGCATCCCACAAAGTTTTGTATAGGCCACCCTGTTTTAACAACTCTTTATGTGTGCCATCTTCAACAATCGAACCTTTATCAAACACCAAGATACGATCCATCTGCAACAAGGTTGACAAGCGATGGGCGATAATAAGCGTCGTTCTTCCTTGCATCAACCCCCATAAACTTTCTTGTATCAAATGCTCTGTGACTGAATCTAACTGAGAGGTCGCTTCATCCAAGATTAAAAGAGGAGCGTTTTTCAAAATGGCTCGCGCAACAGCGACACGCTGCCTCTGACCACCAGACAATTTAATCCCCCGCTCTCCTACCAATGATTCATAACCTTCTGGAAGTTGTGTGATAAATTCATGAGCATGCGCTTGCTTACTTGCCTCTATCACTTCTTCATCCGTTGCATCCGGCCTGCTATAGCGAATATTATCCATTAAACTTCGGTGAAACAAAGAGGGATCTTGAGGGATCATCGCAATGTGCTCACGCAAAGACGATTGGGTCACCGCAGAAATATCTTGACCTCCGATAGAAATGACTCCACCAGTCACATCATACAAACGTAAAATCAAATGAACAAAGCTAGTTTTCCCACTTCCAGAAAACCCAACCAAACCCACTTTTTCTCCTGACGTGATGGACAACGATAACTGTTGAAACAGCGGATCTGATCCCTTATACCAGAAATCAACCTTATCGAAAGAAATATCACCCTGTAAGCCAGTCATAGTCACAGCATCTGGTTTATCCACAATCTCATGAGGCTGCATAATAGCTGACAAGCTTTGTTTACACTTCCCGTAAGAGCGATTAAACAAATCATATTGCCACATGGTATACCACATCATGTGAGCAAGATTCACAGCCAGCCCCAATATCAAGGCAAAATCACCAGCATTGACACGGCCAACATGATACAAATGAATCAACACTGCAACACAAACAGCGATCATCGCAACGATCATTGTTCCTTGAACACCCAGCATAAACACAGCAAAGCCTTCTTGAGCCTTAAAGCTTTTTAGTAGTTTTTCAAAGAACCCTTCGGAACGAGACAACTCATAGCCCTTCCTGGAAAACAACCTAACATTGCCATGGTTGGCAATGATATCCACTAACTGACCTGACACCATAGACTCATTTTTGGCTAGCGTATCAGACAATCGAATGAAACGTTGAGACATCCAAACACTAAAAGCCCCAAACAGAAGCATCCACACCCCAATCACGAGGGTGAACGTGACATTCACCGTACAGCTGACTACCAAGGAGCCCAGCAACAAACTAACACCTCGAAATAAATCGCGGGATAAGTTGCTGACAATCATCCCAGCATTCTCAGAGAACGTGGAAATATGGCTGGCTATTCGACCCGATAAATTGTCTTGAAAAAATTGATGCGAACTGTCTAATACATAATTAAGTAAGGTTTTGGTCATGGTGTTTTTGATTTGGCCCTCATATTTGTAACACAAATAACCCACCACTCGCCACGTGATATTATCAAACACAATAAAGTTCAACACAATCAACGAACCCCACAAGACCAACCCACCTCCATGATGATTCATGGAATGAGGTAAGGCGTTGATGAGCTGCTTGATGAAATAGCTATTAAAAGGACTCCAGAGACCTGCCGCAAAGGTAGCAACGACAAAAAGTATCGCTGGAAGGCGATAGCCTTTTAAAAAGTAGCCTAACAATCGGAAAAAGGTTTTAGGTAATGGTGCATTCATGTTGTTGCCCTCAAAAAAGGGGCGTTGTTGCATAATTAAGTTTGACGCACCCCCATTGCTGTCATTCCTGCGAAAGCAGGAAACCAGGTGTATTAGAGCGGGCATAGCCCGCACACTCAGGCGTTCAATGAACGCCTAATAGGGCTCACTTCGTGAGCATTTGATATAACTGGATCCCTTTTTTCAAAGGGATGACAACCTAAAGAGGAATTATGCAACAACGCCAAAAAAGCTGGAGAGAAACTATATACTTTTACTTAGCTCATGTATACACTATGGCATTAAAAAATGCGATAGGAGATATGCTCAACAATCAGCTATTTGTTGTTGGACACTCAGACGCTGTGATTAAGGCCATGCCTTAATTGATCAAGCAACCATTCTCATAGCTAACACTCCCTGCTCAAAACAAGCTTTTATACTATTTTGAGCAGGCCACAACCTAAACATTCACTGCACAAAACGTCGTTTTTGTTGTTTTGAGCAGGATGTTATACATAAATTATTTAAAAACAATGGGTTAAGAGCCGCCTGAAATCCCAATATGCTTAGTTTTTACGGGCCCGATACAACACATGACGTCTCAAAGGACTCCCTACATCTGTCTTCGGGTGATCAATGAATGGTGCTATATCAACATCACACCATTGCCGCAACAATAAACGCTCTGTTTCACATACAATCATACATCACATCCTTTGCTCAAGCCTTCTCGGTAGCTCGGATACAACCAATCAAAGCCTAGGGTTTCTTTTATTTTATTCGCTCGCACTTTTTTATTTGCCTCAAAAAAAGATCGCATGCCGGCACTTAGATTCGCTTGTTCATAAGGAATCGTTTCCAAGCTTAGATCAAGCAATCCTGCAGCATAGGCTTGTACTTCATGCAACGGAGCGGGTTCATCATCACTCACGTTGTAGACTTCACCGGGAGTGGGCTTTTCTAATGAAGCCTGCAAGGCCTGACAAATGTCACACACATGTGTCCGTGAAAACGTATGACCTTCTTTGACAATCACCGGATTGGCATGATATTTCAAGCGTTCGATTGCATTTCTACCCGGGCCATAAATGCCCGACAAACGAAACACATGCACTGGCAAATCATGCATCTCATACAAATCCAACCATTGCCTTTCAGCTTCATAACGTCGTTTTGAGCGCTCATCACTGGGATGGCATTCACTGGATTCATCCACCCACGCACCTTGATGATCACCATACACACTCGTTGCAGACAAGTAACCGATCCACGCAGCAGCAGACTCTAGCAATGATGATTGATACTTTAACAAAACAGGATCGCCTTCATCAGAAGCTGGTACCGTGCTAAGAATCGCATCGGCAGATCGCATCACAGCCATCATGTGCTCAGAGCCGTAAGGAAGTAAACTCAGCGTATCATCAACGATTGGCTCAGTCACAGAGCGAGAACTTGCATAAACACGCCATCCTTGTTTTTTCAAAACCTGCGACAAAAAACCTGACACATAACCATGCCCAATAATGAGGATTGTTTTAGGCATCACACCTCCAGAAACTGTCTTTCCCAACAAGCATACGCTTTGACAGGAGAAAGAAGCAAGTTTTGGAAACTATTAGCGCTTGATAAAGCCTCTCTCTTCGCACTCAACGAGGAATTGATCAATCACTGGGAGCAATGCCTCATACGTTTCTTGAACGGCTGTCTCATCTCGAGGCTCTATTTTAATTGCTTTATGATAGCTACGCAGTGCTTTTTCCAAGGGAGGCAGTTTTAAGTAACATATTCCACCTAGCGTTTTGTGCAGCTCAGCACGTAACATACCGGTGTTCTTAGTTTCATGCCCTGACTTCAAAATCGCTTTGGTCTCTAGCATGCCTTGAGCACATAAGCTAATTAACTCGCGTGTGGCTTTCTCATCATCGTCACACATCTGAACGGATCCCACCCAATCAATCACAGCAGTATTCAAGCCGTCTTCTCCCTTTTTACGATTAAGCACATATTTTTCTAACATTTTATGAAGCGAATTAGGCAAAGCAGGTTTCATCAAACAATCTTGCATACCAGCCTCTAAACATCGCTCTAATTGGTCTTCATGCCCGGTCAAACCAACAATCGGAATATCCTCAAGACGAGCATCCTCAGAAGAACGAATGTAACGAGCTACATCCAACCCTGACAATCCTGGTAAACCCAAATCCATCAAAATCAAATCGTAGGCAGTCTCTTGCACTTTCTTGATAGCTTCTGCGCCATCTTCTGCTTGCTCGACCAAGCAACCCATGCGCCTTAAAGCAACCATCACAGCTTCAGCTGCTGCCTTATTATCCTCCGTCACCAAGACTCGAGCAACAGGCCCTTTTTCACTTAACATGCTTCGATCTGTTTTTTGAGAGACTGAGAGTGAATAGGAAGCATCTTTGGCTTCAATTTGGTGTTCATCATCGGCTATCACCAAAGGCACTTCTATTGAAAACTGAGAACCTTTACCAACAGCGCTATCGACGACAATGGACCCATCCATAGCATCTAAGTAACGCTTAACAGCGAACAAACCTAAACCTGACCCCTTATAAAGACCTTGCTGTTCTGCCGATAAACGTGAAAAATGATGGAAAATAGCTTCTTTTTTATCTTCGGGAATACCCATGCCTGTGTCTTTCACACTTAAACGCAACAGCACTCGATCACCAACATCTAAAGCATCGTAAGAGTCCAAGCTAGCATGAACAGTAACCGAACCTTCGTGTGTAAATTTCAGGGCGTTTGATAACAGGTTCATAAGAATCCGATCTAAATAACTTCGCAAACCTACAAAACAAGCAGGTACATCGTCTTCGATCTCCATCGCAACCACTAATTCTTGATGGTTCGCGGCAGCGCCCAGAAGGTCAATATGCTTTTTGATCAAGTGTCGAAGATCAAATGCTTCCATTTCAACATCAAGACTACCCGTTTCTAAACGAACACGCTCAACAATATTATTAAATAAGAGTAACAGCTCATCCGTTGATTCCACTGCGGTGCTCAAACAGGATTGCATCGTGTCTAGTGTTTGCTGATAGAGCTTAAAAAGCTCTTCTCGCGTCATCCCTGAGTTTGCCATCAATGTCATGCTGCTTTCATGCGTGACTGACAACGCCTCGATCAGCATCCCCATCACACCTGTCATGGGTGTACGCAAGTCATGACTCATGTTGGCAATAAACTCTGATTTCGCCTGGTTAGCTAACTCCAACTCTTCCATGGCTTGCTTTAGCTCATCCAAGGTTAAATCTGTACGCTGAGACATGCGAACCTTCACACGTTCTGTGGCATCACTAGCGAGACCCATGATAGCAATACAACGACCCTTCTCATCTAAAACAGGGAACCCTCGTTCGATAATCCAACGTACTTCTCCATCGGGTCGAACAATCCGATAATGCTCATCGTAATGCGCTTCAGAACCTGCTTTAAGGGCACTTAACATTCGCTCTGGGTTGGTAGGAGAACAGTTCACTTCATCGTCGGGGTGACGTGCTGACACCCAAAGTTCTGGATGCTGATAGAGCTCTTTCCGAGGCTTACCCCAAACCCGCTCATACGCCGGATTAACATACCGAATACTGTGCCCCTTGGGACTGCTCAACCAATAGATATCATCCGCATGCTCAACAAGCTTTTCTAAATAGCCTACCAAGTCATCCAAGGACTCTGTTTTTCGAAACACCAAAACAACCTCACCATTCCATGTGTTAACACCCAACATCTTAGGGAGTCGAATATCACGCGCATTGTGCGCAAATGGTAATAACTGCATCTGCTAGCTACACCAAGGTATTCTCCTATAGTAGCACAGGTGGCATAGTCCCTTGTATGATAAAAACCATTCTTACTATGAGTGACACCCTAGTGTACCCCTTCCTTCTCGCTCAAATAATACACACGAATATACCCCGGTTCGCTTAGTAACTGTTCCATATGAGCGCAATAAGCCTTAAACAGAGCTTAATAGTACCTTGAAAAACAAATAAAGTTGTGTGAAAACAATCTGTTGCGTATCATTTTTACGTATGACGTGATAACTCTTAACCAAGAATTCTCAGTCTACCGACAAGCTTATACAGCCACAAAGCTGTGATAGATTGATCGGACGCCCTCTTCAACCTCATCACGGCATAGGGAGCTTTCCGTGTCATCCAGAAACAACCGTTCAGGATACAAAGATTGGCAGCATAGTCCCGAGGGACGAGATCTCACCCAGTTTGTTTTATCGGATCGCTTAGTGCACTGGCTTGTGTCTGATGCACCTCATCTATGGCAAGCTTTAATTCAAGACTGGTCTCTAGCCATGCGCACGGAAGCAGCTGTAGCCTGCTTACATGCCTCATCGTATGAACTACTTCGTGACAAAGCGCTGAGCCCTTTGCAACAAAGCTCTTCTAACACATCGTCTGCGCTGGTCTTAATTATCTTAGACACTCAGATGCTCAGCCCTCACACCATCGATACCATTCTTCAAGAGCAACAGCACCAGCCTAACGTAAAGCTTCTTTTATGCGGCAACAGCCATGTGCTAGATCACATTGATGAACGGGGTTTTTCTAACCACCAACTGACCGTGTTGACCGAGCACGACGTACGACTCACCTTTCAAGTGATACAACGCTTACTGGATAAAGCGCGCGCCAAACACCCTAACCTTCCTGATACTCCACCAACTGACATGCTGACTGACATCCACAACCAGGCTGAAGGTCAAGTCTCTCGCATGGAATCTGCCTTCACACGGTGGCTACAAGGACAACGTCACCCTGACATTCAACGTAGCATTCGCAGCCAAGCAAGCAATAAAAGCTCATTATGGGGAGCACGTGCACGACGCTTTAGCACACAAGGCCTTGCTTTCGCACTCATGCTAGGTATCGGCATGACAGGCTGGCAACAATTCAATCATCGCAAGGTGCACACCTTAAGCGAACCTAGTATTCACACGGTCAATGCAACACACGGCAGTGGCATGCAAGCTGTGTCTTACACCGTCACCGTTGCAACAAGCCACTCAAAAAAGCAATTAGTGCGCTACGAAAAAAAACATCATATCTCTCCCGCACAAGCACACATCCGCCCTATTTCCGGCAAAAAACACCAATACGAATTAGACCTCGGTGATTACAACACAAAAGAAGCTGCGATTCGTGCTGGGTTAAACTACCGTCAGACTCAAGCGATGTGAAGGTTAGTTGGGTAACCCTCCCTACACGCCCCCCGGTTCGTTTTACTGTCATCCTCGTGGAAACGAGGATCCAGGACACAAAGGTGCTGCAATGATGAGCTACCCGTGTTAAACACGGGCACTCCGGCTGGGGTGGTGCCTCCCGGTATTCCTTCGGAATTCTGTCGGCTTTTTTTGATTGGGGGTCTATTATAGTTTTTTGGATCCCCCGGATCTGTTGCACAGACCGTGGGACGTAAAAGGTAAAAGCCCCCCCTTAAACCACAAAAAAACCCGCTAAAAAGCGGGTTTTCTATAAACACTAAACTGTTTACTCAGGCAGTTCTGAAGTATCAGTGGTTCGAGGTTCAGTCATTAGGTGTGTACCATTGATATTACCGTATGCGTTAGGATCAATAAACTCATCACCATCCTCATTCTCATCCATATGATCGGAACGAGAACATGTGTACTCTGGAGCTAACATGATCACTTCATTGTTGGCGTTTGAGTCATCATCATGAAACGATACACTTAAATGTGCGATTGGATCAAACACAGAGTTGATACGCGTTGGGCAAACGGCTGTTGTTGAACCATTGATGGTGACCTCAATCAAATCACCGTATAAATCACCGAAGTAACCGGCGCAACACACTTGATTGGTGTGATGCACTTCTATGGCAGGAGCATGAGCTAAATCTGCATCGATTGAACCTGTGACAGTGGCATCTACCGGCACTTCAATCTGATGTGTTGAGTGATCGGTAATGGTCACACCATCCATGGAAACAGCATGATCCGTTTGGTTATCAATCGTTATGGCTAGTGCTGGGTGATTATCCTGTAAGGGATAGTAATTAGCCATAGCCACTGAGCAGGTCATAGCTAAACCAGCCAACACCGCAGACATTAGTTTTGCGTTCATAAAAAACTCCTTCTTCGACTTAACAAGCAACGCTGCTGACACAGCGCCTTACGCGTGCGCAAAAACGCGCATCACATTTTTCCTTGAATACTTACGCAATCTGGGTAAGTACACCATATGCGCCCATGATAACCGCAACTGAATCCCTAGAGAATTCTGTCGGCTCTCTTGGTACTCTAAAGAATAGAAGGAATGCACGCTAAGCACAAGAAATAAAGGTGTTTTTCAAAAAAACGCCTAATCCAACTCTTTTGTTAACTGAACAGAAGTGACGTCTTCCAAACTACCTTCTGGAACCAAGGTACCGTTATTTTCGTGGCAAGTACCTGCATCAGATGGGAACGATATCGTGACTGCAAGGGTATCTGAATCTGCCGTCACAGATAGGTCTGCCGTGTAAGCAGAAAAGTCAGGACGATAAGCACACAAATCGACAGACTGGCCATCCATGGTTAAACGAAGCACCGAACGCGCTTCTGGAAAGAAAGTGGTTTTGCAGCACACTTGATGCGTATTCGTTAATTCGAAGGTCGCGACAGCATCTTTGCTGGCACCTTTCCCTGATTCGTACACAGAAAAGGTTTCAGAATCAGTAATCACAGACGGATCGCTAGGCTCTTGGATATAGTACAAATTCTTTAGATCATACGCGCGGGAAGACAATTCAATGTTATTGCAGTCATCACCCCAACAAAACGCTTGCGCTGATGACACAGCAACAGTAGCAGCTAACAAAACAGGAAGGCTCATTCGAACGAAAGACATGTGTTTCTCCTTACACTTTATCAAAACCTCCATTCTACAATAAAAAAAAAGGATTGGCAGCTTTCGCTGTCAATCCTTTGGTGATCAAACTGAGTTAATTAGCGTGATCAGAAGCTTGGCCTGGCGCCTGTAAGGCTTGATCTCTAATCACTCCGCCCTGCGAACCAAGCTGTGAGAAGATATTAAAGCTCCCAGTTTGAAGTCCTTGTGAAAGCGCTGACAACTGGGTTGTCGCAGAAGCACTCATCCCCGTAAACGTTGCACCTTGAGCTGCTTTTGCTGCAATTTGCATCTTAGCCATCTCTAGAATCATAGGAGCTTGCTCAGGATTACTCTTGGCAAGTTGAACCATTGCAACCAAAGAACCCAACTGCTCAAAACCAGTCGTCTGAGCTTCCGTTTCCGCTAATTTACGCTTTGCGTCAGCGAGTGCTTGCTGCTGCGTTACCAGTGCTTGTTCTGCCGTAATCACTGCTCCCTGATTAGCAATAGCGCTTAACTTAAGCTGTTGCTGCATTGCTTGCTCTTGCTGGTCTGCTGCTTGCTGAGCCCGTAATTGATTTAGGCGCGCACGCTGGAGCAATGCCTGCTCCGCTGACTTCTCTAGATCTTTGCGAACCTCAGCGTTGTAAGGTGCAAAATCTTCAAACTGAATCGAGTGAAGCTTAATACCAAAGCTAGCCAGTTTCTCTTCTATGTAATGCTGCGCCTCTACATTTAATGCACCCTGCTCATCAGATTTTTCAGCACCCTTATGTGAGTGTGAGCTACCGGCTTCTGCACCGCCATGTGGCTCTGGCTCGCTTGTTTCTGCAGCACTCTCTCTTGCTGGTGGCAAATTAATTGCCGTACCGGAGTGATGAAAAATGCCTCCGTAAGGTCTTTTCGCCATAAAGCTCGTCAAATCTGACGCAATCGTGTTTTCAATGAATGTGGTTATTTGGTTAATATCTCCAGCTAAGCCCAAATACTTAACAGCATCTTCCACTGTGAAAGAAGCTACAATTTTAAGAGCTACCTTTGTCCCACCCTGCATCATATATGAAAATGAACCTGGCTTACTCCTACCATCAGCCTGATGAGCCTGTATTTTTTCACGAGTCGGCATTCTTAACTGCTTCAACCGAAGATCAACAATACCTACCACCTGCTCATCAGGTCTACACACTTTTGTCCTGCTCTCTCCCACGCTAACAACTTTGGGGCTGCCGCCATCATTTTGTGTAACCAACGCTCTGTTCGGCTCAACATAAACGCGATCATGTAAGCCAATACTTATACGCTGGCTAGTGGCAGGATAAAAACCATAGCCGTCGCCATCTTCTCTTTTCCACAAGAAGTTAGCTACCGACTTACCAACAACAGGAAGAGTGAATCTTAGTGGTAAACTCTCTGTAACTGCGCTTCCCCCATCTTTCCTGGCTTCCACAAAGCTCACTCCCCCATCTTTCGAGAAAGCCAAAAATCCACCAACTTGGTTGGCTTTATTATCCTTAGCCTCTAAAAACATCACTTGCCCATCTTTTTGACACGCCAGCACTTCAGTGGCCGGGATATTGTGATATAACTTATCACCAAACCGTATTAGTTTCTCAGTGTTTCGATGAAAGCCTGTTGTTGAATCAAACTGCACTTGTTCGCCATACTCACCCAGCACAAAAGGCTGGCCATTCCCCTGAACAAGATGTGCTTCACCATTAACACGAATAGCAGCTATTTGACCCACTGGAATGTTAAAGAAATGCAATGTACCATGAGACACATAGCGTGTTGTCGCAGGTTTGTAAGAACGATTGCTTTGTACTTCAAACTGTGTTTTCGAACGAATGAAATACGGCGCTTCCTGTCCCCATAAAATTGAACGTTTGTTATCTACCGTCACCAAGGCAAACTCGCCTGGGGGTATCATCAACGCATGTGCTGTTCCATGGGAGACATTTAGCTCTCCACTATCAACAAACATCCCACGGTTGATAGTGGGCTGACGACGATTAAGAGGATCACCGGAAGAAGTGTCAATTTCAGCAAGAAGAACTTCCGCAACATCCTGCTGCCCTAACAACAACGAACCTTCTATCACATGAGCTCCAGGAGCTAACAACATTGGGACATCATTAATGCTTGCTTGCCCATATTTACCCGCCGGCACATTAACCACAAAAATTTTAGCTTCAGGAGAACCATAAAACGATCTGTCTACTGGGCCAATATAGCTCGTAACAGACATAAATAAACGCTTATTTATTTCACTCAAAGGCTCATGCCGCTGCTTCGCACCGTCAGCTGCAATAACCATTTCTGTTCGCGTATAATGCTGATTACGTTGTGTCACCACTCGCACATTTCGCGCTTCCATCCCTCGAGCTAATCGCCCCGCTTTAGGGTCCTCAACAAGAGATCTACGATCATTCCCAACAAGCTCAATAGAGCTTAAAGTCTCATTGAATTTTTCCTTTAGTTTCTCAACTAACTCCGGATCTCCCAGGTTAAAATCTGCTGGCCGTAAGACGCCGTTGCTCTCATCGACAAGAACACTTGGCACTATCGGGTTTCCCCTCGCTGCACCGCCATGGCCCTGCTCTGGCATTTCAATTCCATTGCTTGTTCCTGCATCGCCACTTGAATCTTTTGGTCGGTTAGACATAGTCTTCTCCTATCTGCGAATAAATTAATAATCGTATTGATGTAATACACATACATCCTACACGGTCTAGGAGAAGGCGCAAGCGGTGTTTATTTTTTAATCAGATGGATGCGAAAACGGTATCGAATGCCGCTAAGGTTTGATCCAACACGCTCTGATCGTGGGTGATGGATAAGAACATCGCTTCATAAGCAGACGGTGCGATCATCACACCTTCTCTTAACAAACCATGAAAAACCTTAGCGAAGCGATCTGAGTCAGCGGCACTCACATCCTCGAAGCTCGTGACTTCATTGGCATTCGTGAAGAAAAACGACAACATCGCGTTGGCCTCATTCACAACCATGGGGATAGCGTGCTTAACTGCACAATCACGCAGTGCTTGCGCAAATTGCTGAGTGGTGCTTGCTAGGTCCGCATACCACGACGGGTTATCACGCAACAGCGTTAATGTGGCAATGCCTGCCGCCATGCTAATAGGATTACCCGATAAGGTACCCGCCTGATACACCGGACCCTCAGGAGATAAATGCTGCATGATCTCTGCACGACCACCAAAAGCACCCACAGGCAAACCACCGCCGATGATTTTACCAAGCGTCACTAAATCAGCCTCAATTCCAAACCGTTCACACGCACCACCTGGCGCCACACGAAAACCTGTCATGACTTCATCGATCACCAACAAAGCACCGTGTTTGGTGCATAACTCACGTAACCCTGACAAGAAAGAATCTTGAGGGATAACCACACCCATGTTCCCAGCAACAGGCTCAATCACGATCGCCGCAATGTCATCTGGGTAAGCGTCAAAATGCGCTGCAACGGAGGCAAGGTCATTGTAATTGGCGAGCAAGGTATCTTGAGCGTTGGCTTTAGTGACGCCAGGCGAACTGGGCACACCGTGGGTCATCGCCCCCGAACCCGCAGCTACTAACAAATGATCCGCATGACCGTGATAACAGCCAACAAACTTAATGATTTTATCGCGTCCCGTGTAACCACGCGCCAAACGCAACGCAGACATCACGGCTTCAGTGCCTGAATTCACCATGCGTACTTTTTCTATGGCAGGAACCATGTCCACGACTAACTGGGCTAAGCGCACTTCATCTTCACAGGGCGCACCAAAACTTAAACCACGTTCTACAGCTTTAGACACTGCTTGAATCACGTCCGGATGACGATGCCCTAAAATCATCGGGCCCCAAGAACCAATGTAATCGATGTAACGATCACCATCCGCTGAAAAAATATAAGGACCATCGGCCGATTCAATGAAAAGTGGCTCACCACCAACGCCACCAAACGCACGCACTGGGGAATTCACACCGCCGGGGATCAATGTTTGTGCCGCTTGAAATAGGGAGGACGATTGATTCTGATTCATGAGTCTGCTACCTTTTTGCATCGAAACGATGCCCACACTCTACAGGAGGCCCCTATGGAATTCAAACGTTACTACTGCGTGCTTTGCGGCTACGTATACGACGAAAAAATGGGCTGGCCTGAAGACGGTATCGAGCCTGGCACACGCTGGGAAGACGTCCCAGATGACTGGCTCTGCCCAGACTGTGGGGCGATGAAAGAAGATTTTGAGATGGTGGAAATATAAACTCTGTCATTCCTTTGAAAAAAGCGTTGTTGCATAATTCCTCTTTAGTTTGTCACCCCTTTGAAAAAAGGGGCCCAGTTATATCAAATGTTCGCTTTGCGAGCACGTTTAGGCGTTCAGTGAACGCCTGAGTGTGCGGGCTATGCCCGCTCTAATACACCTGGTTTCCTGCTTTCGCAGGAATGACAGCGATTAGGGTGCGTCAAACTTAATTATGCAACAACGCCTCCTTCGATGGGATGACAATTAAGGTTTAACCACCACCATCAGCACGATCACAATCAAGAAAATTGTGGGCACTTCATTAGCAAAACGAAAAAAGCGGGAACTGCGTGTGTTTCTTTTTTCGCGGAAGGATACCATCCAATGCCCACACAACCCATGAAACGCATACAGCAATAACACACAAAACAGTTTCACGTGCATCCATCCTTGAGACACATAATAATCGGCGTGATACGAAAACACAGCCACACCAAAGATTGTGGTCAACACAGCCGCTGGGGTCATGATCCCCCAAAACAAACGTCGCTCCATCACCACAAAACGATTGTGACTTATTTCATCCGTGCTATCTGCGTGATACACGAACAAACGCGGCAAATAAAAAAGCCCCGCAAACCAAGCCACCATAGCAATCACATGACAAGCTAACAACCAAAGCATGTTTTTCTCCTTGTGGACCCCCTGCGGATTCGCATACGCGAACCGGGGGGCGTGTATGTTTGGAATGACAGTTAGCCCGAAAATGAAGAACCGCAACCGCAGGTTGTCTTCGCATTCGGATTAGCCCGAATCAAAAACTGTGCGCCGTGAATGTCCTCTTGATAATCGATGGTTGCCCCTTTTAAATAAGGATAACTCATGGGATCAACCAACAAGGTCACTTGCCCTTCTGCATCCGTAACTGGTGTCACAAATTGCGTGTCGTCATCCATGGGACCCTCTTCTTCGAAGGTAAAATTGTACTGAAACCCCGAACAACCGCCGCCGCTAATGAAAGCTCGCAAACATAAATCCAAATTCTCTTCTTCAACCATCAACGACCATACTTTATTCGCAGCCGCTTCAGTCACTACCACTTCATTAGCCATTCACACTTCCTCTTAAGGCGTTTACACGCTGCGCCAAATGATCAGCTCCATACAACGCAGACCCTACCACAAAAAAACGTGCTCCACCGGCATAAGCAATTGGCAAGGTGTCTGCATTAATGCCACCGTCCACAGCGAGCGTCACGTGCTCGTGATCTTGCTCTTTTAACCAAGCTTTCACCGCTGCCAATCGATCTTTAACCTCAGGCATGAATGTTTGACCGCAAAAACCAGGGAACACACTCATCATGAGGACCATATCCAAATGCGGCAACCAATTCACATCGATGGAAGGATCTTCATCAGGATTAAACGCAAGACCCGCTTTCATGCCATGCGAACGAATGTTCGCTAAAGTTGCCAACACATCTGGGCTCGTGGATGGATGAAAGGTCACGCAACTTACCTTCGCATTAGCAAGCGGCTCAATGTAAGCATCTGGGTCCGTGACCATCAGATGAGCATCCACAGGCACCGCAATCTCACGCTTAGCCATCGACGAACACACCATGGGACCTATGCTAAGGTTTGGTACAAAATGATGATCCATGATATCCACGTGGATCCCATCCACTCCTGCAGCGCAAGCTGCATCAATGGCATCCCCTATCGCACACAAATCGGCTGCGATGATGGAAGCAGATAATTGAATTGATGCACTCATGCAGTTCCTCTCATGCGACAAATGGTTTCATACGCTTCTTTAATCACCTGCGTACGTTCGGTGGCTTTGGCAATCTCTTCTTTCGATTTTTTCTGAGCGATCATCCGGTCAGGATGATAACGACTCATGAGTTGACGATAACGCTTTTTAATCTCAGAGTCACTGGCATCACGCTTGACTCCCAAGACTTGATACGGATTAGTTGAACCAGCGGACCGAGTTCTTCCTGGACCCTGCTGGGAGCCACTGTAACCTCGACCTGAACTAGCCGCTCGTCGAAACTGCTCAAACAGATCTTCAAACGAAAACTCTTGCTGCATCCCAAAAGCCCCACCAATCATCTGCATGACTGCTTTTTTAGCACCGGTCAGGATTGGGCTATCCGCCTTAGCGACAGACTCAAGCATTTCATAAGCAATATGAAGCATGGACGGCTGAGACGAGTAACGCTTCACCAAACGACTAAGAGAATGCTCAGCCTCGAATCGTGCAAGCTTTCCGTGATTAAAGTAAGCAATCGCCTTTTCACGGAGGCGCTTATTAAGACCCATCTTTTTGATGGCCTGCTCTACCGCCATCACCTCTTGTTTGGACACTCGCCCGTCGCATTTAGCGACATAACCCATGAGGCAAAACACTTCTTCAAAGAAAACATCACCTTGCTGACCCGATCGGACCATGGTTTTCAGGACAAAACGCTGCCACCAGCGCTGGAGACTGCCAGTGTCATAAAAGTGACCAAGGACTAAACCCAGGATTGCTCCCAGAGGCCCAAACATGTAGCCAACAAAAAATCCAACGATTTTACCAAAGAAACGCAAACAACCGCCTCGTAACAGGGATAGAAATCAACCCCTAAGTGTCGGACAAAAAGCGGCCAAAGTAAAGTTGGGCAAACAATCTATTGCAATAACCTCTAATCTGTTTTAACATTACTTTATTATTCATCTAAATAAAGGCTTATCCCGTGAAAAATGAAGAGACGTTACGCCAGGAAATTGACACCATACGAGACACACTCACTCAAAACTTGAAAGCACTCATCGATGCTGAAGAGTCCGTCATTAAGAGTAGCTTAACTCAGTTGGGAAACAATGAGCGCTACCAGAATCTACTGGACTTTCTTCGTACTAAGCTCGTATCACAGCTTACCGAGCTCGAAACATGTAACAACCTTGAAGACGTGAACGCCCTTCTCCAACGCGTGATCCTAGCAAAAGCTAAAGACCTCGCCAGTTATGATACCGGCATTGCTGCTGGAATATGCATTGGCGGACCAATAGTTCTCGCTTTTATTCCTGCTATTTTTCTCGGCGCGCTTTGTGTGATTAACCCAGTCGCGGGAATCGGGTTCCTCACCGTCACACTGCCTGATTTTTTCAACTCGCTGCAAGTCGATCCTATTGTCGCTGTCTCAGTCACTGCCGCCGTGGTCGCGACCATTGCTATTGTGGCTGCTGGTGTGATTGCAGGCACATACGCTGGCACCTATTGGCGCACACGAAACGCCTTATTCTCAGCCAAACAAAGTTACCAGAAGCAGCTCACAAAACAATCGCTCTTAGCCATTGGGAAACAACTCAAATCCCTCCAAGGGGAAAACACACAAAAAAGAACAACACTTCAACAGGAAGCAGAAGATAAGCTGAAACCCTTAGAACGCCAACTAGAAAGACTTGAAAAGCTGCAAAGCTATCGTTGAGTGTCCGAAACAGGCAAGTCATGCTAGGATAAAGCCATGCCTTCCCACGCCATCATCCTCATGAACTCTCCGGAGCTCGCCCCCAAAGCGCAGGCGCTAGCCGAGTCGCTAGGCTTGCCCGTGCATACAGACATCCCCGATGACGCAAGCCATGCACTGCACGTCAGTGAGGATGGCTTGAGCCTGCAGGTTCTAAAACCCACACCCATGACACCCATTCAGGTGGATTTTTGCGACCCAAAACAAGCCCATCGCCTGAAACCACAACAATGGCGACAAGAGCTGATCGCCCGCGCTTGTGGTTTCAAACAAAACCGAGAACCTCGCTTGCTGGATGCAACAGGTGGCTTTGGTGAAGATGCCTTTGTCTTAGCAAGCCTAGGCGCACACGTCACCTTACTCGAACGCGCGCCCATCATGCATGCGTTATTGGCTGATGCCTTGGAGTTCGCAAAAAGACAAAACATCCCAGGCGCTATGCGCATGCAACTCAAGCGCGCTGATGCACGTGAGCATCTCTCCACAATCAACGACCCCTACGATGTGATTTTTTTGGACCCCATGTACCCTGATCCAGACAAACGTGCTTTAGTGAAAAAACGTTGTCGCATCATTCGCGATTTAGTCGGTGACGATCATGATGCCGATGAACTGCTCTCGCTTGCTCTTACAAAAGCCTCTCGAATTGTGGTGAAGCGCCCTCGACTTGCACCACCTTTAGCAAACACACCCACCAAAGATAGCCTTGCTGGCAAAGCAGTGCGTTTTGATATTTACTTTAACCCTACGCTTAAGGAGCAACCATGACCTCTGATTTTTCAAACTTGTTCTCAAAAACACTCTCTGATATTCATGCGCTTTTACCCAAGCTTTTCTTAGCCATTGTGTTACTCATCGCGTTTTGGGTCGTGGGCAAAGGCATCTGCTCCTTAATCAAACGCCTAGCGAAACACCGCTCACATCAACAACAAGCACTGTACGCCCTAATTGGTCGGAGTGTTTCAGTGACCATCACCCTTCTTGGTACCATGTGCGCTTTGGGCACGCTGGGCATTAACATCACCGCACTCGTGACCAGCTTAGGTTTGGTTGGCTTTGCCGTCGGTTTTGCTTTAAAAGACGCTCTCTCGAATGTGTGCGCTGGCTTTATGCTGTTGATGTATCAACCCTTTAAGCTGGACAGCGCTCTCACCATTGGTGCCATTGCAGGAAAAGTCATCGACATTAACCTACGCTACACCACACTAGAAACCGAGGGCGAACGTGTAATGATTCCGAATAGCACGGTATTGACGAGTACGATACGGGTTGAAAAGTGTAATTGCACACAAGGAGGCACATCATGAACACAATAACAAGCAATGACTCTGAAAATGATCAGAAAGAAACCGTTACCAAAGATGAAAGCATCATTGATGCTCTCAGCATGCCCAGCGTTTCTGATATCGAATTTGAACCACCCAAGTTAGATAACCTCTACTTTAAAGCGGTTGATTTCGTAGATATCGACGAGTAAAACCCATCAAACATAATACACCACAGCTTTCATGATGTGTGCATGCCACCGCATAAGGCTTTTTATCCACACTGGTAAGACGCGAGCGCCAAGTTCAGTTGCTTTATCACCATGCTCTTGCTCATCCACTAACATTTGCGCCACGATAGCGTGAGAGCGCTCATCTTTAGGAGATAAACGTTGCTGATGATTTTGCAAATGATCGGCCACTTGCGCCTCTGTTTCAGCGACAAAGCCCAAGCTCCAATCATCGCCCATCCAACCTGCTAACATCCCTAAACAAAAAGAATGGGCATACCAATACACATTAAAAAGACTGCGTTGTGCGCCTAAGGCTTTCAAACGATCGTGGCACCATATCAGATGATCGTTTTCCTCAATTTCAGCATGCTTTAAAAAGGCCAAAACGTTTTCTTCTTTTGCTGCACAGGCTTGACCGCGATACAAAGCTTGTGCACACACTTCACCCGTGTGATTGATGCGCATCAAACCACGGCTGACTGACAACTCGCTACTGGTTAACTGTGTTTCAGGCAGATCATGATCGGGGCTGACCCGATCCGGAATAACTGTATCGGCGCACAGTGTGGTGACAGCGTCTTGCAGCTGCATGATGCATTGATCTAATAACGAATAATCCCGTAACACAGCACCCTCATGGATCAGCGCTTCCTCGGCCAAAACCAACCGATGACAGCAATGATCATGATGATACCGACAGTGTTTCCAATAATCAAACTCATGCCTCATCTCCTTCAACACGAATAAAGCGCAGGCGAGTGGCGTTTAAAACCACTGTCAATGACGACAAAGCCATCGCAGCACTAGCAATCCATGGACTCAACAACCAATGAAACCAAGGGTAAAACACACCAGCAGCTACCAGCACACCGATAGAGTTATACACAAAGGAACCGGCGAAGTTTTGTTTGATGTTTCTCAGGGTGCGGCCTGCGATCTGCATGGTATCTGTCACACTACACAAAGAACTACGCATCAAGGTCACATCAGAAGACGCAATCGCGATATCGGTTCCTGAACCAATCGCAAAACCCACATCAGCTTGTGTTAAAGCTGGGGCATCATTGATACCATCACCGACCATGCCAACGATATAACCTTCTTGTTGAAGACCTTCCACAACACTGCGTTTTTCTGCAGGCAACACATTTGCAACAACGTCCGTGATTCCTACTTCTTTTGCTATCGCTGCCGCTGTTTTCTCATTGTCGCCCGTTAACATCACAACTTTTAACCCTGCTTTCTTAAAGCGCTCTATCGCTTTTTTAGAGTCTTGTTTCACAGGATCTGACACCACCAAAACAGCTGCAAGACACCCATTCATGCCCAAATAAATGGGTGAACCACCTTGATGAGCTGCATTATCAGCTTGCTCTTTTAGCTCATCAATACCGATACCGTTTTCTTCTAAAAAGGCAGCTTTACCAATGATAACGCTTTGCCCATTAAATGTGCCTCGAGCTCCCTTACCTGACTCTGATGAAAAGTCCTGGCATGCTTCAATCGCTAAGCCTTCCTCTTCAGCTGCCTTGATCACCGCTAACGCCAATGGATGTTCTGAATGACGCTCGACAGAAGCGGCGGCTGCCAAAACAGCCTGTTTATCAAGGCCAGAAGCCAAATGAATACCTGTGAGCTTTGGCTGACCTTCGGTGATGGTGCCCGTTTTATCGAGCACTACGGCGGTTAGATTAGGCGCCACTTGTAAACTTTCCCCCGAGCGAATCAAAATACCGTATGACGCCGCTTTACCTGTTCCCATCATCACAGCAATGGGAGACGCCAAACCAACAGCACATGGGCAAGCAATAACTAACACTGACAAGGCTGTTAATAGAATTTGAGCTGAACTTCCGCCAAGGTTCATCCAAACGAGACCTGTGATAATGGCTAAAACGATCACCGTAGGAACGAAATACCCTGAAATCACATCGGCAATTCGTGCAATCGGCGGTTTGGCATTTTGAGCTGCTTTCACCGCTTGAACAATATGCGCAACAGCTGTATCGTCACCCACCGCTGTGACTTTCATCAACACAGAACCGCTTTGGTTAATGGATCCACCAGACAACAGATCCCCTTCTTTTTTAGATACAGGGATAGGCTCACCCGTTAACATAGACTCATCAACGGTTGATGTTCCCTCAACCACTTCGCCATCCACCGGCACTTTCTCACCTGGCTTGATGCGAACCACATCACCCACCACGAGAGAATCGGTTGGCACTTCTTGTTCAACACCATCGACAACTTTAACGGCTGTTTTAGGCTGAAGACCTATCAATTTTTTGACGGCTTCTGATGTTCGGCTACGTGCGCATGACTCGAGGTGGTGACCCAAATTCACTAACCCAAGGATTAACACAGCTGCATCGAAATAAATGTCATGCTGACTATTTGGCAACCAATGAGGGAATAACACGACCGCCATCGAAAAAAGCCAAGCAGCTGCGGTACCCACAGCAATTAAGGTATCCATGGTGGCTCGTCTGTGTTTAGCTGCTGACCACGCCTGTTTATAAAAATGCCCGCCATGCCACACCATGACACCTAAAGTAACCAGCGCTATCAATAACCAAACCCATAAACCAGCATGGGTGCCTATATCAGGTAAACCAATGGACACATAATCCAGGGAAAGCAAAATGAGACCCCAAACCAAAGGCACGGCACTTTTCCAGAACCACCCTTTATCAGCTGGCTCTTCCTCATCGGACTCTTGAGGCATCACCGCTTCATAGCCTGCGTCCACGATAATGGCAATAGCCTCTTCAGGGGATATTTTACCTGAGATGATCGCGTTTTTTTCAGACAAATTCACCACAACAGAATCAACTAATGAAGACTCGCCCAAGGCAGACTCAATACTCTTCACACAGCTCGCACAACGCAAATCGGGTAAATCGAGCATAAATGGTTTGTTGTTTGACACGGCAATGTCCTCCTTGAACAGTATAAAAGCCTTCGCATCGCAACTCTTTGTATAGCACAGAAAGAGCCGACAGAATTGCAACGCAATACCGGGAGGCACTGCCCCAGCCGGAGTGCCCGTGTTTAACACGGGTAACTCAGCACTGCAGCACCTTTATGTCCTGGGTCCTCGTTTCCACGAGGATGACAGCAAAACCAACCGGGGGGCGTGTAGAGTGGTGATGAACCAAAAATGGGGATTGCGCTTAATTGTGACAAAGGTTGTACATCGTGACACTTCGTGGGATGATAGTGTTTCTCTCGTGCAACAAGGACGGATCCACGATGAAAGACGACAAACCTGCTCAAAGGATTGCCATGCAAACCAAGCAAGAGTTGGCGAATCGTATCAAACACGAACGCTTAAAGCGGCACTGGAGTCGCCCCATGCTTGCTGAACGATCAGGCGTTAATCAATACACACTCAAACGCTTTGAACGCAGCGGTGACATTTGTCTCAACGATTTTTTAGCCCTCATCGAAACCTTCGACGCAACCGCTCTACTTCGCAGTCTCTTAAAACCTCGTGTTGGCATCGATCTCAACTCCTGGACTGCGCATTTTCCAGACACTCCGCAACGGGGCCGACGCCGGGAACCTGAAACCGTCGAGAACGACTGATCGCGGCTTGCATCATCCTTGAAAATACCGTCTAATCGCTCAAAGTGACCCAGCCAATTTGGAGCCTTTTTTCATGTCAACATCCTTTGATAACAACGTTGAACAACAAGCCCTCTCCCAATTCACCGAAAAAGCTTACCTCGACTATGCCATGTACGTGCTCAAAGACCGCGCACTGCCCCAATTAAGCGATGGCTTAAAACCCGTGCAACGCCGCATCATTTACGCCATGTCTGAATTAGGCTTAAAAGCGCAATCAAAATTTAAAAAGTCTGCCCGTACCGTCGGTGACGTGCTCGGTAAATTTCACCCGCATGGCGACACCGCTTGTTACGAAGCTATGGTTTTGATGGCACAATCCTTTTCTTACCGCTACCCGTTGGTTGACGGCCAAGGGAACTGGGGTAGCCCCGACGATCCGAAATCTTTTGCTGCGATGCGTTACACCGAATCGCGCATGGCTGCCTACGCTGACACCTTATTAAAAGAAGTAAACCAAGGCACCGTTGAATGGCAACCAAACTTCGACGGAACCTTGCAAGAACCCAAACAGCTTCCTGCTCGCCTTCCTAATATTTTATTAAATGGCGGCTCTGGTATTGCGGTGGGTATGGCCACCGATATTCCTCCTCATAACCTAACGGAAGTCACGAACGCTTGCATGCTCTTGCTAGACGATCCAGAAGCAACGCTTGCTCAACTTATGAAGCATGTGAAAGGCCCTGATTACCCAACAGCAGCCGAAATCATCACACCACGAGCTGAAATCAAAACCATGTACCAAACGGGTAAAGGAAGTATTCGTCAACGTGCGGTCACTCAAATGGAAGGCAACGACATTGTGATCACCGCTCTTCCCTATCAAACATCAGGCAATAAAGTCATGGAACAAATCGCTGCACAAATGCTTGCGAAGAAGTTACCTGACGTGTCTGATCTTCGTGATGAATCAGACCATGAGAATCCAACGCGTTTAGTGATCACCAAACGCTCTAGGTCTGTGGATACAGATCACTTGCTATCTCATTTGTTTGCGACAACTGACCTCGAACGCAGTTACCGCATCAACTTGAACATGATCGGCTTAAATGGCCGCCCTGCGGTAAAAGGTCTCCGCGAGATTCTGACTGAGTGGCTCACCTTCCGCGAAGCCACTGTGCGCAGTCGCCTAACTCATCGTTTAGAAGCCGTGAATGCACGCTTACACATTTTGGAAGGCTTACTCACCGCGTTTTTGAATATTGATACCGTGATTGAGATCATTCGTGAAAGTGACAAACCGAAAGAAGCCTTAATGAAAAAGCTATCGCTTAGCGAGAAGCAAGCAACAGCTATTTTAGAAATCAAGTTACGTCAACTCGCCAAGCTTGAAGAAATCGCATTAAAAGGCGAACGTGATGATCTCGAAAAAGAAGCTGCAAATATCACCGCTACTTTAAAATCAAAAAAACGCATGATCACTCTTTTGAAAAAAGAGCTCACAGAAGACCAAAAAACCTACGGTGACAAGCGACGCTCTCCGATCGTCCAGCGCGAAGCAGCTCAAGCGCTTTCTGTGAATGAGCTCATTGCTGATGAACCTATCACCGTGATTTTATCTGAAAAAGGCTGGATCCGTTCTGCTAAAGGTTACGATATGGACCCAAGCAAACTCAACTTTAAAGCAGGTGATAGTTTGTTACGTGCGATTCAAACACGAACAAACCAGATGCTAGCTGTGATGGATAACCAAGGGCGAACGTATCAAGTCAGTGCCCATGATCTCCCCTCAGCTCGAGGTTTTGGCGATCCTCTTACCAGTCGATTGTCACCTCCTACCGGCGCCAGTTTCATTGATATCATGGCCATCACTGATCCTCATGAACTCGTTTTGCTAGCGTCTAGCGCAGGCTACGGATTCATGACAACATGCAACGAGCTCTTGAGCAAAAACAAGCAAGGAAAAGCCATGCTAAAAGTGCCTGAGGGTGCGCATGCTTTAGGCTTCCATCGCGTTCGCGATAAAGAATCACAATATTTGGCAGCGATTAGCAACCAAGGTCGCCTCTTAGTCTTACCAATTGCTGAATTACCACAACTACCTCGTGGGAAAGGGAATAAAATCATTCAAATCGCAGATAAAACTGGCAAAACAGAGTTTTGTCAGGCTGTGGCTGTCTTAGACGAGAAAAGCCCGCTAACTGTCATTGCTGGACGTCGCCGTCTGGTCATGAAGCCTCGAGATTTAGGCGCATATCATGGGGAACGCGGTAGACGTGGTCTTTTGGTGCCTAAAGGGTACCGCCAGGTCACAGGCTTAAGTCATTCTTCTTAGCAACTTTCCATTTTTGGTCCATCTTAGACACAAAGGTGCTGCAATGCTGAGCTACCCGTGTTAAACACGGGCACTCCGACTGGGGCAGTGCCTCCCGGTATTGCGTTGCAATTCTGTCGGCTCTTTTTTGACTGGGGGTCCAAGCTTTCCAATATGCTATGATTAGCTCAGGAGCTATTACCAAAGGACACCATTATGGCTAGCTACATTGAACAAACCCTGATGCCTGGTGAGCACGTGTGTATAGATACGCGCCCTCATAAGATTTTATTCGCTTGGCCCATCGCCATTGTCATTCTTGGCATACTGATCGATCTCTTTGGGGGATTAATACCCGGTCTTAATATCGTCATCATTCATCACATCAGCACAGCTGCCCTACTTTCCGCTCTGATCGTTCTCTTTGGATTCGCTCAAATTTTTAAAGCCATGATTCAGTACCGCACATCAGAATACATCGTGACTAACAAACGGGTGGTGATGAAAACAGGCCTGATGAGTGTGAACGTCATGGAAATTCTGCTTACTCGCATGGAAGCTGTTCATGTCAGCCAATCGTTTTGGGGTCGTTGCTATGATTACGGCAGTCTCGTTATTGTTGGTGTCGGCGGCACACGTGACTACTTCACCTATGTGCCAACCCCCTTCAAATTCAGGCAGTACATTCAAGAAATGGGTTCTGATAAAACACATACTGAGAACGACCAAGGACCTGAGCGGGTGTGAAACCTACTGTCATTCCACCTCCGTTGTCATTCTGAGGCTCCTCCTAGTAACCCGTCATCCTGAGCGGCGCGAAGGATCCAGGCTCCATCCGCCGATAGGCGGAGCATTTATACCGATGAGGTCTTCTTTAGAAGACCTAGAAAAAGCCTTCTAAAGAAGGCTCGTTGGTGTAAACACTCCCACTGGCGTGGGATTTAATCTGGGTCCCTCATTTCATTCGGGATGACGGCGCTAGCGGTGGGCTCGGGATGACGAGCTGCTTATAGAGGTTTAGGAAGAACCGCAGCTCCTACACCACCACCTTCGCGGTTGCATGGGGTTCTTCTCGAACCAGGGTCGGTACTAAAAATCCTGGCAAAAGCGCTCGTAATTTGCGATGGATAGCTTTAGCTTTATCAACAGATAGATCAAAATGCTGCGCGCCTTCCACAGCATCTAATAGATGCAAATAATACGGTTGCACTTTTGCTTCCCATAAACGTTCTGACAGTTCCGCCAACGCGGATGGATCATCATTGATTCCTTTCAAAAGCACGGTTTGGTTATACAACCGAATGCCTGTCTGGCTGAGTGCTTGCAATCGTTCCATTAAAGCAGGTGATAATTCCTGCGGGTGGTTACTATGCACCATCATAATCAAGGGCAAAGGAGCTGATTCACAGATTGAAAAAAACGCTTGCGTTAAACGCTCCGGCAGCACAATCGGAATCCGTGTGTGGAGTCGAATCCGCTTTAGCTGAGGCAGGGAGGCAAGCTCATTAAAATAACGAGCCAATACTGTATCTGAGACTAACAATGGATCACCACCACTAAAAATGACTTCATTAACATCAGGATGCTTTTGAATGTAATCAAGAATATTCGACCAATGCTGACCTGACAAACCTCGCTCTTGATAGGGAAAATGCCTACGAAAACAATACCGACAATGCACAGCACACGCACCAGTTGGCATCACCAAAATTCGCGACTGGTATTTATGTAAGACACCAGGAACCGGATTTTGATCGGCCTCTTCCAGAGGGTCGGGACCATAACCCGGTGTAGCCACATACTCTCTTGCTTGTGGCAATACTTGCAGCAATAACGGATCATCTGCCTTCCCCGGCACCATGCGCTCTATGAAGGACTCTGGTACACGCAAAGGGAATTGGTTCAAGTCTCCTGAATGGGCGCACCCCAATGCTGATGCGTCCAACCCTAGACGAGCGCACAACTCATCGATACCTGTCACTGCTTGCGCTAAAGCTTGCTGCCAATCTCTTGTCATACCCTTGCCTTTTATCTTTTTCTAGCGCTTAATTCTGCCAAATAATCCTGATAAGGCATCACTTCTACAGCTGCTGCATTAAACCGTTCACCATTATACAGAATCACTTTTCGATCGCTTTCTCCAGCATAACGCTTGATATGGGAAGCCATTTTAGGTTGATAGCTCCCTGACTTTTTAATTTCAAGGTAATCGCACGATTGCTTCCAATTCACAATCAAATCCACCTCAGCTTTATCCTGTGTTTGAAGGTAATAAAGCTCTGCTGATAAAGCATGATGCTTCATGGATTTTACGACATTCGCAATCACATGATTCTCAAACAAGGCACCTGCTAAAGGCCCTTGATCATACATATCATACGAGCGAATACCCGTTAAGTGAGAGACTAAACCTGTATCGTGAAAATAAATTTTAGGGCGCTTAACAATTCTTTTTCCTAGGTTCGAATGAAACGGTGGCAATAGAAAAATAATATACGAAGCCTCCAACACTGAAACCCATCGCTTAATAGTTGGCAAACTCACACCAATATCGCGTGCATAATAACTCATGTCTAACACCTGAGATGTGTTACTAGCAAGCAACTGAACCAATCGCCGAAAATCTCGTAAGTCACCGATATTGGTGATCGCGCGCACATCTTTTGAAAGATACGTATCCATGTAAGCATCGTACCAAAAATCAGCATCCTTATAATTTTTTAATACTAGCTCAGGGTAGCTTCCTTGATACACACTCTCTTCTTGTAATGCCTTAGGCACCTCTTCGTATTGAAGTGGCAATAAGGTCATCAAACCAATGCGCCCAGCTAAGGATTCCGAGACCGATTGTAAAAAACCAAACTGGCTCGACCCGGTCATCACAAACTGACCGTATTCCTCACGATTATTATCCACCAAGACTTTAATGGCGTTAAAGAGCTTAGGCACGAATTGTACTTCATCAAATATCACGTGATGGTTATGTGCCCTCAAAAACCCCTCTGGATCATTGTCAAAATCCCTCACGTTACGTTCAAGATCAAAGGTAATGTACTCATAGTCAGGCAGGCAATGCCGAAGCAAAGTCGACTTGCCGGATTGACGTGGCCCTGTAAGACCTACTACTGGAAAAGCATTTAGATAACGCCTCAAGCTGCTTTCAGCCTGCCGATGGATATACATAAGGTCCCCTAAAAAGAACTATGCCCTCAATTATGGAGGGTGTTCGACTAGAAATCAACAAAAACCCTGCATTATTAATATCGAATGTTAATTATGCAGGGTTTTTCACTGTAAATAGCCCCAAAACCCTGCATTATTAATATTGAATGTTAATTTTGCAGGATTCCTGGGTAGTTGTGCCGAGAATGACAAGTCGGCATAATGGAGCTTAAGGTCACACAAGGACATACCTCTATGAGACGATGGATCGCTCCATGCCTACTAGCGCTCAGCACCCTAACACAAGCGGCTCATATCAATGACCCTCGGCCTAACACGCCTCCTAACACCCGTTTTTCATCATTTTCAAGCCCACCTAAAAGCTTAGATCCAGCCAAAGCCTACTCCTTGAATGAAATTATCTTCGTGGGTCAAATTTATGAACCACCTCTACAAACCGACTACCTGTTTCGTCCTTATCGTTTAGCACCATTAACAGCCAAAAAGATGCCAACCATTACGTATCTGGACAAGAATAAACAACCCATCACGAAAACACATCGTGCTATTGCTTATACACGTTACACCATCACCCTAAAACCCAATATTCGCTTTCAACCGCATTGGGCTTTTTCAAACAACGCAAATCGAGAAAGCATCGAAACTCTCGATCAAACCTCACAGCCCACTCGAACTCTCACAGCCTTTGATTATCTCTATGAAATCAAGCGTCTTGCATCACCGCGCGTTAACTCCCCTATCTACACCTTAATGGCAGCTCATATTGTTGGCCTAAAGGACTTACGAAAACGCTTACTTAAAGCATCAGATGAACAGCCACACACATGGTTAGACCTACGCCAATACCCCTTGGAAGGTGTACACATCATCAACCCCTTGTCTTTCAGCATTTTAATCAAAGGTAACTACCCTCCTTTTATTTATTGGCTAAGCATGCCTTTCTTTGCACCCATACCTTGGGAAGCTGATCGGCTGTATGCGATGCCAGGCATGACATCAAACAACATCACTTTTGACTGGCTTCCCGTAGGTACAGGAGCCTTCTACCTCAAAGAAAACAAGCCTGAATCACGTATGGTACTCGCTAGAAACCCTAACTTTCATCGAGAAACGTTTCCGATGACAGGAGAACCTGGTGACAAACAGAAAGGTTATTTGCTCAATGCAGGCAAACAACTCCCACTCATCGATGAAGCAAACTATCAATTCGAAAAAGAAAGCATTCCTCTCTGGAATAAATTTTTGCAAGGTTACTACGATGGTGCAGGGATTAGCACCGATAACTTTGACGAAGCGATCCATATTTCAGGCAATGGCTCGATTAACCTCACGCCAGCCATGAAAAAGCAAGCTATCCAGCTAGATACATCGGTTGAACCAGCTTTTTATTACATGGGCTTTAACATGCTCGATCCGGTTGTTGGTGGCTACAGCGATAAGCAACGCGCCTTAAGACAAGCCATCGCAATAGCCATTAACTACGATGAATTCATCACCATTTTCTTAAATGGTCGAGGCATCCCTGCTCAATCCCCTCTACCTCCCGGTATTTTTGGTTACCAAAAAGGAAAGGCTGGGATTAACCCTTACGTGTCTTTTTGGTCACAAGGCCATCGCCATCGACGCCCCTTAGACTATGCGAAATCACTGATGATTAAAGCGGGATACCCAAACGGCATCAACCCTAAAACGCATCGCCCGTTGATCTTGCATTATGATGCTGCCGGCTCCGGAAGCCCAGCCATCAAAGCACAATACGCATGGTATCGAAAACAATTTGCTAAATTAGGTATCCGTTTAGACATTCGATCAACACTCTACAATCGCTTTAGAGATAAAGTAAGAACGGGACAAGCACAGATTTACTCATGGGGTTGGTTCGCTGATTATCCTGATCCAGAAAACTTTCTATTCCTCTTTGTTGGAAGCAATGGAAAAGTGCTTCATGGTGGTGAAAACGCATCGAACTACGATAACCCTCAGTTCAACGCGTTATTCAAGCAAATAGTTATCACACCGAACGGGAAAAAACGTTTAAGCCTGATTAAAAAAGCGATAGCTCTTCTTCAAAAAGACTCACCTGTTCTTTTCGGCTTCCATCCCATCACCTACGCGTTATCTCACCACTGGAATTCTCCTCTCAAGCCCAACAGCATTGCTAGAAACTTGTTAAAGTATCAATCGATCAACCTAACAGATCGAGCTAAAAAAGTGGCTCAGTGGAATAAGCCCATTCGCTGGCCTCTAGCGATTCTACTAACCGTGATACTGATGACACTTGGAGGCTTAATAGCCATGTACTGCCGCCGAGACCGACAACCGATGTGCAAACGCTACGATAAGGATAAATCATGATTCGTTATTGGATAAGAAAACTGCTCAGCATCATTCCGATCATTATCGGCGTTAACCTCATCACCTTTGTGTTATTTTTCATGGTGAACACGCCTAACGATATGGCTCGCCATCAACTCGGCGAAAAGCACGTGACGCAAGAAGCGATTGATGTCTGGAAACATGAACATGGGTATGATCTCCCGTTGCTTCGCAACCCCAAAGAAACAGGTTTCAAACAATACACCAACACACTCTTTGTGAAACAAAACCTATCACTACTGCGTTTTGACTTCGGGCAAAGCGACCAGGGCCGATCTATCGGCCAGGCCATTGCAACTCGCATGTGGCCAAGTCTTGCCTTAGCTATTCCTTCCTTACTAATTGGCCTAGCCGTTAACATCACTCTCGCTCTGTGCTTAACGCTCTTCCACCATTCATGGTTTGACCGCTTTGGCACAACAATCTGCGTAAGCCTCATGTCAATATCAAGCTTGTTTTACATCATCTTCGGCCAATACGTATTCGCCAAACTCCTAAAATGGGCGCCTCTATCAGGCTATGAATCTGGCTGGCAAGCCTGGCGATTCTTACTATTACCAATTGCTATTGCTGTGTTAAGTGGCATTGGATCCGGTGTGCGTTGGTATCGCAGTTTGTTTTTAGAAGAGATCTCTAAAGATTACGTTCGAACAGCTCGCGCGAAGGGAATCAGTGATTGGCGCATCTTAAGTAGGCATGTGTTGCCGAATGCTTTTATCCCAATATTAACTGGAATCGTGGTGTTAATCCCCATGCTCTTTATGGGCAGCCTTATCATGGAATCGTTTTTTGGGATTCCCGGCCTTGGTAGCTACACCATTGACGCTATTGCGCAACAAGATTTTGCTATTGTTCGATCCATGGTGTATTTGGGAACGCTAACCTATATCGTTGGTTTATTACTCACTGACTTCTCCTATGCGTTAGCCGATCCCCGTGTTCGATTAGCAGGAGGGAAAGACTAATGCTAGTCAGTGACTACTTCATTTGGGGTTTTGCGTTACTCGTAGCAGCTATCATTTGGCGACAAACGAGAACTGAAATAGGCAAGAATCGCTGGGTGATCATTTCTCAGAAAAAAAGCAGCATCATCGCGATGGTACTGCTCGTTTTTTTTATGGGTATAACGCTTTTAGACTCAATACACATTCATGCTGACTCCATCAATCAAGATTTCCCATCACTCCTAGATCTTGCCTTTCCCAAAGCAGCTCAGATCACGGAAACTTCCTATTCTGCGCCCTTAGCTACCCACAGCTACCAAGCGGAAGTGATGCTCACCAAAGATGGATCTTTTCAAAGCAGTTTCCCAGCCCTTAAGATTACTCACACCCAAATGCCATCACTACTGATATTAAGCCTTAAAGGAATCGCATGGGGCCTGCTCTCTTTTGCCTTACTTTTTTGTGTTAGCTTGCTGTCTCGCTGTGCCATCACACGTCAATGGCATCTCTCCTACTCTGACGCTTGGCGATTTAGTGCGTTAGTCACTGGCATCTTATTAATAATTGGAGCCATCATCTACCAAATAGCTAAGCATTATCATGTTCTCGGCACGGACCAAGTGGGCCAAGACATCTTGGTGCAAACCATCAAAAGTATTCGAACAGGTGTGATTATCGGCACCTTAAGTACCTTATCCATGCTCCCTCTGGCTGTTGTGTTTGGCTTACTGGCTGGTTACTGCCGAGGATGGGTGGATGATGTGATTCAATACCTGTACACCACCTTAAGCGCGATTCCTGGCGTCTTACTCATTTCTGCTGGGATTTTAGTGATGCAGTCACAGCTGCAACATCACCCCGATTGGTTTCATACGCTGGCAGAGCGTGCCGATATTCGCTTGGTTGGCTTGTGTTTGATTTTAGGATTAAGTAGCTGGGCCAATTTATGCCGTTTGATACGAGCTGAAACCCTAAAGATTAAATCGCTGGACTACATTGCAGCAGCACAGCTACTAAAACTCCCCTTTTGGCGCATACTTGCTCGTCATGTCTTACCTAACTGTCTGCATCTCGTGTTAATCACGATTGCCTTAGACTTCAGTGGCTTGGTGTTAGCAGAGGCCGTTTTGTCGTATGTAGGCGTGGGTGTTGACCCAACCACAGCTAGCTGGGGCAACATGATTAATACAGCACGCTTAGAAATGGCACGAGAACCGATTGTGTGGTGGCCCTTGCTGGCAGCCATGATCGTGATGTTTTTATTGGTCTTAAGCGCCAATATTTTCTCGGATGCCTTACGTGATGCTTTAGATCCTCGCATGCGTAGCAGCAATCTCGCTAACAAGGAGAAGGCATCATGACATCCTTGCTGAACATCGCTAATCTATCCATTCGCTTTAACCCTGATGTTAATCAAACCGATGCTGTTTGTGATCTTGACCTTACCGTAGCTCCAGGAGAATGCGTTGCTTTAGTTGGTGAATCAGGAAGCGGAAAAACACTGACCGGTTTGTCAATCATGCAACTCTTACCACCCGGTGCGCATGTGGGAACACACAGCAACCTTATGTTAAACGATATACCGCTCCTTAACTTAAAACAGAAAACCATGCGCAGCCACTTAGGCAAAGAAGTTGCCATGATTTTCCAAGATGCTTTATCTGCGTTTAACCCCATTCAAACCTTAAAAAAACAACTTCTAGAAATGAGACGAGCCCATTATCGCGAATCCAAACATAAAAGCCTAAGGATTATCAAAGAACGCTGTCTTGAGGTTGGTCTCAATAATCCTGATGACATCTTAACAAAATACCCTCATGAGTTATCAGGAGGCATGCGACAACGAGCTATGATAGCCATGGCATTGGTTAACGACCCTTTATTGCTCATCGCCGATGAGCCTACAACCGCTCTTGATACCTTGCTTCAACAACAGATTATTGACTTACTCAAACAATGTCAGGAACAACGACGTTGTGCGATCTTGTTTATTACTCATGATTTTCATGTTGTGAAACGAATGGCAAATCGAGTCGCTGTGATGCAACACGGAAAACTCGTTGAAACTGGCAATATCCCTGCATTTTTTCACACTGCATCACACCCTTACTCCAAGCATCTTTTATCATCACTACTCACTCTCTCTCCTAAAGAAAGCACAGACGCATCTGATTGTGTGTTATCTGCGCATCAACTCTCTAAACGCTTTGGAAATCATCTTGCCTGTGACAGTATTAGCTTTAACTTATATCGTTCAAAAACCCTAGCACTCATTGGTGAATCCGGATCTGGGAAAACAAGTGTCGCCAGGATGGTAGCTGGCTTATCGACTATCGACGACGGTAACATGTGCTGGCCCAACACAACTCCCAGCATTCAAATGATTTTTCAAGACCCTTATGGTTCTCTTAATCCTCGCATGACCATTGGCCACATCCTGGCTGAAACACTGCGCCAACACCAAGACCTCAAGCGCTCATTGGCTTTTGAACAAGCCAAACAACATCTGCTTGAAGTTGGACTGCCTTCCGATTTTGTGTGGCGTTACCCACACGAATTATCGGGCGGACAACGTCAACGTGTCGCTATTGCGCGAGCATTAACGACGCGACCTGATATTTTGATATTGGACGAACCCACCAGCGCTTTGGATGTCACGATTCAAAAACATCTCCTACACTTATTAAAAGACCTTCAAAAACAATACCATATGGCTTATTTGCTTATCACTCATGACATGGGTGTAGTCGCAGACATGGCCGATGATGTAATGGTGATCCGTCACGGCCAATGCGTAGAGTCAAATACGGCTAAGTTGTTGTTAACACAGCCGACTCATGCATACACACAATCCTTGCTAAATCACGCTATTTAAGGCTTTTTTCAGTACCCGCCTGCTATAATAAAGGCATGGTGATGGGTATGAAGCAATGAAACAGTTACTAAAACAAGCGCTTAACAACCCTGCGGCGTTAACGCTAGTCGGCCAGGGAAAAGACTCTGCTGTTTATAAGATAACAGCTCCAGATGGCCGTGAATACGTCATGAAATTTTCCCCTGAACCCGTTGATAACCGGGCTGTCATGCCTGCCATGCGTGCCTTGGGTAGAACGAACGAAACGCAAGCTCTTCCCTCTGATTCTGTTCAAGGTGATAAGGATCGAGAAAAACTGATTCAAGATCGCGCTAAGCTTATGGAGGAGAAAGCTCAACTCAATTTAAGACTCGAGAAAAAAAGCATTAACCCTTTTCGAGCCCCTGCGATCCGTCAAAAAATAGCTGTTGTTAATGCTCAAATACAAACTCTTATACACGCTATCAATCAGTCAACAACGTCACCAATAGATACTTCTAAGCTTGCACAAATGCAAAAACTGCAACAACGTATCGCTGCTGAATCCGGCGTTGATGCTGCACATGTTGCTGTCGAACCATGGATGGGTGATGTTGTCTTAGACGGTGAAGCTAAATGGGCAGCCATGTCAGCTAACGATGCGGTAAATACTATTCAAAAATCGCTGGATGACTTAAACAAGTTACATGATGCAGGGATAGTCCACGGCGACATTTCTCCAGCTAACGCCTCACAACATGGCTTAATTGACATCACAGGCTTTAAAGATGGCCAGCCCGTTACGCAAGATACTCGTGGTACAACAGGCTACACACCCATCGAAGCAACACTCGTCACTCAAGATGGTAACGCGACTTTAAGTAAAGGCGCAGATGTGTATGCCATGGGTATGCTCATGCAAGACATGATGGATGCCTACAAGCTAAACGATCAGCTACCAGGTGCAGCTTCACTGATTCGGCAAATGACTGATCTTGACCCGAACAAACGGCCCGATATTGAAACATGCAAAGAGGCTTGGGACACAATAAAAGCTCATAGCCGAGTACCTTATGATAGTCCAACTCCAAGCGAGCGCTTTGTCGACCCAAGCTTTATTGCCAAAACGAAAGCGCGTCATGCCATTGTGTCCGCGCATGCTGCAACACAACCACCGGGCAAGCAACCTAGTGGATCGCTCACTCACGAAGAGGCGATGGGGAAACAGTACGCAGAGCTCATGCAAAACAATCCCGAACGGAAAAATGCATACAAAACTATGTTCCTAGGGAGATTTACGGCAGCCATGAGTGAATTAGCGCAACACAAAAAAGATGAAACACAGGCACGTCAACCCAAGCGACCAGCAGCTCTAAGGGAAAGACCGCCAGCGACTCAAAGAACAACCCAAGCAAAAGCAATGAATACTCAACCTAAGAATGATGAAGATCTTTCCTTTTAAACCGCTATCAGACTGATTCGCGTTAATATTTTGTTAACTTTATTCTGCTATTCTATACCTATGTTTGGTTATACTTATATAAAATCAGTGAGTTAGGTATGAAGTTATTTGTCCATGAAAAAGGAACACCAAAAGCAGTAAAGGACCTATACAACATTTTGTTTGACCAATTTAATCTTCCTAAGCTCTCTCTTTTAGGGCGAGGTAGGGATTGCATAGTTTTTTCGGTAAGCAGCTCCGAAGGCGATAAACGATCGCATCTCATTATAAAAGCCCCCCTGCAAGGAAAAATTGCAAGCAAAGAAGCAAAAAAGGCATTAACCTTACTCGGACGTGAGTCAATTCTGCTGGGTCTTAACCGTAAGGATGCATTCTTCTTAGACGCTAAATCTAAAACAAAAACAATTCGCACCTTAAAGCAGACACTCAACGAAAAACGAGCCCTCCGAGACCAACTTCTAACGACACTGATTACTGCAAAACGTGACAACGCTAATACGTCTATTTTATTCAACCACTTCGCAAAAATCCTAAGGGACATTGACACGCTTCATGAAGAAATAGAATCTGCTACTGTTAAACGTGACATGTCTTTAATCAATGCTGAGTATAGACGGCGTGCTGGTGAACGATTGCAAGATATCATCGAGCTTGAATTTGAGATTCCACGCCCTGAGTACATATTCATTGAACCCGGAATGGGATTAACCTTAATGAATAGCACGTATGAGCATCTAGCACTAACAGCAGAGCAAGCCTTACATGTTGGTCTTAAAAACATTCAAAATCTTAACGCTTTGCATCAGGGAGGATACATTCATGGGGATATCTCTCCAGGCAATGCTGCCACAGGTGGACTGATTGATATTGACGGCTTAAAAGATGGCACAGATAGTAATGATGCCCACTGTGGGTCGCCTGGTTTCGTGTCACCTCAATCCATGTATTTAGGGAAGAGCAACAATGCAACGCTGACGAAAGAAAACGACATCTATTGCTTGGGCATGGTATTACACGATTTGTTTGAAGCAAACGGCCTGTTTGAAAGCATTCCGAACGCATTGGATTTTTTCATGCAAATGACCGCTTTTAATCCTAATAACAGACCTAACAGTGACGAGGTATTAAGCAAGTGGCAACTATTATGTAAGGAGCATGGCCTTACTGAGCTAGAGGCACCAATTGCTGACAACCGCATGCAAAGTTCATGCATTAAAGAGAGCATAAAGCTTCGCCACATTTTCGTGACACTTTATCGCGACCTTAGCGTTGACTTTGATGCTGAAGATATCCCTACTGAACCATTTTGCACCTTTGATGGGGCAAGTGCTCATTTAAGGTTCTTGACAGAAAAAGCTCAAGAAGCATCATTACCTCAAAAGCTGGCTGACGTACTAGCCTTGCAATTTAAACGCTGCGAAAAGATCTTAACACAGTGGGAAATCCATCATCGGCAACAAAAAACAGAATGTGGTATCCTACAGGTCAACTAGTAAGACTGAATGATCAGATACTTCATCGGGCATCACTTCAAAGTGTTTTTCTTTGAGATCCTTGGATAAGAGAATGTAATCTGCAAAACGAATCGGTTTTTTGTAATAACTCGTCCGTGTTGACGTAACGCCATGAGTATCGACCAAGTTAGTCATGCCCTCATTCACAATCGCCATGCTTTCTGTATCTGGCGTGAGATTGAAATCCCCACACAAAACCATCGGCGTGTTTAAGGTGCTCATAAAGGCCTTCATGCGTTTTGACTGCTCAATCCGTTCGGGGCTGTCACCTTTCCCTTTACCGTTCCACAAACAATGCACGTTGAGGACAGACATAGTCTTACCTTCGTGCTCACACATCAACCACTGCATGTTGCGTGAATGAGCCGGTCCTGGCAAGGCATGAGCCGGATCTTCGTGTATCATCACATCGCCTTCACCTAAAATATTAACGCGATTGCTAACAAACATGGCTAAGCCATAGATATCTTCGATGACTGGACGAAAGAAACCTTTGTGCTTAGGAAGACAGCGCTCAATCTGATCGAAGATATCGAGGTAAACAACCCGGTCATCGGTTGATACCTTTTGAGCAGCTCCGTGATAGACTTCTTGCAAACAAAACACATCGACATCTTGATGCGTTTTCATGAAATGTAACAGCGGTTCGTGTACGTGGCCACCCCAGATATTCAGCGTGACAATTTTCATCCCTAAACTCCTTGCTCATAGGAGTCATTCACTATAGCTCACGAAGTCTAAATCGTAAACCCTTCACCACTAGGGTGACCCGCTCTCAATGTCTATGATATGCCACCCTTTTTGACCTAATGAAGGACGATTCCATGAGCGCAAGACCTGAGCACACTGCTGTAGAACTTACACCTATGATTCACGATAGTATTACTCTCCCTGAAAAGAATAGAGGAGATGCCCAACGAGTCATGCCTTTACCTCATATTGATGATACTTTCTCAAAACGCAGCCCTGAAGAAATTGAAGCAAGTATTCAAGAAATTGATGCTGCGCTTAAAGAGTTGAGAACCTCTCTAGACGCTATCCAAACCATGGATGACATGCCTTGCTTTTTCAAGCAGCCAGCTTGGGCGAGTTATGTAGGCGGCATTGTTGCTGTCATCATTGGTGGCGCTGCGATTGTGTTTGAGGCTCTCAGCTTTTCCATACCAACCTCCCCCATTGTGATTGCCGCTGTAGCAATACTACTGATCACCGTCGGTATTTTATTATCTAAAGTCGACCGATACCGAAAAGCCCTCGACCCTTTCCAGCGCGTCAAGAAACTATACGATGTGATTGATAAAATCGTCACCCTGCAAATGCTCGGATTAAAACAATTGCATACTGGGTTGGGCGAACTAAGGCAAAGCTTACAGACTTTGGATCAGGAGAACAAGGAATTTAAAGCGAATAATAATACACTAACTGAGGAAAACAAAAAATTTGAAGCGAACAATAATCAATTAAACATTGTTCTTGGTGACTTACAAAGGAAATATGAAGCCACAAAGGAAACGCTAGAGAAAATAGATGGCGTTCAAGATTCTAGTAAAGCTATTCTTGATCACTCAATCGAAGTTCAAGAGAAAAACAAAAACCTCACACAGCAACTGAGCGACCTTCAAAGCAAAATGACCACCTCTTTGCAAGACCTGGATGAAATGATAGTTGAGCTTCGTGAATACCAGGAACGCAAACGCGCTGTACAAACTCTCGTTCAGACTGAAGAAAAACTTCCTAGTTTTTCTGAACGATTAGATCAAATCATTCAATCCACATCTGATGACATGCAAACTTTATCTGAACTAAAAACATTTATTGACACGTTAAAAGAAAATCTTGACCCTAGCAAGCCAGAAGCACATGACAAAGAGCATGAAGAAAAAATGACTCTTCGAGCAACACACCTGAAAGAGCTTGCTGAACTCTGCAAGGATCCTGAGGGTGGTGCGTATGGGATGGATGCGACGTGATTTGGCGCTGTCACCCGCTGCAATCGCTGTGATCACACCCTTGGCCAGCCCGTCATGCTGAACCTCTTCCGGCCAGCCCGTCATCCTGAACCCTCTCCGCTAGCGCCGTCATCCTGAACGAAGTGAAGGATCTACCGTCTTGAGAGTCAAGCATATTAAGGCTAAATTTCATTAAAGTTTGGTCTCCATGGTGTTCCCGTTCGA